>OJMC01000004.1_pt1 | contig 122464 bp, 120 predicted proteins | sample 1596731 | NCBI WGS metagenome assembly OJMC01 (sample SAMEA3904698, study PRJEB24821) | metagenome | biome: Builtin; feature: hospital; material: surface | place: USA | collected 2013-08-19
CGAGATCAGCCTCGGTCTCGTGGGCTCGGAGATGTGTATAAGAGACAGATCCCAAGAAGGGCTGGGCCATCCCGCTCGACCTGGACACGCGCGCCGCACTCCTAGAGACCCTGCGCGCCGAGCCGGGCGACTACGAAATTTCCGAATCCCTTGCCATCGTCGTGGAGGAAAATTAATCATGCTCATCTTGCCTTTCAACGGTGTGTACCCGCGCATTCACCGCAGCGCCTGGATTGCTCCGAACGCCACCATCATTGGCGACGTGGAAATCGGCCCCGATTCCTCGGTCTTCTACGGCTGCGTCCTACGCGCGGACGTGGGCGCCATTCGCCTAGGCGCCCGCGTCAACATCCAGGACAATTCCGTCATCCACGAGGAAGCCGACGTTGCGTGCGTTTTGGAGGATGACGTCACGGTTGGCCACATGGCGATGCTGCACGGCACGCACGTGGGCGCTGGCACGCTGGTTGGAATGAAGGCCTCGCTGCTGTCGCGTTCGGTGGTGGGCCCTGGCTCACTCATCGCTGCCGGCGCGCTTGTGCTGGAGGGACAGGAGATCCCAGCGAAGTCCCTCGCCGCCGGCATCCCGGCGAAGGTTCGCCGCGAACTCAGCGATGAGCAATCGCATTCCTTTATCCCTCACGCCGGACGCTACGTTGATCTATCCAAGGCACAGGCGCTTTCCGACGCCGCCGTTTCCCTCGAGGACGTCTACTACGACTAGGGGCCGCTAGAGACTCAGCACACCCATGATGACGAGGAAGATTGCCACGACGTAGCCGCTGATTTCGGCTACGCGCGCGGAGTTTTCGCGGGCTGCGGAAAAAAGCTTGCCAGCGGCACTTTGCGGCTGCGCGCGCACGAGGGCGATGAAGATTCCACACAGCGTGGGCAGCGAGAGCGCCAGCGTGGCGTACCACAAAGTGCCCAGGTAGCGGGTGGCGTCGGAGAACTCGCCGGCGGCGAGGTGCAGAAGGCCGCCGTAGAAGGGCACGGAGGTCAGCGACTGCACCACGCCCATGATGAAACCGATAGCTGCGGTCTTGAGCGAGGGCTCGCGCAGCGGCACGAGGAGTTTTTCCACCATCGGGTTGGATTCGCCTTTGGATTGCCAGGCGCCGAAACCGATGAGCACGCCTACTGCGATGAGGACGATGCCGGTTATTGGCGACTCCAGCGCGGCAACGATCTGTTCGCGGATTCCGACGAAGATAAAGAGCACGGCCAAGGAGGCCACGAGCACGCCGAGCCAATCCCCCGCCACGATTAGCGGCGCCACCTTGCGGTATTTACCGCGCGGCAGGATGATTCCGATGGCAACGAGGATGCCGATGAGCAGCGCGTTGACGGAGTCTCCGAAGGCATAGATGACGGCGTGGAGCATGCGCGCAAGTCTACAGTGCGCGGCGGCGGCCCCAAATTTCATAAAGGATCTGCACATGTCAAAATTCCTCTACCACTTGGGTAGCTGGTCATATCGAAAAGTCTGGCCGTTCCTCGCGTTCTGGCTGGTACTGCTCGTCGCGATGGGCGGCCTCACTGGCGCCTTCGCGAAGTCTCCAAGCCCCACTTTTTCCATGCCAGACATGGACTCCACCGTCACCCAAGAGCAGATGATGGAGCGCTTCGGCACGGAGACAGATGCAATGAGTGCCCCCAGCGCCACCATCACACTGCAGGCTCCGGAGGGCAAAAAGCTCACGGATAAGGCGGTCATGGGCGAAGTCGATTCCATGATCAAGGAGCTGCAAGGAACCGACGCGCTGAAGGACCCCGACGCAATCGTTAACCCGGTCATGGCTTCCATGGGAATGCAGAAGCAGATGACCGAGAAAATGGCCGCGCAGGGCATGCCGCAGGAGCAGATCGATTCCGACCTTGCCGCACTCTCCCCTCTCAGCGAGGACAAACGCACCGGTACGATCTCCATCAACTTCGATGCCGCGTCCGTCACTGAGATCCCTGCCGAAGAGATGACCGCGGTCACCGACGTTCTCAAGAAGTACGACGACGGTGACCTCACCGTGAAGTACGGCGGCAATGCCTTCAACGGCGCCACCGAGATGAACATGGTCTCTGAGGTCATCGGCCTCATCGTTGCCGCCATCGTCCTGCTCATCACCTTCGGTTCCTTCGTGGCCGCAGGTATGCCGCTCATCTCTGCCGTCGTCGGCGTGGGCGTGGGAATCCTGGGCGTCCAGCTCGCCACAGTCTTCACCGACTCTGTCTCCGACATGACGCCGATGCTGGCCTCCATGATCGGCCTGGCCGTGGGCATCGACTACGCGCTGTTCATCGTGGCCCGCTTCCGCAACGAGCTCATCACCTCCTCCGGACTCAATGATCTGAGTCCGAAGGAGCTCGCGCAGGAGCTCAAGAAGATGGACAAGGCAACCCGCGCACACGCCATGGGCATGGCCTTGGGCACCGCTGGTTCCTCCGTGGTCTTCGCTGGTGCCACCGTGGTCATCGCACTGGCAGCGCTGACCATCATCGGTATTCCGTTCCTGTCCACCATGGCCATCGCCGCTGCCGCAACCGTGGTTGTGGCAGTCTGCGTCGCGCTCACCTTCATCCCTGGCCTCTTGGGCCTGTTCGGCACCAAGGTCTTCGCTGGCCGCGTGCCGGGCCCCAAGGTTCCGGACCCTGAGGACGAAAAGCCCACCATGGGCCTAAAGTGGGTACGCCGCATTCGCGCTCACCCGCGGATGCACCTCATCGCCGGCGTGCTGTTGCTCGGAATCCTCGCCCTGCCGGCCGCCAACCTACGCCTGGCCATGCCCACCGACGGAACCTCGAAGCTGGGCACCCCGCAGCGCGATGCTTATGAGATGACCGAAGAGGCATTCGGCCCAGGTCGCAACGCCCCGATGATCGCTTACGTCGACGTCGCGGACGTCGCAAAGCAAGACCGCATGCCGGCCTTCCAGGAACTCCTCAAGGACTTCAGTGAGACCGAGGGCGTCGTCAATGCGCAGATCGTCGCCACCACGGACAACATGGACGCGGCGCAGATCCTGATTACCCCGACCACTGGCGCAACCGACGAGACCACCACCGAAACCCTGGAAAAGCTCCGCGGTTTCAAGGCCGAGTTCGAGGACAACACCGGCGGCACCTACGGCATCACTGGCATCACCCCAATCTTCGATGACATTTCGCAGAAGCTTAGCGACGTCCTCCTCCCCTACATCGCGATCGTCCTCGGCCTAGCATTCATCGTGCTTCTCCTCGTCTTCCGCTCCATCTGGGTGCCGCTCATCGCGGCCGCTGGCTTCGGCCTGTCCATGGCAGCCACCTTCGGCGTCACCGTGGCCATCTTCCAGGAGGGCATGTTCGGAATCATCGACGACCCACAGCCGCTGCTGTCCTTCCTGCCGATCATTCTCATCGGCCTGACCTTTGGTCTCGCAATGGACTACCAGGTATTCCTGGTCACCCGCATGCGCGAGGGCTTCGTCCATGGCAAGACCGCAGGCAACGCGACGTCGAATGGCTTCAAGCATGGCGCACGCACCGTGACCGCGGCAGCGCTCATCATGATCTCCGTGTTCGCAGCCTTCATGCTCATTGACCTCCCATTCATCAAGACCATGGGCTTCGCCCTTGCGGTTGGTGTGTTCATGGACGCCTTCGTTGTACGCATGATGATCATCCCGGCCACGATGTTCCTGCTCGATAAGAAGGCATGGTCAATTCCGAAGTGGCTCGATAGGATTCTGCCCAACATGGACATCGAGGGCGAGGCTCTCAGTGCCCAGCACGAAGAACTCCAAAGAGTTTCAGCGCGATAAAGTAGAGGAAAAGTCGAAGGGAAAGGAAGCAGCTCGTGTCTAGCTTGCGGGAAGCCAAGAAGCAGGCAACGCGCCACGCCATTGCAGATTCGGCAGCGCGTTTGGTGGTCGATGAGGGCGTGGAAAACCTCACTGTCGCCCGAATTGCTGAAGCCGCGGGGGTATCCCCGCGCACCTTCCATAACTATTTCTCTTCGGCCTCCGATGCTTTGTTCTTCTTCGCCGCGAGCTTGCTCGATTCCCACTCCGATGATGTCGAGAACCTGTCCCCGGAGATGGGCATCAACGAATTCTTCGAGGCTATGTTGCTCGAGGTCCTCGACGATGACCAGCCCAACCTGCATTCCCTCGCCACGCTCGTCACAATCGGCGAGTCCATGGAGAGCATGAGCCACACTGCTGAGGAACGTCAACGCTATGAAAAGGTGGCTTTCGGAATCGTCGAGGCTTTCGGCCGCCGCATGCCAGGTTATTCCAAACTGGAACTGGGAATCCTGCTTGCAGCACACGGCGCCGCGGGCAAGGTAGCACTGATGGAGATCGCTGACCAGGAAAGCTCCGGCACAAAGCTCAGTTCCGCTGAAAAACGGGAGATCGTGCATCATGCCTTCCAATTCCTGAAGCAGATTCCTTAGACCAGCCACAACCCAGCTCAGTGTCCCCTGATTTTTGCAGTTCACTGAAAATTCACCCCGGACCCCCGCAAAAGCGGTGGGTTCCGGGGTAGTGTCGTATAAGTCGTATTTACCCCCGAGCATATTTGGAGTGTCCACAGTGAAGGTAGCGATTCTGGGCGGCGACGGATTCTGTGGATGGCCAGCCTCCCTGTACCTATCTGATCAAGGCCACGACGTCATCATCGTGGACAACCTCTCCCGCCGCGCCATCGACACCGAGCTAGGCGCTGAGTCTTTGACTCCGATCGTCTCCATCGAAGAGCGCATCGCCGCCTGGCACGAGGTCTCCGGTAAGACCATCGAATTCCGCAACTTCGACGTGGCGCAGGACTACGACGCTCTCCTCGAGTTCCTCACCACCGAGCGTCCCGACGCCGTAGTGCACTTCGCCGAACAGCGCGCTGCGCCTTACTCCATGAAGAGCTCCCGCACCAAGCGCTACACAGTGGACAACAACATCAACGCCACCCACAACCTGCTGACTGCCATCGTCGAATCCGGTGAAGACATTCACGTGGCGCACCTTGGCACGATGGGCGTCTATGGCTACGGCACCGCCGGAATGGAAATTCCGGAAGGCTACCTCGACGTCCAAGTCAAGGTCGAGGGCCAAGAGCCGATCGAGCAGTCGATCCTGTACCCTTCTAACCCTGGCTCCGTGTACCACATGACCAAGGTCTTGGATCAGCACCTGTTTGCGTACTATGCCAAGAACGATGAACTGCGCATCACCGACCTGCACCAGGGCATCATCTGGGGCACCCACACCGAGCAGACCCTCAAGGACGAGCGCCTTATCAACCGATTCGACTACGACGGCGACTACGGCACGGTGCTCAACCGCTTCCTCATCCAGGCCGGTATCGGCTACCCCCTTACCGTCCACGGCACCGGCGGCCAGACCCGCGCTTTCATCCACATCCGCGACATGGTTCGCTGCGTCGAACTCGCGCTCGAGAACCCGCCGGCCAAGGGTGATCGCGTCAAGATCATTAACCAAATGACTGAAACCCACCGTGTTCGCGATCTCGCAGAACTGGTGGCCAAACTCTCTGGTGCCAAGCTCGCCATGGTGCCGAACCCGCGCAAGGAGTCCGCAGAAAACGAATTACACGTCTCTAACAACACCTTCCTCGAGCTGGGGCTTGAACCCACCACTTTGTCCGAGGGTCTCCTTCACGAGGTCGAGGAAGTCGCGCAGCGCTACGCCGACCGAGTGGACCGCTCCAAGATCCCGGCCCAGTCCCTGTGGACCAAGCAGCAGCATGCGGGCGTTCCGGAAGGGCTCCTCAACGAGGCCGCTCACTAAGCAATTCACCGAAGCATCGTGCGCATCGCCATCGTTACCGAGGTCTTCCTGCCAAAGATCGACGGAGTAGTCACCCGCATCACCCACGCCCTGGAACAGCTCGCGGTACTGGGCCATGAGGTCCGCATCTTCGCCCCAGGCAACCCGCCAGAGACCTTTGCGGGATTCGAGGTAACCCGCATCCCTAGTCTCTCTCTGCCGGTGTATCCAGAGATCAAGTTTGGACTGCCCACCTGGAAGTTCTTCTCGGAGATTCGCGCCTGGGAGCCTGACGTCATCCACGCCGTCAATCCAATCTGGACCGCTGCGCTTGGTGTATTCGCGGCGCAGCGCGACGCCGTCCCACTCGTGGCCAGCTTCCACACCAACGTCCCCGAATACGTTGAAGCACTCGGCATCGGCTGGACCCGCCCACTGACTGAGGCCGCCATCAACTACCTCCACAACCAGGCCGCCGTGAACCTTTGCACCTCTGGCCCGATGGTGGATAAGGCCCGCGGCATCGGCATGCACAACGTCAAACTGTGGCCCAAGGCCGTGGACACGCAGACGTATCACCCGAGGAAGGCGTCGCCAAGCATGCGCGAACGCCTCACCGCCGGCCACCCGGAGGCCCCACTGCTGACCTATATCGGGCGCATCTCCAAGGAAAAAGACCTGGAAAGGCTCGACAACGTCATCCGCCTGGTGCGCGGCCAGGCACCGGACACACGCCTCGCCATCATCGGCGCGGGACCGTACCTCGACGCGCTCAAGGCAACCTTCGATCCCGAGATGACGGTATTTTCCGGCTACCTCTCCGGCGAAGAACTCGCGCAGGCCTTCGCTTCGGGCGACGTATTCCTCTTCCCCTCTGCCACCGAAACCCTCGGCCTCGTGGCATTGGAATCCTTCGCCTCTGGAGTGCCGGTCATCGGCACCAACGCTGGCGGAATCCCCTTCGTCATCGAAGAAGGCGTGACGGGCCACCTCATCGATCCCGACGCTCCCGACGAAGCTTGGGCGGGCGCAGCGCTGGGCCTGATTGAAGATTCTTCGCGACGCGCCGCCATGGGACAGGCCGCGCGTGCCGAAGCTGAGCAGTATTCATGGTTAGAATCCACAAAGGCGCTCGTTGCAGCCTATGAAGAAGCTACTGCCAACCCCTATCACCGCTGACAAGGATTCCTCATGCCATTGCCGCCGTTGCCACTGCCCACCAGCTTGGAAGAGATCTACTCCGCCGGCGCATTCGTGCAAACCGGAATAGACGCCTCCTTCGCCGAGTTTTTGGGCAAGGTAACTGCCATCGAGTTCAACTTCCAGCCATCTCCTGAAGGAGACGCGGAGACTGAGCTCGATCAAAAGGTTCAGGTGCGTTTCAACACAGCGAGGGGCCCGCAGGACTTTCCGGGAATTCGCCTTGCCACCGTGGAGGACGAGGTCCTAACTTGGCGAGCCACAGGAGCAGCCCAAGCTCCCATGGCGGAGTTCCACGCTCCGCAGCCTTACCACGAATCGTTGCTCACCATTGCGCGCTTCTTGGTAGGAAACGCCCCGGTCGTGCGCGCTCAGCAGGGCGATCACGAGGCAATCATAGCGGTGCCCTTCACCCAACTTCCGCAGGACGCCCGAGCCACGATTCTCGCAGGCATCGAGCGCTTTAGCGGTGGGGTCGACGAGCGTTTGGCGCTATTGCACTTGGCCCAAGCGATGGGCCTTGAGACAGACTCCACCACGCGCGCGGATTCGGAGAGCATTCGACTCAGCGATGGCACGGAAGTCCGCCTTACTCCTGAGGGCGCCCCAGAAGGCCAGCGCATCGTGGTTCTGCGGGGACGCGACTATGGTTTGTTGCCGGAGCAGGTGCTTTCCGACGCCCACTTCACTGCCGTTGAGCACCAATTCTTCCTGGAGGCACGCTACCCCAACGCTGAGGCTGAACTCGACCTTTCGACGGGAAGCGCCGTGCTTAACACGGCTACCGGCTCGACGACCGTGAACGCGCACCTCATCGCGGTTGTTGACTCTGAGAATTTGACCTGGGCATGGGCGGAGCCTGAGTATTCCTCGACTGTCGCGGCCCAAGCTGCACATAATCTTCTACGTTTTGGACGCGATAATGCGCTGCCGGATTTCGTGCGTCCTCAGCTGCCCCTAGCGTGGGCGCGGGCTGCTCATCTGCCACAGATGGCAATGCCGGTGTTGGGAGTATGGACGCTGCTGACCGCGCGCTTGGGTGAAAAGACTGGGTTGTTCCTGGCGAGCTCGCCTACCTTGACGCTGCCCGCGCCGACGCGTGATGTTACCGATGCAGTACTGGCGGTAAAACTGCCGACGCAATGCGATGCCGCCCGCGCTCGCTCTGCTTATGCGGCAAGCCGCGGCATCCTTTTGTAGTTTCTAAAACCCGGCCTGCCGAGTGTGCGCTCGGCGGGTCTTGGGCTTTCTAAGCGCGGGCGATAGCTGCACGGAATTCTTCCGGCTGGCCAACCGGCTGGAACTGCGCGTCTTGGGTTTTGTCCACCAGAACAGCGCGGACGCCCTCTGCGAAGTCTGGGCGACGCAACATGTGCTTGCCGAGTTCTAGTTCCATACGCAGCGCCTCGCGAATGTTAGCGGCATTGGCTTCGGCTTCGAAAAGCTCGGTCGCTGCGACCAGAGCCGAAGCGCACGCCTTCTCGGTAAGTTTGGCGAAGAGTTCTGCGAGTTCCGGATGTTGTGGCAACGCGGCTGCGATCTCTTCCCACGTTGCGTGCTGGAATACCTCGTCGATGTCTTGGATGAGACCTGCCAGTTCTGGCTGACCTTCAGGTTCTACGGCGTGCTTTTCAATGGCCGCGTCAACTCCGTCGGCGATGACGTCCTCGATAAAGGCATCGGCATCCTTGACGACGTGGGTGGCAAGGCCAGACCACAGCATGTCGGCTGCATACATGCGGTAACCGCTCAAACCCCAGAACTTCGCCAGAGCGGGGTCAGCTTCCCCGCGAGTTCCGACCATGCGCTGGGACATGTAGGCGATGCCGACGTCGGTAACGTAGCCGATTGCCATCTCCGGCATAGACGCAAAGGCCTTCTCTGTAACGACTCGGTGCGAACCATGCGCGGAGATACCCAAGCCTCCGCCCATGGCTACGCCATCGATAACAGCGATATACGGCTTGGGATACTCGGCGATGTCCCCGTTGAGCGCGTACTCGCCTTCGAAGAACTCGTCTACCTCTGCCCACTTTTCGGCGAGAACGCCGTCGCGCGCAGCGCGTACGTCGCCACCTGCGCAGAAAGCTTTGGGACTATTGGAATATACGAGCACCTGCTCGACCTCGTCGTTGTGACGCCACTGGGAAAGAGCTTGACGAATAATGTCAAGCATCTCAGGATTCAAACTATTGAGCGCGCGCGGGCGATTTAGCTCAATCACTCCGGTATGGTTGCGAATTGAAACAAGCACTGGCGAGGATGTTGTGTTTTCGACGTTTATTTTCTCAGACATGCACACCAGTGTGACACATCACAATTGATACGGCCACCCCGATAAATCACAGATTGGTTGGACACTTTGGTTCCGCAGCTCATTGCGCTAGACATGGACGGCACACTGCTTGACCCCCAAGGTCAACTTCCCCCGGACTTTGCTGAGCTCACCGAGCTCGCCCGGAGTCAGGGCGCTACGCTTATCCCCGCATCCGGGCGCCAACTTGCCACCTTGCAGCTGATGTTCCCGGAGTTTTCTACCTTCATTGCGGAAAACGGCGCCGTCGTCATGCGCGATGGCGACATCATCGCGACCTTCCCACTACCGGTCGAGGTGGTCGAGCGCGTCTTGGACGCATCGGCGACTCTTCCTGCCGAACATACGCTGGTTTTGTGCACTCCAGCTGGCGCGTTCATTGAGCGTGACATCCCGGACCATGCCGTCGCAGAGATCTCTAAGTATTACAAGGCAGTGACGTGGGTGGACGACCTCACCGCGGTGCAGCACGACAACATCATCAAGATTGCGGCCTACTGCCAGGACGGATCTGAGGCCAACCTTGCCCCCACTATCGATGATGTCGTCCAGGACCACAATGTGGCCATCTCCGGCAAGGTGTGGCTGGACGTGATGGCGGACGGCGTCGACAAGGGCGCGGCGTTGACTGCGATGGCTGAGTTGAGTTCAATCCCTCTTGCTGAGACCGCTGCTTTTGGGGACTTCCTCAACGATTACGAATTGCTTCGTACTGCCGGATTGGCGGTGGCGATGGACAATGCGCACCCGCAATTGAAAGAGATTGCGGATATCATTGCCCCCTCCAATGCCGACAATGGTGTCGCTACGGTACTGCGGGGCCTGTTCGCAGGTGTCCCAACCAGCGATTTAAGCATTTCTTAGGCAGTCCAAATTTGGGTGAGAAACACTCCCCATTATTTTAGGAATCCATACACTTCGCGGGCTAAACTGATCCAGTCGCTAGCCGCTATTCCCCTGGAGAACGTTTTGAAACAGTTTTTGAGGTCCCTCCTCGGCAAGCCTTCCTCAACTGCCCAGGAGAAGTCCAAGAAACCCGTTTACCAACCGGTCGCGACTCCGACCAAGGGAGAGCAGGCTTCGCAGGCCACCCCTCCGCAGTCCGGCGATGATGCCAAGGCTGATGTTCCTTCTGACGCTAAGTCCGGCGACAAGCCTGGTCAGGGTAGGTCTCCGCAGCAGTCTGCAAAGCCTCAGCCAGGGAAAGCACCGACTCCTAAGCCAGCCGCGCCTAAGGCCCCGGCTGATAAGTCTGCCAAGCAGAGCACTTCCACCATCAAAGGAACCAAGAACGCCGAAAAATCCGAAAAAGATGGTTCGAATGCAGCTAAGCCGGCGGACAAGACCGCAAGCGACCAGAAGAACGCGTCCGTCGACCATCCGAAGCAAGCCAAGCACGAACCAACTCAGCAGAATTCCACCAAACCTGTAGTGAAGGACACCCCCTCTGCGAAGCTGCCGCCACGTCCAAACAACAACGCGCAGAAGCAACAACCGGCCAAGGACGCTCAGCAGCCCAAGAATGGCAACTCCTCTGCAGGAAACAAGCAATCACAGAACTCAAAGGCGCCCAAGGCCCCGGCTGATAAGTCTTCCAAGCCAAGCACTTCCACCATCGAAGGAACCAAGAACGCCGAAAAATCCGAAAAAGATGGTTCGAATGCAGCAAAGGCTGCGGGCAAGAACGCCGACGGCAAAAAGAAGCCACGCCTGATTTATCCGCCGGTAACGAAGCAACAAGTAACACAGACGCAAAAGGCGTCTGTCGCGCCAAAGCCACAGAACGCACAGGCTCCAAAGACTCAACAGCCAAAGACTCAACAAAGCGCTCAGCCGAACACGGGCGCCAAGCCCGATACCTCGAAGCAAAGCACTAAGCCAGAGACGCCGAAACAGGGCGCCTCGAAGGCAGGCCCCACAGCAGCTGGCGCCGCCGCAGCCGGTATTTCCGCAACCAAGGCCAAGGCTGAGGCGCAGAATCCGCCTGCAAAGCAACACCCGAAGCAGCCTAATGCCGGTAAGAACAAGCAGCCCGAGGGCAAGCCGGCCAACGCAGCACAGGCATCTCAGACGGCCCAAGCTTCTCAGCCTGCTGGAAAGCCGCAGGCTCAGGCCCAGCCAAAGGCCCAGGCTCCGCAATCTCAGGCTAAGCAGACACAGCCCAAGGCTCAAGCACAGCAGCCGCAAAAGCCACGGCCAGAGGCAGAACAGGCGAACCGCCCAGCGAGTGCCGCGAAGCCTGGAACCACTGCAAAAGCAGCTGGCGCAGAAGCCACCGCAAACTCCGCGAACCACGCTGCCACTGAGCAGGAGATCGCACGCGCACTCGCACGTCGCTCGCAATCCGTGGGCACGCCTTCCCAGCAGCAGTTGAAGGCACCGAAGCCTCCTCGCGAAGCACAGAAGCATCCCAATCGTTCTGCGCAGACCTCAGACGCCAAGCCGAACAATAAGCCAATCGCGAAGCCCACTGCCAAAGAAGCAAGCATCGCTGCTGCCCCAGCGGCATTTGTGCAGCCGCCCAAGAATGAGCCGCGCCCGCAGCAATCTGCAAAACCGGCTACCCCGGTCATGGTGGACAGCTTCCCCCACGAGCCCGAAGCACTTGCCACGCCACCAGAAAGCAAGGAAGTAAAGCACAACCGCCGCGCCCGCCTGCGCCAGGTCAAGGGCCTCGACGGCCTTCGCGGCCTAGCCGTCCTCGCAGTGGTCATCTACCACTTCTTCGGCGACTTCCTGCCCGGTGGTTACCTCGGCGTTGACATGTTCTTTGTCCTATCCGGATTCTTGATTACCTCCCTGCTCGTCCGCGAATTCCGCGCCAGTGGCCGCATCAGCTTGAAGGATTTCTGGGTCCGCCGATTCCGCCGAATCCTGCCCGCAGCGTTGACCGTGCTCATCATTTGCACGTCCATCGTTGCCCTCGTCGGCGGTGATCTAGCAGTAGGAATCCGCGAGCAGTTCCTGGGCACGTTCTTCTTCGTCAATAACTGGACACAGATTGCTACCTCGCAGTCTTACTTTGCTGACAACGAAATTCAGGTCTTTGCCCACTACTGGTCGTTGGCTGTTGAAGAGCAGTTCTATGTCATTTGGCCCCTGCTCATTTTCACCATTTTCGCCATTTCCCGGCGTCAACCCCGCCGACTCCCAATTGCGGTCTCGTTAATTCTGGCCATCGCGTCCGGCGTGGCAATGTGGCTCATCTACGTTCCTGGTGAGGACCCAACGCGCGTCTACTACGGCACCGATACCCACGCCTTCGGCTTGCTCATTGGCGCAATCCTTTCTTTGATGCTCACCAGCACCAAGGAAGATCCCGGGGCTGACTCGTGGGCAAGTCCCGGAAAGTCCGAGCGCGTTCTGGCAGGAACGATTGGCTTCTTAGCGCTTGCGGGTTACATCGCGCAACTGTTCCTAATGCCGGACGATGCAGACTTCACCTACCGCGGCGGCTTGGTGCTGACAAGCGTCCTCGGCGCGCTCATGATTTGGGGCGTCGTCCGCGAATTCGGTCCTCTCAAATGGATCTTCAGCACTGCCGTCATGCGTTGGCTGGGTCAGCGTTCCTTCTCGCTGTACCTGTGGCACTGGCCGGTCGTGATGATTTTGCGCGCGATTTTCGACGGAAACCACTCCTCCGACAAGCCGTGGATTCTGGGCCTTGTCGCGATACCGATCTCCTTCCTGCTGGCAGAGCTTTCCTACCAGTTCGTGGAGAATCCTTTCCGCCGCGGCGGTTACAAGAAGACGTGGACTGGCTACTGGGCGGCCCGCCCCTCGATCTCCGAGATGAAGGACGGATTTGCCAAGGCCTTTTGGCCGTTTGTGCCGTTGATCGTCGTCGCTTCCCTAGTGGGCGTGAGCTACGCGCTGGCGACCTCCAGCGATAAATCTGAGCTGGAGCAGCAGCTCGAGATGCTGCAGCAGAAGAACACGCAAAGCAACCAGGGCAACCCTGGCGCTGCGGCAGCTCCAGCGAGCCCAGAAGAAAATACCAGCCGTCCGATGCCAACCGGCAATGAAATTACCGCCATCGGTGACTCGGTGATGTTGGCTGCCTCCGAGGCACTGCAGCAGCGCTACCCAGGCATCTACGTCGACGCCGACGTTTCCCGCCACTACACAGCAGCTATCCCGATCATTCAGCAGCTCAAGGATTCTGGCCAGCTGCGCTCCACGGTTTTCCTTGGCTTCGGTACCAATGGCCCGGCATTCCCTGACCAGATTCAGGAAATCGTTGACCTCATCGGCCCAGACCACACCATCGTGATGGCCGTTCCTTATGGCGACCGCGGATGGATGGCACAGTCCCAACGCGACGTCATCGATGCTGCGAAAAAGTACGACAACGTCTACCTTGCTGACTGGTGCACCCACGCACAGAGCAACCCGAACTTGCTCTATTCCGACGGCATTCACCCGCTTCCGGAAGGCGCTTCGGAATACGCCTTGGCTTTCCACTACGCCTTGTTGCAGTATTCCAACTACGACAAGAACTTGGATTCCAAGTGCCAGATCTAGAAGTTCTTGAGCCAAAGCTCATAGAACGCAAAAGGCGGACGGTCTCTTACAGCGGACCGTCCGCCTTTTCGTTATCCTGTTTTTGGATTTAGGTAAGAAACTGCGCACACGAGGAACTTCCTGTTGACAGCTCCACGCAAAGAATGGATTTGGTTGGCCGCCACGGCAGCGCTTGCGCTAGTCGCCGCAATCGTAGTGATTGCCGGCTGGGATAGTCTCCCAGACCCACTGCCCAAGCATTTCAATGGTCGAGACGAACCTGATGCATGGATGCCAAAGACCTATCGCAATGCAATTGGTTTTGCTGTGCTTGTTCCTATTATTCTGACGATTGTTTCAGCAGTAACTATCGGCATAACGCAACAAAGCACCAAGACAACCACAGGCAGCTATTCGCAGTCTTCTGCGGTTGATATCGAGCGTAGCCGTGCTCACTCCGCTGCTATCCTTCCAGCGTTAAGCTTTTGGTTTTTTGCACTAACGGCAATCTGCACGGCGTTCGCGCTCACTGGAATCTTTCTCAGCGGCCCTAGACCGCTAATTTTCCCCTGCTTAGTCGTTGCCATCCTTATGGCTTGCGTCTGGCTCATGTTCAGGTTGAATAGCATAAATAAAAAGCTGGATGAAAACTTTCCTGACTCCTCTACAGCGGGCAAGCTTCGTTACGGATTGTTCTACTACGACCCCACAGATACCCGCGCGATGGTGCCCCTTCCCAGCGGTTCTTCCCAATTCAACTTTGGGCAGAAAACGGCCTGGTTTATCCTCGCAGGTCTCCTAGTACCGCCAGTCCTTATTATCATTCTTCTCAACGTCGCAACCTAAAACGCCCATAGAAAAATCCGCCTTCCTGCGCTGCGTGGTTGTATACACGGTGCAGGGAGGCGGATTGCTTTTAAGCGAGTGTCTTAGGACTCCACCTTGTACTCGGCCATGCGGTCCCACTCGGTCTTCCCGTCGATGTGGACGTTGATGATTTCCGGGGTCTCCAGCAGATACTTCGGGAACTCCTCGCAGGAGCGCTTAAAGTGCTCGCCCTGGACATGATCCACGTCCTTGCCATCAGCATAAGCCTCAACGAGGAGGAAGCGCTGACGGTCCTCCGGATCACGGTACCAATCAAAGTTCAGGCAACCCGACTCCGCATTACAAGCCTGGGTGTACCAGTCGATCTCCTCGAGGAAGGTCTCTGCATATTCGGGCTTTACGTGGAATTTTACGTTAATCAAAATCATGGGGACCATCTTACGTACCCGGAAACTACGCCGCCATGCTCCCGTCATGACCTGCCTTTCTGCTCCGCGCAGTGGGTCGGATCAGTGCCCCCGTCGTCCTTAGTAGATAAAGAAGCAAAGACTAGTTAAAGAAGTACTCCGCAACGTAGACGTTCGAGCCGTCGAAGCTGGTGGCCACGCCAAAGTGCTTGCTAGGTCCCGGGGTAACTGGGACGTCGCGGTTGAGCCAGTTGAGGCGGTCTTGTGCTTCCTGGATGCTCAGGCGGTAGACGTTGCCGCTGCCCTCGTTGAGGTGGGTGCGGCCATCACCGGCATTGCCGTGGAAGGTCAGCGTTCCCGCTGCGCCGTGATCAGCCCACTCCTGCGCGATGTTTCGCGCGTTGCCGTCTTCAACATGGCCCTGCTTGCGCAGGTGCGCATTCGTGGCGCCGACCAGCTGGTGGGCCACCTCAGGGGCTGGCTGCTTGATAAACGGCGGCAGCTGAATTTTGAACTGCTTGGCGAGGTCGTATGCCTGCGCAGGCAGCTCAATTTGCGAGCTACCCGCTGGCAGCTGGGAGGAAAGCTCTTGGACCTGTGGCGGGAGCTGAACCTGTGCCTGGGCTGGCACCAGCCCGCCCATGGTCAAGGCAAGTGCGGCTGTAACGGGGAGGATGCGGCGCGAGATGTTCATGACCTCCACCGTGCCACAGCTACGCGGTATGAGGACACCGCATTGAACGCTGTTCGGCAGATCGCAACCGCATCGTTATACGGCAGGGGGAGGCATGCTTGACGACGCCCCGCTTGCCCAAAGGCTTATCCCTCCAGCTTTTCACCGAGTTCCAGCCACTCCATTTCCAGCTCCTCGCGCTGCGCGGTGATGTCTTTGACCTGCGCATCTAGCTTAGTGAGCTGCTCGGTATCGAGTACCGTCGCAGCGGCAACTTCTGCCATGGTCGCACTCACTTTCTCCGCTTGCTCGTCGAGCTTGGACATCTTGCGTTCCAGTGCGTTCATCTTCTTGGTCAGCTCGCGTTCTTCCTGCGAGCTCAGGCGCTTTGGCGCCGCGGTGCCAGTGCCGCCGGCTCCGTCGCCCTTGGTCTTGGCCGTATCGGCAGCAGTTCCGTCCGCGTTCTTACCGCCCAGGTTCAGGACACCGGAATTCTGGGCGGCGTCGAGCTGGGCGCGGCGGCGCAGGTATTCGTCGATTCCTCCCGGCAGGTTAGTCAGCTTGCCGTCGCCGAACAGCGCATAGGTGTTGTCGGCGATCCTTTCTACGAGGTAGCGGTCGTGCGAGATGACCACCATCGTTCCGGGCCACGAGTCTAGAAGCGACTCGAGCTCCTGAAGGGTATCAATGTCCAGGTCATTGGTTGGCTCGTCCAGCAGAAGAACATTTGGCTCGGCCATGAGCACGCGGGTCAATTGCAGGCGGCGGCGCTCGCCACCGGACAGGTCACCCACCGGGGTGCGCTGGCGTTTGGCAGAGAAGCCGAGGCGCTCGGCCAGTTGCGAGGCGCTCAGCTCCTTCTTGCCAAGCTGGACGTAGGTAGCGACGTCCTCCACGGCGTCGATAAGCCGACGCTCCGGATCGAGGTCATCGAGTTCCTGGCGCAGCCAACCCAGACGCACCGTCTGCCCCTCAATGCGCTTGCCTGCCGCGAGCGAGTGCTCCCCTGCCAAAGCGCGCAGCAGAGTGGTCTTGCCGGAACCATTCACGCCGACCAGGCCGATGCGCTCACCCGGCGCGAGGCGCCAGGTCAGATGGTCGACCAGCACACGGCCGTCGGGGGTGGCCACGGTCGCGTCCTCGAGTTCGATAACCACGCGGCCTTGGCGCTGCTTGGAAAAGGCCATGAGCTCAACCTTGTTGCGCGGCGCGGGGACGTCCGCGATGAGGGCCTCGGCGGCCTCAATGCGATAACGCGGCTTGGAGGTACGAGCCGGCGCACCTCGGCGCAGCCAGGCCAGCTCCTTGCGGGCGAGATTCTGGCGGCGCTGTTCCATGGCGTCGGCCTGGCGGGCGCGCTCGGCGCGGGCATAGATCCAGTCGTTGTAACCGCCCTCGTAGGGGTCGACCACACCGTCGTGCACTTCCCAGGTGGTGGTGGCGACGGTATCCAGGAACCAGCGGTCGTGAGTGACCACCACGACGGCAATCTTGCGGCCCAGCAGGTGCTGCGCAAGCCACTGCACGCCCTCGACGTCGAGGTGGTTGGTCGGCTCGTCGAGTACCACGAGGTCGAGTTCCTGTACGAGCGCTGCGGCTAGATTCACGCGGCGGCGCTCACCACCCGAGAGCGAGCCCACTTGGGTCTCTAGGCCGAGTTCCACAATTCCGAGGCCCCCCAGGACGTCGCGTACCTTGGCGTTGGAGGCCCACTCAAAGGTTTCGAGGCCGAGCGGTTCGATGATGACCTGGGCGATGGTCAGGGCGTCGTCAAGCTCAAAGCGTTGCGTCACCACAGCCATGCGTAGATCGGAGTTGTGGGAAACGCGCCCCTCGTCTGGTGGCTCGATGCCAGTCAAGACCTCTAGAAGCGTGGTCTTACCGCCGCCGTTAACGCCAACGATTCCGATTCGGTCACCGGATTGCACGCCGAGTGATACCCCATCAAGGAGAGTCTGGAGGCCGAAAGATTTGGATACGTTTTCCAAGTTAATAAGGTTCGCCATAACGTTGTCCCATCTTAATGCCTAGACCGGAGTACCCCCTCATTTCCGCGAGTATTGCAAATGAATATCGTTCTAAATAGCCTAAAGTGTTATGAAGAAATCTGCGCTTTCAATTCTCGCCGCTGTCTCCGCGACCGCGCTTCTTGTTACTTCCTGCTCCAAGCCAGCTGATGAGGCTGCTCCGGCAACCTCCGCTGCGGAGGAGGCTCACGATCATGAGCACGAGGGACATGACCACTCCCACGACGGCATGGAAGCCAGCGAGGGCGAGACTGAGGTTGCCCAGCTGCCTAATCGCGTCGTACTCTCCCACGAGGGTGGCCTGAAGACCTACGATGCCAAGACCGGCAAGGTCATCGCGGAAGAGGATATGCCTGCGTTCCTGCGCCTGTCTAACGCTGGCGATGACCGTCACGTCATGGTGACCAAGGGCGACAAGTTCCTCACCTTCGACACCGGCCTCATCACCAAGCCGCACGGCGATCACAACCACTACTACACCGCTGAGCCAAAGCTTGACGACGCCGAGTACAAGGCACCGCACGCAGGCCACGTGGTTCACCACGACGGCTTCACCGCGCTCTTCTCCGATGGTGACGGCACCGCACAGGTCGTACCAACCGACCAGATTGCTGATCCAAAGGACGTTAAGACCTTCGAGTCCGGCGAGGCTCACCACGGTGTGGCTGTTCCGCTCAAGGATGGCTCCGTCGTTATGACCAAGGGCACCGAGGACGAGCGCCACACCATTCAGCACCTGGACAAGGATGGCAAGGTCCTGACTGAGACCACCAAGTGCCCTGGCGTCCACGGTGAGGCTACCGCTGGTAACGGAAAGCTCTTCTTCGGCTGTGAGGACGGCCCTGTCGTCTTCGACGGCAAGGAGTTCCATAAGATCGACGTTTCTTCCTACGCTGGCAAGGACGGCTACCAGCGCTCCGGTAACTCCGCTGGTTCCGAAGAGTCTGACATCATCCTCGCTGATAATAAGACTGAGAAGGACGCCGAGTTCGAGCGCCCAACATCTGTCTCCCTCATCAACACCGAGGACTACTCCGCCAAGAAGGTTGAGCTTGGATCTTCTTACTGGTTCCGTTCCCTGGCCCGCGGCCCGCTGGGCGAGGCACTGGTTCTGACCTACGACGGCAAGCTCAACGTCATCGATCCGGAATCCGGCAAGGTCACCAAGAAGATCGACGCTATCTCCGAGTGGCGCGAGAACGAAGAGTGGCAGCTGCCTGGACCGATCCTGAAGTCCGTTGACGGCTACGCTTACGTCACCGACGCCAACAAAAAGGAGCTCGTTGTCATCGACCTGTTCGAGGGCAAGGAGATCAACCGCTTCAAGCTGGACATCAAGCCGACCGAGATGGCTGTCCTCTAAGGTTGCTCTGTAGAGCCCCCTCCGCTCTAGCTAGGAGATAGACAAAGGCACCGTTCAATGGGACGGTGCCTTTGTCTATCTCAGTCGATCTCAAGTGGGCTAATCAGCCCAGCATCTCGATACCTGGGGCCGGCGAGTGCGTGACAATGCCGCGGGTGCCCTTGTTGTCAAACATGACTTGCGCAACCACTTCTCCGGCGGTCTCCTCATCCTCGCAGAGGAAGGCACAGGTGGGGCCGGAACCGGAGACAATCCCGGCCAGTGCACCGGCGGCCTTGCCAGTGTCGAGAATCTTACGCAGGTCTGGCCGCAGGGACACGGCGGCGGCCTGGAGGTCGTTGCGCAGCGCAGCCGCCAGCTGTTGCGGCTGACCACTCATCAACGCCTGGGCTACCGCTGATGTATCCATCGCAGGGGTGCTACCCTTCCCCGCCGCGCGCAGCTCATCGATCTTGTGGAAGACCGCCGGCGTCGATAAGCCCTCGGCGTTGGTGATAATCGCCCACGTGTAGGTGCCGCGGGTCATCATGGGTGCTAGCTGCTCGCCGCGCCCAGTGCCCAAGGCGGTGCCGCCCATGAGCGTGAAAGGCACGTCGGAGCCCAGCTCGGCGGCCAGCTCGTAAAGCTTGTCCTCGCTGAGCTCACAAAAGTCTGCGAAAGCTTGCGCAGCTAAGCGCAGGGCCGCAGCGGCGTTCGCCGAGCCGCCAGCCATGCCGCCTGCGGCAGGAATTCCCTTCTGCAGGTGCAGCGTCACGCGCGGCAGAGCCACCTGCCGGTCGGCTCGCACAGCGCGGGCCACCACCTCGACAGCGCGCCAGGCCAGGTTGGACTCATCTTCCGGTACGCCGGCAGCATAGGTGCCGCTGGCGTGCAGCGCGGCAACAACTGGGCCGGTGGTCGGTTCGTCGGCGTGAACCTCAAGAGAGACCTCGTCGCTGATATCGAGGGACTGAAACACCGTTGCCAGCTCGTGGAAGCCATCGTCGCGAACTGCCTCGACCCCGAGGTGCAAGTTTGCTTTCGCGTGGGCGCGTGCTCTCAGAATCACTTGATACCTGCCAAACGCACGAAGTCTTCTACCGCGAGCTTCTCGCCGCGCAACCGTGGGTCAATGCCCGCCGCCACGAGGGCTTCCTCCGCCGCCGGGCCGCCGCCAAAGTGGCCGGACAAAGCCGCGCGAAGGGTCTTGCGGCGTTGGGCGAAGGCGGCGTCGACAAGCGGGAAAACTGCCTTACGCGTCGCATCGTCGATAGGCCACGGGGCGTCCTGGAAGCAATCGATGCGAACCAAACCGGACTCGATGTTGGGTGCGGGCCAGAAGACGTTCTTGCCGATGGTTCCCGCCTGGCGGACGGTGCCGTAGAAGGAGGCCTTCACGGAGGGCACACCGTAGACCTTGTTACCGGGCTTCGCGGCGAGGCGCTCAGCGACCTCCAGCTGCACCATCACCAGCACGCGTCGAATGGTGGGATACAGCTCCAGCAGGTGCAGCAAAACCGGAACTGCAACGTTATAAGGCAGGTTCGCCACAAGGGCCGTGGGTTCTCCCAGCTCTCCCGGCGCGATGCGCAACGCATCCTTTTCGATGAGGCGGAGGTTGCCCGCCTGCTCCGGCGCGCGCTCAGCAATGGTGTCCGGCAGCTGCGCCGCTAGGCGCGGATCGATCTCCACCACGGTGAGGTCATCGACTGCTTCCAGCAGGCCCAAGGTCAAAGACCCCAGGCCAGGTCCTACCTCAACCACGCGGTCGTCGCGCTGTAAGTCTGCTGCGGCAACGATGCGGCGGATAGTGTTTGGGTCGTGCAGGAAGTTCTGACCAAGCTTCTTGGTGGGGGTTACATCCAGCTTCTCGGCCAGTTGGCGAATTTCCACGGGTCCGAGCAGTTTGGGTTCAGTCATGCAATTCAGAGTAGTTCACAAAATCAGAAAAGCCCGCATAAGCGGGCTGTTTCAGGAAAGCGATTCAGGTCTAGCTGCGGTGGCCAAATTCGGCCAGCCCAGAAGGGGCGTTTAGCGCAGGCCCAGCTTGGAGGTACATGCAGGCCATGCGCCCCAGCCCTGTGCGGCCTGGACCTTCTCCGCGACAGCAATCTGCTGCTCGCGGGTTGCCTGCCATGCCTCAGGAGCATAAGCGGTGCCACCGAAGCCAGCCCAGGTGGACGGGGTGAACTGAAGGCCGCCGGAGAAACCGTTGCCGGTGTTGATGGCCCAGTTACCGGTGGACTCGCACTGCGCGAGGGAATCCCATACGCTGCCGTCAGCCACGGCTGGCGCTGCTGCGGGCTTCTTGGTGCCACGGGCGATGGTCGCAGCGACCGGCTCGTTAATGACCTTCTCCTTGACTATCTCGTCAGACTCCTTGGCACCGTCTTTCATCACGAGCTTGCGGGTGACGTTGCGCTGGCCCTTGACTGCCTCCACGCGCACTTCCTCGTTGCCCTCTTCAAGCTCAGGATCGTCAACGAAGGTAGGCTCCGCCTCAAATTCCTCGGTTGCGTCGTAGAAGGTGGTGGAAACCTGGTCAACCTTGATGGACATGCCATTGACGATCGGGGTATCCATCGACGGGAACACGCGGTCATCCTCATCAACGTCGATGCCGCGCTCTTCGATGACGTCCTTCACGGTCTTGGCCGCAATGTTGGTGTAGGTGATCTTGCCGCCGTCATTGATCTTGACGATCTTCGGTGAGACAACCTCGAGTTCCATGCCCTCAGTCAGGTTGTCATCACCCGTTACCTTCTTATCACCGGAGGTAATAGCCGCACCTGGGGCGATACCATCAAGGTTGCCCAACAGATCCGAAACCTTGAGGTCGGTCGAGGAAAGCTGCTGTTTGACGCCGTCGATAGACACGGCCACCGGCTTGGAGGTGCGCACGGTGATGTTGTCACCGTCAGCGACCTTCTCAGAAGGAGCCGGGTAGACCAGATCCTCACCACCGACGTTGACGCCAGCAGCCTGCAGAGCCTCATCGACGTTGCCCGCGAAGGTAGCGAGCTCAATCTTGTCGCCATTGACGTCAAGGGTGATGTCTTTTTGCGCAGACACAGCGACCACACCGCCCACTGCCAAAGTGCCGAGCACACCGCCGGTGGCAAGACGCAGTGGAAGGGAACGGGAAGAATTGATGCGCTTAATCTGGTTCATGTAACTCTCTCAAAACGAATGATGTCTCGCGCTAGGCCCTCAGGCGTGGGGCCAACCATGGGACGGTAGCGCGTTGAGCAAATCTTCAATAACAATACGATAACAGCAGCGTCCAGTCGAGAGCGATTCCTTTCGCCACGCCACTTGGAACACTACCGCAACACCCAACACGTGTTTTACGGTTGACCAGGACAAATACTAAATATGACGATCGTCACAAACCAAACACGGAGTTGAACGTCTGGTTAACTTCCGTAACCAAATCCTCCACATCCATGCCCCGAGCTTCCGCAATGCAGTTATACGTATGACCGATGAAAGTCGGCTCGTTGCGCGCACCGCGGAAGGGCTCGGGAGTCATATACGGAGCATCCGTCTCCACGAGTAGCTGCCCCGCCGGAGCGATAGCCGCCGACTGACGCAACTCCTCGTTTCGCTTGAAGGTCACGTTGCCGGCAAAGGAAAGAACCCAACCGCGTGCCAGGGCCTCCTTCGCCACGTCCATCGGTGAGGAGAAGCAATGGAGCATGACATTCTCAGCGTCGCCAAGCACACGCAGAAGCTCCGCGTCCGCCTCACGATTGTGGATCATGAGGACCTTGCCCGCCTCCTTGGCCAAATCCATGTGCCAGCGCAGCGCCTCCTCCTGCGCCTCGAGCGGAGCGGTGGACTCTGGCTCGTGCTTAATCCAATAGGTATCGAGGCCGGTCTCCCCGATTGCCACGCAGCGTGGGTCCGCAGCCATTTCCTCCAGCCGCTTCCGCGCCGCGGCATCGAGTGTGTCGGCCTTGGTGGGGTGGATGGCGCAGGCTGCCCACACGTTGGGGAACTCATGTGCCGCTTGGAGCGCACGCTCGGCCTCTTCCAAACCATCACCTACCGTAACCATGCGCGACACCCCTGCAGCACCGGCGCGGGACACGATGTCGGCGGCTGGGTCCTTGCAGGAGGCTAGGTGCGTATGGGCGTCGACAAGCTGCGTCAAGCCTTCTGCTGGAACAGGGACTGGGCGTGGCTTCTTTTTAGACATGTACGCAATTGTAATCTGGAACGCATGCAAATCCGCAGTGCCACCCTCGCCGACGTCCCCGCGATGACCGAGTGCCTCAACTGGGCCATCCGGGAGACCGACTTCATCTTCCGCGACACCGAAGCAACCATCGCCGAGCGCGAAGAATACCTGCGCCAGAACATCGCTGATGGCTGCCCGTGGCTGGTTGCAGAAACCGAGCCTGAGACGCCAGGCGAAAAGCCTCAGCACTTAGGTTGGGCCATGTATCACCCCTACCGCGACCCAAGCGTGTGGAAAGGGTGTTACGAAACCACCATTTATTTGGATCCGGCAGCCCAAGGCCGAGGCGTGGGCACCGCCCTTTTAGGTGAGCTCGTTTCCCTGGCGCGCGCGGATGAAAAAGTGCATACGCTGCTGGGGCTCATCGTGGACACCAACGTCGCATCCATCAAGTTGCATGAGAAGTTCGGTTTTGCCAATGTAGGAACGTTCAAAGAGGTGTCCTACAAGATGGGACATTGGCTCAACCTCACTCACTTGCAGCTCATGCTTTAAGGATCAATCCATGCACGTTCGCCCCGCCGCGCTTTCCGACGCCGCCGCAATCGCCTCCATCTACAACGCCGCGTCGGCCGCTAGGCCGGCTGCCAACTTGGTCACGTGGCAAGAATCCGTCGAGGACCGCATCGCTTGGCTCGAGCAGATGGAATCCGATGGATACCCCGTCTTTGTGGCTGTCGACGACGATGAAATCATCGGCTGGGCAGCATACTTCCAGTTCGTGACCCCGGCAATCTACTGGGGCACCGTAGAAAATTCCGTCTATGTGGCGCCGTCTGCACGCGGTAAGGGCGTGGGCAACGAGCTCATGTGCGCAGTCATGGATGACGCCAAGGAAAATGACTACGTGCAGACGATGATCACCTACATCGTGGACACCAATGAGGCATCGATCGCGCTGCACAAGAAGTTCCGCTTCGAAGAAACCGGACGCATGCCGAATATCCACACCAAGGATGGCGTTCGCCTTGGACTAGTGCACCTGCAGCGTCACTTCGATAGAAGCTCGTCGTCGATGTAGACCGGCCGCGCGGCGGCTACACCGGCCACGGCCATCGCAACTGTGAGGGCAATGAGCACCGCTAGGCTCACCGACCATCCGCCGGTTGCCTGAGCCACGAGGCCAAAAATGAAGGGAAAACCACCCGCCAAGAGGTAGCCGCCTGGTTGGACAAACCCCGATAACCGCGCCGTCACCGCTGGCTCGCGGGTGCGAGCTGCGAGCAGGGCCAGTGCGAGTGGGAAACACATTCCGCCAATCCCCATGAGGCTCGCCCAAATCAACGGCGCTGCTGACGCATTGACCAGCACGCCAATCCAGCCCGCAGCTGTGGTCGCAGCAAGGATAAGAGGCACCGGGCGCAGATCCCGCAGGCGCTCGATGAGCACCGGCATCACTAGTCCGCCAATGATGTTGAAAGCGCCGATGAGGGCAAGTGAGACTCCAGCAGTTCCACTTCCGACGCCACGCGAGACAAGCATGGTGGGCAGCCAGCCCATCTGCACGTAGGCCATGGTTGACTGCAGGCCGAAGAAGAACAGTAGCGCGACGGCGGTGGGCGAACGCCGCAGAGGAATGTTGCCTGTTGTGGAAGGCTCCACTGGGTCAAACCCCACGTGGCGGGTGGCAATGAACCAACCCACCGCCTGCAGCACCACAGGAATGGCCCACAGGAACAAAGAGGTGCGCCATGCTGCGAGGTTCGCGGACAACGGTCCGAGGGCGCTGGATAGACCCAACACCGTGGTGTAGGTAGTCATCAGCGCCACCATCGTGCGGCGGCTGCCGTAGGTCTTAATCCAGGCAGGCAGCAGGATGTTGGTCACGGCGATGCCGCCAACGACCAAGAATGTCAGTGCAACGAAGGCCCCAAAGTTGTTGACCCAGGGTCTGGCCGCCAAGCCGATGAGCAAGGCGAGGGCGCCTGCAAGCAGGGTGGGGCTGAGCCCACAGCGGCGCGCGATAGGGACTGCTGCCCACCCCATCGCGGCAAAGCACAATCCCGGCAGGGCCGTGAGAATTCCCGCGCTGGCCGGGCCAATGCCGAAAGCCGCGCTTAAGTCCCCGAGCACGGGAGCCACCGAGGCGATTCCCGAGCGCAGATTAAGCGCGGTGAGGGTTACTACCGCAAACGCGAAAGCGGTCGCGATGCTACGGCTTTGCCGCATCCTACTTCTGAACTGGCGCCCACTCTGGGCCAGTCTCGGCGAGCTCTGGGTCAAGCTTGGCCACCAGTGGCTTCGGCTTGCTCAATGAGGTGCCAGGAACCACGTCGACGCGCTGCCACGTGGCCTGCTGTGCGGTGTAGTCACCCGTGATGATTGGGTACGGGTGGTTCTCCGGTGGCAGACCCACGCCAACCAGCTCAACTGGGATGTCATCGACGACCTCTTGGATCTCCGGCTGGGCAGCCCATACACCATCGCGACCTAGGGTCTCATGCACCTTCTGCGCGGTAAACGGCAGGAAAGGCGTGAGCATGACGTTGCAGTCAGAGACCACCTGCAGTGCGGTCCACAAGACGGTGGCAAGGCGCTCGCGCTGAGTCTCGTCCTTGGCCAGTTTCCATGGCTCCATCGCTGCGATGTAGGCGTTGGCCTCACCCACCACGTGCATGATGGCAGTAATGGCCTGCTTGAACTTGGACTGTTCAAGGTTTGCGGCTGCGGCGGCGAAGGTGTCCTCAGCTAGCTGCAGAATGGCCTTATCTGCGTCCTCCAAAGCAGCCGGTGCAGGAACCTCGCCGAAGTTCTTGTGCGCCATGGACACGGTGCGGTTTACCAAGTTGCCCCAGCCGTTGGCCAGCTCGTTGTTGATTCGGCGAACGAACTCATCCCAGGTGAAGTCGGTGTCATTGTTTTCTGGGCCAGCCACTGCAATGAAGTAACGCAGCGCATCCGGGCCAAACTCCGCGAGGAAGTCCTTGACGTAGATGACAACGCCCTTCGAGGAAGAGAACTTCGAGCCGGACATGGTCAGGTACTCGGAGGACACAATCTCCGTAGGCAGGTTGAGCTCGCCATACTTATGCAGATCTCCACCCTTGGCGCCCTTGCCTGCGTAGCCCAAGAGCTGGGCCGGCCAGATCTGGGAGTGGAAGGTGATGTTGTCCTTGCCTTGGAAGTAGTAGTGGCGAGCATTGTCGTTCTGCCAGAAGTCCTTCCATGCATCCGGGTTGCCGGTACGGTGTGCCCACTCGATGGAAGAAGACAGGTAGCCGATGACCGCGTCGAACCACACGTAGAGCTTCTTAGCGGAGTTCTCCTCCCAGCCCTCTACTGGAATTGGAATACCCCAGTCGATGTCACGGGTCATGGTGCGCGGGCGCATGTCCTCAAGCAGGTTGAGGGAGAACTTCAAGACGTTCGGGCGCCAGTCCTCACGGGTCTTGAGCCACGCTTCGAGAGCGTCCTTGACGGAAGGCAGGTCGAGGAGGAAGTGCTCGGTCTCGATGAATTCCGGGGTCTCACCGTTAATCTTGGACACTGGGTTGATGAGGTCAACCGGATCCAGCTGGTTACCGCATTCATCGCACTGGTCGCCGCGAGCGCCGTCAGCGCCACAGATTGGGCAGGTGCCCTCGATGTAGCGGTCAGGCAGGGTGCGGCCAGTCGACGGCGAGATAGCTCCCTGGGTGGTCTCCTTAAGCATGTAGCCGTTCTCGTAGAGACCCTTGAAAAGCTCCTGGACCACCGAGTAGTGGTTGCGGGTCGTGGTGCGGGTGAACATGTCATAGGACAATCCCAGACCCGCAAGGTCCGTGACGATCTGGCGGTTGTAACGGTCAGCAAGCTCGCGGACGGTCACGCCTTCTTTGTCAGCCTGCACGAGCAGCGGAGTGCCGTGTTCATCGGTACCCGAGACCATGAGAACGTTGCGGCCACGCATTCGCTGGAAACGAGCGAAGACGTCCGAAGGAACACCGAATCCGGCCACGTGTCCGATGTGGCGGGGTCCGTTGGCATAAGGCCAAGCAACATTAACTACTACTGACTCAGTCATGCACACCACTCTATCGAAGCCGGTAGACAAAGTGCGCGTTAAGGGTGCCTTGACGCCACGCATAAAGAAATCCCCCTCCCCCAGTCTCCCCGGTCAAGGGATGGGCTAAGGAAGGAGGATTCTCCTGCGCAATACGCACTGTGCGGAGCTTTGGAACGCCTAGTGCTTGTGGTGTGCCTTCTTGCGCTGCTGGCGACGCTTCTTGAGCTCTTCTGCGCGCTGGTACTCGCGGTGCAGACGACGCTCGCGTGCCAGCTTACGCTGGAATGCCTGGGACTCGCGGTATTCCAAGTAAATGACGTCGTTGCTGAGCGCCTTGTAGATGGCGAACATCAAGCCAACAACAATAAAGAGGAATGGGAGTGCAGCCACAATAGTGACGTTTTGCAGGTTGGAGAGGGAGTTCTCATCAGCCAGCAGCAGGGTCAGACCAACAGCCGCGGTGGCAACGCCCCATGCTGCGGACAGCCATGGCTTGGCGTTGGATGCACCATTCTGAGACATCGAGCCCATAACGGTAGAAGCCGAGTCAGCGGAGGTAATAAAGAAGGTTGCGAGCAGGATAGCTGCAATGATGCCGGCGATGAAACCACCAGGCAGGTTGTGCAGCAAATTGAACAGCTCAACCTCAGAGGACTCGCCGGAGATGGAGTTGCCATTCTGCTCCATGTGGATTGCGGTACCGCCGAAGATGGCGAACCACACGGTGGAAAGGCCAGCCGGGATCAGCATGACGCCGATGCAGAATTCGCGGACGGAACGGCCACGGGAAATACGTGCCAGGAACATACCGACGAATGGGGACCAGGAGACCCACCATGCCCAGTAGAAGATGGTCCAGGAGGACAGCCACTCGCCTGCTTCGCCGTTGTTGGACTCAGCAGTACGGGAAATCATCTCGGTGAACGCATTCAGGTAGTTACCGATGGAGCCCGGAATCTGGTTCAGGATGGAAACAGTTGGACCAAGGATGAACACGAAGATGGCAAGCAGTGCGGCCATAACCATGTTGGCGTTGGAGACATACTGAATGCCCTTGCCCACGCCGGACATTGCGGAAAGCAAGAAGGCCAGGGTCAGCACGAGGACGATGCCAACGACGACCTTCTGGGATGGGTTGTCGATGAGGCCGGAAGCCTGGATACCAGCCTGGATCTGGGTTGCACCGATACCCAGGGAACATGCGGTACCGAAAACGGTGGCGAAGATTGACAGGATGTCAATGATCTTGCCAACCCAGCCATCAGCAGCGCGCTGACCGATGAGAGGCACGAATGCCTGGCTCAGCAGTTGCTTGCGGCCGATACGGAAGGTCGAGTATGCAATTGCGAGACCAACGATGGCATAAACAGCCCACGGGTGAAGCGTCCAGTGGAACATGGCCGTAGCCATCGCAGTGCCGACTTCCTTCGGCTCATGGCCCGGAACACCGTTGAGGTAGTAGTTCAGCGGCTCAGAAGCACCGTAGAACATCAGGCCGATACCCATGCCGGCTGCGAACATCATCGCGATCCAGGAAGGCGTAGAAAATTCAGGCTCTTCATCGATATGGCCCAAGCGGATGGTGCCGAACTTGGAGGCGGCGATGAAGATAACAAATACAACGAAAATCGTGCCGAAGAGGACGTAGGCCCAACCAAAGTCGTTAACAACGAAGCTCAGTGCATCGCTAGCAAAGTTTGCGAAGTTGGTCGGAGCAGCCAAGCCCCACGCAACGATGGCGGCAATGAGCACGCCAGCGATGCCGACGATGGTCCAGTCGATTGGAGCATCGTCATCGGCTGCTATTTCAATTTCAGGCTCGGTCATCTCGTGGGGAGCGAAGTCCTCATTGCCGAGCATGTCTTGCAGCTGACTCGTCGCAGATGCTGATTCCAGCTTCTCGTCGACGGTCTGGTACTCGTCGGAAGTTACTGCTGGCGAGTTTGAAGCAGCAACCGCACCTTCTTCCGTCTTAGGATTCTTATCTGGATTAGTCATACAACCCAGAATGTGTGAGTTATGCATGACGCGTCAACCTAGAAAGCGCTGCATAGAACCCCAAAGCCAGAATTTTGGCAGGTTATTTACATTCCCCAGACAGTTTAAAAGACGCAGTTGTTCAACATAAGCAGGCGTTTTTAGCACACGCTAGGTTTTGCCTATAACAATCCTGCAACAATCGCGGATTTATGCGTCTCGAGCCGCCAAATACGCGTCATAAAGATCGCGATTAGTTACTTCGGTTCCAGCTGCTGCTTCTTTACAAGCGTCTTTTGCGCGCATGCCCGAGGAGACGAGTTCATGAACCCGCTCCACCAAATCCTCAACAGGTGCAGGCTCACTCGCACCGCCTTCAATTACGACTGTGATCTCTCCCCTTGCATTGTCCACTGCCCACTGGGCTAATTCCCCCAGCGTTCCTCGCTTGATTTCTTCGTATGTCTTGGTCAACTCCCGGCACACTGCAGCCGAACGCTGAGCGCCGAGGACGTCGGCTGCGTCAGAAAGCGTTTGGGCCAAACGGTGGGGAGACTCAAAGAATACGATGGCCCGCTCCTGCCCCTTGAGGGACTCCAGCCATGTCTTGCGAGGCCCCGCCTTGCGCGGCGCAAAGGCATCAAAGAGGAAGTGGCCAACCCCAAGGCCGGAAAGGGCCAACGCCGTCGGCACAGCTGAGGGTCCGGGGAAACATGTGACAGGCACGCCAGCCTCCACCGCGGCTGCAACAATCGAGTGCCCGGGGTCAGAAACCAGCGGCATTCCTGCATCAGAAACCACCAGCACGGTGCCGGAACGAGCGGCATCGACTAGCGCCTGTGCCCGCTGCGATTCATTATGGTCGAAGTTGGAAACCACTTTGCCCTGAATCTCGATACCTAAAGCGGACGCCAAGCTACGTACTCGGCGGGTATCCTCCGCCGCTACAACGTCTGCTTCAGCCAGTGCTTGCATGAGACGTGCAGAGGCATCCCCAATATTGCCCAATGGTGTGGCGGCGACAATAACTCCACGGGGCAGCGGTTCCAGGCGAAAATTGGTATTCATGGTTCCTAGCTTTCCATAACTTGGGGCACAGACTCCCCAGTTCGGGCTCGCATATCCTAAACTCTTCCAAGTGACTATTGCTACCGCCTCGACTAAAGCCCATGGCAAACCGCTCGGCAAACACGCCATTACAGCGCCTCCTGCACCGATCGCCTACTCTTGGGGCAAACCAGATTGGATTAGCACGGCCGTAATCGGGGTATTGGCTCTCATCACGCGTTTTGTGGGCCTGACCGCTCCGGTAGCTAATGGCACCCCGGTCTTCGACGAGAAACACTACGTACCACAAGCATGGGATATGGTGCGCAGCTGGGACAATCTCTTTATCGGTGGCATCGAATCGAACCCAGGTTATGGCCTCGTGGTCCACCCTCCTCTAGCAAAACAGATCATTGCATTGTCGGAGATGGTTTTTGGATACTCGCCTTGGGGCTGGCGTACGATGACGGCTCTTTTCGGTGTAGCCACCGTCTTGTTGACCATGGCACTGGCACGCCGTGTTTCCGGTTCTTGGCAAATTGCAGCGATAGCTGGGTTTATCGCAGTATGCGACGGCGTATTGCTCGTTTCCTCCAAGTTCGGAATGCTGGATATTTTCCAGGTTTTCTTCGTCGTCGCAGCTGCGTGGGCTTTGGCGCGAGACCATAACCAAATGCGCCTGCGCCTCCATGAAGCTTTCACCTCCGGAAACATGGGTACCTCCAAATTTGGCCCGCGTTTTGGTTTCCGTTGGTGGCGCTTTACCGCAGGCATCTTCTTGGGTCTTTCATTGGGCGTGAAGTGGTCCGGCCTGTACTACATCATGTTCTTTGGATTGCTCTCTGTTTTCAGCGATCTTGCTTTGCGACGCCGCTACGGTGTGCGCCGCTACGTCCTTGGTACCTTGGTGCGTGACACCCCGGCAGCGCTCGCCTCGTTGGTTTTGGTCCCCGTCCTCATCTATGCATGGACTTGGCGTGCATGGTTTGCGTCCGAGACCTCCGTCTACCGTCATGCAAAGGTCGACGGCACTATTGAAGAAGATTCGTGGCTGCTCAACTTGCCTGAACCAATCGCCGGTTGGTTCTACTACCACTCCTCTGTCTTGGAGTTCCACGCCTCGCTCACCAGCTCTGGCGGACACTCCCACCCTTGGGATTCCAAACCATGGGCATGGCTCGTTGCGGCTCGTCCGATTCTGTATTACTCCTCCACGGACCTGGAATGTGGCGACGGCGGTACATGCCGCAAGATGCTGTATCTCTTCGGTACGCCCGCTATTTGGTGGCTTGTCATTCCGGCAGTCTTCTGGGGCCTTTGGTCCCTACTGGTGCGCCGCAACCGCGCCTTCCTGATTCCACTGGTCGGTTTTGCTGCGGGCTTCCTTCCGTGGCTAGCTGCTTTCGACCGTCAGATGTACTTCTTCTATGCCACCGCATTCATCCCATTTGTCATCGTGCTCATTGCGCTGGCTTTAGGGCAGATGATCGGACACGGCAAACAATTGCAATGGCGCTGGCTCAAATCCTTGGCGGGCGGAGAAATCCGGACCGGCTCGTTCGTGGCGGTGTGCTACCTGGCGCTCGTGCTCGCGATGTTTATCTACTTCTCCCCAATCCTCTACGGCTACATCATCCCTGAGAACTGGTACCAATCCATGATGTGGCTCAACAATTGGACCTAGCAGTACTTCACGGCGAGTTAAGTATCCAACGCGAATAGCTTGTCCGCTTGTGGCGACGGAGTCTTAATTCGCGGCAACAGACTAGGAACAACACAAGAAGAAGGCGTGGTGTAGACCATGCCTTCTTCTTGGATCCTGCTGTACACAACCACGTTCATCGAGGCATCGTGCGCAGCGCTTGACGACGCCGCAGGCGCTCCCTTTACGCGCTAGTGCGAGGGGGACGGTGGGCTAATGCGGATCAGCGCCCAGCGAGCGCCAGAAGTCTCGTAGCACGTAACCCTTATCTGCTGCCCAAGCCCAGATCAAAGCCAGTGTGCTCAGGCCGGTAGCGAGGAGAATATAGACTTGGCTCATCACGGTCGTTCCTAGGGCAATGTCCCGCATGGTAAAACCGAAAAGGAACGCAAACATGGTAGCCACGACCGGCAGGGTCCCCGGGATCGAGGCTGGGCGCCAAGCCGCGAAGAGCAGACCGATTGCTAGGCCGAAACGTAGCGCTGCGCCTTCGATAAGCAAGCGGGCACGTTCTGGATCGGCGGAAAGCGAAAGCGTCCCTTCATCCCCTATTACAGCCAATCCCGAGGCACTCGCGACTACGACAATCGCCCATACGGCGAATACCAATCCGAGTGAGACAAGGCCAACGCGGGCAACAGTCAACGCGGTTTGGCGCGCGCTCGATGCCCTATTCCATTCGGACTCAACACCCGCAATGATGACTTCGGAGAGGTCCTGCGGCGGTGCCATTCCTTCTGCCGATTCCACGAAGCTCAAAGAGCGAGACAGCGCGGCGGCCTTGTCACGAAAGGCACGGCATTGGGCGCAACTCTCAACGTGGGCATCGACGACGTCGGCAGGCAACTGCGCCGGCTCCCCGTCAAGCTGCGCGGAAATCGCGGCTTGGACTTGCTCATGCGTCAACACGGCTCAACACCCCATCCAAGCTCGCGCGACCAGAACCGAAGACCACGACCATTAACAGGGAAACGATAAGTACCGCCGGGTACTCAAAGCCGCCGTCGGCCGCAAAAATTCCATTGCCAAGATGCACAAAGTAAAGCGCGCAAGCCATGAATAATGCCAGCGCACCGGCGACGAACGTGGTTAGAAGCCCCACCACCAGCAACGAGCCGCCAACCATCTCGCCGATGGCGGCAATGTAGGCCGAAACATGTGGTTGTGGGATACCCATCGCAGAGAACTGACCCGTGGTTTCGTCTATCCCAGCGAAAAACATTTTGTCTACGCCGTGGGCTACGAAAACGAGACCTAGAACTGCGCGCAGAATAAGCAGCGCGGCATCGCGTACAGCAGGTCTATTCATGAGCATTACACTACCCTGGGACCCCTGGGTACTGACGAATCAACCGCAGGTTGGCAAGCAATGGAACCTTTCAGCCACTCGCGCAGTCCAATAGATCATGACTTACAAATCAGATATTCACACCGATGAAAGCACAATCATTGATAGTAACCTGGCGCCCATGACCAACCCTTTTGCGCGCGATGAAGAAGCCACAGCCCAGTCACCCACCCAATTTATCGACTTTTCTGCGGCACCATCGATGCCCAATCCAGCCTCCGAACCAGGTAACACAACGGGCAAGACCGGCCTTGTGTTTGATTCTGAAGGAGTGGGGCGCCCACCATGGGCCACAACGTCTGCACTACTGCGCGAATATTACGACACGGAATGGGGAATGCCTGTCCGCGATGAAGCCGGACTATTTGAGCGTTTGACCCTAGAAGGCTTCCAGTCGGGTCTCTCTTGGGCCACGGTATTGCGTAAGCGAGATGACTTCCGCATCGCATTTGCAGGCTTTAATCCTGATGCTGTCGCAGCTTTTGGCCCAGCAGAAGTGGAGAGGTTGCTCAATAATCCCAAAATCATCCGCAACCGCCGCAAGATCGAGGCTGCCATCAACAACGCCAACGCCACCATCAAACTCCGCGAAAAGGGTGGCCTGAGTGAATTCATCTGGAGCTTCATGCCCGAGGAGAATCTCTATCCCCGGTTCATGGAAGACATCCCTAAAACTAGTGAAAAGGCCAAGGAACTTTCCAAGGCCTTAAAGAAGGAGGGTTTCACTTTTGTTGGACCTGTGACCTGCCACGCGCTGATGGAAGCAATCGGTATGTTCGATGCCCATCTCATCGGTTCCCACCGCCGCGGTACCTCCGGCGTGTGGGATGACGTGGTTTAACTAACTCACGCGGCGCGATGCCAAGTCGTCACGGCGCTGGCGATTGGTGGCGTGGGGTCCATCGAATCCGTCAAACTCGTCATCGTCAAAATGCACGGGCAGGTGGTCAAAATCCGGGCTGTCGTCATCAATTTCCAGCACTACAGCGCCCGGACGGCGCAAATTGCGGGGGATTGCTAAGGCTTCATCCTCAGCGTTACGCACACCCAAACGAGCGCGGCGCAGATGGTAGACACGGCGCTGCAGCAGAGCTTGTTCCTGACGCACCTGGGTCCGAAGCGCTACCAAGTAGACGATGCTAGACAGGCCCGCGAGGGCCGCAAAGGTCCAGGTCCAACCGCCGAAAACAATGCCTAAAGCAACGGTGAATACGACGGCGACTGCCAAACCAATCAACGTACGCTGACGACGCTGGTAACGGTTGGCAGAAGCAGCCTTTTCAGCTACTGGATCCCAGCCGCCGCGACCTAGTCGGCGCTGTGCAAAAGCAACCTCGTCTGCCGAGAGATCTGTGTCCTCAGCGAGTTCAGATTCCTGCTCTTCCTCCGCTTCAATAGCATGCGGGATTTGGCTTACCTGCTCAGCGCTGTCCACCGCACCTGGGTACATCAAGTCCACCGGGGAGGTGTAAGTGGAATCAATTTCGTAGGCATCCTCCGCTACGTCTGCTACGGCAGGTGCGCTGAAGACCTCTGCTTCCTCAGCTTGGACGTCCTCTGCCACCTCTACGTCAGAGTCTTCTCCAGCCTTGGTTTCATCCTCGATGAGCAGGTCGTCCTCTTCCACGTCGTCGGCATCCTCAGCCGCTGCACCACCTTTGCTTCCGCTTTCGTGGTTGTCAGAATTTTGAGCTAGCTCAGATTGGTTCGAAGGCTCATCCTTAGTCTCTGCGGACCCAACGATCGTGACTTCGTTGTCATCCTCGACCAGCTCACCTTCGATCGTCTCAGGGGTGTGCTCAGCTTCCTCGCTCAGTGCGGACTGCGCAGCTTCAGCTTTGTCACCAAGCTGTGCACCTGGTTGACGCGGATGTGCCTTGGCCTTTGCGGCAGCCCCGGCGATGGTTACTGCTTCCGTTTCTTTGTCATCAACCACGGAGATGTCCGCAGCATCGATGACCTCGAAATCCTCATCGTCTGCCTCGCTCAAACGCACGTCGCGCTTGCCTAAGCGGGGACGGCGGCGGGCAGCAACATTTCCAGAATCGCCTTCGAACAAGACGCGGGTATCGTCAAAGGCCTCGCCGGTGCGGCTCATTGGGCGCTGCGATCGCAGCAACCACGGAGCCAAGACGAAGGCCCAGACCACAATGATGCCGATGATGGGCACAGCAATGGACACGGTAGAGGTGACCTTCCGTAGGGTGCAGAGTTTCTCCCAACGTTAGCGCTTTTCGCCACCAGTAGAGGTATCCAAACCAGTTAAATTACAATGTTGTGACTTGTGTGAAAACAGTGGCGAATTACACCCCCACTAGGGCGCTCAAACAACGCGTACAGCTAAACGATGCGTCCAGCACTGCGCAGACGGTCGACCGCCGTGGTGGAGAAGTCTTCCCGATTCAAGGCCACTAAATGATGATCACGCCATGCACCATTGATGTGCAGATTTCTCCGTAGATACCCTTCCTCACGAAAGCCGCACGCCTTCAGCACCTTCCCGGAGGCTGGATTATCCGGCAAGTACGTGGCTGTCACGCGATGCATTCCGACGCGCCGAAAAGCGTGATCCACGCCCAAGGCACACGCCGCAGTAGCAACACCCGCATGATGGACTGCCGAATGAACCCAGTATCCAATCCAGCACTCTCCAATACTCCCGTGCTGAATGTTCCCTAAAGTCACCTGTCCTACGAAATCCCCGTCTAGCTCAATAATCAAAGGCAACACGGAACCCGAGCGCGCAGATTCGCGTAAGAACATGAGATGGTTGCGCCATGCACTGTGTGAATGCGCATCGGCCCACGATGCTGGCATCGTCGGTTCGACCGGGCGCAGGTGTTCCTCATCGGCGATACGTTGAATGCGCCACGCTTCCCCATCTTTGCGCATCAATGGACGCAGTCGCAGACGAGCGCCTTCCTCCAAGGCAGCAGAGGGGTGCAACTTCACGTATGAAGTGGACTCGGGCCACCCTGGGTGTTCAGGATCAGGCGGGCCGCTCGAGGGCCTGCGCAGCCGAGCCGCCGCAGTACCAAAAGGATCAAGCATGTTTAGCTTCGCTGTGTGAGGAACAAAACGTCGACCACATCACCAGGACGAATCTCCGTGGCTTCTTCCGGAATTCGGATCATCGCATTAGCTTCGGACAAACCAGCCAACAGGTGGGCAGGTGCACCAGACGCACCGCCCAAGCCCTCAACCAGGTAATCAGCGGTTTCTGCGTCGCGCATCAAGCGCGCACGAATAAACCCACGACGGCCCGGGCGGGACTCCATGTGATTGAGAGCTCGCGCCCGCACCACACGACGGTTTGCATTGCGTTTCCCCAGAGACAAACGAATCAATGGGCGCACAAACACTTCAAAGATGACGAGTGCTGAGACTGGATTCGAGGGAAGGAGGAACGTCGGGATACGCTCCTCGCCCAATAGGCCGAAGCCCTGGACCGAACCGGGATGGATGGCCACACGAGAAGTATCAATATCTCCCAGTTCGTTGAGGACTTCACGCACAGTTTGGGAGCCGGCACCGCCGACGGCACCGGAAATCACGAGAACCTCACTGCGTCCAATATGGGTTTCCAGTGCCTCACGGATGCGGCGTGGCTCTCCCTCCGCAATTCCTACGCGGTGTACATCGGCGCCTGCTTCTTTCGCAGCAGCTGCCAAGGAATAAGAGTTAACGTCAAAGACTTGACCCAAGCCCGGCTCGCGGTCAATATCCACTAATTCCTTACCGAAAGACAAGATAGTTACGCGAGGTCGCGGATAAACCAAGACCTTTGAGCGCCCCACCGCAGCAAGGAGCCCAATCTGTGCTGGGCCAAGGATGGTTCCCGCCGAGACCGCAACGTCACCCGGCTGAATATCGTCGCCAACTCGACGTACGAAGTCACCAGAGCGAACTGGCCGGTGCGCGGTTACGCGTTTTCTTCCGCGGTCAGTCCATTCAAGGGGAAGAACGGCGTCGGCAAGCGTGGGCAATGGCGCGCCCGTATAGACCCGCACTGCTTGCTTAGGTTGCAGGCGCAGTGGCTGGCGAGAGCCCGCGGGGACCTCACCGACCACAGGAATAGAGCGCTCCACTTCTGCAGCGGACTCCTCTTCTTCCACGTCCTCCTCCGAGGAACGTCGTGCCCTCAGAGCGCGCTCGCCTCCAACGTCGACGGCACGCACTGCATAACCATCAATAGCCGCCTGAGGGAACCCGGGAAGCGGCTGATTAGCTTGCACTTCCTCGGCACACATCAACCCCAGTGAGTTTGCAATTGCAATACGCACTGGTTCCGGTGTCACCGCCGCATCAGTAATCAAAGCAAGCTGGTCATCTACCGAACGCATGGACTGCCGCCTTCCCTTCTCTGCCTACTGCCTTAGGCTAGTTGATACCCTTTTCCGCCTCATACTCGGCAATGATTTGCTTGATTGCCTTGTACAAAGCCGGGCCATACTTCTCATGGTGTAGGCCGAAGTCCACGTTGGCAGGAATGTATCCACCTGGGTTACCCAGGTCATGGCGCTTACCGCGGTGAACAACAACGTGAACCGGGTGGCCTTCCTGGATGAGCAGCTCGATTGCATCGGTCAGCTGCAGCTCCCCACCCTTGCCTGGCTTAATGCGGCGCAGGGCATCGAAGATCTTGCGGTCGAGAAGGTAGCGGCCAGTAGCTACGAGATTAGAGGGAGCATCCTCAGGTTCAGGTTTCTCCACCATTCCGACAACCTTCTTGACGCCGGGCACATTGGTGTCCTCAACGTCGAAGACTCCGTAGTTGTAGGTCTCTTCGCGGTCGACCTCAAATGCACATAGCACGGAGCCGCCTACGGCGGCGCGCACGCGTGCCATCTCTTCCATGACGGTTGCTGGGAGAACGATGTCATCAGGAAGCATGACTGCGAAGCATTCTTCGTCATCATCTAGCACCGATTCAGCCAAGCCCACTGCATGGCCGAGCCCCAACGGCTTTTCCTGCGGTACAGAAATCGGATGAATTAGCTGGCCGGCACGCTGCACCTTTGCCACCTGCTCATCTTTACCGCGTGCGTCGAGCGTTTCCACCAACTCTGGGAAGGCATCGAAGTGACGCATCACTTCCTGCTTATTCGGGGCGGTAATCACCGCAAGACGCAGAGCACCAACCGCCGCCGCTTCTTCCGCGATGAGCTCGATACCTGGTGTGTCCACTACGGGGAGCAATTCTTTCGGGACAGTCTTGGTCGCTGGCAAAAAGCGAGTACCCAGGCCCGCAGCCGGCACTACAACTGTCTTGATCCCATGAAGGGAGCCCTCGTTGTTATTAGCCATAAGTTTGAGCTTACAGGCAGAGCATTTTCTTTCGTGCAGCGATACACCAGCAATTACTATTTGCTCTATGAGTGAGATAGCTACACAAAAAGACGCCCTTCGCGCAGAGCTGCTCGCTGTGCGCCGTGCCCGTACTCCCGAGGAAAAAGCTGATGCCGACGCCGCATGGTGCCATGGTGCTGCCGCCTTGCTCACCCCCTCGATGAACATCGCGGCATACAACCCTTTGGGTTCTGAACCCGGCGGCAGCGCATTTGTGGAAACCCTCGCGGCGGCGTGCAAACACCTTTACCTGCCCATTTCTGGCGATGACGGGCACCTTTATTGGGCGCTTTATTCCGGTCCAGAGTCCATGCAGCCCGGCGCCTTAGGTATTGCCGAACCAAAAGGCAAGCGTTCCACCAGTTCCATCCTCGCTGGCGTTGACCTCATATTTGCCCCTGCAATGGCCGTGGATACTGAAGGCTACCGCCTAGGAAAAGGAGCCGGGTACTATGATCGAGCGCTTACTCCCCTCCCCACTGGCCGCCCGCCCGTCATAGCGGTCGTTCACTCCTCGGAGATCCGCAAGCTCCCCCGCGAAGACCATGACCGCCCAGTCGATGGCATTCTCACCGAACGGGATTTCCAGTGGCTATAGCTTCTTAACTTCTTGTTTTCTTAGCTTCTTACCCCTGCCCCACCTTGGCTTATTCCTGCCATGTTTGGAGGCAGTTTGGGCGATTGGGAACCTCCAGGGCCCCAACGGAGTCTAAAACCACATGGAAGCTAAAACGATCCTTCGCTCAATTCGTACCCCTGGGCATCGACGATCACTGCTCGTTCGTCGCGTACTCGCTGCCGTCCTCATTATCGGTGCGGGCCTCAGCGCCCTTCATGCTCGTCGCGAGCTTCCGCAGGCGGTAGTCTTTGCCCGAGACGTGCCGGCAGGCAGCGCCCTACAAGCAGAGGACCTCACGTTAGCTCCAGTGCCATCCCACATCCTGCCCGATTCTGCGGTTGACACGGACCTCGAAAAGTTGGAGGGCAGAGTAGTCGTTGCAGCGGCTGCAAGCGGCGAACTCGTCACCGACGCCAGGCTGCTGAGCCCAGAGCTTGTAGACAACTTAGTGAACAATTCCACGCTAAATACTTCCGGAGAGAAATCCCACATGATTCCGCTCAAACTCGCAGAACCGGATATCCTTCCGCATCTCCATCATGGAGACACAGTAAACGTCATCGCCGGAAACTCCAATTCCGATTTAATCGGCACCACATCCCCCGCTGGAAGCGTCATCGCCGCTGGTGGCCGGGTTGTTGCTACCACTAGCTCGCGCGATGGCGAGGATGCCTCTACCCTTTTACTCGCACTCCCAGCCAGCCAGGCTGACGCAGTTGCTTCCGCCTCACTGAGCCAACCTCTCACGGTAGTCATCGTTGGGCAGCGTGCCACTGGATGAAAAAGCCACAGCGCTCACAAATAGATGTTGACATATCCACTAAAAATCACTAAGGTTAGTCCGCGCTAGCCCTGCTGATAATAAACACAAACACTTGGCTCAGGAACTTCCACAGTGTCTTACAGGGGCGGGGCCACAAAGTGTTTTTAGGAAAGGAACACCAACACATGCTGAAGGGCTTTAAAGACTTCATCCTCCGCGGCAACGTCATCGAGCTGGCTGTCGCAGTCATCATCGGTAGCGCATTCACCGCTATCGTTACCGCTGTAACCGACAGCCTTATCCAGCCGTTGATCAACTCCTTCGGTTCTGCAGACTACTCCGGTCTTGGTTTCCAGATCACCGACAACGAGTCCACCTTCATGGACTTCGGTGCAGTCCTCACCGCTGCAATCAACTTCCTCATCATCGCCGCTGTTGTTTACTTCTTAATCGTTATGCCGATCAACAAGATCACTGAAGCAGCAAAGCGCCGCCAGGGCGTTGACCCAGAAGAGCCGGCTCCGACCACAGAGCAGCTGCTTACCGAGATTCGCGACCTCATGGAGGCGCAAAAGGTTGCAACTTCCCCGAACTCCGTAGCTGGCGACACCACCGTTGACCCAGACTCCCCTGGCCGTCACCAGGCTTAATTCCGCGAGGAATTAATTGCCGCTGTGGTTTCTTCTAAACCACCAAGGGGCTCCGCACCTTCCGTCATGGGAGGACGCGGAGCCCCTTTTTCATCTTCTTCTTTGAACGTGCTCTCGGGTCTTAATCTTGCCTTGTCCTTGTAGACCTGTCCGTCAAGGATTGATCGTTTAACCCAAGGGGTCGGCTTGGAGACTTCACCTATGCCCCATAGTGCGGAGGAATCTGTTCACGATAGAACTGCTCATTGTGTGGCTGTTCAGCCGGCTGTTCCTCGTCCAGAGTTACCTCGCGTGTGGCGTCCGAGCCGCGCTCATCCCCAGTTTCATCAAACGCGGAGACAAAGTCCGGACGATCTGCTGTGCGGTCATAGTTGCTCTCAGCACGGCGAACCACGCGGCGACGCTTGCCGGGTTGAACCATTTTAATCAGCTCCTCGCCGCTTATTGAACGCTATATTTCTGCAGCTGATCAATAAGGTGGTGGACCAACGGCGCAAGAGTAGCCATGCCGTCACGCACTGCCGCGCGAGAAGACGCAAGGTTCACGATGACCGTGGACCCCGAAACGCCGGAGATACCACGAGAGGTACACGCGTCTACAGCGCCACAAGCTTGACCAGAGGAACGAAGCGCCTGAGCGATTCCAGGAACCATTTGGTCGAGCACCGAACGCGTAGCCTCAGGGGTCTTGTCACGTGGCCCAACGCCTGTGCCGCCAATCGTAAGGACCAAATCGACGCCACCTACAACGGCTGTCTCTATAACCTGCCGAATCTTGGACTTCTTCGAGCGGACAATGATTGAGCCATCAACCTGAAACTCAGCTTCCGCCAGCAACTCCCCGACCAAACGCGAGGTTTCCTCAGCGTGCCGCTCAGGATGATCAGTAACAATCACGACCAGTGCGCGGCGAGGAGCATTGAGGCCTTGCTCTTGCTCGCTCGCGAAGAGGAATGCATCATCTGGCTCAGCGACGTCCAAAAGCGCTCCAGTGGATTCCGGGACTTCAATGGCGCCAGTGTTGGTCTCGATATCAGCATCGTGTGCCAAAGTTGCTCCTTAAATAGGGCCGATATATCAAGGCGTCTTCTTGGAATACGTCTGAAATATGTTCTGTAGTTGTTAGATAACTTACTCCCCTGACAGGGTTACCTCTACCTGTCGGGGATCTTTGCCGTCTTCGCCGCTGACCTCAAGAGTGACCTTGGCGCCAAAGTCCTGCGAACGAGCTGCTGCGATGAGGGAATCCGAGTTATCGATTAGGCGATCATTGACACGGGTCACAAGATCACCCGCTTTCAGCCCCGCTTTCTCAGCTGGGCTATCTGGCTCGACTTCCACGATGCGAGCACCGTTACCACTGTCTCGCGCATCGACCTTCACACCCAGCGCTGGGTGCTTTACAGAACCGTTGTTGATAAGTTGCTCAGCCATGCGCTTGGCAAAGTTCGACGGGATAGCGAACCCCAAGCCAATAGATCCAGCCTCACTCGAGCCAGAATTGGACAAGGAGGCAATCATGGAATTCATTCCAACCAAATTGCCATTAATGTCCACGAGTGGGCCACCGGAGTTGCCGGGGTTGACCGCAGCGTCAGTTTGGATGGCGTCGACAAGCGAGCTCTCCCCGCCCCCTTGGGAGGCGCGAACCGGACGGTTCTTCGCGGAAACAATGCCGGAGGTCACCGTTGCGTTAAGACCCAGCGGGGAACCCACGGCCACGACTTCCTGGCCCACAGCCACGGCATCGGAGTCCCCGAACTCAAGGTATGGAAGACCTGAGACATCAGCGATTTTAACGATTGCTACGTCCGTATTGGCGTCCGAGGCAACAACTTCTGCGGCGTGCTTGCTGCCGTCATTCATCGTGACGCGCAGCTGGCCGCCGTTTTCAGCCCCAGCCACAACGTGGTGGTTGGTCAACACGTAGCCGTCAGGGGAGATGATCGAACCCGATCCCTCTGCGGCACCGCTTTGCCCATAGGCCTCAATCGAGACAACAGCTGGAAGAACCTTAGCGGCTACCGCCTCGACCGAGCCCTTTGCGGGCTCCTCGCCGGTGCTGTTTGCCACTGGCGCATTTTTGAGGACCTCGTTCACAGTGCTGGTGTCATTTTTATTGCTTCCACCCAGCGCAATGCCAGTAATGCTGCCAACGGCAACGGCGCCAGCGAGCATCAACGCCATCGCGGTACCGAGCCCCACCTTTTTCTTCTCCTTCGGTGGGCGTTGCTCGCCAATCAGAGTCACACCGTTGTCAGTCTCCCCCGCCGACATGCCTTGGTTGTAGAATCCTTGAGCTGGACTCTGTGCTTGGTTTGCGCCCGGGTTTCCAAATCCGCTGCGGTACGGCGATGCTCCTCGACCTTGGTTTCCATACATCTGACTGCCATTGCCTTGGCTGCCTTGCGGAGCCTGCGCGGTATTCCAGGCAGTGCCGCCACCAGCACCATTGGCTGCACTCCCGCCTTGCGACTGCATGCCTGATGGGTGATTGCTCGGCGGGTGATTGTTCGGAGACGGGCTACCACCTTGCTGATTGCGCGGCTGGTTCCATCCAGCCGAATTAGAAAAGTAGTCATTGCCCAGCTGTTCGCCGCGCTGCCCCTGGCCCTCAGGCCCATTCATGTTCGAGTTCCTCATGTTCATATCCAGAATTGTGCCGTACCGTGCTGGAGTACATCTGTATCAACTCTGTAAGGCTACTAAGAATTCCTGAAAGAATCCTGCATATCGTGACCTGCACGGCTGGGCCGAAATGCATGCAAAAGCCATCCAGAATATTAGCCCTGATTGAACCACCGTTCAGCGAAGATGGTGCCGCGATCCGAAGGTGAAGATTCCTCCTGCGCGAAGTCAGGCTCAGACAAGCTGTCAACAAAGGGGTCCCCCTCTCCTCGGTAGCCCGGAAGAGTTACCTCCATGCGGGTACCGCCATCGCTGGACTCCTTGATTTCAATGGCACCCTCGTGTCGCTCGATCACGGACTTCACAATGGCCAAACCAAGACCTGAGCCGGGCATAGAGCGAGCTTCGGCTGAACGATAGAAGCGCTCGAAGACCTTTTCTCGCTCCTCTGGCGGGATACCAGGACCTGAGTCATCCACGCGCAAACGGACTTCATGCTCACTGATCTGCTGCATGGATACGCGCACAGTTCCGGTGGCCGGCGACCACTTTGCGGCATTGTCCATCAGGTTCAAGGTCGCACGACCAAGAGCAAACGGGTCCCCCTCCAACACCCACGGGATAAACCGGACACGGAACTTCACGTCAGGGCGGCGTCGTCTAGCGCGCGCAAGCGAAGATTCCAGCACTTCCATCAGAGCGACCGGCTCCGGCGCTTTCTCATTGGCGTCCCCACGGGCCAAATCCACAAGATCACCGATGAGGGCAGAAAGCTCCGACATCTGCGACATCACGTCATCTTCAAGATCACGTCGATCTTTTTCGCTGATGCCGCATCCGCCGCCGGACTTGTTCATCATCAGGAGCAGCTCAATATTCGTACGCATCGACGTAAGCGGAGTCTTCAGCTCGTGACCAGCATCAGTGACGAACTGTCTCTGTTGAACACGCGACTGCTGGAGTGCTTCCAGCATCTGGTTAAAGGAGACGGTAAGCTGCGCCATCTCGTCGTTGTTCACGACCTCAATTGGCCGTAGGTCGTTGGTCTGCGTAACGTAGTCCACCGCACGCTTGAGACGAGAGATAGGCTGCATACCGGTCTTTGAGGCCACCATGCCGGCAAAGATAGCCAACAGAAAACCCAGTGCAACGATCACCAACAACATCGAACCGATTGCAGAGATCAGCTCTTTAGTCTCCGCAAGATCGCGAGCTAGGACAACAGTTGAGTCCAAGTCGTGGCGGATGGCCAAGATGCGTTCGCCGCCAACGGTCCGAACGGAAGATTCGGTGTGATCATCAATTTTGCGGAACTCGCCGCCAACAGGAATCGCGTCACCGTAGGTAGAACTCCGAGATGGAGACGAAACTGCAACTCGCGTTGAGGGGTTGTATAGCTTGAATTGTGCAATTTCTTGATCAATTGTCTCGATGAAGCGCGGGTCCTGGCTTTGTTGGATCAAGACGTCGGCCTGCTGCGCAAGCTGCTTGTCGACGGTCGCCGTTAACGAGGTTGACACAGTCCAATAGGTCACCAGCGTCATTAAGGCAACAGACACAGCCACCACTAGGCCAGTAACGAGCGAAAGGCGCCACCGCAGTGGCGCCCGAGAAGCCCAACTTCCCCTACTCCCAGCAATCTCGGAGACTGGGGACGGTTGTTCTTGATCGGAAGCCTCCACGCCTGGCGTGGGCTTCCTCAGAATCACGTTCTGTTCTCCCTAAGCACGTAACCGACGCCGCGCACGGTATGGATTAGGCGAGACTCACCGCCCCCTTCAGTCTTCTTACGCAAGTAGCCGATGTATACCTCGAGCGCATTTCCGGAGCTAGGGAAGTCATATCCCCACACCTCTTCGAGGATGGTGTTTCGTGAAAGAACCTTGCGGGGACTTTCCATCAACAGCTGCAGAAGCGCAAATTCCGTGCGGGTCAAAGAGATCGCACGCTCGCCACGTTTAACCTCGCGGGTATCTGCATTGAGATGCAGATACTCAAAGGAGAGCTGGGTTTTGGATGCTGTCTTTACGCCAATCGAATTAGCAGCAGCGCGGCGAACCAAAGAACGCACGCGAGCCAAAAGCTCCTCAAGCGCAAAAGGCTTTGGCAGGTAATCATCAGCACCAGCATCGAGACCTGCGACACGGTCAGAGACACCATCGCGTGCTGTCAGAACCAAAATCGAACGGTCCCAGCCTTCGCTACGCAGCGTACGGCACACCTCGAGCCCGTCCATGTTGGGCATCATTACGTCGAGGATCAAGAGCTCAGGGTTTTCACTACGAACGGTCTCGACAGCTTCAACACCATCGCTAGCAATCAGGACATCGTAGCCATTAAATCTGAGAGAACGCCGAAGCGATTCACGCACGGCTTGCTCATCATCTACGACAAGAATTTTCATAGATTTAATTATGAACTATTTTGTGGGATTTTCGAAACGTAGGCCATATGCTCCCCATACACTCCCGCAAAGCAACGCAAGGTGATACCCCGCCTGAAGCGACGAAGAAAGGTCAGAGTAAATGGGCACAATAAAAGCCCGCACGATTTAGCATTTAATCTGCTAAATTGCGCGGGCTCGAAATTCAAAGTGTTCCTTTATATAGGATTACTCCAAATTAGAACTGCTCTACGTCAACCAGGCCGAGCTTTGCAGCCTTGACGAGACGACGCGGGATGCGCACGGTCTGGCCATCGATGGTGACTTCCTGGAGGGCGACGTTGTCAGCCTTCCACTGGGAGCGGCGTGCACGGGTGTTCGCACGGGACATCTTGAACTTAGGAGTTGCCATTTTCTTCTATCCTCCTTACGCGTTCTTCTTCTTGCGACGAGCCATGGCACCGAAGCGCTGGTTGAACTTCTCAACGCGGCCTGCGGTATCCATAACGCGCTGTGCACCAGTCCAGAACGGGTGGGACTCAGCGGTCACGTCAACGACGATCAGCGGGTACTCGTTGCCATCTTCCCACTCAACAGTGCGGTCGGAAGTAGCAGTGGACTTGGTCAAGAACGAGTGGCCGGTACCGGCATCCTTGAAGACCACCGGGTGGTAATCCGGGTGGATATCCTTCTTCATATTTATTCCCTCAGGGTTGAAACTACGGGTCGGTTCTACGCTCTTTTGCCTGGCAAAGCCCTAAAACTTGCAACTTACTTACAGTAATCGGCGGCGCAGATCGTGCCCGAGTTGGGATGTGCAGATTAATAAACGGCGTCAACTCCTCCGCCCCTGCTGGGCGCAGACGTCGACAACTCGGAACATATTACACCCGACCAGCAACTTTCCCAAACCCCGGATCGTGTCCCCAAAACCGTGTCCCAAAAAGATGAAAACCGTGTCCTAAAAGAGATGTTGAAACGAGTGGAAACGATTCGGTGCTAACAACTAGTGAGTGTTACAAAGCCGATTATTCACATCAACCACACCCGTTAACAATGCTAAAGCCCAAGCTCCGAGCCGAAAGAAACCTCCGGCGCACCGCAATCCGGTAGCCACAGGGGCGATTAGGTAATTCGCGCTTTGGGCTGTAAGATTTCCCCTTGCTGTTGTCAAAGTATACGTTTTACGCCCCGTCTACTGGTGTTTGACGGTCTTGCCCTCCAAGCTCAACCTCACTTTCCGAGCGCTGCGCCTCACCGCAGATAGGCATAACCGTCAGTAGCCACGATGTGGGCGGCTAGGAGAAAGAAGACCCATGTCGGCTATTTGCCAGGTAACGGGCCGCAAGCCGGAATTCGGCAAGCAGGTCTCGCACTCGCACCGCCGTACTTCGCGCCGTTGGAACCCCAATGTGCAGCGTCGTCGCTACTACCTGCCCTCCGAGGGCCGTACCATCACCCTGAATGTCTCTACAAAGGGCATCAAGATCATTGACCGCGATGGCATCGAGTCCGTCGTCGCCAAGATTCGCGCACGTGGGGAGAAGATCTAAAGATGGCACGTAATGACATCCGTCCAATCATCAAGCTGAAGTCCACAGCGGGCACCGGTTACACCTACGTGACCCGTAAGAACAAGCGCAACAATCCGGATCGCATCTCTTTGATGAAGTTCGATCCGATCGTCCGCAAGCACGTCGAATTCCGCGAGGAGCGATAATCTATGGCTAAGAAGTCGAAGATCGCCAAGAACGAGCAGCGCAAGGAAATCGTCGCCCGCTACGCGGAGCGTCGCGCTGAGCTCAAGGCCATCATCAAGAACCCGAACACCCCGGACGAGGAGCGTCTGGATGCACAGTTCGAGCTGAACCGTCAGCCGCGCGATGCTTCCCGCTCCCGCATCCGTAACCGCGACGCAGCCGACGGCCGCCCACGTGGTTACCTCCGTAAGTTCGGCCTGTCCCGTGTCCGTATGCGCGGCATGGCTCACCGTGGTGAGCTGCCAGGCGTTCGTAAGTCCAGCTGGTAAAGGGGTAATTGCACAATGGCTATCAAGCGCAATAACCAAAAGAAGTTCCGCATGGAACAGACTCGTCGCCCGAAGAAGAACCCGCTGAAGGCTGAGGGTATCGAGACTGTCGACTATAAAGATGTTAAGACCCTGCGTCTGTTCATCTCCGACCGTGGCAAGATCCGTTCCCGTCGCGTAACCGGTCTTACCCCACAGCAGCAGCGCCAAGTCGCTACCGCTGTGAAGAACGCACGCGAAATGGCTCTCCTGCCGTTCACCGCCCGCTAAATCAGTAGCTGGGTTTCTCAACAGCGCACTTTTGCCGCTGGCAAGTGTGACACGGTAAAAGAACCTACAAAGCCGCTTGGCTTTCAACAATTCTCGTTGAAGGCTAGGCGGTTTTGTTTGTTTTCATTTGTTCGTTTTAACCGGCACGCATTGAGGCCAATGCCTTACTTAGCACCATGCAAAAGGGCAATAATTACAGATTCTGCCATCAGCCCCTTTCGAGTGAGTGATAGATTGGTTCTATCCAACAACCGATTACATTGAAAGGGCTCTTCATCGCATGCCACTGCACCAATCACTGGCTGATCTCAGCGAGTTGGCTGCGCACTGCCAATCCCCTGCCACAGCCCGCGGTCTTCTAGCTGAGGCCCAGGACCTGTTGCGCAACTCGCTCGATCACCGCGCAGACGAGCTTGAGCTGGCTGCCTGGTTCTCGCGTGTTATTACTGACATCGTCCGCTCCCCTGGCGTTTCCAGCCCAGTCCGCCTATCTGGCCCGGCTGCTCGCGGTGACGCACTGCCCTCGATGGTTGTCACTTGGCTAGGTGATGATTCTGAACTAGAGTCCATCATCAGCGATGCCGGACTCAAAGGCTCTTCTGTAGCCGAATCAACGGCTAGTCGTGCCGACGCCGGTCTTCCACTAGGCGCGGGCAGCGAGGCCGAGCTCCTCAGCGCTGCACTGGACCAACGCCCGCCGGCACTGCGCCTCGTAGATGGTTTGCCCGACAGAAATGCACCTGTGGATGTGCAGGCAGGTCTACTCGCCCCCATTGCGGCCATCGCTCGCTGGGCAGCACCCGCCCCACGCCCCACCCCAGACCGCTTAGCAATCGGCGTGGAGCGAGAGTGGCTCGAAGCCTCCGAGGCTGAGGCCTTAAGTCTTTCCTGGGGCACAGGCATTGCATTGGAGCTGCGCAGGTGGCGCGACGGCGTCGACAGCCACAGCGCTGTCTTGGAAGATCTGCCGCCCTTGGACCGCACCGCCTATGGTTCGGCATGCCGAACTGTCTCCGCGATTTTTGAGTCCATCACTCAACGGCACCCCGAATATCACCCAATCACCAAATAATTAGTTGCTTCGCATACTAGCGAGTACACTTAACTGGCTTTATGAATTAACATTCATTCCAACGAAAGGAGGCGTCCTACCATATGGCTGGAACTGTAGGTAGGCCGCGCAAGAACAGCCCGCGCCGCCGTGGAGCGACTGCCCGTGAAGAAATCCTCGATGCATCATCCGAGCTCTTCACCACGCAGGGCTTTGCTACGACCTCGACGCACCAGATCGCTGATGCGGTCGGCATCCGTCAGGCCTCGTTGTATTATCATTTCCCATCCAAGACGGAAATCTTCTTGACCCTCCTGAACTCGACCATCGAACCTTCTTTGGAACTCGCTGAAGAACTCGCGGCTTCCGATGCATCCGCAGAACAACGCCTGTGGTCTCTGGTCGCTGCCGAGTCGCGACTGCTGTTGACCAGCGCTTGGAACGTCGGCCGCCTCTACCAGCTGCCGGTGGCAAATTCTCCGGAGTTCTCGGAGTATCACGAGCAACGTGACGCCCTCCAAGGCCACTTCCGCGCTATCGCCGCCTCCATCGTTGGCAAGGATGACCCCCGCATCGAGCTCCCCTTCCACATCGCACTCTCTGTGATCGAGATGCGCCCAAATAATGGCACGCCTCCTTTCGACGCATCGCAGCGGGTTCCAGAAACTGCCGCCATGCTTGCCGACGCCGCGCTAGCCGTTCTCGGTGCAAAGGTTCCGGACAACGCAGAAGAGACCACTCTTGAGCTGCTCAAGAACCGCCACGACTCCATCTCCTCTGCCGCTGCTGCTGCCGCGGATCGTAAGAAGAAGTCCAGCAATTAATTAGTGTGTGCAGCGTGGTGCTGCCAAGCAAGCACCTATCGCTGCCAGTAGTCGTTCCAGGTGACGCTTTCTACGGCCACGTTGTCTTGGTAGACGCGCAGACCGTCAGCATTGACCACGATGGAAGAAGGATAGGCATCAACCTGGTAGGTGCCTTCGTGACCTTCGGCGGGCAGCTCCAAGGTGCCACCGAACATATCGGAACGGTAGGTAGCGCCGCCCGAGTTGCCGCAGACAACGACCTTGCCGTCATCACTGGTGCCGGCAAGGATGAGGTCCTCGCCCGCGGTGCATGAGGCATAGCTTCCGGACCAGCCACGGTCAGTTAAAATGCCGCCACTAACCGTGGACTTATCGCGCCCGTGGTCGTAATGCTCTTCCGGGTTAGGCGCTGTTTCCGTCACGGTTACTACGGACGGGCTTGGGCTTTCTTTGGTGCTAGACGCTGCGGAAGTCGTCTCTGCCGTAGCGGCAGTTGATTCCACCGGCTTAAATTCCTGCTGCGCAGTCTGCTCAGTTTTCTCGCCGCCACGCCCGAGCAAGAAGAATGCAGCGGCGGCCACGATTGCGACGAGAATGACGATTCCGACGACGATAGGCACCACGCCAGACTTATCTTTTTGCTGCGGATACGGATAAGTCATAGTGTGCGCTTTCTTTTTCAGTGTCGATACGAGAAATACTCTAGATGCTAGGTGCGCTAGTCTTCCTAGCACTTAACGATAGCGCTGAACCGCATAGTGAGCCAAGCAGTTCTTATAGGGCTTATATACCGCTTCCCCATCTTCTTTCAGGTTCTCAATCAGACGGTCGATCTTCTGATTGGTCTTCTTCTCAGTCCAGCCAAGCGCCTGCGCTAGCTCGCGGATTGTGGGGATATTGGCATCCGTGGCGCCCGGCGCGCGAAGGCAACTTGCCAGTTGACGCAGCAACAGCTCCTGCTCGTCATTCGGTACGTGGCGGGTACGCGTCTGGCCCCTGCTTTCATCCAGTGGACGCGGGGTGCGACGAACCATGTCATTGTTTTGAACGTCGATGTGAATCTCATACACGCAATCTGGCGTGGTGAATGTTACGGCGGTCGGCCCTGGCGGAATGGGCGACAAGCCGCGCGGACCGACCTCGATGCGCGAATGCGAGCGAACATTGCGCTGGCTTATATAAAGAGGAATATGGCGGCCCACGTTGGCGAGCATCCAGCCTTGACCGGAGTACCACAGCTGGAATAGCTGGCGGTGCAGGTCCAAATCCTCAGCGCCTACTACAAAGTCACCAGCACGGCCTACTATGAGCTCGTCTCCCGGGCCCATCCGGTGTATCTGCCCGACCAAATCATTGATCTGAAGCCATGGTCCAGAGTTTGCCGGCGAGCTGGCATTGGGCTGCATAGATGAGACGCTTTCGAAGTTGAGGATAGATGGATAGGGGGATTTTTCAAAAGTCCATACTAATATCTACAAGCGCGAAAGTTAACTGGTTACTAGCGCAATCGTAGTGACGGCAATAGCAAGGATGATGAGAATCGTCGCTGTAATCATCAACGCATTGTTGTTGTCCTTCTGCGGCCGCGCGAGCTGCGCCGGCCGAGCAGGCTGTGCCGGCCGAGCAGATTGAACCTGCTGAGGCAGTTGCGCAGACTGAACGGGGCGCGCTGAGGGCATAGACGCGCCCGGATTGATTCCTGATCTAAACGGCGCATTACTAGAACCGCCATAAGAAGGCACCGAACCCATCGCGGGGTTGCTCCAATTCTGCGCACCTCCGGCGAGGTTATGCGCGCTGCCCATTCCAAAGCCCATGGCGGGAAGCTGGCCGCTTGCCGGATAGTTGGTTGCTTGGCTTTCTGGAACTGCGGATCGCGCATTAAGTTCGGCTCCACCTTTTCCACAGGCCTCCAATGCGTCAATGAACTGGCAGGCTTCTGGGAAACGCTTATACGGAGTGTTATCCAGTGCCCGTTCCATCACTGCATCAATCTGCTGAGTGGCCATTGCCGCCTGTGGATCAAGCCGTGCCATGATAGCCGGGGTGCCCATCCCCGGGACTGTGCGCTTTGCACGCCAGGCAGAATCCGGCATCATCTCTTTAAGGTGATACATGGTCAGCATCTCAAACGCGATGAGTGCTAGCGCATAGTTATCACCTGAAAAGGATGCTTCTTGCCCGCTGTAGTCACGGGAGTTACTTTCCGGCGAGGAGTAGTTTTCGGTTCCGATGACGTTACCGATAGCAGTCAGGCGCGACTGCCCCTCCGAGATCGCGATACCGAAGTCGCTCAGAACGCTATAACCGCTATCGGTGGGCCGGCGGCGTAGCAAGATATTGGCCGGTTTTACATCCCTGTGAATCCACCCATCCGGGCGCATCGAATGCATCTGGTCCAGTGCTTTGGCCACGGGGCGCAAGTACTTGACGACGTCGCTGATGCTAAATCCCGGCTCGTTATTATGGCGACGTTCACGGATGAGCTCTTCCAACGTGCCGCCTTCGAAAAGCTCCATCTCGAAGCCAAGATTGCCCTCGTTATCGGCCAGCTTCTTATTTATGTGCGTGACATAGGAGCTATGGATGGCCGCCAGCGCCTTCATTTCATTGTGGAAGCGCTTGAGCCCTTCTTCGTTGTGTAGCTCCGGCAACACCGTCTTGATTGCAACGTTGCGCCCTAGATCAATATCGGTGGCTGCGAAGACGGTTCCCATGCCGCCGCCCCCGATGCGCCGGACGTTTACGTATCCTTGACGCTCCAGCCAACTCACTACACGGGAATCATTCACGCGTATATTTCATCACACCCGATGCAAATGCAGATCTTCAGAATCACCCTATCTACCCCGCTTATGGGGTAGCATATCCGCTCGTAGAAGACAGACGCTAGTGCTAACTACTCAAGCATCGAATAGTTTCTGCCTGCAGTTATTTCCTATCGCCGATTACTTTGCCGAAGGATACAATGACCAACCCTAACCAAGGCCCAAATCACTACCCTTCGCTGCCCCCGAATATGTACTCGGGCGCGCAGTCGCAATCCCGATTTGGCGAGCAGAATCCCTTTACCAACCCAAATGTCCGCTACCAGTCGACGCAGCCGAGGGGTTTTACAGCGCCCGCCGCGCAGCCCTCGCGAAACTGGGTTCCGATCCTATGCATCTTGGCAGTCATCCTGGCCATGCTGATTGGCGGCGGCGTGGTCTGGGTGGATAAGAGCGACGAGGCTCAGCAGCCACCTGTCGCTCCAGCACCGCCGTCGACGGAGGTTGCGGAAGAACCCGTCACGAACACGGAAGAAACCGAGTCTGGTCCAACGCCTACCCAGGTTTCTTCTTCCCCGGCGCAGAATAATTCGCCGCGCTATCAGCACAGGCAGCAGCCGCGCCAGCAAACCCACACCGCCACGCAGCGCGAGGATTATCCGGCAGGGCTTAGCGCCAAAGGCTGGGACGGAATCCCCGGCGCGCAGTGCGACGGCGGCGAGGCCGTGTACGCAGCCAAGAAGTCCGCACCATCAGCACACATCGTCATCTGTGACGAAGGCTCCGGCTTGGTCTACCGCGGCAGTTGGTCCAGCGGCCCAGCCGTTGGCACTGCCTCGGGAAGCGGCACCTCCTACACCGCTACATTCAACAACGTCAGCCAGCTGCTGATTAATGGCAGCGAGTTCACAATCGTCCCAGACAGCACCTCTTCTGACTACAGCCAGCGAGACACCGGCCAGTTCAGCACCGTCTGGAGCGCCAACTAGCAAGCCGCTTTAGGCCACTTAACCTTTGTACCTGCGAATTCGGTGGCCAATGCACTGAGCATTTGTTGCGCCGAGCCATAGGCGCCGCTTGGCGACGTCGCGTAAATAGCAACTGCAATCTTCTCGCCACTGAGCTCTACCGTGCCCATCTGCCGTGCTTCATAGGCGCCCGAAGTATCTGGGCCCCAACCGCCCTTAAAAGATGAATTATCGAGACTGCCTAAGCCATAGCTTTGGGCAGGATCAGAGGAAGCCATAGCAGTGAGCACCCCGCTGCCCTGTGCGATACAACCCAACTGCCCCATAAAGCGCGCTTGATCAGCAACTGTCCATTGGGTCTGTCCGAAAGCGGAGAACCCCGGACGCGTAATCGTGGGCTGTACCTGTACGTCTAGCCCCGTTTCAGCCAGAACCGCGCTCGCAGCACTAGCTGCGGACTGTCCTCCACCAAGGGATTGCCAGAGATTTTCTGCGGCTGCATTATCGGAATAGGTAATGGCCTGAGAAATCATCGAAGGATCTGCCGAACCAGCGCGCTCTGCGGCAATGGCCACCGGCACCTTCGAGGTAGACCATGCGGCTCGCGGTTCAGAAATACCAGCGCTATAGATCTTGTCTTGACCAGCAACGGCAATTCCTGCGGTACCGCCGTACTTGCTTTCCACGTCTTGGACGATCTTCTGCAGTGCTTCCTGGACGTTCTCCCCCGCTGGAGCAGGAGCTGGGTCCTTGTCAGACTTTCCATCATCGCCTTTAGCATCTGCATCGGGCACCATCGTCTGCCCGCTCAAAGTGGGGCGTGGGTCCACATCCGTGCTGGTAGTCATGCTCACTTCCGCTCTTTCCTCCACATCACCGATAGTGCAGGCGCTTGCAGTCAAAGCCACGCATAGAAGGCCTAGGCCGCACAGGTTCTTTTTCTTCATCTAGTTAGGTCCTGTCTCTCTGCCGAAGCTGATTAAACGATGTACACAATGGCGTTGTTGCCGCCCGTGCAGGTGACATATTCGCCGTTGTCACGGCAATCCATCGTGTAGGTGATGCCAGTAACCGGGCTATACGCGGTGATGACCGCGTTATATTCCTTGGTAGATAGGTAATGCTCTACGTATGCATCGCGGACGGCGCGCGCGAACTCAGGAGAGGTCATCGTGGAATCACGGTAGACGTTGTTCAGGTCTCCGCCCGCAGCTCCAGACATAGCTGCCTCGTTTGCGGCCACCGCACCGGCCGGAAGCGAGGGATACGCTGGGCGTTTCGGAACCTTGGCCGCTTCTTCGGTTGGTGGCGCCTCGGTGGTTGTTGCTGCAGAGGTTGTCAGCATCGGGCTGGTGTTCTTCTCATCGCTGCCGCTCTTAAGAAGGAAAAATGCCAAAGCAGCGCAGAGCGCGATGACGGCAAGCACAATGAGAGCAATGATTGCCCACCTCGTACCGCTCGACTGCTTTTCTTGGTACACCAGCGCCGCCTGGCTGTAATCCGCAGAACCATACTCAGGACCATACTGCTGACCGTATCCGCCTTGCGCATAGTACGGCGCGGAGTCACCAACAAATGGTGAACCCATGTTGGACTGCCCGTATTGGCCGTTGTCCTGCGGCGGGTACCCCTGCTCTGAGTAGCCTTGCGGGAATTGCTGTTGTGGTTGATCCGCCGCGTTCTGCCCGTCTGACTGTATTGCCCAAGGGTTGGTATTGGGTGCTTCGTTTGCGCCTTGGTGGGGGCCAAAGCCATTGTTTTCGCCAGACAAAACGGTCTCCTCTATGCAGGGATACGGTAATTACTTAGATTTCTGATTATGACACACGCGTGCCCTTCGACCAGCTAATTTTTTGCCGAACTCCCCCGAAGTAGGCGGATCTGAGGAAATTTCCTTGGCAGTAGGTGAAGTACCCAAATCTTCGGTTACATTGTCACTATTGCTATCACTGCTTATGTGATTCGCCACCGTCTTTGTTGAGGAAAGGCCGTTTTAGAAATCCCTATGACGAACTATCCAGGTTTCGGCTCGCAGCCTAATAACTCGCGTCCTAATTCATCGCCCCAGTTTGGCTACCCACAGTTTTCTGCGCCACAATCATCGCCACAATTTGGTTCCGGATCTTTTGCCCCCGGTACAAACCCCACGCACCCACCATCGGCTACGCAACCTAATAACTTCGGCGCGCAAATGCCAGCGCACAACGGCAAAGGATTGATTAGCGGCGCAATCCTAGGTCTGATTGCCGCCTTCCTCTTCCTCTCCATTGTCTTAGGCGCCGCGGCATATTTTCTGCTGTCAAAAGACACTCCAGACGCCCCAGCAGACACGGTGTCGACGCCAACCTCAACTGCGCCAACGACCATGAGCGACGTTCCATCCGAAAACGTCTAAAGGGGCCCAGCAACCATAAACTGCCCGGCCCCTCAGCTAATTAGCGCTGCGCCTAATTAGCGGCGCAACCCACTAATTCGCGATAGCGAATTAGTGGAAGAAGTGACGGGTACCGGTGAGGTACATCGTTACGCCAGCCTTCTTAGCGGCCTCGATGACTTCTTCGTCACGGATGGAACCGCCTGGCTGCACAACAGCCTTGACACCAGCGTTGAGGAGAACCTCCAGGCCATCTGCGAACGGAAAGAATGCGTCGGAGGCGGCAAACGAGCCGCGTGCGCGCTCGGCGCCATCCTCGGCTAGGGCGTTAGCGCGCTCGACGGCGAGCTTGGCGGAGTCAACGCGGTTGACCTGGCCCATGCCCACGCCCACGGAGGCGTTGTTCTTGGACAGCAGGATGGCGTTGGACTTCACAGAGCGGACGGAGCGCCATGCGAACTCAAGCTCAGCGAGGTCAGCGTCGTTGAGCGGCTCGCCGCAGGCCAGCGTCCAGTTCTCCGGATTATCGCCCTCGGCCTGGTAAGTATCCGGCTCCTGGCACAGAACGCCGCCGGAGATGTGCTTGATTTCCTCTGCTGGAGCCTCGTGCTCGGCAACGAGGATGCGGAGGTTCTTCTTCTCCTTAAGGATATCCACGGCGCTATCCTCGTAGGACGGAGCGACGATAACCTCGGTGAAGATGTCCTTGACCTGCTTGGCCATCTCGACAGAGACCTCGCGGTTGACGGCGATGACGCCGCCGAATGCGGAGAGCGGGTCGCACGCATGCGCGGCGCGGTGTGCCGCAGCGATGGACTCATCAGACACGGCGATACCGCACGGGTTGGCGTGCTTGATGATGGCAACACACGGACGCTCATGATCCCAGGCGGCGCGCCACGCGGCGTCAGCATCCTGGTAGTTGTTGTAGGACATCTCCTTGCCGTTCAGTTGCTGCGCGTTAGCCAGGCCCTTACCGGAGCCATCGCGGGTAACGGTGGCCTTTTGGTGGGAGTTCTCGCCGTAGCGCAGCGTCGTGGTGGCGCCGCCCTCGGTGAGCTGGTCCACGAACCATGCGGAGACGGCCGCGTCGTAGTCAGCGGTATGCAGGAAGGCGTCGCGAGCAAGAGCGCGGCGCTCCTCGAGGGAGAAGCCACCGTTCTTGGCAGCTTCAGCGACGTCGCCGTAACGAGCCGGGTCCACAACGATGGCCACGGATGGGTGGTTCTTCGCAGCAGCGCGGACCATGGATGGGCCTCCGATGTCGATCTGCTCAACGCAACCATCGAAGTCAGCGCCGGAGGCAACGGTCTCACGGAATGGGTACAGGTTTACAACAACCAACTGGAAAGCCTCGACGCCCAGCTCCTCGAGCTGCGCGAGGTGATCCGACTTGCGGGTATCAGCCAGGATTCCAGCGTGGACCTTCGGGTGCAGCGTCTTCACGCGGCCTTCGAGGCACTCTGGGAAGCCGGTGAGCTTCTCCACTGGGGTGACGTTGATGCCAAGGTCTGCGATCTTGGCAGCGGTGGAACCGGTGGAAACAATCTCAACGCCAGCTGCGTCGAGGGAACGAGCAAGGTCCTCGAGTCCGGTCTTGTCGTAGACGCTGATCAGGGCGCGCTTGATTTGCTTACGGTCATCGCTCATAGTGCGGAGAAAGCCTTCCTAAAAGTTTTAGAGCTGAATCGAAATGGTTTTGTCGGATTCCTGGGAAACCTGGGCGGAACGCAGGACCTTAACAATGAGTTGGCGTTCGACCACCTTGATGCGTTCGTGCAGGCTGGCCTCATCATCGTCAGCGCGGACCGCTACGGGTTCCTGCGCGATGATGCGACCGGTGTCTACGCCGGCATCGACAAAGTGGACGGTGGAACCTGTGACCTTCACTCCGTATGCCAATGCGTCGCGGACGCCGTGGGCGCCCTTGAAGGATGGCAACAGTGCTGGGTGGGTGTTGATGGTGCGACCCTCAAAGCGGGACAGGAAGTCTGCGCCCAGGATCTTCATGAAACCAGCTGAAACAACAATGTCTGGTTGCGCAGCATCCACTGCGGCAACCAGACGCTTATTCCATTCGGCGCGGTCTTGGCCCATCTCCACTACTTCTGCGGCAATGCCTGCGGCTTGGGCGCGCTCGATTCCCTGGCAAAGCACGTCAGCGACGACCTTGACCACACGATAGTTCTCATCCTGTGCATCGATGATGGCTTGCAGGAGTGAGCCGGTTCCGGAAACCAGAACCACGATTTCATTCGGACGGGAGTTACGGGCGTTTTCACCTTGTGGCTGATGCTGTGAAGTCACGGCACTTAGCCTAGTCCTTTGACCCCTTTTGCGGGAATTCTTCGACGATTTCTCCCTCCACTACTTCAAGATCTTCCTCTACGGCTTCGGCGCCTTCCTTGCTTACGTCCACGTCGCCCTGGGCTTGGTTCGGCTGCTCGTCTGCCGGCTCCTCCGCAGCCTCTTCCACAGGTTCCCCCGCAGCCTCTTCAGTCTCCGAGGAGGAGGCTCCCGCTTCGCCAACCGTGCTTTCCTTTATATCTTCTGTTTCTTCAGCATCGTCATCACCTTCGGCTTTCCCTGCATCACCGGTATCACTGGCATCAGATTCCTCTATCTCTGCGTCCACTACGTCCGCATTCACGACGTCGTCGGGCGCTGCACTGGCCGCAGCTTCAGCCCCAGCGTCAGCCCCAGCGTCGACCCCAGTGGTGTCACCATCAGTCAGGGCCGCTTCCCCTGCAGCCTCTTCTGCTTCATCAGCAGCTGCGGCTGCAGAAGCAGAAGCGCTGCGGGAAGCATGCCATGCGCCGATCGCAAAGGCACAAGCAAAGGCGAACGCAATGGCCGCGAACCACAGTGCCACCAGCCCGGTAGTGGACCAGATGTTCAGACCGGTCGCACCATATGTACCGAGGGTGCCAGTCACAAAGTAGCTTGCAATCAGAGTAAAGAGAGCAACGAACACAGTCGCTGCAGCCGCGAAAGCAAAGCTCACGTGACGGCGTGCCCGCCAGACCACCACAATGGCCGCGCAGATGGGCAGCGTCAACAAACCGATTGCCCACGAGGACACAGCCCCCGGAACCACGCCGACGATAGGCAGCGGTGGCAAAGGCACCATGTGGATACTAAACAAGCTCACGCTGCTCTCAGGGCCAAACTGGAATTCGGAGCCAGCAAGGACGCCACTAGTCCCCACGATCGCATTGGGCAAGTAAAGCAGGCTCAGGCAATACAGAAGGAACGTTCCCACACCGTCGATTGCCGGGTAAGAATCCATCAACTGCCCTTGGCGGGACCAACCCACGATCCCCACGATGACAAAAACTAACGCGGCGACCGCACTTAGCGCGCCAAGGTAACGCAGGGCGGTAACCGCGGCGTCGACAAGCATGCGCGGAAAACCGAATCGCTTCGCCAGCGCCTTCCACAAGCGTGGGCCCATGCCGCCCGCCAAGGCCACAAGGTGTAGCAGCAACATGCGTGGCAGAACGGCGAAGAAGTTCGGCGGGGAAACGTCATAAACCTTGCCCGCGTCCCACAGCATCAGCCACGCGATGATCGTCAGAACCAATGGGACCACCACCACGCACGCCAGCAGCACAAGGAGATCGTTGATGCTCACCTTGTGCTTGATGGCCTGGCGCACCCTATGCCCCACCACAAAAGCGAGAAGCCCCGCGGGCAGCAAAGGCATGACAGAGAGCTCAATGCCTCCTGCCGATACAGGCGCGAGATTAAAGACCATCAACGATTCCGCGACGATGGTGGGCAGCCACGCCAGCGGCGAGCTGGTCAACAACAACGCAGCCAGTGTTACCGAAAGCACGATGAGGACAACGACGACATTGGGGATAGCCACGGTCCAGAGCATGCGGCGAATGCGCCCGGCCATCGTGGTCGGCGCAGTGGCGCGGCGCGCTCGTGCCTGCGAGCCGACCTTGCTGGCAACGCGCGCAGCGGATTTAGAACTAGCGGTTCCACCCCGCCCGCGCACTTGCGCGCGCGAGCGGGAGGCCGACCGCGTTTGAGGGCTGGTGTTTTTGTTCATCGGCTCCACTTTGCCACGGCACCAGGCGGTTATAAGGTTGGCACGACGACAAGGTACGCAAATCCTTTAACCCTCTACAAGAAGGCAGCGCTTTCGCCTGGTTTTAAGACGCCAAAACTCTCATGAAAATCATGAGATGCGCAATAGGCCTATATATCCTATATATAAGGAAAGGAAAGAAGAGACACACAGTGCGACTCTTCCAAGTGACGATTTATTTCCACCCCCGACAAATAGCAGCTGATGGAGCCAAATGTGATCCAAAATTTTTCTGCTATTTCCTGCGAATTTCACCGACTTTCCCGAAAAATCCAAAGAACGGGTTGCTGTTACTTTTTCGAGACGCTACTCTTACATCTCGTTGGTAACAGGAAGGTCACAATCGCATAACCAACCTCCCAAAGCTGTAACGCGAAACTTTGACTGATTTTATTGCGGGTGCGATTGGGTGATTGTGAAGATAATGGAAGAAGAATTCATGCGAAGCAAGACTCAGCGGAGCGCAGGCCGTCACCGCAAGATCACCACCTCGCAGACGGCGAAGGGTCGCCTAGCCCTGGTGACCATCGCTGCAGGAGCAGTGTCCACCGCAGGCGTTGGTGGCGCAGCAGCTGCAAACCTTCAGGCAGAAGATGCTGGCACCAAGACACAGACTGTTGACTACAACTTGGCTAACGAGTCTGACGCCCTCGAGAACGTTCAGAACGGTGCCAAAGCGGCAGCTGATGCCGTGGCAGCCGCTACCCCACAGATCCTCGCTGTAGCTGAGGCTAAACCGGTCACTGACCTCACCGAGCAGCTCAACAAGGCAATTCAGGCTTCCGAAGCTCGCACCGCCGCTGACGAGGCTTCTCGCGCTCCGTCCGTAGCCCGCCCAGCAGAAGGCGCCTTCACCTCCGGCTTTGGCCCACGTTGGGGCTCTTTCCACTCTGGCATCGACATCGCTAACGCTGTCGGTACCCCAATCCTCGCCGCTATGGACGGCACCGTCATCGATTCCGGCCCAGCTTCCGGCTACGGCCAGTGGATCCGCATTCAGCACGACGATGGCTCCATGACCGTTTACGGCCACATGCAGACCCTCGACGTTGCTGTTGGTGAGCGCGTCCACGCTGGCCAGAAGATCGCCGGCATGGGCTCCCTCGGTTTCTCCACCGGTTCCCACCTGCACTTCGAAATCCACCCTGCAGGCCAGGGCGCAGTTGACCCAATCTCTTGGTTCGCTGAGCGCGGCATCGTTATCTCCTAAGACCGCTCAAGCCCCCAAAGTTTCTTCTTTTCCCACCCCTTCCCTTAATCTCGTAATGGCAATGAGGCACTTAGCTTCATTGCCATTTTTAAGCTTTCAGCCGCTTTCTTTGTCTTTTCTCTGCCATGAAATAGATCTCTTTTAGAGAATGTCTTTCAACTACAGCGAAATACTTGGAAAAAGCCCCCTTCCACCCTCGTTTCAAAAATTCTGAAACCCGAGTTTGTGGGATCGTCCCCAAACGGAGACCGCTACCCTAATGATTGCCCAAGAAGGCCGGACCATTGCCCTTTTAAAGCTTACCCGGTAAGCTCCAAAGTGATTACCCGGTAACCATCGAGTTTTTCAGATATCGCATACCAGCGCCCTCACTGTCCTTCCCAAAACTCTCCCAAGAACGGGCACCGACCATGTCAATGAAACATTCTTTGCTATCGCTTCTCAGCGCCAGGCCATCCACGGCCAGCCAATTACAGCACGAGTTTGCCGATGCCATGGAGGGCCTGTGGCCCCTCAATATCGGCCAAGTTTCCCAAACCCTCAAACGTTTGGAACGTGACAGCTTCATCGTAGAAAGCGGCGAGGTTACCGGCCCCACGGGCAGAAAGGCCGTTGAATACTCCATCACTGAGGAGGGCCGGAGCGAGCTTGCAGCGTGGTGGACACGCAGCGTCGACAAGCAGCCCATCGAGCGCGACGAGCTCGTGCTCAAGATTGCACTCGCCGCCGGCCGCAGCGACGTTGATGCCCTAAGAATCTTGGATTCGCAGCGCTTTGCCACGATGAAGCAGCTTCGCATCCTCAATCAACAAGCCTCCGAAATGCCAGAAGAGCGCAGCGCACGAAGGTTGGCTCTAGAGAGGGAGATTTTCGACCTCGAAGCGCTCTCCCGTTGGCTCGATCGCGCAGAGTCTTTAGCCACTCCAAGATCTTTGTCCCCCACTACCAAGCCGGAAGAGGATTAACAATGAACGCCACCACCAACGCTCATGCACCGTTCCCCCTGGAGTTGCAGGAGGTCACCCGCGTCTTCGGCACGGGCGCCCGGCAGGTTACGGCCTTGGACAACATCGATCTCCAGCTGCGCCCCGGCGAGCTTGTGGCAGTCATGGGGCCATCGGGTTCCGGTAAATCCACTCTGCTCAACGTTGCCGGGCTCCTACTCCCGCCGACCTCGGGCAGGGTGCTTATCGACGGCGCGGATGCCGCCGATCTCTCCAAGTCAGCGTCTGCCACCATGCGCCGCCGCCATTTGGGTTTCGTATTTCAGAACTTCAACCTGGTATCCACGCTGACGGTCGGTGAGAACGTGACACTGCCTTTAGAGCTCGACGGCGTATCCCGCGAGAAGTGCCGGGAGGCCGCCGAGGAAGCGCTCGCAGAGGTCAGCCTCGAGGGCGTTGCTGACCGCTTTCCCGAAGAGATTTCCGGCGGCCAAGCCCAACGAGTGGCTATCGCACGTGCACTCATCGGGCCCCGCAAAGTGCTTCTGGCAGATGAGCCCACGGGCGCACTCGATACGAGTACGAGCGATTCGATCATGAAATTGCTGCGCTCGCGCATCGACGCCGGAGCGTCCGGACTGCTGGTCACACACGAACCACGCTTTGCCGGCTGGGCCGACTCCGTGGTCATGGTCCGCGACGGCAAACTCAGCAAGGAGGGCAACTAGTCATGTCTTCGTTCTCGGCTGTCACGCGCCCCACGAGGCGCGACATGGTCAAACACCCGTGGCGCTCGCTCGCGGGTCTGTTACTGGTGGCTCTTCCGGTCGCGGCACTCATCGCGTTCGGAATCGGTACATCCTCTGAAAGCCAGTTCAGCTCGCTGATGTACAGCATGGATCGCACCATTAGCCCAGCTTCACCAGAATTCGACAACGGTTCGGAGCGAAACTTCCGCGACGTTGCGAACGAGGCCCTTCCTGGTGACCTGCAGGCTAGCCCTGTGGTCAATTTCTTCCATGGTCCTGTTCGCTTTGGCTCTAAGAGTGCTGGAACGACCTTTTCTCAGTTCGACGTAGACAATCCGCCCGCTGAGGCTGCGGTGCTTCTGGAGCACTATCAATTGCGACCTGGGCAAGTACTTCTTTCTGCTGATACGGCCAAGAAGATCGGCGCTGACGTTAGCGACGTGGTGGAGGTCAGTGGAGGAAAAGAAGCTAAGGTTGCGGGCATCGTTCCCGGCGTTGATAGCTACGCCACGGCACCGGCTTTGGTAAGCGACGAAGACTTGGACCACAATCCCGGCCAAGCCATGTGGGCGATCGTGGGCAGCCACCAGCTCACTGAGGATGACGCAAAAGCCCTAGCCAAGAAAGGCCTGGCGCTGTACGACAGCCACCTTGATTCCAACAGCGATGTGACACCCAGTCTAACCGGAGATGAGATCCTCTTCTTGCTTTTCGTTGCGAGCGTTTATTCCTTCGCAGCGTTGCTCGTTCTGGTCCTCGTTGCGCCAGTCTTCAGCTTTGCGTTGGGTAAGAACCTACGCCTTTATGCGCTCATGGCCTCGCAGGGTGCCTCTCCGAAGCACATCGCCGCTGCCGTGCTGGCATATGGCTTCCTCACCGGAGTAGTGGGCGCGACGATTGGTGCAGTCTTGGGCTTTGCCATCGGTATCGCGGCCTGGTGCATTCGCTTCCCAAGTCTACCCCTCGATATCCCCTGGCTGATGAGCGCGGAAATCTGGGCGATTGCGGTCCTTGGCTCTGCGTGCGCTGCAGCAATTCCAGCTTGGTTGGCGGCACGCTCGGCGCTGACGACCGCAATCCAAGGCGGCAGACCTGACCGCATAGTGCGCTGGCGTAAAGAGATGGCGTACGGGCCAATGGCCCTGCCAATCTTGGTTCTCCTTTCCCTAACACCAGCAGGACAAATGTTCTTCGGCCCTTTGGGGCTTTTGGCCTTCATCGCCGTCGGGGCAAGTGCGCCCGCCCTCATTTTTGCGGCTTCCCGGCTATGCAGCCACGGCGGCCTCGCTCTCCGCCTTGCCGGGCGAGGTCTACTGCGACGTGGCATGCGCACCATTCCCACTGCGGTGGCGCTCCTAGCAATCACGTTCACCTCAGCGGCGGGCTCTGTGCTTTCCTTCCTCGACGCCGCCAAGTGGGAGGAGCAATCCACCTTGGTCAACCCAGGTTCAACGGCGATCATCGCCACCGATGACTATTCAAACGCCGTTGATAACCCCAACTCAAGTGCTGAAACAGCCGCCGCCGATGCCGCGCTTGCTCAGAAACCCGGCCACGCGATGGAGTTGCGCGGCTACGTGGACCCTTATTCCGCGCATCTGCCGGACTCGCAGGTACCCAGCGTCAAACTCACGATGGAATATGACTTCGTCTGCGAGCAGACGGATCCAACAGACAACGTCGAAGAAGCGACCTTCATCGATAGGCAAGGTCGAACAACTGATACTTCAGCTGAGGCTCGCGAGGCCTGTGCGCATGAAATGATGACATGGCTTCCCACCAGCGATCTGATGAAGTACGGAAGAACCCTTGAGGCAACGCCGGAGACACTCGATCTCTTCAACTTCGACAGTCCGGCAGACAAGGACAAGGCAGCTGCCACCCTTGAACAGGGCGGCATCGTCTTAGCCCACGGTCGCCATTTGGAGGGCCGCAGCGAAGCACGCTTCACCGCAGAACGCGCCGAGCAAAGAAATGGCAGCGTCATCGGCAGCGCTACTGCAAAGCTTCCGGCAGTTGAGGCATTGCCTATTTTTGCGCGCGACGTAACACTGATTAGCCCTGGCGCCGCGGAAAAGCTGAATATTAAAGCAGCTCGACTAGGAACCGCAGTAGCTTTTAACGAGACCCCTACGCCAAAGGAGCGGGAGGGCATCTCCTTTGCTGTCGAGCAAGCATCAGGTGGAACCCACACTATTTCCTTCACCGGCACTCCGCAGAGTGATGAATGGGCCCCAGCTGCAATCCTCGCTGTGCTCAGCGTGCTGGCCTTGGTCTTCATCATTGCGAATACCGCCGTTGCCATGCGGCGCGAAGCAGATACCTATAACTCGCTGGGTGCGCCGCTGAGCTTGATGGCCAAGGTTAGTGCGTGGCAGACATGGATCATCGCCGGAGTCAGCATGCTGACGGGATATGTGTTGGGCCAAGCTGTCGGCGTGTTCCTCAGCGAAGCTCCCCGGAATCTCTATAACTCCAATCCGTATTCAATTAACGGTATCGAGTACTTCCAACCGGACCGGTGGATGCTTCTGGTGGTTATTGCAGTGCCCTTGGCCGGTGCCGCAATTTCTGCGCTGAGCCAGGCACGGGGACGTGGCGGTGACATCACTGCCCGTGATCGCGACGAGCAGCGAGCCCTCGCCTAGAAAGCGGTCTAGGCACCAGCCTTGTCGCAGCTCATCCAGCGTTTCTCAGCACGTAGGAGGATTCACCCCCACAACACACCCCCACACATTAAACCCAAACTTCACAGTCATAACTTCTTTCACATCAGTAACACGCGCAACATGCTGGCATGTTCGAATGATTTTCGAAAAATTCCGGCGTTTACCTGCAATTTCAGATATTGCAGTTCACGGAAAAGACCGATAGCTTTATCTCGTTGCCACAAACAGGCCGCCAAGCCGGGATTGAACTTTCCCGGCGTGTCGGACTTGAAATCAATGGCATCCCGCAGGCTTAACCGAGCCACCCCGAACATGCTCCGTCATGAAAAGGACTTGAAGTTATGAAGCGCAATTCCCGCGCACGCAAGATTGTGACGCTCACGGCTCTATCCTTGAGCACTGCACTTGCTACCACCATGGGCGCTAACGCCTCCGCCGCGCAGCCGGCAGCCAGCGTTGACGTCTCTGATGGCTCGTCAAAGCCAGAAGTTACAACTAATGCAGATAACACCACGCTTATCGACGCCTTCGTGGGACTCACCAAGTCCACCGCCGGCGTCTTGGCGGGCGCAGTCTCACCTGAGATTTCTAACAACGGCGGCGCCCTGAACATCGTTCTTGACCCATCCAGCATCCCAGGCCTCGCTGAGGCTTATGCCCCAGCGGGTGACCACTCCGGACTGACCCCAGTCAAGGGCCAGGATAGCTCCGGAAACACCGTTGTGTTCCCAACCTCCGGTACCTTCACCTCCGGCTTCGGCCCGCGTTGGGGCACCTTCCACAACGGTATCGATATTGCCAACCCGATTGGCACGCCGATTTACTCCATCATGGACGGTGAAGTTATCTCCTCTGGTCCGGCGCAAGGCTTTGGCCACTGGATCCGCATCCGGCACGACGATGGAACCATCTCCGTCTATGGCCACATGCCAGGTGACCAGCTCCTCGTAAACGTCGGCGACCGAGTCTCTGCTGGACAGCAGATCTCCGTCATCGGCAACGAGGGCCACTCCACCGGCCCGCACCTCCACTTCGAGGTGCACCCAGGTGGCGGCGCAGCCGTCGACCCGGTTCCGTGGTTCGCTCAGCGTGGAATCATCATCTAAGCGAGCTCCCCCTAGCGCCTAAAGCTTTTCCATCGGAACACCGCCGATAAGCATGAGGCGCACCTTGCCTGCCGATCCGAAGTCCACCGTCACGGTGGCGCGTGGACCGGAGCCGGAGGCATCGATGACCGTGCCCAGTCCGTATTTAGCGTGATTGACACGGTCCCCCACAACTAAAATCAACTGGTTGTTCTTTGGCATTGAGGTCGAAGAGGCAGGTTTCCGCGTGCGTTGCGAAGGGGAAGACGTAACGCGCGGGGAGGTCCTGCCCCACCCAGACCAATCCGAACCATAAGAACGACCGTATTGGTAGGAGTCATCTCCACCCCATGCACTGGACAGCGAGCTGTCTGGTTCTTCACGGCGCCAGTCGATGAGGTCCTCTGGGACCTCGGCGAGGAAGCGGCTGGCCGGATTCGTCATCGGATTGCCCCACGACGAGCGAAGAATCGCACGGGTGAAATACAGCTGCTCACGAGCACGCGTGATGCCTACGTACGCCAGGCGGCGTTCTTCACTGAGTTCCTTGGGGTCCCCCAAAGAACGCATGTGCGGGAATTGGCCGTCCTCCCAGCCGGTGAGGAAGACGACTGGGAACTCCAAGCCCTTGGCGGTATGCAACGTCATCAGCGTGACCACTCCGGACTCATTGTCTGGGATTTGGTCAGCGTCAGCTACCAACGACACCTTTTCCAGGAACGCCTGGAGCGAGCCGGGCAGGGCCTCCCCCTCGGCGAGCTCCGGGCTTATGTCGTTTTCAACATCGGCACCAGTGAATGCCAATTGGTTCGCGGCCTCGGAGCTAAACTCGCGTGCTACAGAAACCAACTCATTGAGGTTGTCCAAGCGGGCGCCATCTTGCGGGTCGTTGGAGTTTTCCAGCTCTGCGCGGTATCCGGTGGCGTCCAGTACTGCGCTCAACAGCTCGCCTAGGTCTGGCTGGTGCGTAACTTCATTGGTCATGCCCGGAATCTGGGCCCGGATACCTTCCATCATCTCGTTGAACTTCGACACCGAATTGACCGCGCGGGTACCCAGGCCCGCAACGTTGCCAGCTGCGGCATCATAAAGCGCCTTGCCAAAGCTGATGCCGAGGTTCTCCGCATGCAGTGCTATCTGGGCCTGGGCTTTGTCACCAATAGCACGCTTCGGCACGTTGATGATGCGGCGCAGGCTCACCGTGTCATCCGGATTATCGATGATGCGCAGGTAAGCCACCATGTCACGAATCTCCCGGCGCTCGTAGAAGCGCGTACCGCCAACCACCTTGTACGGAATGCCGGAGCGAACGAAGATGTCTTCCAGTGCGCGGGACGCGTTGTTGGTGCGGTACATGATCGCGATGTCCGAATAGTCGCGGCCCTTGTCAGACAAGGAATCGATCTCTGAGGCAATAAAGCGCGCCTCATCGTGCTCGTTGTCCGCAACGTAGCCGACGATCTTGGCACCCTCCCCGTGAGCGGTCCACAGGTTCTTCTCGCGCCGGCCCTCATTCTTAGCAATCACCGCATTCGCGGCATTCAGAATGGTCTGCGTCGAGCGATAGTTCTGCTCAAGCAAGATGGTGTGCGCCTGCGGATAGTCGCGTTCGAACTCCTGGATATTGCGGATGGTGGCGCCACGGAATGCATAAATGGACTGATCAGAGTCACCCACCACGCACAGCTCCGGCGCGTCCGGCCCCAGTTCTCCCCTACCGACCAGCGCAGACACCAAAGCGTACTGTGCATGGTTGGTGTCCTGGTACTCATCGATCAGCACGTGCTTGAAGCGACGACGGTAGAAGTCCACCACCTGGGGATGCTGATTGAAGATGCGGACGACCTCACCAATCAGATCATCAAAGTCCACCGAATTAGCCGCGCGCAGGCGCCGCTGGTACTCGTCGAATACGCGAGCCACCGTAATGTCGAAAGGATTCTTGGTCTTCTCCGCCTCAGCCAAGGCATAGTCAGGGGAAACCAGCTCGTTCTTGTGATTCGAGATCTGGTTAGCCAGCACGCGTGCCGTGTACTTCTTCAAGTCCAGCTGCATGTCCTTGGCAATCATGGTCAGCAGGCGGCGCGCATCGTCCCCGTCATAGATGGTGAAGTTGGTATTCAGCCCTGGGACTAGCTGAGCGTTTTGGCGCAGGATGCGCACACAAATGGAGTGAAAGGTCGAGACCCACATGCGCTCAGCCACCGGACCCACGAGCTGGCCGACGCGCTCCTTCATTTCGGCCGCAGCCTTGTTGGTAAAGGTAATCGCCAGGATCTCCCACGGCGCCACGCCTCGGTTACGCATGAGATAAGCAATGCGGCGCGTGAGCACGGCAGTCTTACCTGAACCCGCGCCCGCCACGATCAGCAGCGGCGATCCTGCGTGCGTGACGGCCTCTATTTGTTGCGGGTTAAGCCCCTCCGTCAGCGGATCTGGGCCAGCTGGTCTCTGATCGGCTGCCGCGTGACTAGCGAGCCTCTGGCTGGCCGAGGCTGGTGGAGTGGCGGCGCGGGCAGGCTGCCCAAAGCCGCCGAAGAGATCCGGCTGCTGGCCAGCACCGAATCCACCGGCTGAATCGCCGGGGGCACCAGCACTGCCATGGCCTTCGGGGCGCGGGGCGGGAGAAAATGGAGACGCATCATTCATAATGCCTACCAACCTACTAGTCCCTCCGGACATTGCCCCATAACACGCCATACCCAGCACTTTCGAACACAACGGGAACGCTGCGTTGAAAGTTTCATTTTTAGTTTCCGAGTGGCACAATCAGTGTCTATGTCCACTGCACACGAAACTCCCGATCAGCACGGCGACACCACCGCTGGTGTCGACGCTCATGACGTCAACGTCGTTGATAACGGCATGGAGATCCGCATGCCTTCCGGCACTGACGATCCCCTCACCGACGCGGAGATTCAAAATTATCGCCTCGAGATCAACCGTCTCGACCGAGTCATCCTCGATGCAGTAAAGCGCCGCTCCGAGATCTCACGCACCATTGGCCGCACCCGCATGAGCTCGGGCGGAACCAAGCTAGTACACACCCGCGAAATCGCCATCCTCAACGAATTCCGCGACGAGCTCGGCGAAGAAGGGCCCGCAATCGCCTCTGCCCTGCTGCGCATGGGCCGCGGCAAGCTCGGCTAATCACAATCAATAAATTTCAGTTTTCTGGATAAAATACCGTAATCTCATCAGCATGAATGCTGTTCTCATCGCGGTTATCGTCATGCTGGCCCTCGCGCTCCTGCGCGTCCACGTGGTCGTCGCGCTCTTTCTCGGAGCCCTCACCGGCGGCCTCCTCTCAGGCATGGGCCTCGATGCCACAATGCTTGCTTTCCAGGACGGTCTCGGCGGCGGTGCCAAGATCGCGCTAAGCTACGCACTCCTCGGCGCCTTCGCCATGGGCGTTGCCGCAACGGGCCTGCCCCAGCTGCTAGCTAACTTCCTTATCCGCCGCATCAGCCCGGCGACAGCCGGTACCGCGAATGGGGCGTCGCCAAGCGCGGCGTCTGCCACCAAATGGATCCTGGTGGTGGGTCTCATCGCCATGGCCGTGATGAGCCAGAACGTCATTCCCGTCCACATTGCATTCATCCCGCTCATCGTGCCGCCGCTACTTAAGGTGATGAACGCGCTGTGCATCGACCGCCGACTTATCACCTGCTGCCTGACCTTCGGCCTAGTCACCACCTACATGTTCCTGCCGGTGGGCTTCGGCTCCATCTTCTTGAACGACATCTTGCTGTTCAACATCAACGAGGCCGGCCTCGACACCGATGGCATCTCCATCATGAAGGTCATGGGCATCCCGGCACTGGGCATGCTGTCCGGCCTGCTCATCGCCATCTTCATCAGTTACCGCAAACCACGCGACTACGCCGACGCCCCAATCTCTGACGAAGAGCCCACCGAGGAAGCGCCCGCACCGTACAAGATTTGGGTCAGCATTATCGCAATTGTGGCAACATTCGCCGTGCAGATCATCATGCAATCGCTGGACTTCGAATCCGACGGCCTGATGGTCGGCGCACTGACCGGCCTGGGCATCCTACTCATCACCGGTGCGGTGAACTGGCGCAAGGCAGACAATGTCTTCTCCGATGGCATGCGCATGATGGCGCTCATCGGATTCATCATGATTACGGCCCAAGGATTCGCGTCAGTCATGAGCGCAACAGGTGAGGTCGAGGAGCTCGTCACCGCCACTGCGGATGCCTTCGGCAGCAACAAGATGCTGGCGGCCGGAGCCATGCTCTTGGTGGGTCTCATCGTCACGATGGGCATCGGTTCCTCCTTCTCCACCCTTCCCATCATTACGGTCATTTACGTCCCGCTGTGCATGTCCTTGGGCTTTAGCCCGGCTGCCACGGTGGCAATCGTGGGTACAGCAGGCGCGCTGGGCGATGCTGGCTCCCCCGCCTCCGACTCCACGCTGGGACCGACTGCGGGCTTGGGCGCTGACGGCCAGCATGATCACATCCGTGACTCGGTCATCCCGACCTTCCTCCACTTCAACATCCCGCTGCTGATCGCCGGCTGGATTGGCGCGATGGTTCTGTAATTTCTTGTCTTTGGGACAGCCGGCTAGCGACGGCGAAAGTCGCGGCAGTGGACTACGGTGGATTGGGTAAAAACTCATGTCTAACTAATGCCAGAAAGGCCCTTGTAATGGACATCACCGCACAGCCCCAGTGGACCGCACTTGAGCAGCTGTTCCAAGAGAAGAAGAACCTCAACCTGCGTGAGCTTTTCGCCGCCGACGCGTCCCGCGCCACCACCCTGACTTTTGATGCTGCGGGCCTGCACGTCGATCTTTCCAAGAACCTTGTGGATGCTGACGTTCTCGCAGCGCTTGTCGACGTCGCCCGCGCCGCCGACGTTGAGGGCCGCCGCGACGCTATGTTCGCCGGCGAGCACCTCAACAACACCGAGGACCGCGCCGTCTTGCACACCGCGCTGCGCAAGCCTGCCGACGCCGAGCTCAACGTCGATGGCCAGAACGTCATCGCTGACGTCCACGAGGTTTTGGACCGCATGAGCACTTTTGCCGACGCCCTCCGCTCCGGCAAGTGGCTCGGCCACACCGGTGAGCGCATCACCACTGTGGTCAACATCGGCATCGGTGGCTCTGACCTTGGCCCGGCCATGGCGTCCAAGGCGTTGCGCGCCTACGAAGACGCTGGTGTCAAGGCCAAGTTCGTCTCTAACGTAGACCCGGCAGATATGGCTGCAGCACTCGATGGCCTCGACGCTGCCAAGACCCTCTTCATAGTTGCCTCCAAGACCTTTACCACCCAGGAGACCCTGACCAATGCGCACGCTGCTCGCGCATGGCTCATTGAGCAGCTGGGCAGCGAAGCCGCAGTGGCCAAGCACTTTGTTGCAGTTTCCACCAACGCTGAGAAGGTCGCCGCCTTCGGCATCGACACCGAGAATATGTTTGGTTTCTGGAACTGGGTGGGCGGCCGCTACTCCATGGACTCCGCGATTGGTCTATCCCTGATGTGCACCATCGGCCCGGATAACTTCAAGGCTCTGCTCGCGGGCTTCCACGCCATGGACGAGCACTTCCGCACCACCCCGCTGGAGAGCAATGTCCCGGTTCTGATGGGCATGCTCGGTGTCTGGTACTCCAACTTCCACGGCGCACAGACCCACGCGGTCCTGCCTTATTCCCAGGACTTGGGCCGCTTCCCGGCTTATCTCCAGCAGCTGACCATGGAGTCCAACGGCAAGTCGGTGCGCCGCGACGGCACCGCCGTGACCACCGGCACCGGTGAGATCTTCTGGGGCGAGCCAGGCACCAATGGCCAGCACGCTTTCTTCCAGCTGATGCACCAAGGCACCCGCCTCATTCCGGCTGACTTCATCGGTTTCGCTCGCCCGAAGCAGGACTTCCCTGCTTCCGACGGCACCGGCTCCATGCATGACCTTCTGATGGGCAACTTCTTCGCGCAGACTAAGGTCCTGGCATTCGGCAAGACTGCCGAGGAGATCGCCGCTGAAGGCGTGGACGAGGCAGTGGTTCCGCACAAGGTCATGCCGGGTAACCGCCCCACCACCACGATCCTCGCGGAGGAACTGACCCCGGAGATTCTCGGTGCGCTGATTGCGCTCTACGAGCACATCGTCTTCACTGAGGGCATCATCTGGGACATCAACTCCTTCGACCAGTGGGGCGTGGAGCTGGGCAAGCAGCAGGCGAACGACCTCGCTCCTGCCGTCTCCGGCAAAGAAGCCGCCAACTCCGGTGACTCCTCCACCGACGAGCTCGTGCGCTGGTACCGCCAGAACCGCTAAGACCACATCGCGCGTCCCGGCCTCGCCGGTAGCGCGCTACGGAGAAACTCTCAGTTCACCATCGCGGTGGAACTGAGAGTTTCTTTTTAGGACTGGGACGCGTCCTGCTGCTTCTTATCCCACACGTGCCTGCGGACCAAGTAGATAGGCAGCACGAGGACGAAGGAGAACGCCAAGAACCCCACGACGTTGAGAATCACTCCGTCCGAAGTCACCTCGCTCAACGGCACGCCTTCCTCATCGGAGGAGGCCACCCCGCCCCAGCCTATCCCCTGGCTTACATAAGACGTCGCAATGACCAGCAAAGGAAGGATGCGAGCTCCTCAAGCCTTTCTAGATCACTGACGGGAACGGTTGCCGCAACGCGTTTCCCAGTGCGGGTAACGATCGTCCGCTTCCCGGTACAGCGACTTTCATCAATAGTAACGCCCAATTCTTCGCGTCGGTGACGCAGCGAAATGGAGCTTTCGCGTTCACGTGGCGTCATATCGCCAGCCAAAGTAGTGCCAGTAGGTACAGAGTTTACAAAAATACTGTGTGTACCATTTCTGATTGTTCTTCATTCTGTGGTCTTCGAGATAACCTTTAGGACGCTCGCCGAACGACAGTGGCGCATAATTCGTCGCCATGATCCCGCTGCGTACTCCGCCATGCAGGGTGCCATCGATGCTCTCGAGACCGATCCATTCCCCACGGGCTACGAGAAACTCCAAGGGCGAGAGGGCTATCGCATCCGCGTGGGAAGGTACCACGTGGGGTACACCGTTGACCAAGGACTACTCGTCATCAAGATTTTTACCCTCGGTGCGCGCGGAGGTGTCTATAAGAAATAGGGACGCCCACATCAACCGTGGCGTCCCTATATTTCCAGTGTGGTCTGCGTTTACGCTGCGCTCGATCCCTCATTCTTCGAGCTCAACGCAAAGCCGTCCACAGTGACCTTCTTCTGTGCGACGCCGGTCTCCGGTGCGGTCGCGCTGGCGGTGGCCGTGCCAGCCGGGCAGTCGAAGGTCACGTCCACGGTGGTGCCGGCTGGGGCGTCGAAGCCCACGGTGCCATTCTCCGCGGTGAATTTGAGTTCCTTGGTCTGGATCTCCGGCCACGTGCTCGTGTAGGAACACCGCATGGGAAGGCCGACGCGGTCCACGACGGTGAAGATGACGGTGCCCTTCGTCTCGGTCGGGGCGCTTGACCCGAGTCCCGGCACGAGGGAGGCGATCAGCGTGATGATGAGCGCGACCACCGCGGCGGCAGGGCCGGCGAGCTGTTGCAGTTTATCCAGGCTAAAACCAGGCATGACGAACTCCTTGTAAAAAATGAGAACCAGGTTATCGTCAGCCTATCCCATGTCCGCTGCCGATAACCGGTTTCTGGAGAAAACTCTTAGAGCTTGATCATGGGCTCCCAGCCGTGCGGGATGACATCCGAGTCCACGATCTTGCGGCCGAACGGGAAGCAGGTCACCGGGATCATCTTGAGGTTAGCCAGGGCCACCGGGATACCCACGATGGTCACGGTCTGCGCGAGCGCGGTGGCGACGTGGCCGATGGCCAGCCAGAGACCTGCAACGATAAACCACAACACGTTGGAGACGGCCGACATGCCGCCGGTGCCTCGGGCAGGCTGCACGACGGTCTTGCCAAAGGGCCACAGGGCAAAGCGTGCCATGCGGAACGAGGCCACGCCCATGGGGATGGTGACCACGAAGATGCAGGCGAGGATACCTGCCAGGAAGTAGCCCAAGGCGAGGAAGAAGCCGCCGGAGATAAACCACATCACGTTGAGAACCGTCTTCATGAGCCCCAGCCTAGCCGCACAGACCTGCGGGGCGCGGGGCGGAACGCTCGGATCGCCGCCAGCGTCACCAGCGCCTAAGATTAAGCACCGTCATGAGCACACCGACCCCGCCCAAGAACATCCGCTATCCGCGCATCACTGCACTTATCGCTATCATCCTGGCCGCGGTGAATTTGCGCTCCGTCATCACGGCGATCTCCCCACTCATTCCGGAGATCCAAGCCTCCACCGGCATGAGCGGAACCATGGTTGGCATCATCGGCACGGTGCCCACGGCGATGTTCGCGGTCTCGGCATTCGTGCTCCCCCGCATCAAGGAACGCTTCACGCTCAGCGAGATGATGCTCCTCGCGCTCGGACTTACCGCCGTGGGCCAGCTGCTGCGCGTCGTCTATCCCAACGAGTGGCTATTGCTCGTCGGCTCACTCATCGCGCTGTTTGCCATCGGCATCCTCAACGCGACCATGCCGCTTGTCGTGCGCGAATACTTCCCGCGTCACGTGCCCAGCATGTCGCTCACCTTCATGATGTCGAGTCAGATCATGCTCGCCGCAGCACCCATTGTAGCCGTGCCCATGATGGACTGGGCGGAGAACATGGGCCTGCCCGGCTGGCAGATTTCGCTTGGCTCCTGGAGTGTGCTCGCCGCCATCGCGGCAGTGAGTTGGATGCCTCTGCTCATCCGCCGCGGCCCGAACCCCATCAACACCGCGCCCGAGCCCAACTTCCGTCTGCCGGTGTGGCGCACCACCATCGGCGTCGGCTTGGCCTTCATGTTCGGCTCCAATTCGCTCGTGGCCTACACGATGATGACGTTCATCCCGCAGATCTTCACCGACGCGGGCCAAACCGCGCAGTATGGGGCGAATATGCTCGCCATCTTCAGCGCACTGGGCATTCCTGTCACGATCGTCGGCCCGTGGCTGGCAGGTCGTTTGGCCAACGTCTTCCCCGTCGTCATCATGTCCGCGGTCTTCTTTTCTGCCGCGCTGTTGGGCCTTGCTTTCGCCCCGCTCGCAGCGCCGTGGCTCTGGGTCACGCTCGCCGCCGTAGGTACAGTCATCTTCCCCATGGGCATGGTGCTCGTCAATATCAGGGCACGCACCCTCGAGGGTGCCACCGCACTCACCTCTTTCGGCCAAGGTGTGGGCTACACCTTTGCCTCGCTCGGTCCCCTGCTCACCGGCGCCGCGCACGAGGCGACCGACTCCTTCTTCATTCCCCTCACGGTGATGGCCGCCATCGGCCCCGTTACCCTCGTCGCCGGCTACTTCGCATCCCGCCAGACCTACGTCGAGGATCAACTCCCCGCATAACGCGCGACCTCGCGCGCCATCACCCCGGTAATGAGCGCAATGTCCCGCTCCTCCAGCGGCCGCGACAAGCTAAAGCGCAGGGCTTCCTCCCCGTTTAGGCCCAAGGCCGTCAGCACCGGCGAGGTCCCCCGCCCGCACGCTGAGCCTGCCGATGCCGCCACTCCCGCCGCGTCCAGCGCCACCAGCAGCGCGTCGCCGGAGACGCCGTCGACGACAAACGAGGCATGTCCAGGCAGACGTTCCTCCGGGTGCCCCGTGAGCCGCGCACTCGGCACCCGCTCCAGCACCGCAGCGATGAGCGCATCCCGGCTGTTCATGAGCACCACCGCGCGCTGTGCGACGTCACGCCGCTGCGCTGCCACGGCCGCCGCAAATCCTGCAATGCCTGCGACATTCTCCGTCCCGGCGCGCCGCCCGCCTTCCTGAGCGCCGCCGTGGAGCAACGGCTCAAGCTCCACCGCCCGCTGCAGAAGCAGCGCGCCCACGCCCTGCGGGCCGCCAAATTTATGGGAGGCCAGCGCCACCGCATCCGGCCCCGGTCCCGGCCACCCGTCTGCCGCAAGGCTCAAGGGCAACGCGACCGCGGCTTGAACCGCATCGAGGTGGACCAGCGCCCCCACCGCATGAGCGCGCTCCACCACCGCAGCGACGTCCTGCACGGTTCCGATATCCGAGTTCGCCGCGCCCATCGCAACGAGCGTCGTCTCCGGCGCCAGCTCCCCCATCTCCACGCGTCCCGTCGCGTCGACGTCCGCGTAGTCGACCGCGAAGCCATGCATGCGCTCCAGGTAGGCGACCGACTGCGCCACTGCGGAATGCTCAATGCGCGTCGTCACAATCCGGCGCCCGCGTGGGTGCGCCAGCGCCAGACCGAAGACGCCTAAGTTATTCGATTCAGTCCCGCCCGAGGTAAAGACCACGCCTTCCGGAGCCACGCCGAAAGTTGCGGCGACCGTCTCCCGCGCATACTCGAGTTCCCGGCGCGCCGCCGCGCCCGCGGCATGCAGGCTCGAGGCATTCGCCTGCCCTGCGTCCCACACGCGCTCCATCGCGGCACGCGCCTCGGGGCGCAGCGGCGCCGTCGCTGCGGCATCGAGGTACATCACAGCTCGTCGAGCCCCAAGTCGAGCACGCCCGCGCTGTGAGTGATTGCGCCGACGGAGATGACGTCCACGCCCGTCGCCGCGATCTCTGCGACCGTCTCGAGATTGACGTTACCGCTCGCCTCCACGGTCACACGGCCTGCGATGAGCTCCACCGCCGCCCGTAGATCCTCGAGCGAGAAGTTATCAAGCAAGATCGTGTCGACGCCCGCGTTCACAACGGCCTCGACCTGGCCCAGTCGGTCGACCTCCACGATGATCGACGTTGTATGCCCCACTCGCTCGCGCAGTCCGCGCAGCGCCGCCGTGAGTGCCGTGGCCGGGGCCTGCGCCACGCCGAGCGCCGCCAGATGGTTATCCTTCACCATCACCGCGTCCGAGAGCCCGAAGCGGTGGTTCGTCCCGCCGCCCACGCCCACCGCGTGCTTTTCGAATGCGCGCAGGCCCGGCGTCGTCTTGCGGGTATCCGCAATGCGTGCAGGCCCCGCGAGCTCCACGAAGCGCGCGGTGAGGGTCGCAATAGCGCTCATGCGTTGTGCGAAGTTGAGCGCCGTGCGCTCCGCCGTGAGAATTGCCCGCGCCGGGCCCTCCACCACGGCCAGGCGCTCGCCCGCGGCAAAGCGCGTGCCCTCGGGCGCGAGCTCCGCCACGGCGACGCTCACCTGGCGGAAGGCTTCTTCGATGACGGCGCCGCCGGCGAAGACGCCGGGCTCACGCGCGACGACGGCCACGCGCAGCGTTGCCTCCGCCGGGATCGCGGCCTCGGCCGTGATATCGCCCCACGGCGCATCCTCGCGCAGGGCCGCGGAGACCGCAGTACGGATGGTCTCGGAAGTTAGCATGCGGTGACCTCAGCTTTCAATCGCTGCGCGCGGGCGTGTGCCTGGCGCGGGTCGGTGTGCGGATAATCGGTGCGTTGATGGGCGCCGCGCGACTCGGTGCGCTCCAGTGCGCCCGCGGCGATGAGCTTTCCGATGCCCACCACGTCCGCCGCCGCCTCATCCGTCACGGTCGCCAAGGTGGCGGCGGCGTCGCGAATGCCCGCCCCATCGCGCTCGATGCCAAGGCCTGCCGCGATGGCGTGCTGGGCGTCAGCCAGCGTGCCGTTGCCGGCCCGTGCGGCCGGGGCGATGTCCATGAGGGCACCGTGCAGTCGCGAATCGTCGAAGCGCCACTCTCCGTTTGCGGCCGCGGTGGGATCTGCGGCGGCCGCGTGGCCTGCTGCGTCGCCAAAGACGAGGCCTTCGAGCAACGAATTCGAGGCCAAGCGGTTAGCACCGTGCACGCCGGTATTCGCGGCCTCGCCAGCGGCGTAGAGTCCCGGCACGCTCGTGCGTCCATGGATATCCGTGGCGACGCCGCCCATTGAATAGTGCGCGGCCGGCGCGACGGGCACGGGTTCGCGCGTCCAGTCGTAGCCTTCGGCAGCGAGCATGCAGGAGATGCCGGGAAATTCAGCCGCGAGGCGACCAGGCTCGTTGCCCTCGACGGCCGTGGCATCGAGCCAGATATGCCCGCCCGTCGCATTCTGCGCACGAAAGTTGGCAGCCGCCACGACGTCACGCGGCGCGAGCTCCCCGCGCGGATCCACGTCGAGCATAAAGCGCCGGCCCGCGTCGTCGCGAAGCACGGCACCGGCGCCGCGCACGGCTTCGGAGATGAGGTGGCGCGTGCCTTCGAGCACCGTGGGATGGAACTGCACGAATTCCATGTCCGCGACGAGCGCACCGGCCCGCGCAGCGGCGAGAATGCCCTGGCCGGTGGCTCCGGGCGCGCCGGTCGAGCGCGGGTATACCCCGCAATATCCGCCGGTGGCGAGGACGACGGCATCGGCAAGCAGGATGCCCCGGTTCGTTTCCGCGCCGGTCACGACGCCGTCGCGCAGGACGAGCGAATGTAGCGCGTGCTCCGGTAGCTGAGTGATCCCAGGGGTCCGCGCGACCTCGCCGCGCAGGAACTCATGGAGCTCCGCGCCCGTGCGGTCACCGCTCGCGTGGACGATGCGCGAGAAGGCGTGCGCGGCTTCCAGCCCTTGGTCCAGTGTTCCGTCACTGCGGCGGTCGGCCGGGAAACCTGCGTCGAGCAGCGCGCGGACGCGCTCCCGGCCGCGGCGCACGAGCTCGCGGGCGGCGCGCTCGTCGACGAGACCTGCACCCGCGGCCAAGGTATCGGCGAGGTGCGACTGCCAGGTATCCGACGGGGCGAGGGCCGCTGCAATTCCGCCTTGGGCAAGCTGCGTGCTGCCCGCGCTTCCCTGAATGGAGGGGCCAGGATAGGCGAGCGTGACGTGTGCGCCCGCAGCGTGGGCGGCGAGGGCCGCGCTTATGCCTGCAACGCCGGAGCCGGCAACGAGAACGTGACGCATCTAAGCCACCTTCGGATGGGCGGCGAGCATGCGTTCGAGAGCGACGCGGGCATCGGCTGCCACCGCGTCGTCGACCATGATGCGGTTGGGTATCTCGCCAGCGACGAGGGACTCGAGCGTCCACGCGAGGTAGGCCGGGTGGATGCGGTACATCGTCGAGCACGGGCAGACCACCGGGTCGAGGCAGAAGATGGTGCGGTCCGGGTACTGCGCGGCGAGGCGATTAACGAGGTTGATCTCCGTGCCGATGGCGAGCACGTCGCCCGGCCGGGAGGCTGCGACCTCGCGGCGAATGAGCTCGGTGGAACCGGCGGCATCGGCAGCCTGCACAACGGGTGCCGGGCACTCGGGGTGGACGATGACGCGCACGCCGGGGAACTCGGCGCGGGCGCGCTCAATCTGAGCGACGGTAAAGCGCTTGTGCACGGAGCAGAAGCCATCCCACACGATGACGCGAGCGCGCTCGAGTTCCTCCGGGGTGAGGCCCTTCCGCGGGTTCCACAGCACGATCTCCTCGTCCGGGATGCCCATGGCGTGCGCGGTATTGCGGCCCAGGTGCTGATCCGGCAGGAAGAGCACGCGCTGTCCCTGCTCAAAGGCCCACTCGAGGACCGTCGTGGCGTTCGAGGAGGTGCACACGATGCCTTCGTTGCGGCCGCAGAAGGCCTTGATATTCGCCGCCGAGTTCATGTACGTCACCGGGACGGGTGCCTCGATGGCCGCCGTGATGTCAGCCCACGCGCGCTCGACCTGCGCGAGCGTTGCCATATCCGCCATGGAACAACCCGCAGCGAGATTAGGCAGGATGACAGCCTGGTCCGCGCCCGAGAGGATATCTGCGGTCTCCGCCATGAAGTGCACGCCGCAGAAGACGAAGGCGTCTGCTTCCGGATGCGCCTTCGCGGCTTTCGCCAGGTTGAAGGAGTCGCCCACGAAGTCCGCGTATGTCACGACCTCGTCGCGCTGGTAGAAGTGACCGAGGATCTTCACGCGTTCGCCCAAAGTTTCCTTCGCCGCGGTGATCATGGCGTCGAGTTCCTCGGGGCTGGCTTGGGTGTAGCGCTCCGGAAGCGCGCTCTGGTGGGGCGCATGTTCAGGGAACGGGTCCGCGATGGAGGCGCCCGGGCCGTAGCTCGAGTTCTGATTAAGCGCCCATGGGTCTTGGGCAAGATCGCTGCCGCAGGCTTCGTCCTTTGCAGCAAGCCTGATGAGTTCGCGCACGCTGGGCATGGTGGTCTTCTTTCTAGTCTTCTTCGGGGCGGTACCTGTAGGTTTTTGCGGGTCGATGCTTCACGCCCGCCAGGGAGTGGCCGGTTTCTTCCAACGTCTTCGACGCCAGCATCTGTCTTCGGAAATTCGCCGGATCCAACGGGTGGCCGAGGATGATCTCGTGGACTTCGCGCAGTTGCGCGAGCGTGAACTCGGGGTCGAGGAAGCGGTGCGCCACGGCGGCATACGCCGTGCGCGAGCGCAGCCTTGTGAGCGCCGTCGCGATGATCTCCCCGTGGTCGAAGGCGAGATCCGGCAGGGCGTCGGCGCGGAACCACGCGACGTTGGTGTCCTCCCCAGCCGCGGCGGTGGCGCCTGCGGCATCGCGCGCGCTGTACTGCGCCCAATAGGCGATGGTGACAAGGCGCTCGGCATCCGCGCTGCGTTCGACCGAACCGAAAGAGTAGAGCTGCTCCAGATAGCTAGGCTCGATGCGCGTGGCCGCCACTAAGGTCGCGTGCGCGGTCTGCGTCAGCGTCTGGTTCCAGGCGGTGGGCCCGCCGGGCAGCGCCCACGCATCTTTAAAGGGTGCACGCACGCGGCGCACGAGGGGCAGCCACAGGCCCTGCTCCTCGTCTTTGGCGTGGACACGCGCATGCGCCGGGGGCCGCAGCGCAAAGGCCACGGTGGACACGGCGACGCGCGGCGACTGCCGCCGCCTCTCCGCGACGTTGAGTTTCTGCCAGCCGCTCATGGGCCGCTCACCTCCACTTTTAGTTAAGGTCATTATGACTTTAAGTGAAAAGTAGTGTGGTCCCCCTCACGATGTCAAGCATTTTCTGTGGGCGGGGCTAGCGCCTACGCGCCGCGCGGGCCCGGCTGACAGTGCGGGCACCACCAGATAATGCGCTCCAACTCCCCTTCGTCGCCACCGGCATCGACGCCGCCCAGCACCCCTTTTTCAATGGGTGTTCCGCACCGCCGACAACGTGCGTTAGTGCGTCCGAAAACGTACGTCGTCTCCCCGGCGCGGCGTACCCCCGTGGTGACGCGAATGAGCGAGAACCGATTGGCCCACATGATTGTCCGCGAGACGTCCACGATCTTCTCGACGTCGACGTCGCCAACACGCTCCGCGGGATGCATGCCCGCGATAAAGCAGGCCTCTGCACGGTACTCGTTGCCGATGCCCGCGACATTCTTCTGATCGAGCAGCGCCGCACCGATGGCGCGTTCCGGGCGCGCTTCGATGCGCCAAATCGCCTCCTCGCGCCCGCCATTTATCTCCCAGTCCGGGTCGAGGATGTCTGGGCCCAGATGCTCGATGCGCCCTAGGTAATCCGACTCCGGATAGACCTCCACGAACCCGAGAGTATGACCGACGATCTCGATATCGCGCGGTTCATTAGCAAGCTGCAACACCACGCGTGCGGTATGCCCCGGCGCGCGCCACCTGTCCCCGGCGTAATGGATGTGCCACTGGCCTTCCATCTTCAGGTGCGTATGCAGAATGAGCGGCTCGTCCTCGTCGCCCGCGAATTCCATGAAGAGATGCTTGCCATAGGGCCACACAGCCACGCACTCCATCCCGTCAAAGCGTGCGAGCGCATAGCGCGGTACCCGCACCGAGGTCTTAGTCACCTCGTGGCCCACCATGAACTGCATGCGTTCGGCCAACTGCAGGACGGAATCACCCTCAGGCATGCAGCACCACTCCTTCTTTAACGACTGGCGATTCTACGCCAGCCCCAAACTGAAACCGTAAGGAGTCATCATGACATTCAACTGGCTCAACGCCTACGGCGCCGGCCGACTCGTGATGTTGCTCGTGCCGAATATCATCGGGCGCTCGCCGGCGGCAACAGCGACGCGCAACCGCCGGTGGACGTCCCCGTCGCGCTCACGGTGGCTGAGAATATCGCCCGCTGTGCGTGCATAATCCTCGTGGTTCTCCCGCTCGGCGTGGGCAGAGTTGAGCTCCGCACGCGCGGCGCACGCTGGACCTATTTCGGTCTGAGCGCCGCCGCTCTCACAGTCTATTGCGCAACGTGGGTTCCGTACCTGCACACGCCGACCTTCGTCACCGGCCTGGAACTCGCGCTGCTGCCCGCTGTCATGTTCATCAGTTGCAGCGCGGCGCTGCGTCACCACCTACTCACCGCCGCGGGCCTGCTCTTTGCTGCGGCGCACATCTGGATTACGGCGCTCGCCCACAACGGGCTTGCAAGCTAACTCGAAATCGCAGAACACTCCAACATCCCTGGCGCGTTGTGGATAATCGCAACGGAGCAGAATCCGTGCGTCGTAGTGGGAATTTTAATGAGTCTCGTCGGGTGATTGAATTTTATAAACAACATCGTTAGTATCGTTCTTACGAAGCCGCTCAGCGGCAAATAGGCAACGGGCCCCGCACTTGATGCGACGGCCCGCCCTTTATTTTTCTTTCCCTAACCGTGGATCCTTTTCCAATGCAAGAAGGATCCATCGTTCGCTCTTAATCCACGCCCCCATTCCCGGATTCATCATTCTTGCGGTCTCGATGCACGCCTGATGCACATTGGCGATGGCCTTAAGATCAAAAATCAATGGCCGATGATGGGAGGCCCGATTCCTCCACCTAAGGATCTCAGCGCACCTTTTGGTAAAACCACCCAATTATCTTGGTATAGGTGAGGTGCAATCGCTTCCTCCCAAAGAACGTGGCGTGGATTTTCAGGATTGCTGGCAGCTGCCTTATTTGGCAGCAACCGCACCCACGAACCAAAAAAGTCCCGCGACTAAATCATCATGGGTAGGGATACCCCGCACAGACGACACATCCGAATAACTAGCAAGTCCTCTGCTCCGGTTCCGTCTCCCCAGCACGATTTTCGCCAATTCCGCCTCGGGATAGTCAATCCACTCCGAGGAACCACAGCGAGGCTCGCCAGAATTCCATTGCGCGAATGAAGTATCAATGACATTCCGCAGAAGCACCTCAACTATTCCGGTCGTGCGTTGAACCGTGGCAGCTAGGTACGAGTTCCATAGATACAAACGAGCCGCCAGCCTCATGTCGCCACGATCAACAATGTCCATATACCTACGCGTGCGTACTGCCGGAATGCTATCGAACAATAGTTGCGCTGTTCTTAGAGTCACTGGGAACGTAGAAACGTCCACAATGTGTACCCCCGAGTCAAAAGTGAGTCATGTACATTGACATGCCCACCTTAACCCATGTAGGTCTCGAAGCGTCGAGACATATTTTCCATAATTGTGCAGGAGACTGGCTGCACATAACGCGCCGCACTGCGCCTAGGAGCGTTGCGGTGTGACTCCCGGCACCGACGCCCCACGCTCCCACGGCGTGATGACATGCTCGCGCTTGAGGTCACGCACCGAGGACACGCCAAGCAGCGTGCAGGCAGTCTCCAGTTCAGAGGTGAGCAGCTCGATGATGCGGTCGACGCCCTCGCGGCCACCGGCCATGAGACCGTAGAGGTAGGCGCGGCCGATGAGCACGAAGTTCGCGCCGAGTGCCAGGGCAATCGCGATATCGGTGCCGGACATAATGCCGGAGTCGTAGACGATCTCGGCGTCAGGGCCGAGCTCCGCACGGATGGCTTCGAGAGCGCGCAGCGTATTGACCACGCGGTCGAGCTGGCGGCCGCCGTGCGAGGAGACCACCACGCCATCGGCGCCGAGCTCGATCACCGTGCGGGCGTCAGCAGGATTGACGATGCCCTTGACGAGCATCTTTCCGTCCCACTGCTCGCGAATCCACTCGAGGTCATCGAAGTTGAGACCCGGGTCGAACATCGTGTTGACGAGTTCGCCCAAAGTACCCGTCGTCGAGGTCAGCGACGCGAAGGTGACCGGGTCCGTCGTGAGGAAGTTGAACCACCACTCCGGACGCCACGCGGCGTCAAGAACGGTGCCAGCGGTGAGCCGCGGCGGGATGCGCATGCCGTTGCGCGTATCGCGCAGGCGCTGGCCCGCGACCGGGGTATCGACGGTGACGACGAGTGTGTCGTAGCCACTCGCTGCCGCGCGACGCAGCAACTCCGCGCTGGCCGCGCGGTCCTTCCACAGGTAGAGCTGAAACCAGCGGCGGCCGCGTCCGGAGGCCCGCTCGACCTCCTCCACGGAGCGAGTACCCATTGTCGACAGCGTGAACGGGATACCCGCCGCCGTTGCTGCCGATGCCCCCGCATCCTCGCCCTCGGCATGCATAAAGCGCGTAAACCCGGTCGGCGCAATGCCGAACGGCAGCGCGGAACGCCCACCCGCAATGTCGACGGACAGGTCGAGCTCCGTGGCACCCGTGAGCACGTTAGGCAGCAGGCGAATGGACCGGAAGGTCTCCCGCGATTCGTCATAGGTAACCTCGTCGCGCGCGGCGCCGTCCACATAGTCGAAGGCCGCCTTAGGGATGCGACGCTTGGCGATTTTCCGGAGATCCCACACGTCAGCGGCCTCCGCAAGGCGCGCGGCGCGACGGTCGAGGGTCGGCCTCTCAAAGCGCATGAGGTTCTTCAGTTCTGAGACTTGAGGCAGTTGACGCTTGAGACGCATGACGGTTCTCCTCTTCGTGGTTCGTAGTGCGGCCGCAGAAAACGGTCCTACTTTTCATTCCTACTCTTCTACAGAAATTGCGCCAAACTGGGGCCCTCCCCCAGACAGCACGAAACCCCAACGCCACCGAAGTGACACTGGGGCGCATGCGAGGAAGCCTAGTGGCGGATATCCACGCGCTTGTGGTTGTTGGAGCCAACCTCGATGAGCGCGACCATGCCCACGGCGTAGTCAGCGTAGGAAATCTCATCGTTGCCTTTAGCGTCGACCGTAAACGCGTCGGACTCAATGCTCTCGAACGCGCCGGTGCGCTCGCCCTCGGCGTCGAACTCGACGGCTGGGGACGCGAAGATCCAGTTGAAGTCACCGCGCGTACGCAGGTAGCAGAGTTGCTCCGACTGTTGGGAGTTTTCCTTCAGCAGGTTCAACTTTAACGTCGAAGCCAGCCTTACGCACATGCGGTAGCTTTACGGAAGTAGGAACCAAAAAGTAACCATCGAGGTCACAGCCATGAAACAGCCGATTACTTCTTTACCCGCCTGCCCCGTCGAGACGACACTCACGCTTCTGTCCAATCGCTGGCGCGCCATGATCCTGCGCGATCTGCTTGACGGCACCATGCGTTTTAACGAGCTGCGCCGCTCCGTGACCGGCATTAGCCAGAAGGTTCTCACGTCGAACCTGCGCGAGATGGAAGACACGGGCCTCGTCCACCGCGAGGTCTTCGCCGAAGTCCCGCCCCGCGTCGAGTACTCACTCACTCCGCTCGGCCAGTCTATGCGCCCCATCCTCGACGCCATGGGGGAATGGGGCGAGCACTACCAGCAGCAGGTTGCCAAGGAGATCGCCTAGCACCGGTATCCACGCTCCGCCGCCGACCCCGCCCAGTCAGCTTTGGGTTTATGGCGCTTCGCGCCGCCAAACCAGCCCCGAAACGGGGCAAAACCAAAGCCAGGATGTTCTGCGGCACCAGTCGTATCCCTAGCGCCGGTACCCACGTGGCCGGAATCCACCCGGCGCGGACCGCCAGCCTTCGCGGGCCGCATCAGCAGCACTGTCTCCAGAACCGGGTTCAGGCTCCGGCACGGACTCCAGCGCATCGGACAGCGACCGGCCCCGCCGACTCGGCGTCGCGGAGGTCGAAAGCTTGCCGGAGATCCGCACGCCCTTCGGCGTAATTCCCGCGCCCTGCTCGCGCAGCTGATTCGCCAGCGGGGTCTCGAAGACCGAGGCCCCGTTGGCCTTTTCGATGGTGAGCGGCGAGAGGCGCCCAGATGCGACGGCCTCAGTGAGCGCCGCCACGATATAGCCCACGACCTCGCCGTCATCGATGCCTGCGGGCACCGGGAAGGTTGTGAGCGTCTTGCCGCCACGCGTGAGGTGTGCGACGGGCAGGCCGTCCACGAGCACCACCAAAGCACCCGCCGCGCGCGTGGGCGAGCCTTCCGTTTCCGGCCACGGCAGCGCCGCACCGTAGGGGTTCGCCGGATCCGCCGCGGCGAGCAGGTAAGTCTGCGGCTCCTGCGTGCCCGACGGCCAGCCGGTCACGTCCGGAGAATCCGCGAGCCCGCGCAGGCGGTCGATGACAGCAGGCGTCGAGAATTGCGCGGCACCCAGGCCGTCAATGACGTAGCCACGCATGGCCTTGCCGGACTCCTCGAAGCCGGAAAGCACCTTATACGCCAGCGCGAAGCCGCCCAGCACATCTTCAGCGACGACGCTCCCGCGCGTAACCACGCCGTAGCGGTCAAGCCAGGCCTCGCCGTGTGCCAAAGAGCGAGCCGTTGCTTCCGATGCCGCCGGCACTGCCAGCGCCCAACGCCCCGCCACGTCCGGCGGGGTCAAGGTTGCACGCTGCGACTGGGCAAAAGACGTGCGGCCCATGCGCAGGCGGGAACGGGTGGGGCGTCGCTTAGCGCGGTGTGCAGTAGCCCCTGACCGCGAGCCCGCCGTGGCCACGTGCGTGCGAATCGGCGCAAAGGAATCCGGGCTGACCAGGCCCATCTCCACCAGCGACCACAACGCTTCGCGCAGCTCATCCGCGGTGCCGGGCACCTGAGAGAGAATGTCACCGAACAGGAAGCTACCGCCGCGCTGCAGGACCTCCAGCGTTGCAGACTGCAGCATGCTGAGCCCCAGCTCCTCTGGTTCGAGCTGCGGAGCCAGCTGCGCCGCGTAGTCGGCAGGCAGCAGCATGATCCACGGGTCATTCGCACCAGCCTTACCTGCACCGACGATGAGCACCTCGCCGTTTGCGGTGAGCTCATCGAGCATCGTCGGCGAATAGTCCCCCACTCGCGCGGGCAAGATGAGCGACTCCCACGCCGAGGCCGGCAAACGCACGCCCGCGAGCTGCTCAATCACGCTAAAGACTCCATCAGCACCGCGCAGGACTGGGCGCTTGCCCACGGGGGCCACCTGCTGCCAGTCCGGCAAGAAGCGGCCAAAGGTCGCCGCACTGACAGGTTCCGTCGCGGCGCGCGCGGCGGCCAGGGAACGGGAGCGAATCGTACGCAGCACCTCAGCCGCGCAATACTCTGCTTCCTCGATGCCTTGACGGTAGCGGCCTTCTACGATGGTGTCGATGGACTGCAACGCTGTGTGCGCAGTCGATGCTGACAGGCCGAAAGCATCCTGCAGATCCCGCAGCACGAATGGGCCGCGGGTGCGTGCCCAACGCGAGACAAGCTGCTGCAGGGCATCTGTGATGGTGGCTTGCTGCGCCGGGACGCCGGGCGGGACGGGGACGCCGAGGGCGTCGCGAAGCAGCGGGGCGTCGAGTGGCTGCGCGAAGTGCTCGCGGCCGCCAATGCGTACCCGCATCACGCGCGCACCCAAGGATTCGATGGCGCTGAGCGGGACATTCGTGTGCTCGGCCATCTCCTCGACAGGAAGGGGGCCAAGCAACCGCAGCAGGTCCGCGACCTCCTCCGTGGTGCGGGCGCGGCGGTCCTCGGCTGTACGCTGCAGCTGTGCGTGGACCTGAGCGATGATTTCTGGGTCGAGGAGCTCCCGCAGCTCCACCGTTCCCAGCAGCTTTGACAGCAAAGCTGGGTCGAGGGCTAGGGCAGCCGCGCGCTTTTCTGCCAGCGGGGAATCGCCCTCGTACATAAACGCGCCGGTGTAATTAAACAGCAGCGTGGAGGCAAAAGGCGAAGGCTGCTCCGTAGTGACCTCCGCAATGCGCACGCGTCGGTGCCCCAACTCCCGCATGGTCTCTGTCAGCGCGGGAAGATCGTAGACGTCTTGCAGACACTCGCGGACTGTCTCCAGGATGATGGGGAACGAGGGATACTTGCGGGCGACGTCGAGAAGCTGCTCCGCACGCTGGCGCTGCTGCCACAAGGGGGCGCGCTTGCCGGGGTTGCGCCGCGGCAACAGAAGCGCACGCGCGGCACACTCGCGGAAGCGCGAAGCAAAGAGCGCGGAACCGCCCACCTGCTCCGTCACGATGTCGGTGATCTCATCTGCGTCAAAGACGAACAACGAGCCATCCGGCTCCTTCTCCCCTTCGGGAAGGCGCAGGACGATGCCGTCATCGCCGGCCACCGCCTGTGGGTCCATGCCGGTCAGCTCCGCCACGCGCTGCCCCACGGCCAGCGCCCACGCGGCATTAACGCCGCGGCCAAACGGGCTGTGCAGGACCACGCGCCAGTCCCCTAGTTCGTCCTTGAATCGCTCGAGCACCAGCGTCTTTTCATCCGGGATGATGCCTGTGGCCTCGTATTGTTCTTGGAGGTAGGCCGCGATATTTCGCGCGGCGTTCTCATCGGCGTCCTGCACGACGGACGGGTCCTGGTGGACTTCGCGGCGGTACGCACCCAGTGCTTGGCCCAGTTCATACGGGCGCCCGGCTTGATCGCCATTCCAGAAGGGCAAGCGCCCGGTGTGCCCCGGTGCGGGAGTCACGATGACTTGGTCGCGGGTGATCTCCTCGATGCGCCAGCTCGTGGCGCCCAGAGTAAAGATGTCTCCCACGCGGGACTCGTAGACCATTTCCTCGTCGAGCTCACCCACGCGGCGCGGGCCGCTGTTCTCCCCACCCGCAGGCAGGAAGACACCGAACATGCCGCGGTCAGGGATGGTTCCACCGTTGGTCACGGCCACTCGCTGCGCGCCTGGGCGCGGGCTCAGCATCCCCGTGATGCGGTCATAGACCACGCGGGGTTTGAGCTCAGAGAAGTCAGTCGAGGGATAAACCCCAGAGACCAAGTCGATGACCGAGTCGAAGACCTCCCGGGCCAGGTCACGATAAGGCCAGGCGCGGCGCACCATGGAGTACCAGGCATCAGCATCAAGGCCGCCCACGCTGTCGGCTTCCCCGAAGCCCTCAGCACCCGGCTGCACACCGCGCACAGTCACCGGCGCAACCTCGGCAGCAGCCACCGCCGCCACCGTCTGCTGCGCCAAAACGTCCAGAGGATTACGCGGCGAATGCATCTCCTCAATGAGGCCTTCGCGCATGCGGGAGACCGTCAGCGTCGATTGGACCAGGTCCGCCCGGTGCTTGGGATAGAAGGAGCCCTGCGAAACCGCACCGACGGAGTGCCCGGCGCGGCCCACGCGCTGCAGGCCAGAAGCCACTGAAGGAGGTGATTCTACTTGCACCACCAGCTCCACCGCGCCCATGTCGATACCGAGCTCCAACGAGCTCGTGGCCACCACAGCACGCAGGGAGCCTTCCTTGAGCATCGTCTCCGTAAGCAGGCGCTCGTCCTTGGACACCGATCCATGGTGTGCACGGGCGATAACGGCAGGCGCTGTGCCGGCGACGTCGACCTGCTTCATCAGCTGCGCCGGGTCCCGGCGCGTGGCCGGCGACAAGCTTTCCGGATCGTGCTCCTGCGCGTAGAGCTCGTTGAGCCGGGAGGTAAGACGCTCGGCAGTGCGCCGCGAATTCACAAAGACGAGGGTCGAGCGATGCTCCATGATTTCGGAGTAGAGGTCCTCCTCGATGAAGGGCCAGATGGACTTGGCCGTGGGCAAGGCGGAGTCCGAAGCCTGCAGGCGAGCCCCGTCGAAGGTGCCGGTGATACCCAGCGGATCGTCAACGGTCATCTCCCCAATGGTGGAACCTTGCTCCGGCGTCGGTAGGTCAGACATGTCCTCCACGGGCACATGGACATCGAGTTGCCAGCGCTTTAGCGCTGGTGGGGCCACAATGTCCACGGGGCGATCCCCACCCAAGAAGTTAGAGACCGCCGAAAGCGGACGCACCGTAGCCGAAAGTCCGATGCGCTGGAACTCGCCAGCCACCGCGGCCAGACGTTCCAGAGTCAACGCCAAGTGGACGCCGCGCTTGGTTCCGGCAAGCGCATGGATCTCGTCGATGATGACCGTATCCACGCTGGCCAGGATGCCCGCCGCCTTGGAGGTGAGCATGAGGTAGGCCGATTCCGGCGTGGTGATGAGGATGTCCGGGGGTTTTCGGATCTGCCGTGCGCGTTCGGCCGAAGGCGTATCCCCGGAGCGCACGCCCACGGTGATGTCCGGCACGTCGAGCCCCAAGCGCTCTGCCGTGCGCGCGATGCCCTTGAGCGGCGCGCGCAGGTTGTTCTCCACGTCCACGCCGAGCGCCTTCAGCGGGGAGATATACAGCACCTTCACGCCCTGCGCCCCGCCCCGTACTGCCGGGCCCACGGGCAAGGCGGTTTGCCCTTCCTTTTCCACCAAGGAATTTAGTGCCCACAGAAAGGCCGCCAAGGTTTTACCAGAACCAGTCGGGGCTACCACGAGCGCGTGCGCGCCTTGGGAAATCTTGTCCCAGGCTTGTTCCTGAACAGGCGTGGGCGCTGCGAAAACATCCTCAAACCACTGCCCTACTTGCGGGCGGAAACGGCCAAGAATATTTTTTGACATGCCCTACTTTAACGCGCGCGGTAATCTGGCATACATGACCGTCGAGATTTCAGATTCCCGCCTTACCAATTCATTAGCCAACGGCTGTGGTGAGATCCTCAAGGGCGTGCGCAATGGTGGCCTGTTGCGCGGGCTTGCGCTTGGCGACGCCGGCGATGAAGCCGCCCAAGAATGGATCACCCGCGTCATCGCCCAGCACCGTCCGGCTGATGGCGTCCTCTCCGAAGAAGCGGCTGATGACCTCAGCCGCTTGAAGAAGGACCGCGTGTGGATCGTTGACCCACTCGACGGCACCAAGGAGTTCGCCACCGGCCGCCAGGACTGGGCCGTGCACATTGCGCTCGTCATCAACGGCATTCCGGAGCACGCCGCCGTGGCGATGCCGGACTTGGGCGTTACCTTCCGTTCGTCCGACGCCCGCGCGGTGACCGGCCCGCTGGCCAAGAAGTTCGTGGTCTCCCGTAACCGTCCGCCGCAGGTGGCCTCCCACATCGCTGAGAAGATGGGCTTTGAGACCGTCGGCATCGGCTCCGCTGGTGCGAAGGCCATGCACGTCCTTCTTGGCGACTTCGATGGCTACATTCACTCTGGTGGCCAGTACGAGTGGGACCAGGCTGCACCAGTAGGCGTGGCGATGGCAGCAGGCCTGCACTGCTCCCGCCTGGACGGCTCTCCGATCCGCTTCAACAACGAGGACACCTTCATCCCCGACCTTCTCATCTGCCGCCCTGAGCTGGCCGATGAGATCTTGGAGCACGCTAATGCCTACGCGGAGGCAAACGGCAGCTTCTAGCCTGCCAGCAGAAGTTAGAAACTTCGCGCGAGAGTAGCTACACTCGACACCATGATCCAGACCCCATATGAGGACCTCCTCCGCAAAGTTTTGGAAGAAGGCGCAGAAAAAGGTGACCGTACTGGCACCGGCACGCGCTCCATTTTCGGAGCGCAGCTGCGCTATAACCTGGCCGATTCATTCCCGCTGCTGACTACCAAGAAGGTCTACTTCCACGGTGTTATCGGCGAGCTGCTGTGGTTCCTCAAGGGCGACTCCAACGTGAAGTGGCTGCAGGACAACAACGTCCGTATCTGGAATGAGTGGGCTGACGCCGATGGCGAGCTGGGCCCTGTCTACGGCGTCCAGTGGCGCTCGTGGCCTACCCCGGATGGCACGCATGTTGACCAGATCCAGCAGGCTCTGGACACACTGCAGAATAATCCGGATTCTCGTCGCAACTTGGTCTCCGCCTGGAACGTGGCAGAACTAGACAAGATGGCGCTTATGCCCTGCCACCTGCTATTCCAGCTTTACGTGGCAGACGGCAAGCTCTCCCTGCAGGTCTATCAGCGTTCGGCGGACATGTTCCTAGGCGTGCCTTTCAACTTGGCTTCCTATGCCGCGTTGGCCCACATGTTTGCCCAACAGGCTGGTCTGGAGGTCGGCGAGCTCATCTGGACTGGCGGCGACTGCCACATCTACAACGACCACATTGAGCAGGTCAAGGAGCAGCTCTCCCGCGAGCCACGCCCCTACCCGCAGCTCAAGCTGCACAAGGCTGACTCATTGTTCGACTACACCTTCGACGATTTCGAGGTCGTAGGCTACGATCCCCACCCCACCATCAAAGCGCAGGTTTCCGTCTAATGCTGGGGGCTATTTGGGCGCAGTCCTTGGACGGCGTCATCGGCGATGGCGTGGCGATGCCGTGGCATGTTCCGGAGGATCTCAAGCACTTCAAAGAGGTCACCATCGGCTCGCCGGTGGTGATGGGCCGGCGCACGTGGGAGTCGCTGAACCCGAAGTTCCGCCCGTTGCCGGGCCGCGATAACTACGTTTTGTCCCGCAAGGCACCTGGCGCTTGGTCCGCTGGCGCCCAGGTCACCGCTAACATTTCACAACTTACGCACACGCTTGACGACGCCTGGTTCCTCGGCGGCGGGCAGATCTATTCCTCCACTATCGATGATGTGGACATCATTGAGATAACCCTCATGGGAGTCAACATTGGGAATATTTACGGCGACGCCGCCGTTTATGCTCCTGAAGTGCCTGATTCTTTTGGATTGTCGGCAAGCACCGACTGGCTGACATCTGAGAAGGGCCACTTGACAATTCCGGGCCAACCGCCGAGTGAGTTGCCTATGAAGTACCGATTCTTAACCTACGAGCGAAAGGACGCCGCTTAAATGACCGTGGCAGCACCTGAGACTACCGAGCACGTCACCATCTTCTACGCCGACTGGTGCCCATTCTGCGCCAAGCTGCTCAAGGGCTTGAACCGCACTGAGACGCCTTATGCGCTTGTCGACGCCGAGGCCGAAGGCACCGAGGACATCAACGAGTGGATCAAGTCGGTTAACGACGGCAACCGCATCGTGCCCACGGTCCTCTACTCTGACGGCACCTACGAGACCAACCCGCCTGCTTCCGCAGTACGCGCCAAGCTCGCTGAGCTCGACGGCTCCACCAAGTAGAAGCCAGCTAGTCGCTATCGGCGAGCGACCCCGGATTAGTCGTCGTCCTCGCCGAAAAGCTCAACCATGTCCGCTGGTGACAACGTGCCACCCATCCCGGAGATTTCCTTCGAGTAGATGGTGTTGAGGTACTCGTCCAACGCTGCTTTAAGCTTCTGCGCATCGTACTTGTTGAGCAGCAGCAAGCGCTTGGAGGCCCCACCCGGGACGGCCTTCTCGATGGCAAGTGTTTCCACCCCGTCTTTGCTAATGGTCTCGGCGAATACCTCGCGTCGCTGCACGTCAGTGAAATGGACGATATTGTCATGATGATTTCCCATGGCTAACAAGCTATCCGATTTACCGCCAACTCGGGCGGTACTGGTAACCTAGTTTCGTTGCGTTAAGCACCCCCGCCCCAGTAGCTCAGGGGATAGAGCACGGCTCTCCTAAAGCCGGTGTCGGAGGTTCGAATCCTCTCTGGGGCACAATGTGAAGTCTCGAGACATCGTTCCTACGGTGTCTCGAGTTTTTCGTTTTGCTACTTAGCCCCCGGCTGATCTGCGTAACTGACGAGGAAGCCGCGTCCAGAGCAGAACCGGTGGGCTTCGTTGGCAGTTGTGCACGTTTCAGCTTCTGTCATCGGCCCTCGGCGCGATGCTCAGGGCCTTGCGTCGTGTTTGTGGTCGGTGCCGGTTCCGCGGCGTCCTGCTTTGCCCGCTGGATCTACGTAACTGACGAGGAAGCCGCGTCCAGAGTGTGTCTGATGGTTTGTGTGTGGGAGGATAGAATCAAATTTTTATGGAGGTTCGAGCATGGGACCCTTTACGGGAGCATCGAAAACTCATCTGTAGACTACTGAACCAGTGATTAATACATTTCTTCAGCAAGGACTATGCCGTTACAAACCTCCGCCGGCCCATCTCCCGAATCTGAGTACATTGATGCAGATCAGCTTGCAGCCGAGTGGAACCCAGACGGGTTTCCGCTGGTTGATTTGAATGACCCGGTTTCCCTAGAGGGCATTCCAGAAACTGTGCTTCTTCAGCTGCAACAAGAACAAGCTAATCGAGATTCATCTACCCCCCTGGAAAACCAGTGATACTAGTAGCCGTTCCCGCCTTGGCGGCAGGACTCATTTGGGGCCTAATTACAGGAATTATTTTCACCATAATAAACCACCGTCGCTACTTTAGAGGAAATGAAAAGACTCTGGACTCCAAAGTGAAGCTTGGCGCTTTTAGTTTATTCTGTTCCATTGTTTTCTTTATATGGATTAGGCCGGGAGGGTTTGAAAACTACCTATTAAGCGCAGCGCTTGTATCCCTCACTTTCGGCGTGGGAACATTCATTTCAGCAAAAACTATAATGTCAATATGGGGCCCGGAAAAATTTCCACGACCAGGCACTGATAAACCCTCCACTTGAGCAAATTAAAAATAAGAAGGACTCTTCCCGAACCCAGTTGATAAATTCAGCATATGATTAGCCAAATTGGCGAGCTTCTCGAAGAGGCACAGAGGTCTGGCTTAGCTACAAGCGAATTAGGGCTATGTACACAATCACGCTTTTCGAAACCAGTCTGCTGAGTTGGCTTGAACAACATAGCTTTTCAGCCGCTGAAAAATCGGTCAAATGAGGGGCCGATTTTTGAACTAACACCTCAAACAGGCGAAATTGCCAGTCCACTCTCACTAAGTATCGCCACCGGCCTTAACCAACAGCCGATGCATGCAGACGGAGCTCATCTGCGGACCACACCAGACTTTGTGCAGCTACTTGCCACGACGCTTCGACGCTTGAGGCAGTGCGCTGCCGGCGGCCTTCTTCGCAGCCGCACTATAACTCTTGCCGCGCAGCACCTTACTGGACGCCTTCGCTGTAGACCTGCTGGTCTGCTTGGGGTTGCGAGCCACTCTCCCCTCCCTCCCTAACAGGCGGATGATTCCCAGGACGAGGCAGCTAGCGACCCAGCTTGTGCAACTTGATCGTAGCGGTCCAGATCTTGACGGTGGTGGTGGCCTTGACGGTCACTGACCCCTTGCGGACCGTGTGCACCTAGCATCGAATGGTTGCCATTCCCTCTCCTTTCGAGTCAATCAGCCCGAGGGGAGAGATACTCCGCTACTACATCAGACGATGCATGGATTCTGACAGCTCTCAGGACTTGCAGGCGGGTCACCTCGCCGCAACGAGGCGCACCCTCTTTCATACCTAGCCCCATCTTGCGGAAACAGAATATCTAAGATAATATACTTCACACGATGGGTGATGAGCACTAGACGAGTAGAGAAGAATGAGTCACGTCAGATGGGCGCGGCGCTAGCGAACTGGACGAGGTGGACTTGGTGCGCATCCCCTTCGAGGACGACGAACTTCAACGAATGGCCGAGGATGCCTCCTACATCCCCAAACGATGGGGTTCGGACATCATTAAGGCATATCGCAAGAAAATCCAGATCCTGAAGGGAGCCGTGGACGAACGTGACCTGCGGGCCATGCGGTCGTTACATCTGGAACAACTGAAAGGCGACCGAGCCGGGTCCTCTTCAATCCGCCTGAACAAGCAGTTTCGGCTCATCCTCAAATTCACAACCAACAGCGATGGCCGCGTGGTCATCGTTATTGAAATGGTGGATTACCACTGAGAGAAGGTGAACTCATGAATACTCCAATTGCGGCGGAGCTATTCCCAGCCGGAGAGATCCTCGCTGACGAGCTAGACGCACGCGGCTGGACCCAAGCCGACTTTGCCGAGGTGCTCGGACGTCCAGCACAGTTTGTCTCGGAGATTATTTCCGGAAAGAAGGAGATCACGCGCGAATCCGCAGCCCAGATCGGCGCCGCCCTGGGCACCTCTGCAGAATTCTGGCTTAACCTCCAGGACTCCTATCTGCTATGGAAGCAGTCCCAGGACGACCGGATACAGGACAACCTCAGCGCCGTGAAAACCCGCGCCCAATTACGAGAGCTGGCCCCCGTCCCCCTGCTCGTCAAGCGGGGATACATCACAGCCACCGACGTGCAGAGTCAGGCATACGAGGTGCTGAATTTATTTGGCAAAAGATCCTTTGAAGATCCCTCGGGAATAAGCTTCGCCGCCCGCCGCAGTAACCACGAGGAAAATGTCACCGTTCTGCAGGAAGCGTGGGCGGCTTGCGTCAGGGCAACTGCCAGCGCCCTCGACGCTGCCCCCTACTCCCGTAAGGCACTAGAAGACCTCGCCCGGACGCTGTCGAGTAGAGCGCGTGACCCGCAGGCGTTTGCTGAGTTCCAGACTCTGTTCGCCGAGGTGGGGGTGAGACTTGTTTATGTGGAGGCTTTTCCGGGAGGAAAACTCGACGGCTGCGCTATGATGGTCGACGGGCACCCCGTGATTGGCATATCAGGACGAGGGAATCGGCTCGATAAGATACTATTTACCATCCTGCATGAAACAGCCCATATATTATTGGGTCACCTTGTCGATAATGGCGAGGTCATCCTCGATGACCTATCAGATGACAGTGCCAATAATGAAGCCGAGGCAGACCAGCTGGCCAGCGAACTCGCAATCTCTAGCCCTTTACCGGCAGTTCCTGATCGTGTGCACTCATCTTGGATTAAAGAACAAGCCAGCAACCTAGGGGTTCATCCCATCACTCTGATTGGAAGGCTTCAAAAAAAGGGTGACCTGTCGTGGAAAACTACTCTCGTACGCAACGCTCCCACCGTCATCGCTCAGCTTGAAAGCTGGAAATCACCCATCCCATCTTAACTGGGAATATTAGCTTCGTTCATCATCAGCAAAATGAAGTGTCCTAGGTTTTGAACCTAGGCATGTGCCTTGTTTTTCCATCTACTCAAACGGAACAAAACCTGGGGCACTTCACTTCAGATTGTTTGCTCGCGGCCAATGTCAATGCCCTGGCGGCGCTCCCATCGCTTGGAACCGCCACGCTCCTGAAAATGCTCCCCTATCGACAAAACGCTCAGACTTGTTAGGAGCCGTCTGAGCATTCCTGTGAGAGCAGACAACCGCAGAGAGCATTCGGGTTACCCACCTTGACCTGCACTAATATGGGCTAAGATTGCGCATATGACTAACGCAGCAAACAACCAAGAAACAAAGATTATTCGCACCTACGGCGTCGATGTCACCCGCATCGGCCCCACCCATTACCGCGCCACCAACGAGGAAGGGGCAAGCCTGGACTTCGGTCGCGGCGAGGGGCTGTTGACCCCGGTCGAACTCCTTCTTGCCGCCGTGGCAGGCTGCTCCGCCGTGGACGTCGACGTGGTCACATCCCGGCGCGCCGAACCTGAGGCGTTTGACGTACACGTCGAGGGAACGCGCGTCGACGAGGGCGGTGCCGCACGGCTTAGCGACGTCGAGGTCGGCTTCACCCTTCGCTTCCCCGACACCCCCGAAGGCCGCCAAGCGCAGTCGATGGTGGACAACCTAATTCGCATCTCCCATGAAAAGGACTGCACGGTATCCCGCACGGTTGAGCACCCGACGAATGTTAGGTTTCTCAATCAGTCCTAATCAGGTCACGCCTTGATTCCACGCCAAATCCTTAAACCCCCTACCCGAACGGCTTCTCGTCGTTTCAGTCGCGGACGACCTCAAGCGGTATTGCTTAATCCTAGATCTCTAATCTGCTGTGCGCTGCGGATCTGCATGCATCCATGCACGAGACACGCCACATACTACGGTACATTTGTTAACTAAAGTGATAAAAGTTAATTAGCTTGCGTAATCTCGCGCTCAACTTCGCTCTCGCTTTCAAAGTTCATGTACAAGGAGTAAGTCACCGTGTCTGCAACCTTCAACCGCCGTTCCCTGTTTAAGGCAGGCGCTGTGGTCCTTACCGCGGGCGTCGTCAGTGCCCAAGCCCCCTCCGCGCTCGCGTTGGGCCCGGTTCTCGGCACCATCATCGACTTCGCCGTGGGTGTTCCTTCCCCACAGGCAATCAAGAACGCCGGCCACCTGGGCGCCATTCGTTACGTGTCCCAGCGCCGCCCTGGCACTGAGACCTGGATGACCGGCAAGCCTGTGACATTGAAGGAAACCAAGGCCAACGCCGCCCTTGGCTTGGCCACGGCCTCCATCTATCAGTTCGGCCGCGCAGAAACCGCCGACTGGAAGCAAGGCGCTGCGGGCGCTGCTGTGCACGCACCGCAGGCAATCGCCATCCACAAAGCTGCGGGCGGCCCAACCAACCGCCCGATCTACATCGCCATCGATGACAACCCCACCCGCGCGCAGTACGACCAGCAGATCAAGCCCTACCTGCAGGCTTTCTCCAAGCTGCTTTCCGCGGCGGGCTACCAGACCGGCGTTTACGGAAACTACAACACCATCGAGTGGTGCGTGCAGGACCGCATCGGCTCCTTCTACTGGATGCACGATTGGGGTTCAGGTGGAAAGATCCACCCACGCACCACCATCCACCAGCTGCCGGGCTCCGCGCAGCGCGTGGTAGATGGCGTGACCGTGGATATCAACCACGTCTACGCACGCGACTGGGGTCAGTGGACGCCCGGCCAGGCAGCGCCAGCACCGGCTGCGCCATCCAAGCCAGGAACTGCTACCCCGGCACCCGCACCGTCGATTCCGGCAGGCTCCTCAGATGCACTAGGTGCGTTAAGCTCCCAGGTGGAGTCGATGGCCCCGGGCGTTACGATGCCGCGCGTTGACGCCAACGGCATCCGCATTGGAGGCTCGTCCGTATCCCAAGAACAGGTCAAGGGAGCCGTTGACCTGATTGCTACTTTGCAGAACGCGATGAAGTAGAAGTCTGCGAGGTTGACGACGTCGCTTTAGCCCGTGCCGATGGCGCGGGCTTTTTCTTATCAACCCCACTTTGCTTTGCAGAGGTTTCCTTCTTCGATTCGGAAGGCTCCTGCTTAGCGCTCGAGGACTTATCCGCTTTGTCAGAGTCCTTCTTCGCGGTGGAGGTTACGGTGATCGTCGTCTTCGATGCCGTGGTCGTCTCCACTTCTTCCCCACTCAGGGACTTATGGAAACGGGTGGTGCCCTCGCGAAGGTTTTCCGCGGTGACCTCAGACTTCACAAACTTGGTGAGATCATCGGCGCTGCCGGTGACAGAGGCCGCCACCACGAAGTTCCTACCGAAGGAAACTGAGGAGTGCAGAGTCTTATCATTCGACCAGCCCCACTTTGTTCCCACCACGTTCTGCAGCTTGGCGGTGCCGTAGTCTTGCTCGTAACCGTCCTCCGAGACGGGATCGGCGTGGGCCATCGCCACAAGAACAGGGTGTGTAGGGTCGTCTTCCAACAGCTGCACAACAAAGCGCACGACGTCATAGGTCGACGTCACAGAGGTACCCCACTTATCCCCGGCCTTGGTGTTCAAAAGGCCGTATTCCTTGGCAATGGCATCAATGGACTTCGGGTACTTGTTAAAGAGGTCTTCCGCGCTGGTATCGGAAGAGTTCGCAATCATGTCCAGGGCTTCGTACTTGTCATTGAAGGAGCCCTCTTCCAACACATAGGTAGCGATGTAGAGCTTGATGAGGCTGAGGGCAGGACGCGGCTCATGCTCGTTCTTGGTGGCCATCCGCATGCCGTCCCCCACGCGGTAGTAGCTCAGTTGCTGGTGGTCTTCGCCACCTAGGAATTGGCTCACCGAATCAGGCTGCCCATTCAGGTCCGCGTCGCCCTTCTCGTGCTCGGCGGCACGGGCTGCAGCAGCGCTTGACGACGCCCCCTTCTCCTGCGCTGCGCGCTCATCTGCGGGTGTGCAGGCGACGAGCAGCGAGCCGGCGACTGAAAACGCGGCGAGGGCGGCCCCGAACCTCATCGGAGCCGCCTTCGTTTCTAGAAAAGAACTAAGCACGGTCTAGATAGTACTGCAGTCCCTTGTGTGCTTTAGTGGTCGACTGGCGCCTCAACGCCAACGCCGGTCAGGGAGCGAACTTCCATCTCAGCGGAGAGCTCTTCGAAGTTGTCCGGCGGGGTCATCAGGGAGACAATCCAGCCAGCCAGGAAGGACAGCGGGATGGAGACGATGCCTGGCGAGGACAGCGGGAACAGTGCCCAATCTGCGTTCGGGAACATCGAGGTCTCGGTACCGGATACTGCCGGGGAGAAGAAGATGAGGAGCAAGCAGGAGATAACACCGGTGTACATGGAGGCCACAGCACCTGCGGTGTTGAAGCGGCGCCAGTACAGGGAGTACAGGATGGTCGGCAAGTTTGCAGACGCAGCCACTGCGAAGGCAAGGGAGACCAGGAAGGCGACGTTCTGAGTCATGGCGAGGATGCCCAGGATGATAGACACGATGCCGAGGACCACAACGGTGATCTGGGAGACGCGAACCTGCTCAGCCTCGGTGGACTCGCCGTTACGGATGACGGAGTGGTAGACGTCGTGTGCAATGGACGCGGAAGCGGTGATGGCAAGACCTGCAACGACGGCCAGAACGGTAGCGAAGGCCACTGCGGAGATGACTGCCATGAATACAGAGCCACCCAGCTCCAGCGCCAGCAGCGGTGCCGCGGCGTTTGCGCCGCCCGGTGCGGCGAGGATGCGGTCCGGACCAACCAGTGCAGCAGCGCCGTAGCCCAGGATGAGGGTCATCAGGTAGAAAGCACCGATGATGACGATGGCCCAGGTAACGGAACGACGAGCCTCAGTTGCGGTAGGCACGGTGTAGAAGCGCATCAGAACGTGTGGCAGGCCGCCAACACCGAGGACCAGAGCGATACCCAGAGAAATGAAGTCAAGCTTGGTGGTGAGGGACTTGCCATACTTCAGGCCTGGCTCCATGATCTGGGAGGCCTCGTAGCCCTTCTCCTTGATGTAGTCAGAGCCAGCGTGCATGTCGATAGCGTCAGAGAACAGGGTGCTGAAGCCGCCCTTGATGGCGAAGAAGGTCATGGCGCACATTGCCACGACGCCGGTAACCAACAGGACAGCCTTGATCATCTGGACGTAGGTGGTGCCCTTCATACCGCCAACGAGAACGTAGACGATCATGAGGATGCCGACGATGCCGACGACGACTGCCTGCCAGGTGAAGTCATGAATGTCCAGCAGAACGGAAACCAGGGAGCCTGCACCGGCCATCTGAGCGATGAGGTAGAACAAAGAAACAAACAGCGTGGAGATAGCCGCAGCCACGCGAACTGGGCGCTGCTTCAGGCGGAAGGACAAAACGTCCGCCATGGTGAAGCGGCCAACGTTACGCATTGGCTCGGCCACGAGCATCAGCGCGACCAGCCAGGCCACGAAGAAGCCTACGGAGTAGAGGAATCCGTCGTAACCGGTCAGCGCCACAGCGCCGACGATGCCGAGGAAGGAAGCCGCGGAGAGGTAGTCACCGGAGATTGCCAGGCCGTTCTGGCGTCCGGAGAAGGAACCACCGCCGGTGTAGAAGTCAGAGGCTTCCTTAGTGGACTTGCCTGCTCGCAGAACCACCCACATGGTGATAACGAGGAAGGCACCGAACACAGCGATGTTGAGTACCGGGTTGCCGGCAGCCGAGTCTGCAGTTTCTGCAGCGAGGTTGTAAGTCAGCATCTTTAGCCCTCCAATGCTTCACGGATAGCGGCCGAACGCGGCTCGATGTTCTTGTTTGCGTATTTAACGTAAATCCAGGTAATCGCGAAGGTGGTCACGAACTGGGCGATACCGAAGACGAGGCCTACGTTCCAGCCGCCGCCGAGCTCGGTGCCCATAAGGTCTGGGGCGAAGACTGCAGCGAGGACGTAGACGACGTACCACACGAAAAAGGCGATGGTCATCGGGAAGGTGAAGTTGCGGTAAGCTCCGCGCAACTCTTTAAACTGCGCACTGTCGCGCATCTCGATGAACTCCTGCGCCGTCGGCTCGCGACGGGTAGGAATCGAGGCAGGTGAGTTACTCATGGCGCTCTCCTTGTGGGTTGTCCTATTTCACAAAATGTCATTCACGAGCGTGACCCTGCCCTCGCGAAACCACCCAGGATTGAAGAGAATCCTTGAATGGACGCGGTGGCATTCATCACGTTTCGTCTGGAAAGTAAGTTACCCAACTCACATTGCAAGGTTGTAAACCTTGCCAAGAAAATTTGAATTCGCAAGACTTAGCCACCCCCTTTAAGCGCCCTTACCTGCGGAGTTAACAATTAGCAAAGTACCCCCAAAATCGAAAGAACTGCACATTGCAAATTTTGTGAATCAAGGTGTGGCAAAGATCGCAGTCCCATAAAAGCAAAAGTGGCAGCGCGAGGCGCTACCACCTCACACTGCCACTGCAGGTCTATCGTGCGCTTTAGCCAGGGAACTCGCGTGGGTCCTTGTACAAGCGTCCGCTACCGTCTCCCCCGGCCTCAAGGCCATCGAGGACAGCAATATCATCACGGCTAAGTTCGAGCTCCGCAGCAGCGAGGTTTTCAACCAAACGCTCGCGCTTACGCGACTTAGGGATAACGGAGATTCCCTTGGCCAGCAGGTAGGCAATGGCGACCTGACCTGCCGTTGCCTCATGCTTCGCGGCAACAGCCTTAACGTCAGGGTTGTTGATTACCTCTCCCCTAGCAAGCGGCGACCAAGCCTCGGTGACAATGTCATGTTCGTTGTGGAACTCACGCAGTTCCGGCTGCGTGAAGCCTGGGTGCAGCTCCACCTGGTTGAGGACTGGCACGATGCCAGTCCGGGCGATGAGTTCCTGCAGGGTCTCTTCGTAGAAGTTCGCAACACCAATGGATGCGATCTGCCCCATGCCCTGCAGACGAGCCATCTCTTCGAAGGTCTCTACATACAGCCCACCTTGCGGCCATGGCCAATGAATAAGGTAGAGGTCCAGGTAATCCAGCTGTAGCTTCTTGAGGGACTCGCTGAAGGCCGCATCGACTTTGTTGGCACCGTGACTATCGTGCCAGACCTTGGAGGTGATGAAGAGCTCGTCGCGCGTGACGTCGCCGGCCCGCATGGCGTCGTTAAGCGCCTGCCCCAGCTCAGCTTCGTTCTCATAGAGGGTCGCGGTGTCAAAGTGACGGTAGCCGAGGTCAATTGCCTCGCGTACGGCGTTGATGCACTCATCGCCGGTCATCTTGTAGGTTCCGAGACCCAGCTGCGGCATCTCGCGGTCATCATTAAAAGAGATAAATGGGACACTCATGTCTCCATTGTGCACGAGATTCCCATGCAATGGGCCAAGAAGGCTTAGGTGATTAGAAAACCCCGCAAGCTATCATCTTGCGATGATGACAGACGGGGTAAAAGAGAACTGTCTTAGGCGCGAATAAGGTCAATAACGAAGACCAAGGTGCGACCAGCGAGTGGGTGCGCACCGCCGGCTGGGCCATAAGCCTTCTCCGGCGGGATGATGAGCTTGCGGCGACCGCCGACCTTCATCCCGGGGATACCTTCCTGCCAGCCGGCGATGAGACCGGTCAGCGGGAACTCGATGGACTGGCCACGACCCCAGGAAGAGTCGAACTCCTGGTTATCCTCGTACGAGACGCCCACGTAGTGAACCTCTACGAAGCCACCCGGCTGTGCCTCTGCGCCATCGCCAACAACGATGTCCTCGATAACCAGCTCAGTCGGGGCCGGCTCAGTATGAGCCTCAATTACGGGCTTATCCATTGGGGAAAATCCTCCTTGGGAAACGTTTGTTTTATAGGTTCGACACCCAACCTTCTTCCCGCCTCACGGTGAGAATCGGGTTAGTCAGAACGATAAAAGCCGAACCACAGTGTTCCCAGTATACGGGTTCAACTGCAATTCGGCTTCATTTGTGCACCCTAGGACGATTTACGGGCCTCGTCGTCTAGCTCAAGCTAGACAGCGCAAGCTCTCAATCGCACTACTAGCGTGCAGAAAGTGGAGTGCTTATGCACGCTCCGCGCGCGGGGTAACCTTGCGCAGGGTCTCACCGGTGTAGATCTGACGCGGACGGTTGATCTTGGTGTTGAATTCCAGCTGCTCACGGTACTGCGCAATCCAGCCTGGGAGACGGCCGATTGCGAACAGTACGGTGAAGAAGTCGGTTGGGAAGCCCATCGCACGGTAGATAAGACCGGTGTAGAAGTCGACGTTCGGGTACAGCTTGCGGGACACGAAGTAATCGTCCTCGAGAGCGATCTTCTCGAGGTCCATTGCCAGATCCAGCATTGGGTCGCCACCGAGGTGCTCGAGAATCTCGTGTGCAGTCTCCTTGACGATGGCAGCACGTGGGTCGTAGTTCTTGTACACGCGGTGGCCGAAGCCCATCAGGCGAACGCCCTTTTCCTTGTTCTTCACGCGGTTCATGAAGTCAGTTGCGTCGCCACCGTTGTTCTTCTGGATATCATCCAGCATCTCCAGAACGGCCTGGTTTGCACCACCGTGCAGAGGGCCGGACAGAGCGTTGATGCCACCAGCAATGGCAACGAAGAGGTTTGCCTGAGCAGAACCAATCATGCGGACGGTGGAAGTGGAGCAGTTCTGCTCGTGGTCAGCGTGCAGGATGAGCAGCTTATCGAGGGCCTTGGAGACAACTGGGTCAACCTCGTACTCCTCAGTTGGGTAACCAAACATCATGCGCAGGAAGTTCTCGCGAGCGTTCAGCTTGTTATCCGGGTACATGTAAGGCTTACCCTGCGATGCACGGTATGCGTATGCAGCCAGCATTGGCACCTTAGCCAGGAGGCGAACGGTAGCCTTATCGAGCTGCTCCTCATCCAGCGGATCGAGCTGGTCCTGGTAGTAGGTGGAAAGAATGTTAACCGAGGAAGCCAGAACGGCCATCGGGTGCGCGTTACGCGGGAAGATGTTGAACTGTGCCTTAAAGTCCTCATCCAGCAAGGTGTGGTGACGGATCTCGTTATTAAACTCGGCCAGCTGCTCCTGGTTTGGCAGCTCACCCTTGATCAAGAGGTAAGAGACCTCGTTGAAGGTGGCGTTGTTTGCCAGGTCAGCGATGTCATAACCGCGGTGGCGAAGAATGCCCTCCTCACCATTGATGAAGGTGATCTTGGACTCGGTGGAACCGGTGGCTGCGTAGCCCGGGTCAAAGGTAACGAGACCCGTCTCATTGCGAAGCTTGCCAATATCAAAACCAGAGTCGCCTTCGGTGGACTGCTTAATGTCCATCTCGTACTCGCCACCTGGGTAGTGGAGAACAACCTTGTTGTCTTCAGAAGCCACTTGTTGATCCTTTCTCAACATTTAACGCCGGATTCATGCCGGCAAGATCCTTTAAATCTCTTCACACTTTATCAAAAGTTGTGACGCTGCCAACATCAGGTATTTTCAACTTCCACCAATAGGCCAATCGAAATTGGGCTACACTATCCCGCATGACCAACACAGAACTCGTCCTGCCTGCAGATCTACTCCCCTCCGACGGCCGTTTTGGATGCGGACCGTCCAAGGTTCGCCCCGCCCAAATTGAGGCAATTTCCAATGCCGCGGAGACCATTATCGGCACTTCTCACCGCCAGCCCGCCGTTAAAAATGTGGTCGGTTCCATCCGCGAAGGCTTGAGCAATTTCTACTCTTTGCCTGACGGTTACGAGATCATTTTATCCCTCGGTGGCGCCACTGCTTTTTGGGACGCAGCAACATTTGGTCTAATCGAGAAGAAGTCCGCCCACCTGACTTATGGCGAGTTCTCTTCAAAGTTTGCCAAGGCAAGTTCCAAAGCCCCATGGCTCGATGAGCCCATCATTAACGATTACCCGGCTGGCACCGCCCCAGATCCTCGTGAGGCCAACTCTGAAGGCGCCGACGTTTTCGCTTGGGCTCACAACGAAACTTCTACCGGCGCCATGGTCAACGTCGTGCGCCCTAATCCGGACAACGCCGATCAGCTAGTCGTCATCGACGCCACCTCCGGAGCAGGCGGCCTGCCAGTGAACATGGCCGATGCTGACGTCTACTACTTCTCCCCGCAGAAATGCTTCGCTTCGGACGGCGGCATCTGGCTCGCTGCAGTCTCCCCTGCCGCACTGGAGCGTATCGAGAAGATCAACGCCTCTGATCGTTTCATCCCGGCCTTCCTCAACCTGCAGACCGCCGTGGATAACTCCCGCAAGAACCAGACCTACAACACCCCGGCAGTCTCTACCTTGCTGATGCTGGAAAACCAGGTTCAGTGGATGAACGAGCAGGGCGGCTTGGACGCGATGGTTGCACGCACCACGCAGTCCTCGAACATCCTCTACAGCTGGGCCGAAAGCCGCAGCGAAGCAACCCCATTCGTTGCTGATCCTGCAGGTCGCTCGCTGGTAGTTGGCACCATCGACTTCGATGATTCGGTCGACGCAGCAGCCGTGGCAAAGACGCTGCGCGCAAATGGAATCTTGGACGTTGAACCGTACCGCAAGTTGGGCCGCAACCAGCTGCGCATCGGAATGTTCCCGGCGATTGACCCGGCGGACGTCGCCAAGCTCACTCAGGCCATCGACTACGTGCTGGACAACCGCTAAATACAGCCTGTACTAGAGCCAACATACCCCGCGTTCCTCCCCGAGCGCGGGGCATTTCTGGGTTAAAGTGGATTCCATCACACGTACTCTTTGGGGTACGCCTGACTGCCTTAATAACAATGCATTGGCCATTGATGTCCGTCCCACAAACCGCTAAGGCTTATGCTTCGGCTTCAATCTAATAACTGTTATGAGGTATCGATCGAATCCGTCGACAAGCAAAAGGAGCGCCCTCAATGCGCGAGCTCTTCCTCGCAAAAAGCGACTCAACCACTACTTCTTTGGTCATGCAGACTGAGGAAGGCGAAGAGTTCTTCCTCGCAGTAACGGATGACCTCCGCGAGATTCTGCACGCTCCACAGCCCGAAGAAGATTCCTGGGGCAGCATTTCCAGCCTTCCTTCCTCCTCTTCCGTAGCCGCAGAATCACATCCCGACGACACCGCGGGTACCGCTGAGACCGAGTCCGCGAAGTCTGCCGATGCAGACTCCACTGCAGGAAGCGCAGCTGGTTCCTCCGATTCCCAGCCTGCTGTTGACACGAGTCGCCCGTCACTTTCCGCGGCTTCGTCGCACACTTCTGGCGGCTCCTTTCGCGACCACAACGAGTCGCGTCCGCACGCAATTAGCCTGCGCCCCGCAGAGATTCAGACCCGTATCCGCGCTGGTGCCTCCGCAGCCGAGATCGCTGAGGAAATCGGTGCTCCGGAATCCCGCATCGAGCCTTTTGCACACCCTGTCCTATTGGAGCGCGCACGCATCGCCGAGATTGCCAAGCAGGCTCACCCAGTCCGCGAAAATGGCCCAGCCAAGCTCACTTTGTGGGAGATTCTGGCCACCGCCTTCGCAGCCCGGGGCCACTCACTGTCTGAAGCTACTTGGGATGCCTACCGCCACCAGGGCGAACCCTGGGTAGTTCGCATCACCTGGAAAGCTGGCCTGTCTGAGAACGAGGCAGAGTGGACCTTCAAGCAGACTATGTCTTCCCCTGCCACAGTTGAGGCACGCAACTCTGTCGCCGCAGATCTCACCGACCCGGACTTCGTACAGCCGGTTCGCTCCCTGACGTCCGTAGGACGCGGCGAGCGCTACGACAAGGCGATCGACGGCGACACCCCAATCGGAGTCACCAACATCACCAACATCACCGACTTCACCGCGCCGACCGTAGTCTCCACCGCATCTACACCTGACCTAGATTCAGCAGCCGACGCAGACGAAGACACAGCTTCCGAGATCACGCGCGACGACATCCCGGCAGTACCGGATAGCAACAAGCACGCTGGCACCACCGCTGGTTCCGATGCCGATACCAACGCTTCCCATAGCACCGCAAAGTCCGACGATGCCGATGCCGCTGACGAGGATTTCCTACAGAACCCATCAGCCGAGCCCAAGCCAAAGAGCCGTCGCCGCCGCGCTGTGACGCCGCGTTGGGAGGACGTCCTGCTGGGAGTGCGTTCCAACACCAAGCGCCCGCGCGAGTAAGCCGCACGGGAATCGAGTGCTTAAACCTCATCGTTAGAAGTTAAGCGAGTAGTTTGTCGTGAACCATAAACCTGTTCTCACTCTCTGGTACGTCACCGCGGAAGACCCTGCCGCAATCTTGCGCACCGAACCCAAAGCTGACCGCGGCTTTGGGCGAAAGTTCTTGGCACAGCTCAACCCCAAGCTGCCCGTGACCCCCATCGGCCAGTTCCCGCTAAACCGCTCTGCCCAAGCTGGCGATAGCGAGTATTACATCGGCGGATACCCTGGCGTGACTGTGGTGCAGACCGTAATCGAAGAGGACCAGCTGGTGCTCTCCCAGCTTCCGGACAGCCTCCTCAACGCGGTACCTGCCCTGGAAATCTATGCCTTCGCTACTCAAGAAGGCACCGGCTACGCCGGCTTCGCCCACTGGACTGCCGGCAGCCTTAAGCGCTGCCTGTGCGGCACTCGCTTCAACGTCATGGAAGATACGGGCCTACCCGAGCCTTTCGAGGCGCCGTACTGGGCTGGCGAGAAATACGAGCCCGTGGGCGGCATCTCCTTGCCATTTGAGCCACGCGGCATCATGGAGGCAGCGCAATCTTATTGGCTCGGCATCGACGTCAACACCGATGGCCCTGACCTGGACGTGGTGGGCTATGCCACCGACGGGCGCCCAGAGCCCAAAGTAGCCAAGCCGCAACACAAGCGCAGCCTTGGCGACCTAGCATCGGCTTCCGTGTCGAAGCTTGGGTTCAATGACTACGACGATTACGAAGACCACGACCTCGAGCCGGAATCCACCGGCGAGGAGATCCTCAAGACTGCCAAGCGTTTGGGTCGTCTCGTGAGCGACTACGTCCGTCAGACCTCGAAGTCGATTCGAGACCGCTGGCGTTCGTAGAACGCAATGGCCGCAGAGGTGGCCACATTCAAAGAATCGGTTCCAGGGGCCATCGGTATGCGGGCACGCACATCGGTGGCCTTCATTGCATGTTCGGTAAGGCCCGGGCCCTCCGCACCGACCAGGAGAGCCACCTTCTCAGCGCCGTGCAGCGCCTGCGCCAGGTGCACCGCCTCCGGGTGAGGGGTCAGCGAAACAAGGCGAAAATTGGCGTCTCGAAGCACCTGCAAGGATCGCTGCCACGTGGTGTAACCGCCATCCAGGTGAGCGAAGGGGAGACGCAGAACATGCCCCATGGACACGCGCACGGAACGGCGGTATAGCGGGTCCGCAGCGCCCGATCCTAAGAGCACGGCGTCGACGTCCATTCCCGCCGCGTTGCGGAAAATGGCACCGATATTCTCGTGGTCTCCCACCCCTTCGAGCACCACCACTGTCTTCGCAGTGCGCAGGATTTCCTCCAGAGTCGGCTCCGCCGCGCGGTCAGCTGCCGCTACCAAGCCACGGTGCATGTCAAAGCCCGCCACCTGCGCGAGCGTCTCCCTAGTCACCTCGTACATAGGGCAGCCTGGATCGCCGTACTCCTCGACGTAAGCGTCGAGCTTGGAACCAAACCCTACGATGCAGCGCAGAGGGAAACGAGACTCCGCGAGACGGGAGACCACGAGGTGACCCTCGGCAATGACTAGACCCTCGCCTGACTTGTCCGACTTATTTAAGTCGCGGACGTCGTCAAGACGAGGGTCTAAAGGGTCAGAAATTACTTCACGCATGCACGCTAGCTTAGCGCGTTAGTAATTGGAGTCATTCCGAAGTAGACAACAAAGAGCGCGGCAATCAGCCACATAATCCAGTGCACCTGCTTTGCCTTACCGGCAAAAGCGGACATCAAAGCGAAGGCGATGAAGCCTACACCGATGCCGTTAGCGATGGAGTAGGTAAACGGCATGACCACGATGGTCAGGAATGCCGGGATGGCGACCTCCATCTTGGTCCACTCGATGTCTTTGAGCTGGCTGGCCATCATCACACCGACGATAACCAGAACCGGGGCGGCAGCCTCGATTGGGACGATCTCGTAGAGCGGGGTCAGGAACATGGCAAGCAAGAAGATGACGCCCGTGGTGATGTTGGCAAGACCGGTCTTGGCACCATCGCCGATGCCCGCCGCGGAGTCGGCAAAGACTGTGTTCGAGGAAACCGAACCCAAACCACCGGCAACTGCACCGGCACCCTCCACGACCAGCGCGGTGCGCATGTCCGGAAGATTATCGTTCTCATCGACCAAACCAGCCTGCTTGCCCAGACCGTTCATGGTGCCCATGGCGTCGAAGAAGTTGGTCAGCAACAGGGTAAAGATAAGCAGCACAGTCGCCACAACGCCCAGCTTGGTAAAGGCACCCACCAGGCTGACTTCTCCAACAATGGATAGGTCTGGTGTGCCGCCCAAGGAGCCGGGCATCTCAGGCGTTGCCATGCCCCAATCCTCAGAACCAAAAATAGCCTGCAGAATCATGGCGATGATGGTGGTGATCACGATGCCCAAGAACAGTCCTCCGCGGACCTTGCGGATAACCATGAAGGCACAGATGATAAGACCTACTACGAAGACAAAAGCAGGCCAGGTAGCAATCGAGCCGTTAATGCCCAAGCCCACCGGAACGGTGGTGTGCGCTGCGTCAGGAACACGGGTGACAAAGCCACCGTCCACAAAACCGATGATGGCGATGAACATGCCGATACCCACGCCCATGGCAGCCTTCATCGAAGCCGGGATGGCATCGAAGACAGCCTGGCGGAAGCCGGAGATGGCCAGCAAGACGATGATGATACCCTCGATGACCACGAGGCCCATGGCTTCTTTCCACTCCAGGCCCTTGGTAGAGACCATGGTGACGGCCACGAAGGTGTTCATGCCCAAGCCCGCAGCCATGGCGAACGGGTAGCGAGCGATGGCACCAAAAGCGATGGTCATGATACCCGCGATCAGCGCGGTAGCTGCGGCCACTTGTGGGACGCCGAGCGTGTGTCCGGCGGAGTCCGGTGCGGTGCCCAGAATCAGCGGGTTGAGGAGGATGATGTAGGCCATCGCGAAGAAGGAGACCACGCCAGCGCGGATCTCAGTCCCCACGGTGGAACCGCGTTCAGAGATTTTGAAATATCGATCGAGAGCTGCGTTCATCGCTTAAGAGAGCCCCTTTACCTAGTGCCAGGAGGATTAAATTTTACTGGCCTAGTCTTACCTTTAGAGCTAAAGAAAGCAAACCATGAATGCGCTAGTAAATAGGTCTTTCGTCATCGAAAGCAATTTCCGTGATGGATCCCTCTTCCCGAACTTTCGTTTCTGAGTGCGCACCACATCCATAGGTGGCGTGCACCACACGACCATCGGCAGAGTATTCATTGGCACACACGCCAAAATTCGGCATCAATTCGAGATAAAACGCGCACGTTTTACACTGCAGCGGAGCCTGCGAAGCCATATCCGTATTAGGGCCAAAGGCTCCGGTGCGCCACCTATTCTTAGCGCGCTCCAGACCCGTAGCGGAGAGCTTTCCATCAGCTAGGCGGTCGTCGTCAAGCGCGGGCGGCATGAGGTCACCCGGCCCTAGGTCACCTGGCCGCACGCGGTCGGTGTAAGGAACCCATTCCGGCGCCTGCAGCGCCTGTTGTCCAGGCACCAGCGCAACCTCATTGACCGTGACAAATCGAGATCCCTCTGCACACGCCACGACGGCCTGCCACTCCCACCCTGGGTAGCCGGGCATGTCAGCCTCGAAGCGGTGGGTAGCAACGTTGCGACCGACTCCGGCGACGCCACGGTGCTTTCCGACGCCGCCCTCGCCTACCTCGTCCACGGCTGCGCGGGCGATGCGTACTGCCATATCGGTGAGAAGAGGGTTCGTTGGCTGTTTTTGCTTAGACACGCACTACATTATCCACGACATCAGGCACAATAACGTGCATGGGTTCTTTCATTACGTCTTTTTCATCCCGCATTACGGCCCTCGCAGCAGCGCTCGGCACCGTGGGGGCTCTGGCCGCTTGCTCAAACGATGCACCCGCAAACCCCGATGAAGCAACCAGCGCCTCCCCTGCCTCCAGTGAAAAAGGTGAGGAGGCTGGTGAGGCCGTAGAGCACCTCAAGGTCTCCGTGAAAGAACACACCAAGATGATCCCGCACACGTTTACCCAAGGACTCGAAGTCGACCCAGACGGCAACCTCTTGGTGGGCACTGGACTATACGGCCAGTCCCGATTGATGCGTGTGAAACCCGGCGCGGAAGAAGCCACACAAGAGGTTTCGCTGTCCACCGAATACTTTGGTGAAGGCATCGCGCAGACTTCCGATGCCATCTGGCAATTGACCTGGAAGGCTGGTCAGGCGGTCAAGCGCGACCCGGTGACTCTCGAGGAGGTCGGCCGCGCGACCTACGAAGGTGAGGGCTGGGGACTGTGCGCTTTGGGCGCAGACAAGACGCAGCTCATCATGTCCGATGGCTCCTCGCAGCTGCGCCACCTCGATCCGCAGACCTTCGAGGAAGTAGCACCACGCACCGACGTGACCCTGGAAGGCCAGCCGGTGGAGAAGATCAACGAGCTGGAATGCGTGGACGGCAATGTCTACGCCAACGTCTGGATGAGCGAGGATATTCTGCGCATCGACCCACAGTCTGGCGCGGTTACGGCAGTGATTGATGCCTCCGGGCTCAACGAGAATGGCCCCACATCCATCAATGATGTGCTCAACGGAATCGCCCATATACCTGGGACGAATGAGTACTGGATCACCGGCAAGCGGTGGGTTGATCTGTATCGCGTGACGTTCGAGTAGGATTTTTTGCCATGGCAACCCGTAAGGAAGCAAGGAAGAAGTCACTGCTGCAGCTGTTGGCGCTCATCATCGCGGTGGCAGTAATTGTGGTGTCCGTAGTTCTGTTCCAGAACTGGTGGAACAGCCGCCCCGGCCCGGATCCCAAGGACGTGAAGATTAAGGCCAGCGTGGGCGATCAATCCCTCGAGGTGGCGCCGTACATGGTCTGCGAGATTGGCACGGACTGCCCGGAGGGCGAGACCCCTAACCTCACCGTCGGTGAAAACGACACCCTTCACCTGGAGATCCCCGAAGCGGTCTCAGCAAACGAGTGGCGCATTCTGACAATTTATGATGATCCTGCCGCGAACGATGAGACCATCCACGGCGCTAATGAGACGAGCTCTGTCGACGTCATGGGTTCCGTCGACCCAATTGCCGCTTCCAAGGGCAAACGCCCACGCCTGATGGTCGTTGAAATCTCTGCACTGATGCTGGGCACCGACGCCAAGGGCGAAGAAGCACCGTTTAGCACGGTGTGGTCCCTGTCCACGATGTCCGAGGAAGACCTCGCGGAAGCCACCAAGACCGCTGCTCCTGCAAGCGAATCCACCGCTCCTACAAGCAAGCCCACTGCTGCCAAAAAGTAGCGCCACATAACGCCCCAGCGCACAAAAAAGTGCGGGCCCTTCCTACCCTCAACTATCTCGTCGAGGGGTTTAAGGGAGGGCCCGCACTCTTTGTTGCTGACGTCCTTAGTGTTCCTTATACGCTTAGCTATCGAGGTCCTTGGCAATAGCACGCAGGATCTCTGCGACCTGGCGGCCGGTCTTGCGCTCCGGGTAACGGCCCTGAGCCAGCACTGGCTGGACCTGGGTCTCCAGGAGAGTCATAACATCAGAAAGCATGCTGGATAGTTCTTCTGGCTTGCGGGAAGGAGTACGGCGACGCGGGGAATCCAGAACCTTGACGCGCAAGGCTTGTGGGCCGCGACGGCCGGCTGCGAAGTCGAACTCGATGCGCTGGCCCTGGACCAGTTCATCGACGCCTTCGGGCAGTACGTTACGACCGACGTAGACGTCCTCATCGCCGGGGTTGCTCACAAAGCCGAAGCCCTTGTCAGCATCAAACCACTTAACTTTGCCGATTGGCACGTGCCCTACTCGCTTTCTTTCTCGGGGGCAATAAAGAGATTTATATTAACCCTTTCGACACAACTTTTGAAGTTGCTGCCACATAAACAACACACGTTACATGGGTGATCTAATTCACATTTTCGTCGCGACCTGCGAAAATAGAGCGAGATTTCTGTACCTGCCCGCCATTCCGGGCTGATTACGTGACTATTTCGTTATAAACCGTTACTGTTTGACGCAGGCACTTGGTCGCCAGCGAGGAAGTCTCGCCCCACACACAGTCCGGGCTTACTCGCGGCGGCCGATATTTGTGCACAACGCTTTCAAAAACATTTTATTTGCCGGACTGGGCACAACGTGGGCGCGAGAAATCTAGAGAAGAGGAATACTTTCATGGGACGCCACTCCGCTAAGAACAACTCGTTCGCTACCAAGTTCGCAGCTTCCACCGTCGCTTTCGGTGCAGCTGCCGCCATCATGGCACCGACCGCATCCGCAGCGCCGGATTCTGACTGGGACCGCCTCGCAGGTTGCGAGTCCGGCGGCAACTGGGCAATCAACACCGGCAACGGCTACTACGGCGGCCTGCAGTTCTCCGGCCAGACCTGGTCCGCATTCGGTGGCGGCCAGTACGCACCGACCGCAAACCAGGCAACCCGCGAGCAGCAGATCGCAGTTGCAGAGAAGGTCCTCGCATCCCAGGGTTGGGGCGCATGGCCAGCTTGCTCCGCTTCCCTCGGCCTGAACTCCGCTGCTACCCCGCGTAACCTGGACGCAGCTCCGGCAGCCGCACCGACTGCAGTAAAGCAGGCTGCAGCACAGCCATCCGACGAGCTCGCTGTTGATGCTCTCTACGCACTTGTTGAGGACACCGCCGCTAAGTACGGACTGTCCATCCCGGTTGAGTTCGCTAACCAGTACAAGGCAAACCGCCACGACTTCAACGCGTTCTACTCCGCAAACCGCAGCTTTATTGACCCGATTGCCCAGCTGGTCGGCAACCTATAAGAAGTAACACGAAGCGCCAACACACCGCGTTTCATACAAAGACTCCCTGCCAGTCCTCGTCATTCGAGGTGGCAGGGAGTCTCTTGCGTTTTAGCCCTGTTAGGCACGCGGCTAGTGCTTTGTTTAGCGGTTGATGCGGGTGTATGGGTGCACGTAGTTGAGCTTCTCCGCCGGCATCGGCAGGACAAGATCGTCACCGTATGGGCTGGATGCACCAGCGAACGGCGCGTAGATTTCAGTGATTGCGTGCTCGCGATTTTCGTTCTTCGGCCAAGCCGGGGACACGAAGCCATTCTTCTGATTCGACATAGCCCTTATTATTCCAAACCCCGGCGCAAAAAGTAACTCAATTACCCACTAAACTTGTGTGCCACCATGACCCCTCCTCAGCAGCATCCATCAGCCGCGCTCAATTTCCGCACCTGGCTGGCAGATCTTGACCAAACACAGCTCGCCACGTTGCTCGCCCACCGCAGCGATGTTCTGAATCCGCTACCCCCGGGGATTGCCCCGTTGGCCACGCGTTTAACTCTGAGTACCTCCCTCGCGCTCGCGCTGTCGCACTGCGACGCTGCGCTGCTGGCAGCCGCTGAGGACATCGCCGAGCGCGGCGGTGAGCTCGAGGAAGTCGCTGTCACCAAGCCCGCAGCTACGTCCCAGCTGCTCGAGCGGGGTCTTGCCTTCACAACCAGTGCAGACGCCACCAATCCAGATACTGTGGGCCTTGCACCAGGTCTCATGCAGGCCCTTCCCACTGAATGGTCCCTGCTGCACCAAAGCACCACTGCACCCGAGGAAATTGCTGCGCTTCCTGAGGACGAGGCACGCATCCTCCAAACGCTTGTCACTTCCGGCGGAGTGGGCACTACTCGCGACGCCGCACCCAATGCCGACCCCGCGCGGCCCATCCCGCGCCTGCTCGCCAAAGGAATCCTCACGCGTGTGGACTCCCGCACGGTGCGTCTTCCCCGCGCCGCACGCCGTGCCCTCGAGGGCCACACCCCCGAACTCATTCCGCTGGAACCCAGCGGCCGAGCCGGCACGCCAAATCCGAATTCTAAGACTAACGACGCCGGTACCGCAGCAGGACTCCAAGTTGTTCGCGAACTAGAGCAGCTTATCGATGCCCTCGGCGCGCACCCCATCGAACTCCTCAAGGACAAAACCGTCGGTGTGCGTCCCCAAGCAAACCTGGCCAAAGAGTTATCCATCACCGAGACCGAGTTACGCCGCTTGGTCTGCCTCGGCTTCGCGGCGCGACTGCTGAGCCGCGGTGAGCCCAAAGGTTTGGAAGGAAACTTCCTCGCGCCAACCCAAGGCGCCCGAGAGTGGCTAGACGCCACGCTTGCGGATAAGTGGCGCGTGCTTATCGACGCCTGGCAGCACTCCACCTGGCAGCCCTGGGAGGAGGGCCGACTGCTCGATCCCGAGTCCTCAAAAGACCGCCTCCCCCGCCATCGCGCAACCGTCATGGATATCTACGCGCACTCCGCCACGCCTCTAAGCAAAGAGGAATTCTGGGAGGATCTGCGTTTCCGCTTCCCGTTGTTTGCCACCCACACCAAGTCCGTCACCATCGACGCCTTGGTCGACGAAGCCGAATGGCTCGGCCTCATCGCGCTCGGACAAGCCACCCAAGCGCTGTTAGACCCAGCAGCCACCCATTCGCTCACGCCTGACACCGTGGATTACTTCATCATCCAAGGCGACCTCACGGTCTTGGTCCCCGGACCGCTCGAGGCCGCCTCCCATCACCGGCTAAGTGATCTAGCGGACCTCGAATCACCGGGGCTGGCCAGCCTGTACCGCATCACGGAGTCAACTCTTCGTCGCGGCCTCGACGTCGGCATGACGGCGGAGGACATCACTGCCTTCTTCGCCGCCCACTCGGAGGTGCCACAAGCCCTCGAGTTCCTCATCAATGATGTCTCCCGCCGACACGGCACGCTGCGCTCCGGCCCCGCACTGGCGTATCTACGCAGCGAGGATCCTGCTTTGCTAGAGATGGCAGTGCGCGTCGTCCCCGAGCTGCGCCTAATCGCTCCCACGGTCGCCATCTCTCAGCTGCGCGTAGGACCTTTGCTAGAAAAGCTACGCGAGCATGGCATGGCGCCTGCCGCCGAGGACGAGAACGGGGCGTCGCTCAGCGTGGCCCTCGAGCCCTACGCCCTGCCCACGCCTGCAGCTCGCAAAGCCGCGAAGCCAAGCGCCGATCCTGTTTCCGTCGCCGCGGCGCTTCTCGCAAGTGGTGAGACAGCACCCGCAGCCGCGGATGAGACCAGCCTGGACATCCTGCATGCCGCGGCCCGTAGCGGCCGCCGGGTCACCATCGTCTATGCGGATAAGAACGGCAACCCAAAGAACAGAACAGTCAAACCTTTGTCCGTGGCAGGCGGCCAGGTGGACGCGGCAGGTTCCGATGGTTCAATGATTCGTTTCCCGCTACACCGCATCACCTCAGTGCACCTTGTCTAAGTTCCCTTCCAAAGTCAGCAAAATATTTTCGAGTCTTAAGTCAAAAAGTAAGGATCCCGTATGCCAGGCCCACTCATCGTGCAGTCAGATAAGACCGTGCTTCTCGAGGTCGATCACGCGGACGCCGCGGCCGCTCGCATCGCGCTCGCTCCCTTCGCGGAGCTCGAGCGCGCGCCTGAGCACGTGCACACCTACCGCATCACTCCCCTGGCTCTCTGGAACGCCCGCGCGGCCGGCCACGATGCCGAGCAGGTTGTCGACGTCCTCGAGCGTTACTCCCGGTTCCCGGTGCCGCAGGCGCTGCTTATTGACGTCGCGGAGACCATGTCACGCTACGGCCGCGTGCGTCTCCACGCCCACCCGGCCCACGGCCTCATCCTGGAATCCGAAGAAGTCCCCATCCTCGAGGAGCTCTCCCGCCACAAGAAGGTCAGCGCACTACTCGGCGCCCGCATCGACGATCACACTTTTGCCGTACCGCCCTCCGAGCGCGGACGCCTGAAACAAGAACTGCTCAAGGCCAATTGGCCGGTCGAAGATCTCGCGGGCTACGTCGATGGCGAGTCGCACCCGGTCTCCCTCGTGGAGGAAGGCTGGGCGTTGCGCGACTACCAGTCCTACGCCGCAGATTCTTTCTGGTCCGGCGGTTCCGGCGTCGTCGTCCTACCCTGTGGCGCAGGCAAGACCATCGTGGGCGCGGCCGCCATGGCCAAGACCCAGGCCACCACGCTCATCCTCGTGACCAACACCGTGGCCGGCCGCCAGTGGCGTGACGAGCTGTTGCGGCGAACCTCGCTCACCGAGTCCGAGATCAGCGAGTACTCCGGCGAGAAGAAAGAGATCAAGCCGATTACTATCGCCACCTACCAGGTGGTCACCCGCAAGACCAAGGGCGAATACCGCGCCTTGGAGCTCTTCGACTCCCGCGACTGGGGGCTCATCATCTACGACGAAGTCCACCTGCTGCCTGCCCCGGTGTTCCGTATGACCTCGGACCTCCAGTCCCGCCGTCGCCTCGGGCTCACGGCCACGCTTATCCGCGAGGACGGCATGGAAGGAAACGTCTTCTCGCTCATCGGGCCCAAGCGTTACGACGCCCCTTGGAAGGAGCTGGAGGCAGCCGGCTACATCGCCACCGCAGACTGCATTGAGGTCCGCGTAGACATGGACCCCGAAGAGCGGATGCTCTACGCCACGGCGCAGCCGCGCGACCGCTACAGAATCGCGGCGTCGTCAAGCACAAAGCACCGGGCGGTAGACAAGATCCTGGCCCAGCACGCGGGCCAGCAAGCCCTCATCATCGGTGGCTACGTGGATCAGCTCGAGGAGCTGGGCAAGCATCTCGACGCCCCTGTGATTGATGGCAAGACCTCGAACGCCAAGCGCGAGAAGCTCTTCCAGCAATTCCGCGAAGGCGCGCTGCAGATCCTCGTGGTATCCAAGGTGGCTAACTTCTCCATCGATCTGCCAGAGGCCGCCCTTGCCATTCAGGTCTCGGGTACCTTTGGCTCCCGACAGGAAGAGGCCCAGCGCCTCGGACGCCTACTACGCCCCAAGGCTGACGGCAAGGAAGCAACGTTCTATACCCTCGTGACCCGCGATTCCATCGATGCGGAATATGCGCTGCACCGTCAACGATTTTTGGCGGAGCAAGGTTACGCATATCGCCTCGTTGACGAAGTAGACTTGTGATTCTTATGAAGATTTTTAGATTTGAGGTCGATGAGACCTACGCCAAGAAGAACAACGAACTCCTCCGCGATTCTTCGCGCCTGCGCAACTCGGGCCTCATCATGGGCCTGCTGCTCATCGTCGGCGCCGTAGCGGTCTACCTCGGTGTCGCGGCCGCCTGGGGCTTTACCGTGGCTTTGGGCCTTGCGCTGTTTGGAATCCTCGTCGCTGTCGTGGGCGTTGCTGCCGCTAGCAAGGTAGGAAGCGCCCAAAAGCTTTATGATTCCTATCCTTTAGCACCGGCTGTGGTGGCTGAGGTTAACGAGCGCGACATGGTGCTCATGGCCCTGGTGAACACCAACGTCGATCCAAAGCTGCCGCCGCGCTGGGGGGCATGCCTGCGCACCGTGACATCGGTGCCGGGTGTCAAGCGCACGGTAGGCACCAAGATTCCAGTCGCCGCCGTCTCTGGTCAGCGCACCAGCAGCGACAAGGACCACTGGCAGCAGATCAGCCCAATGCCTATTGCGTGGGGTACTCCTGATGCTGAGGTAGTCACCATGGCACGCAAGTCCATCCCGGAAGACCAGTGGCAACGCCTTGACCGCGCTCGCAAGCGCCTGAACGACGTCAAGGCCACCCGTTACGACCTCTTGGTGCTGTAATGACTGTTCAACGTCTTCAGCAGTTCGGCGAGACTATCTTCGCCACCATGACGCAGCTCGCCGTGGACAATGATGCCGTCAACTTGGGTCAAGGCTTCCCTGACTCCGACGGGCCGGCACGCATGCTGGAGATCGCGCAAGAACAGATCGCCTCGGGCAACAATCAGTACGCACCGTTGCGGGGACGCCCTGAGCTTATCGACGCCTTGGCATACCACTACAGCGTTGCACGCAAAGCCATCGCGGTCACCGCGGGCGCAACGGAAGCCATCACGGCGACCGTGCTGGGACTCGTTGAGCCAGGCCAAGAGGTCATTGTGCTGGAGCCCCTTACTACGACGCATATGCCGCCGCCATTGCGCTTGCCGACGCCACCCGTGTCCCCGTCCCGCTCAAGCCTTCCGGAGGAAGCTGGGACCTCGACGTCGATGCTGTGCGCGCCGCTGTGACGGATAAGACCGCGATGGTGATCGTCAATTCTCCGCATAACCCCACCGGTTCAGTATTTAGCCGCGCAGCACTAGAAGGCCTGCGCGATATCTGCGTGGAGCATGACCTGCTCGTGCTTTCCGACGAGGTCTACGAGGACCTCACCTTCGATGATGCCGAGCACGTTGAGGTACTACGTATAATGCGACTGGGTGGAAGACCGGCTGGGCCATTGCCCACCCAGACCTCCTCGATGGCGTCATCAAGGCAAAGCAGTTCATGACCTTTGTATCCACCACTCCGTTCCAGCCGGCCGTGGCTCACGCATTGGTGGAAGAGCGCGAGTGGTTGAGCAATATGGTCGACGAGCTCTCCGAATGCCGCGGCATTCTTGCGCAAGGTTTAAAGGATGCGGGCTTTAAGCTCCACGCCACCCGCGGCACCTACTACTTGGTAGCTGATATCTCTCACACGGGGATGGACGGGATCGAGTTCTGCAAACAACTCCCGGTAACCAAGGGCATTGCGGCTATTCCGCTCACGGCTTTCACGGACAACCCTGAGCCGTGGCGCTACAAGGTACGCTTCGCGTTCTGCAAGCGCCCCGAAGTCATTCGTGAGGCAGTTAAGCGCCTGAACGCTTAATCTTCTCCAAGGCCTTGCCCTTCGCCAGCTCGTCAATCAACTTGTCGAGCTGGCGAATCTTTTGCATCAAAGGGTTTTCAACTTCTTGCACCTTAACACCGCACAAGCTGCCGGTAATCAAGAAACGGTCGGGGTTAAGCGACGGTGCTTCATCAAAGAACTCACGCACGCTTAGCTCTCCCGCCGAGATAATACCCTCTGCATCGTAGCCAGTAAGCCACGAAATAAGCTCATCTACTTCTTCCCTAGTGCGGGACTTCCGCTCCGCCTTAGCGATGTAGGCATTATGAATCTCTTTCCACTCCATGCGGAAGATGCGTGGTTCCTTGGGTTGAGTCATAGGAACTACCGTACAGGCAAACAAACAGAGAACAGGCAAGAAGCGGTTCCAACCACATCGCCTCCATGAATCACACCACCTACACGAACTACAGAGGCAGCACTGCCAAACGCTATAGGGGAAAACGAAGAGTAGCGCCTGTGCTGTTCCGTTGTTTCGGATAGCTCAGGCGCTAGGTTCTGTATTGAGTTGTTGTTTGTTGTTTTATGTCGGCGGTAACTTACTCTCCCACAACCTCCCGGTTGCAGTACCATCAGCGCGGGCAGGCTTAGCTTCCGGGTTCGGAATGGGTCCGGGCGTTTCCCTGTCGCTATTGACCACCGACAAACTTTCGGGGCAGCAGAACTTTTGTGTTCTGGTGTGCTCCGGTGTTGTGTCAGATACTGCATAGTGGACGCGAACACGTGTGTGTGTTTTCTTGTTTGTGCACGGTAGTGTCGTGTGTGTTTGTTTTGGTCTATTAGTACCAGTAGACTCCACACCTTGCGGTGCTTCCATGTCTGGCCTATCAACCCCATAGTCTTTAGGGGACCTCAAATGAAACCTCATCTTAGAACAGGCTTCCCGCTTAGATGCTTTCAGCGGTTATCCCTTCCGTACGTAGCCAACCAGCGATGCTCCTGGCGGAACAACTGGCACACTAGAGGTACGTCCGTCCCGGTCCTCTCGTACTAGGGACAGCCTTCTTCAAGTTTCAACGCGCGCGGCGGATAGAGACCGAACTGTCTCACGACGTTCTGAACCCAGCTCGCGTGCCGCTTTAATGGGCG
>OJMC01000005.1_pt1 | contig 111849 bp, 100 predicted proteins | sample 1596731 | NCBI WGS metagenome assembly OJMC01 (sample SAMEA3904698, study PRJEB24821) | metagenome | biome: Builtin; feature: hospital; material: surface | place: USA | collected 2013-08-19
TTGACTCACAATGAACATCCTCTCTTACGGACACAAGATCCGTACAAATAGGGTGTCCACTAAACGAGGGTAACCTCAATTGCGGACGAGTTGGAGCAGGTTTTTGGCGTGAAGCAGTCCCTTCAGCGGTCGAGGAGATCGTTGAAGGGGCTGCTTTGTCGTTTTATGGGTGATTGGGGACGGGGGAGCCGGGCCTGGAGTTGTGCCATTGGGCTACCTCATTGGCGTCCCATAGTGGTGTGCGGCCATCGAAGTGGCCGCTGGGTTGCGGGGTGCGCCCTTGGGCGACGTAGGTGGTCCAGGTCGATGGTTTTATTCCGCAGTGTGCGGCGCATTCTTTTACTCGCCAGAGCTCTCGCCCGGTGTCGCGGTCGGTGATGATTGGTTTCATGCTGCGTTTTCGGGTTGGTAGATGTGGCGTGCGATTGCGGATAGTGCGAGGGCGCCGCCGAGTGCGAGGGTCCATTTGTAGCCGGTGAAGGCGTAGAGCAGGAATGCGCCGATTGTGTAGGTGGCGGCTAGCTCGAGTGGTTTCATTGTCTTTCCTTTCTGTGGTGTGGAAGTATGGGGGGGGGCAAGCCCCGGTTCAGAATGGTTGTTGCATCCTGAATCGGGGTCTTACTTTTTGCGTTTTTGGAGCCTTTCATGGTTTCGTACCATTTTCGGGCTTCAGTGCTGATTGCGATTATGGCCGCTGTTGTGGCGGCTATTGCCTGTGCAATTTCGCTCATCGCTTCACCTCCTCTCTTAAGGAGTACCTTTATTATAGCGCGCTAGGACGCTATGGGTAAGTCGAAAATCGGAAACTTTTCGACCCTGATATTTAATCTGTCCTGTTGTGCGTCGGATTGCAGGCTCGATCACGCAAAGATCCCACAAACGGGCTGGCAACCGTGCTAGAGGTGGCAAGGGTGGCGAGGGTGGCGAGGTGGCATGTTTCTCACCTGTGACTATCCCGATGCCGCTGGTCGCGAATCTGGCGATTATTGATGAGCTGGGTTAAGAACCCGCTCGATGTTACTGCTTAATTAGGCGGCGCATTTGTGGTTTTAGAGTCCGATTTTGTCGGAATATGTGAGATATATTTCTGGACGGGCAAGATGCTGGGAGCAGGGGTACAGTCGGAACCATGGGTTTTACCACGCCAAGCTACGATCTTAATGACCTCTTCGCACGCATCGACCGCGGCGATATTCAACTTCCGGATTTCCAACGTGCCTACTCCTGGGATGAGGACCGCATTCGTTCCCTCATTGTTACCGTGCTGCGCGGCTACCCAGTGGGTGCTCTGATGGCGCTGGATACACGAAATGAAACGATGCGTTTTAGGCCGCGTCCTCTCGCCGGCGCGCCGGATACTGGCGTTAATCCTGGCTTGCTACTGCTGGACGGCCAGCAGCGCTTGACCACGCTGTACCATTGCTTCCGCGGCAATGGCTCGGTCGACACCACTGACTTCCGTTCGAAGAAGATCACCCGTACTTTCTACGTTGATCTGCACAAGGCAATCTCGGAGGAGATCATGCCCGATGAGGCGGTGTTTGCTGTGAACCAGCATGGCGAGCTGCGTTCGCACTTTGCCCCAAATATTGAGGGCGCAATTGTGGACCGCGAAACCGCGCTTGATGCTTGCTGCATCCCGGTTTCGGCGCTTCTCAGCGAAGAGGGCACTAGCATGCTCTTTGAGCTGGCTGCGGCACACGATGGCGTGAACCGCGACGTCGTATCGGCGTTCAACAACCGCATTTTGCGCCCCCTGTCTGGTTACGACGTACCGATGATCCGTCTGTCTCGTGAGACCGCTCGCGCTGGCGTGGGCTCCATCTTCGCGCAGGCCAATTCCGCTGGCTTGCAGATGGACGTATTCGACCTCCTGACCGCTGTCTTTGCATCAGAGGATCCTGATTTCCACTTGGCGCAGGACTGGGCAGAAGTAGAGGCTGATCTGCGCCGCTCTCCAGCACTCGACGGTATTGGACGCAACGAGTTTCTTTCTGCGGTATCCCTTTATGTTTCCGGTGAGAAAGGCAAGGCGGGTGGGCAGCGCGAGGACATCCTGCAGCTTTCGCTCGCGGAGTACAAGGCGGCGTCGGCAACGCTGCGCATCACGTTCCGAGAGGTTGCGGAGTACCTTGCGGAGCGCTGCATCTTGAGCCTGGAACAGGTTCCTTACAACGAGCAGATCATTCCGCTCGCCGTCATCCTTGCTCGTCTGGCCGAGCGCCACGGTGTGCTCTCTAAGAAGGAGGCGTGGGATCGCCTCAATCAGTGGTTCTGGAGTGGCGTGTTTGGTGAGCTTTACGGCTCTTCCGCAGTCAAGCTGCGTGCAGCCCGCGACGTCGATGAGGTCACCGCATGGGTGGCAGGGGAGTCCGAGGTAGTGCCGAAGACCGTCCAAGATGCAACGTTCCGCGAGTCTCGTCTGCTTTCCATCGACGAATCCGATGGCGTCTGGCATGGCCTCTACGCGCTGTTGATGGCTCGCGGTGCTCGCGATTGGCGTACGGGAACCGAGTTCAATCGCAATACCTTCGAGGAGCTGAAGCCGGGGTTCTTCCCGGTCTTCCCACTCAACTGGTGCAAGCGTCACGGTGTGAGCGAGGTGCTGGCAAACTCGGTGCTCAATCGCACCCCAATGGGTAAGCGCACGGAAGTCGTGCTCGATGGCTACGCGCCTGAACGGTACCTGCCGCGTGTGCAGTCTAAGTCCATCATGGAGGATGCTGAGTTCGATGAGGTATTGTCCTCCCATGAGCTCGACATCGATCTTTTCCGTTCTACCCGTGCCCAGGAATTCTTTATTGACCGCCGTGAGCGGTTCGTAGGAATTGTCGAGTATGCATTGGACAAGCAGGTTATCCGCGATGTCGACGAAGCAAACCTCTCTGGCGGCGAGGAGGGCCCGCAGGCCTTTGCGCGTTAGGCAGTTCCTCGCGCTGTCGTTAGCCGCCGTAATGGTTCCCACCATCGGCGGCTGCTCTGACATTGGTCGCGGTCAAAAACTCGTCACCCCTGAGCTGGCGGAGCTTGCAAATGAAGACATCGATCTGGCGCGGGCGGCGGCTGAAAACACCAACCGACTGATCGATCCTGCCTTTGTGGGGAAGACCACCGTTGTCCAAGACCCGTGGGGATTTGAGTCGGCACGTCTGTTCTTCAAACAGTCCCATACGCTCTTTGTGGCTGAGAACTCGGACGCAGCTAAGTTGCGTGCTGCCTCAATTGCAGTCTCCCAACGAGCGCCGATGGTGGTTTATGACGATTCGGTGCGCAATGATATATACCGCTTGGCCGAAGACGTCGGCGCCAACCTTATCGTGACCGTGGGCAAGGTGCCGTTTGCGGATGCCTTTTACCCTGGCGAGGAGAGGCAACACCAAGTGGTCCGTGACCCCGGCAATACCAAGGCGCTCGGCGAGTACACTGCGTTTGGGTTTACCTCCAAAGTGATTGTCGATCCCAACCGTATGGTGGAGGAAGTTGCCGCCTTAGACTCGAATGAAAAGATTGAATTGAAGGCGGCTTGGGAGCCGCTGCCACAGCAAATCTCGCATAAGAAGATGCCTGCAATCCCTGGTTCGGCCCGTAGGGATGGCCAGATGTCACCGAATATCGTTGCGACCTCCCAGAGTCCCATTGCAAATGTTGTGAATGCCAATGCATACGGCGGAACCGTTTTAATCATGCCCGACCCTGACCCCAGTGCCACCAAGGTAGGGGCTGCGATGGTAGCTGGGTTAGAAGAAGGGCCGGTAGTTGCCCTTGGCCCCGAATTCGGTTCAGCGAAAGAATTTAGCGCAAAAATTTCCCGCGGATGGACGGAATAAACTACACTTCCATGCAACGTATGCGTTATGTATACGTTCGCCCTCCCAACCAAGTTAAGGAAGTCATGTCGAAGCCGGTTGTTCTTATCGCCGATAAGCTTGCTCAGTCCACCGTCGCCGCTTTGGGCGACTCAGTAGAAGTTCGGTGGGTCGACGGTCCCAACCGTGCTGAGTTGCTTGCGGCGGTGCCAGAAGCTGATGCATTGCTGGTGCGCTCCGCCACTACAGTCGACGCCGAGGTGCTCGCCGCGGCCACCAACCTCAAGATTGTTGGTCGTGCAGGTGTGGGCCTTGACAACGTCGATATCCCCGCAGCTACCGCGCGCGGCGTTATGGTCGTTAACGCCCCAACCAGTAACATTCACAGCGCCTGTGAACAGGCAATTGCTCTGTTGCTTGCCGCAGCACGCCAAATTCCAGCGGCTGACCAGTCGCTGCGTCAGGGGGAATGGAAGCGTTCTTCCTTCAAGGGTGTCGAGGTATACGGCAAGACCATCGGTATCGTTGGCTTTGGCCACATCGGTCAGCTATTCGCTCAGCGTTTGAAAGCATTTGAGACCACCATCATCGCGCACGACCCTTATGCAAACCCGGCTCGTGCGGCAGCACTGGGCGTGGAGCTTGTCGAGCTTGAAGAACTGATGGCCCGTGCTGACTTTGTGACGATTCACCTGCCGAAGACTGAGGAAACCGCCGGCATGTTCGACGCCGAGCTGCTTGCCAAGGCCAAGAAAGGCCAGATCATCATTAATGCTGCGCGTGGCGGACTCGTCGACGAGCAGGCGTTGGCAGATTCCATTAAGGCGGGTCACCACCGCGGTGCCGGATTCGATGTTTATGCCAACGAGCCGTGCACGGATTCCCCTTTGTTCGAGCTGCCGCAGGTGACGGTTTCCCCGCACTTGGGAGCTTCGACCGTCGAGGCACAGGACCGTGCTGGTACCGACGTCGCAGACTCGGTTCTCAAGGCGCTGGCTGGAGAGTTCGTGGCAGATGCCGTGAATGTCTCGGGTGGCCGTGTGGGCGAAGAAGTTGCGGGCTGGCTCGACCTGGCTCGTAAGTTGGGCCTTACCGCTGGCAAGCTGCTGGGTCAGGCGCCCGTGGCTATCGAGGTCGAGGCCCGTGGTGAGCTTTCCAACGAGGATGTTTCTGCGCTGGGACTCTCCGCTGTCCGCGGTTTGTTCAGCGGCGTGGTCTCCGAAGCAGTCACCTTCGTCAACGCTATGCAGATCGCAGAATCCCGTGGCGTCAATGTTGAGGTTCGCACTCACACCGAGTCCAAGGGTCAGCGTTCCTCCCTTGTTGTCACCGTCATTGGTGCGGACGGCGCGACGTCGCAGCTCACTGGTGCCATCACGGGTATCGACGGTGTTGAGAAGTTCATTCGCATCAATGAACGCGGCGTCGACATGCGCGCCACCGGCCGCAACCTGTTCTTTAGCTACGATGACGTCCCAGGCGCCTTGGGTACCGTGGGTACGAAGCTCGGTGCTGCCGGCATCAACATCGTCGCCGCAGCTCTTACGCAGGGCAAGACGCCAGCTGACGCCGTGCTTATTCTGCGCGTCGAGTGCGAGGTTGCAGAAGAGCTGGTTGAGGACATCAAGGTTGCCCTCGGCGCAGAGTGTGTCCAGCTGGATCTGGACGCCTAGCCTGACGCTTTCTGCTTAATCCGTCAATCTGACCCCCATGTGTTCCCGCTGCATGCGGAATGCATGGGGGTCTGCTAATGTGGCCGATGTATCCATATTGTGAGAAAGGAATCCCGCAAAATGAAACTGGCGGTTATTGGCGGAGACGGAATCGGCCCAGAAGTTACTGCAGAGGCCCTCAAGGTGCTCAACGCGGTACGGGGCGACATCGAGACCACCGAGTATGACTTGGGTGCGCGACGCTACCTGCGCAATGGCGAGCTCCTCACCGATGCCGACCTCGCCTCTATTCGCGAGCACGACGCAATTCTGCTGGGTGCTATCGGCGCGCCAGGTCAGGTTCCCCCGGGAATCCTGGAGCGTGGGCTGTTGCTGAAGATGCGTTTCGCCCTGGACCACCACGTGAACCTGCGCCCCTCCAAGCTGTACCCGACGGCTACCTCGCCGCTGGCGAACCCAGGAGAGATCGACTTCGTCGTCGTCCGCGAGGGCACAGAGGGCCTGTACTGCGGCAACGGTGGCACCCTGCGCGAGGGCACTCCGCACGAGGTAGCCTCCGAGGTCTCCCAGAACACCCGCTTCGGCGTTGAGCGCGTTGTTCGCGATGCCTTCGAACGCGCAATGGGCCGCCGCAAGCATGTGACCTTGGTTCACAAGACCAACGTCCTGGTCAATGCCGGTGGCTTGTGGCAGCGCACCGTAGAAGAGGTGGCTAAGGAATACCCTGAGGTCACCGTGGACTACAACCACATCGACGCCGCCACGATTTACATGGTTACTGATCCTGGCCGCTACGACGTCATCGTCACCGACAACCTTTTCGGCGACATCCTCACCGACCTGGCTGGCGCTGTGACCGGCGGTATCGGCCTGGCCGCGTCTGGCAACATCGATGCTTCCGGCACCAACCCTTCGATGTTTGAGCCGGTCCACGGCTCGGCGCCGGACATTGCGGGAAAGGGCATTGCTGATCCAACCGCTGCCATTTTGTCTGCAGCGATGCTGCTGCGTCACATTGGCGACGAAACCAATGCGGTGCGCATCGAGGAAGCCGTTGCCGCCGACGTCTCCGCTCGTGGTAGCGAGCAGCTCGGCACCACCGAAATTGGTGACCGAATCGCCGCCGCACTGACCTAAAAATCGCTACGCTGTGGGTGCATGAGCGTTGAATTAGACGAGGTCCGCAGTTTCCTCGCCCAGCACGAGCCCTTCTCCCGCCTTCCGGAGGAGGAGCTCGACGCGCTGCCCGCGCACCTAAGCATTGCGTATTTTCGCCGCGGCGATGTCATCGTCCGTCTTGGCGAAGAAAACTTCTTCCTACATGTCATCCGTACCGGGGCAATCGATGTCCTCGGTGAAGATGGCGTGCTTTTGGATCGTCGCGATTCCGGGCTGACCTTTGGCTATTCCACGTTAATGGGGCAGCCGGAATCTCGTTACGAGATGATCGCCGTGGAAGACTGCTTGGTCTTTCGCCTGCCACACGAAGCTTTTACTCAACTCGCCGAGCGCAACCCGGACATCGCGCGCTTCTTCTCGGCGCAGTCCCGGCAGATCCGTGCCGCTGCGCGCGAGCTGTCGGACGCCACCACGGGCGACGCCCTGCGCACACCTATTGAAGAGATCACCCGCACGGACCCGTTGCAGGCCGATTCCACGACGTCGATAAGCGCAGCTGCCCAACTCATGTCTGAGCATGGCGCGTCCTCCCTGCTCGTGGTTGACGGTGGGGAACTGACCGGAATTGTGACCGATAGGGACCTGCGCTCGCGGGTTCTTGCATTAGGCCGTGACCCGCAGGAGGCGATCGCGGAGATTATGACGTGTACTCCGGTCACCGTGAACGCTAGCGTGCCGGCCATGGAAGCGCTGCTGCACATGGCAGAACGAGGAATCCATCACTTGCCCGTCGTGGCCAAAGGGCAGTTGCGCGGCATCGTTACCCAATCCGACATCACGCGTTTGTTGCAGAACGACCCGCTCTATCTGACTGCGGATCTTTCCCGCAAGAACTCTGCCGAGGAGCTTGCTGGTTCCTTCAACGAGGCCACCGCACTCGCAGCACGCTACGTCGAGCGCGGCTCCACGCCTTCGGAAGCAGCGAGCCTCATCACCATCGCGGCAGACGCAATCGCGCGGCGTTTGTGTGTGCTTGCCGAGCGCGAGCTGGGCGCCCCACCAGTCGACTACGCCTTCGTGGCGGTGGGTTCCCAGGGCCGGCGCGAGATGGCGCTTGCCTCCGACCAGGACAATGCGCTGGTGTTGGCGGACGACTATGACGAAGCTCTCCATGGGGAGTACTTTGCGCGACTATCTTTGTTCGTGTGCACCGGATTGGACAAGGCCGGCCAGGTGCTGTGCCCGGGAGAGATGATGGCGATGACGCCACAGTGGCGCATGACGGTGACGCAGTGGGAGAAGACCTTCCACGAATGGATTACCGCACCGCAGCCGGACGCGCTGCTCAATGCGCAGATCTTCTTCGACTTCCGCGTCCTCTACGGCAGCCGGGAACTGGGCGAGCGCGTCCATTCTGCGGCCGTGACCATGGGCAAGGGGGCTCGCCGCATGCATGCGCACCTGGCGAGTTTGGCTGCCCGCCGTGAACCACCGCTGACCTTCTTCCGCGGACTGGTGGTGGAAAGGGACGGCGAATACGCCAATACCCTAGACATCAAGAAGGGCGGTACCGCAGGAATCGTGCAGATGGCGCGCCTTTTTGCTTTGGCCATCGGCAGTGAGGAGGTCGATACCCGCAAGCGTCTGCGGGAGGCTGCGGGGGACTCACTAAGCAAGATGGGAGCCCAGGAGCTTCTCGACGCCTTCGACTACCTGCGTTCACTTACTCTCGCGCATCAGGCACGGCAGCTGCGCGATGGCGTTGCGCCGGACTATCACATCGATCCGAAACAGCTGGGCCGCCTCGAGCGCGAGCGCCTGCGTGACGCATTTCGCGCGATCAAGAGCATGCAGAATGCCCTGGCCACGAAGTATCCCGTGAGGAACATCTAGATGGGACTCTTTGATCGCTTCGTGCAGCGCCTCGATTGGCAGCGCCCTGATCCGCGCACGCGCTTAGAGGACCTTCCGCTGTTGGCTGTCGACATGGAAACCACGTCGCTGGATCCAAGAGAAGGCGCGATTGTTTCGATTGGCTGGGTACCCATTAACGGCGGTGTTATCGATCTCGGCGGCGCCGATTACGTGCTGATTAAGGGAGCTACTGCTGGCCAGATTGAACAGTCCGTGCACATCCACATGTTGACCCAGGACGTGGTGGATGCGGGCGTTGCAGAAAAAGAAGGTATATCGAGACTGCGCGAAGCCTTGCAGGGGCGGGCGTTGCTGGCGCACTTCGCAGCGCTTGAAGTGGGTTTTCTTAAGGCCGCCTGCAAGCGAATTTACGGAGCTGCGCTGCGCCTTGATGTGGTGGATACCTTTGCGTTGGAACGGCGCCACATGGAACGCATGGCCACGTACCCGCGTGGGGAGGATCTCCGCCTTGCGCGCGTTCGGCAGCGTTACGGCCTGCCCAATTACGGCAATCACAATGCGCTTAGCGACGCCCAGGCATGCGCCGAGCTCTTCCTTGCCCTGCGCCACGACCTTGCGGGGATGACGTTGAAACAAGTGGTGGCGGCGTCGGAGCGGCGATAGGTTATGCGATTTCAGCTTCAGGTCACGGGTCCACGCTGGGTGCAGGAGAGTTCTTGGAGGAATTCGCAGAATTCAAATATGACCTTAGCTAACGTGTGAAGATCCCATATTGGTAGCATGGCCGTTATGCGTTTAGGACGAATTGCTCACCCAGAAGGAATCTGCTTTGCCATCATCGACGGGCCGGAGGGCGCCCCGCTCGAGGAGCTTGTGGCTAAGGAAATCTCCGGCACTCCATTTACCACCCCAGAACCTACCGGACGCGAATGGAAGGTGAGCGACGTGCGGTTGCTCGCCCCGACTTTGCCCACCAAGGTTGTTGCCCTGGGCCGCAACTACGCGGACCACGTGGCTGAGGTCTTCAAGGAGTCCGCTGAGCACCTTCCGCCGACAATCTTTATCAAGCCATCGACCGCGGTCGTCGGGCCGAATGTGCCGATCAAGATTCCGGACTTTGCCACCAACGTAGAGTTCGAGGGCGAACTGGCCGTTGTTATCTCTAAGGTTTCTAAGAATATCAAGGCTGAGAACTGGAAAGACCACGTTTTGGGTTACGTCATCTGCAATGACGTTTCCTCCCGCGACCTGCAGTTCAAGGACGGCCAGTGGGCGCGTGCAAAGGGCATTGATACCTTCTGTCCACTGGGGCCATGGATTGAGACGGACCTGGATTCGCTGAACCTGGATGATCAGAAGATCAACGCCTACCTGACCCACGATGGCAAGCGTGAGCAGAAGCAGGACTCCAACACTGACCAGATGATCGTTAAGATGGGCGGCATCCTGGAGGAGATCTCCGCGGCTTATACGCTGCTGCCTGGCGACGTAGTAACTACCGGTTCTCCGGCTGGTACAGCGCCGATGGTTCCGGGCGACACCATCGAGATTGAGATTCCGGGTCTAGGCTCGCTGATCAACCCGATCGAACGCGCTTAATTTGGCGAAAGGTAGACCCATGCCCCACGTGGACAGTATGCACAATCATCATGAGTACGATAATGAGGGGCATGGGTCAACTCATGGCCCAGGGCATCTGCCCACCCGGGAAGAGTTTGAGGAACGCTACGCACAGAGCCAACAGATATGGTCTGGCAATGTGAACGCAACGTTGGTTGACGAAGTAGCTGACCTACGGCCCGGTACCGCGCTTGACGTCGGCTGTGGCGAAGGTGCGGACCTCCAGTGGTTAACTGACCGCGGGTGGGGGGCACTCGGCATAGACTTTGCGCCGACTGCTGTGCAGCGTTGCTTGGATCGTGGGCTGCACGCAGAGGTGGCAGACTATAACGAGTTTGAGCACGAACCTTTCGATTTGGTGTCGGTGCACTATGGCGGTATCCCGGCGACCGAGGAGGGCGTGGCTAAGCTTGAGGCCTTGACTGGTGATGTTTTGGTCTTTGTTCACCACGATCTTGAATCAGATGCCGTTGCCATGCCCGCGTGGCTTGCGGAGAACCTCAAGGAGCTTGAGGTGGTCAAGCTGGATAAGCGGGAACGCCGCGTCGAGGGCGGCGCAGGTGCCCACCATTCCCACGACGTGGTTTTGGTGGCCAAGCGCCCAACTGAAGCTGCTGGCTAAAGGGCTAGGGGTTCGACGTTCCGAAAGTTAGAGGCCCAAAGCCTTGAGGATGGTGCGTAGCTTTGCGCTCGTCTCGGCGAGCTCTTCTTGAGAGTTAGAGGATTCAACTATTCCGCCACCGGCCCAAGCTCGCGCGGAGAGGCCGTCGCCTGCGACTTCGGCGCAGCGAATGGCGACCATGTACTCGCCGTCGCCAGAGGAATCGCACCAGCCAACGGCGCCGGCATAGAAGCCGCGGTCGGATTCCGCAGTTTCAATGAGCGCTTGAGCAGCCTCAGTTGGAGTGCCGCAAATCGCTGGTGTGGGGTGCACCAGGAGGGCGAGCTCGAGTGCGGTGAGCTTTGGGTCCTTAAGAGTGCCTGCGATTGGCGTGCCTAGGTGCCACATTTCATTGGTGCTGATGAGCTCCGGGGTGGTTGGCGCACTCAGGGTATCGCAGAGCGGAGTGAGCACGCGGCGTAGATGGTCAACGACGAACATGTGCTCGTGGAGATCTTTTGTGGAGTGTAGTAGGTCCTGTCCGGCGATGTGGTCGCGGGCGCGGTCTGCTTGGCGTGGGGCTGAGCCTGCTAGTGGGAAAGCGGTTACGGTAGAACCCTGCTTCTTGACCAGAATCTCAGGGGAAGAGCCGACCAACATTGCGCCGGGACGTCCTGCTGGAGAGAGATCCGCGATGAAGCCGTCACGGTTGGCGGAGAGATCGATAAGACGTGCTGCGACGAATCGGGGGTCGACCGGTGCGGCAAATTCGATGTCTACCCCACGAGCCAAAACTACCTTGTCAAGCTTTGAGGATTGAATCGTGGCGATTGCAGCATCTACTCGACGCAGGTGTTCCTCGGGCTCTGGGTCGAAACCGGTAACGCGCGCATTGAGGGTGCCCTGGCGGTAGTACGCGTGTGGTTCCAGCGGTCCGTCTTCGCGAATGATGGATGCGGGTTCGGTTAGGGCAACAGCTTCGTCAGGGTTGAAGGGAAGGGCGCCGACAATCATTTCTACGTTGCCAGTTCGAAGGGCGTTAATTGCGGCATCAGTGTCAGTGAAGGTCTTTTTCGCTCCTTGGGTGCGGACAGATCCTGTGGCGCGGGAGAGCAAAAAGTCGGGGGCCGTGGAAGGTCTGTTCGCATGCATGAATATCTAGCTTACTTCTTTGCTGAAAATTCACAGAATTCCGCGCGTTCAAAGATGCCTGCGTGAAGAATGTGACTAGTGTGACAAGGGTAAATTTTGCCCTGATTAAGGAGTTGTCGGTGTTAAACCTGGGAAATTGGTCGAAGAAGGTAGCTCGCTCGGCGATGGCTGTAGGAGCTGCTGCCCTCGTCGTGAGCGGCCCAGTTCAGCCAATCCCGAATGGGTAGTACTGGCGCTGCTAACGAGGCAATCATTGTCTATCCAGAAGGCTTTGAGCGTGCTTGGGAAGCGGCTCCCTATGCCAAGACCCGCGATGGCGAGGACATCCGTTTCATCCAGCGGATCTTGGACGCGGTCGATGCTGATTACCGCGTAGACCACTCGCGCGTATACGCAATGGGTATGTCCAATGGTGGTGGCTTTACCTCGGTATTGGGCTGCCACGCACAGGAAACATTTGCAGCTATTGCCACTGTTTCCGGTGCTTTCTACAACCCGGTAGAGGTCAACTGTGTTGATGCGCCCATGCACACCCTCATCATGCATGGTGGTCAATGACCACATGATGCAGTATGAAGGCGGAACTCACCATGAGGCCGGGTATCTTCCCGTTCGCGATGTGGTCGGTGGTTACCTTAATCGCAACCGATGTGACATGACCTTCCAAGCCGAGCAGAACGGTCCTATGGCTGAGCGACTCCGCTTTAACAACTGCCTGAAGACTGTCGAGCTTCTTAAGGTCAAGGGCGACCATACCTGGTGGCATGAGCCGGACACCTCCAACGAGGTATGGAACTTCCTGTCCGACAAGCGTAAGTAGCACCGTGGCTAGGACCGGTGAGGAGCCCAGCCACTAGGCATTAGTTCCTAGCTCAGCGTGTTACTCGGGAACTGCTGGGCGGGTACATCGGTTTGTCGGTTGCGGTTTCGGAAGAACTGCACCCACACGAAAAGGCCGGTGCCGAGGAACAAAGCAAATACCCCCATTCCTGCGAGGAATCCTGCCCAAAAGTTAAACAAAGGCATCTCGTAGCTCATCTCTTGCGCATCTGTTTCCACATATCCTTGCTCGTCACCTGCGGCAAGACTATGGCTTTTAGCTGGATTTCTAAGGCCATGGCCCTTGGCGTCTTGTGTCTTCTTATCGCTCTGTTTGTCCGCTGTTTTCTGGGCCGTGCCTTTCCCGGAATTGCCTGAGCCGGAGTTCTTTGGGCTGTGGTCGCTCGTGGTCCCGCCTGAACGCATAGCGGGTGCAGTCTGACCGCGTTGAGCTGAGCCACCAGATTTTTGTCCGTCGGACGAGTCCTTTGTCGGCTCTTTCGAGGTCTTCTTCGCCGTCGTGGAACCTGTCTTGTCTTTCTTAGCGTTCTTGGTTGCAGTGGGCTTTGCGGAACTAGGGCTGCCTACTAGCTTCTCTGCTTCCTTGAGCGTTCCAGCTAGGGTTTTGTCGAGGCCGGCGATGGCTTTGCCAGTATCATTTATGTCCTTGGCCAACTGCTGGGCCCTGTTTTTTGGCTTAGCAGTGGACCCCCCAGCGTCAAAGCCCAGATTGCACAGTTCCGAGTCCGAGGTATTGCTACCCACCAGGAAAGGCACCTTCATGGAGTGCTCGGAGCCATCGGACATGGTGAAAGTAAACGTGACCGCGTATGCGCCAGGCTCGGTAAAGCCAAGATTGACGTGAGTGTGTGAACGGTAATAGTCCCACGCCATGCCTGGGTCGTCGCTGTCGAGCAGCAGCTGGTGACCGGTAAGCTCGTCTTTCCATGCAACGATACGCCCACCGGCCGGCGCGCTGTTGAGCTCCATTGTCAGCTGTGCTGTATCGGAGTCCGTCATCGTGGACAAGTGGAGAAGCGAGAAACCGAACCAGGGGCGGGAGTATTCCTGGTTTTGCGGCAAGAGCCACGCATTGCCAGAGATACCTGGGAACCCGAGATCGTCGAGGGAGCGCGTCATTGCGTCGTCTACTATAACGACGAACTCGCCCTCTTCGCGCTCCACGTGGCTACCACTGCTGTCATCGTCGACGGTAAAGCGCAAAGGGCCATTGTCGTCGCGTACCGCTAGATCCTGGTGACCCTTCGTAATTTGGTAAGCGTTAGCAAGGCTGCATGATTCTTCGGCATGAGCCACGGCGGTGTTGGCATACGTCGGCATGAGAACGGGAGCTGCGGTGCCCAGCAGAGCGGCTGCGCCCAAGGCAAGCGCTGTGCGCGGGAGACGAGTATGAGAAAGCTTGGAACGGAGTGGTCGTTTTAGGAAGTTCATGCTGAATGCTCCTTATCGGTTTGGTTCTGGGTTTCGCTAGCTACAGGGGCGGAAATGGATGGGGTTGAAGAACCTGGAGAGGCTGCGTCCTTAGTTGAATTCATTCTTGGCTGGCGTGACGGCCTGCGTTGGAGTAACGGGGAGACAAGCCAGGCCAGAAGGAACAAGGCCGTTAGTACTAGGACGATGGTCGCGCCCGCGGGCAGGTCGATGGCCCATGCGAGGTAGATACCGGCGAAGCTCGCTGCGGCGCCGATGAGACTAGAGGCGCACATCATGGCGCCAAGCGAGTTGGTAAGCAGCCGGGCTGTCGCAGCCGGCGTGATGAGAAGGGCCAGCACCAAGATGTTGCCGATGGTCCCCACTGAGATGACAACCGCGGCGGTAACGCACAGGTAGAGAACTAAGTCCAGAGCGAAGACTGGAAGTCCCATCGCGCGGGCGGTCTCTTTGTCTAGGCACGCGGCTGTCAGCTGCGGTCCGAGCAACACGATGACGCCGACCACGCAGACGGTTACTGCCGCAGCGGTGTACAAATCAATGCGGGACACGCCCGTCAGTGTTCCGAAGAGGAAACTGGTTAAGGAAGCCGTGTAGCCCTCAACACGCGAGATGATGACCATACCGAGCGCGAAAGATGCGGCAAAGAAGATTCCGATGACTGAGTCTTCCCGTAGGTTACGACGCTGTGAGAAGCCCGCAATGAGCAGCGCCACGACAGTCCCTGCGACGGCGCCGCCCAAAAGCACAGAACCCTGCAAGGCGAAGGCGACCGCCAGCCCCGGGAACACGGCGTGGGAGACGGCGTCACCTATGAAGGCCATTCCGCGTAGCACCACGTAGCAACCCACCACACCGCAGACAATGGCAGCCAATATGGAAATCCCGACCGCACGCGCGAGAAAGTCCAAGTGCGGATTCGCCAGGTCCCTAAAGAAGTCAATTAATGTCACTTCAATCATGCGGCGACTCCAATCGCGGACAGCAAGGGAGAGTCTGCCTGAACACCGAACGTAGCGACCCACGAGGCGGCGTCGCCAAGCACGAGCTCTGCTGGCCCATCTGCCACCACACCCCGGTTGAACAGGACTAGGCGATGGCAGGAGTGGGCGGCTTCAGCGAGGTTGTGGGTGGACATGACGATGCTCGTCCCCTGGTGACACAGCCGGTCAAAAAGGAAAAGCAACTCCTCCGTGTTGGGTGCATCCAGCCCGGTGAAAGGCTCGTCGAGCAGCAGGACCTCCGGTTCAGTGGCAAGGGCTCTGGCGATAAGTACTCGTTGGCGCTGCCCACCGGAAAGCTGTGCAATGGGTCGACGCGACAATTCCTCGAGGTTGGTCAACTCCAACGCCCGGCGAGCGGCCTCATGATCCACGCGCTTGGGGCGTCGGCACCAACCGATAAGTCCAGTGCGTCCGCCCAAGACGGCGCGATAGACGTTTATAGGGAAGTCCCACTCCACGTCGTGGCGCTGCGGAACATAGCCCACGGAAGCTGAGCGGTCTATGTTGCCTTGATACGGAATGAGGCCCAGGATCGAGCGCATAAATGTTGTCTTGCCAGCACCATTAGGGCCCAAGAGGCCGATGAACTCGCCGCGGTCAACCCGCAGAGAAGCATTTTCGATTACGTTTCGACCGCTGAGCGTGACACATACGCGCTCCGCGCTAATCACCTTAGAGGTTTCCATTATTTGCCTTCCCTGCGTGAAGAGGCGACGAGCATCGCCACGGAACCTACGAGGACCAGGGCGCCTAGCCCCACGAGGGCCCATATCCACCACGCCAATCCAGAATCGGCTTTCTCATCTACCGCGGCCGGATCCCACTCGGTGTTTTGGGCCTCCGCCACGTCGGTGTCATTGCCCACCGCAAAGGTGAGGACGCCGTCTGTGCTGAAGTCACTACCGTCCTTGGTTTTGCCGGAGAAGCGGACTCCTACTTGATGCACACCGGGTTCGGTAAAGGTCCAGTTCGCATGGGTGTGGGTGTTGAGATCGACCCAAAAGCCTTCCTGCTGTTGCTTAGCAGTGGACCAGAGGACTTGGGGTGCCTCAAAGCCGCCGTTTTGCAGGAACAAGGAGAACTCACCGGGGCCGGAATGCCCGAGGAACTCCAAGGTGACGCCACGATCGACGGCGTCGACAAGCGAGGGCGACTGAGTATTCCAACCTACCCACGGCACCCCGGCCTGCTCTGTCTGCGGAACAACCCAAACATTTTCGCCAGGGGTGCCGCCAACGAAGTCGAACTGGGCGTCGTCAGGCAGCGCCAGCTGTGCGTCATCGCCGACCTTGAACACAACATCGTTCAAGTCTCGCCACACTGGGGTGGCGGCGGAATCGTCACGCGCCAAGAACTGCGCTTTACCGTCGATAAATTGCGCGCCCACATCGACGTGGCCATGGTCGATGACAGCTTCGGTGCCAGGCTGCGCGATTTCCTCGTCCCCCGAGACCACCTGGGCCAGATCGCCTGCCCACGCACTCGGAACCGGAACCACCGAGGTCACCAGCACTGTCAAGGCGGTGGCCAACCCTAGGAAGACCACGGGGAGACGGGCGAGGAGGGAACCATGTGGAGTATCGGGTGACAGTAAAAATCTATGCATGAGTGTTTCCTTCTGTGGTGTGTATCGGTGTGTGCGAGCGAGGGGGCGTGAATTGGGTTAGGCCAGACATCGGCGAAGCGAATCAGCGTTGAAACGCATGAAGTCGATGTAGGTGGGGACGCGTTCGTCGAGGGTGTCGCCATAAATGGGACAGACTGCCACCCCTAGTTGAGCCGCGGCTTCAGTGAGCGTGGCGGTGCTTGATTGCTGAGTGGGCTCGACAAAGACTGCGGGCAGCTGGAGGTTTTCCAGCGTGCGGCGCAGCGCGATGACGTCGCGGGGTGAGGGTTCGATTGCCGGGTTTGGTGTCACGAAACCAGCCACCTGCATTCCGTAGCCCTGTTCGAGGTAGGCGTAGCCGTGGTGCGGCGTGACCAGGTGCCGGCGGCTTGGCGGAATGGCGTTTAACTGCGCGGCGACGTATTCATCGGTCTGACGTAACGAGTCTGAATAGGATTGCGCTCGCTTGCGATAGTCTGCGCCATGGGTGGGATCGACCAGGGCAAGTTGGTCCGCGATCACCTCGGCCTCGGCAATGACGTTGTCCACGTCGTGCCACAGGTGCGGGTCCACCTCGCCGTGGATGTGCTTGCCCAAGACCGCCTGGGGAAGAAGATAGGTTTCCGAACCCGGCCGGCCGAGGAAACGATAGCTTGGGTTCGGGGGAATCTCCTGCAGCGTTGAAGAGGGAAGTGCCAGGGCAGTAGTCGCTGGATCGAAATGCTTTCCGTTGTCTTGGAGGTCAATGGTGCTGCCCGCCATGTTCGCGGTGATGTCCACGTGGCCTTCACTAAGTGCCTGCATCCCGTCAGGTGGGTTAACGCCCACAGCCACGGTGACCTCGGTGCTTTCGGTCGGCTCGGTATCGCCCTCCCTGGAGTTCGCGCGGAACCCAAGGCGGTAGATGCCCGGCTTGGAAAAGCCCCAGGAGACGTGGGTATGAGCGTTGGCCGGCAGCTGCGCGGTGTCCTCGCGGGCGGAGATACCATCAGCGCTGTTGAAAAGAACTTCTGGGGTGCCAAAGGTAGTGACCACGTATGCGGACACATCCCCGGGCCCCTCTGCAGAAACCATGCTCAGCTCAACGGCGTGAGAGTTTGCTGGGGCATCCTGGATGCGCAGGCCCAGCCAGATGGCGTCGAGGGCGACATTTTCTACGAGTGGGACCAGCTTTGCACCACGGGTTGAGGCTTGATCGGAGACTTCAACGACGGGAGCCGACGACGTCTCGCGGAGGGTGTCCATCAGCGCTTGGGGTTCGAGGAGATAACCGTTGGCGAAGGTGACGTCGGCGTTCGCTGCGTCGCGGATGGTACGCAGGGAGGGCTCAAAGGTGTGCGGGTCTTTGCCTGCAGGAATGAGCGTGGTGACGTTGACGTCAGGTCCTGCGACGTTGCGAACAACGTCGGCGAGGATTGGCGTAGTGGCTACTACGTTCAAGGCCGCGGGGCTGGTCGTCGCGCCCGGATGTAGTTCCGCTTGGCCTGCACTGGTACAGGCGCTGAGAGCGAGTGCGCTTAACGACGCCCCCAGCACCATGCATCTGCGCATCCCAAGGCTAGGGATTGGGTATTGCATTAGTCGCGCGCCTTAGCCAATGCGAGACGAGCAACGCCCAAGCCAAGTACCAACATTCCACCGCCGAGGATTGCGATGCCCCAAGGCAAGTAGCTCCTGGGCTCCCCGTAAGCACCTGCTACTGATTGCAACTCGACGTCGGTATCCGGATCACCTTCCCCAGCGTGGGCCGCGGCTTTTTTGGAGTGGTGCTTGTTGCGGGATTTCTTCTGATCAGCCTTGGCTTTTCGTCCGTCACCCGTGGTTCCGTTGGACGATCCTCGGGAGGAGCCGTTGCGCGAACCTGCAGCTGCGCCGCTTCCAGCACCGGCAAGGCCCGCGGCGGACGAGCCACCGCTGCGGGATACTCCGGAGGCAGCGGAGTCGGAGGATTCCTCCGAACCGGAGTAGTCCCCGTCCTCGGACGCTTCTTCATCCGAGGACGCTGCCTGTCCATCGCCCACGTCCCAGGTGTAGGTGACGGTGTTACTGGTGTCGCCGTTGGAGGCTGCCTGCACCGTCATGGTATAGATTCCTGGTTGGCTAAACGCCCAGTTGACGTGACGGTGCGCTGGGTATGGCTGATTGATGACATCGCCGCTGGTCAACTCCAGTGAGCCGGAGTTGGTCACGGCGTTGAGCTCGCCAAAGCCAGCGGTTTCGAAAACATAGACGGAACCTGGTCCGCTGACTTCACGGAACTTGAGATCAACGTCGGTGTAGCCGGCCTTTTGGGCGGGCTGGGTGTCCCACCCGGGCCAAAGGATGTCTTGTCGCTGCGTCTGGGGCAGGTAGTAGGTGGATTCGCCGATTCCGTCGATGCTCTCAGTGACGTCGGACCACGCGTTCTCATTGACTTTCAAAATCACGTCATTGCCTGGTCGCTCCACGGCAGCGCCCGTGATGTCTTCTTTCATAGACAAAGAAAGCTGACCGTCGGGCGCAGACACGAAGAACGCGTCGACGTGCCCGGAATCGAATACTTCCTGTGCATGCGCCATAGGCCACGGTGCGATGCACACCGCTAGCAGACATGCCAAGAGCAGGCTAAACCTCCGCCACAGCTGGCGGGTATGGATGACAGGCGTTTCCAACAGGCGTACGAGTGAGTTCATGAAAATGGGTCCTGAATGAGTTTGGGTGAGTTGGGGAGGCGAGGGGAGTCCTCGGATTAGCGTCCGGTAAGACCACGCATCCACCGGTCAATTTCGGCGCGGTGATCGCGGTAGAAATTGAAGAACGCCTGGAAAATAGTTGCCAGGACCACTGGAAGCACGAGCGACAACGGATTAAAGGAGGAACCCTCCTTGTCCGGCTGTGGCTTTGGTTGCGGCTTTGGCGTTGGCTTTGGTTTAGGTGCAGCCGACGTCGAAGACGGTGCTGGTTTAGGAGCAGGGGCCTTAGACGTGGAGCTTGGTGCAGGCTTTGGCTCTGGCTTATCCGCGGCACAGTCAGCAATAGCTTTGTCACCCATTGCCATGGTGAGATGCTGTGGCTGGGAAGCAAGCTTCTTACCGTCTGTCGTCTCAGCGGTGTAGGTCACCTCGAACACATAGGTACCTGGCTTGGAGAAAGCCCAGTTAGTATGGGTGTGCGTTGGAAACGTGGTGTCGATCGTGAAGTCGTCCTTAGTGGAGTCCACGAGAATCTCGCCTGGGCCACCGAAATCGGTGAGCCACATACCGAACGACGCCCCTTCAGGCATGGAAACCGGCTTGATGTTCAGCTGAACGACGCCGTCCTTGTAGTCCTTGTAATTGAGTGTCTCGGTGTTATAGCCAGGCCAGATAACATCGCGTTTTTGAGTCTGCGGAAGCAAGAAAGTCTTTTCACCGACCGGGCCCATGAAATCGAAGCTTGGGTCGCTATGGTTCTCAGGGCGGGGGATCATTGCATTGTTGTGTACCGCAAAGACGACGTCGTCAAGCTTGCGGTAGGTCAGCCCTGAAGCACCGATGTTTGTCTCATCCTTGAGCTTGGTCTCAAACGCATCGCCCTCGCGAACACCCATGATGTCGACGTGACCGTGGTCCAGGGAGAGTTTCGCAGAGCACACTGTGCCCTCGGTGCCCTCGGGGTTCTTTCCTTCCGTTGCCGGTACAGAGGTCTCTTTGGGCACTGACGAGGTCGTCGGATTGGTTGGATTTTCATCGGATGGTGCCTCGGCTACGTCGAGCTTTCCGTCGGCTTTGTAGGTCTTGCCGGACTCGTACTTGTCTGTCAAGACGACTGAGCCGGATCCCGCCATAATAGTTGGATGAGGCGTGACGGTGACCTTCACTTTAGCCTCGTCGTAGTATCCCTCGTCTTCAAAGAGGAACTCGGCGTGCCCATTGTTGATCGCAGCGTCAAAATCCAAGGTGGCGAAGTTAGAACCGCGTTCGTAAAGACCGCCGTTGATAAAGCCGGAGAAGTTCTTGTCCTCGGTATCGACCACCAGCTTGGATACAGAATCGTTGACACGCTCGATTCGCGTATGGAATTCAGGTGTCGACGGAACGGTTTCTTCCATTGGCGCGAGATTGCGCGGCTTGTGCGATTCGTTCCACTTGTCAGCGGACTTGGCGGAATCCGTCGATACTTGACTCTGCGGCGCGTAGGCGAGCGTTTCGGAGATCCAGCGTGGTGCGTCGCCCTCAGGGGTAAAGACCGCCTGAATCTCAGAGCCCAGTGGGCCGAGGAACTCATCCCACTGCGCCACGCCATCGCTTACGGGCAGATCGGTGAGGAAATAGCCGTCGATAAGCAGCGTTAACGTGCCCGAAGCCTTGTTCTCTGCATTGAAGCTAATGGTGGACAGGTTCTTGTCGCCGTCCTTTTCAGGATTGGATTTCGGAGCAATGCTGAGCTTGTAGCCTGCCGCAGAGGCATCGCCGTCAGCCGCAGCGTCGTAGCGCTCCTGCAAGGAAGGAGTCGGGCTATCGGCAGGCTTCATGCCTCCTACCTGTAGGGAAGTGGTGGTAGGCTCCGAAGCAATGAGCGTGCCGTCCTTCTTGCGCGCTGTGGTGCGGTAGGTGACCTCGTAACGCCCAGGCTTCGTGAACATTGTGTAGTTGTGCGTGTGCGTACCAGCGGTGAGCTCAGCAGAATGCGCAGAGTTCGGTGTTGTGCCGAGCATCCGGCGAAGGTCGGCTGGTGAGTTGTGGTAGTTGAAGAGCTCGAAGTCGCCCGGACCATCGACAGATACGATGTCTAGGGACGCGTACTCGTCGCGGAAGTTTTTCACAGGCAAGCCTGCATCGGCGCCGAAGCCGAGCCAAATCGGATCGTGGGAGCCAGTAGGATTGAAAGGAGCCGCGTAGTAGGTTTCGCCGGGTTTTCCGATGAAGTCGAACGAGTTATCTGCAGGAAGAGTGAATTGGTACTGGTTTCCACCATCGCGGCCCCAGCCTTTTCCGATCCACGCGACGGTATCTGGCAGTGGCGTGGTGGTTGAGTTGTGCTCAGACTTTAGGACAAAGTTGTCGCCTTCCCAAAATGTCTTTGGGGAATCAACGTGACTTTGGGTTGCGATTGCTTTTCCGTCGTCAGGACCAGCGAGTGCCACTCCAGGTGTGAGAAGCGAGAGGGTAGTGAGAAGAGCTAGATAGCGAGTGCGGTTACGAGCCACAGTGTGGAGACCTTTCTTCAGTTCTGATGTGAGGTCTTCACTATAGAAAATGACAACCATTACCGGTAGCAGAAACTCGCTCCCGATAGTGGTCGCTGGGAAAACTTAATGAAATTGGCTTTCGGTTACCCCAATTTGGGTTTAACCCGTCGATGGGGAGGGCAGTGCGGGGTGATGCAGGCTTGGCCGGTGGTACGGCGCTAAAGCGCCTGCACTACCATGGTCGGCATGACTGAAACTATTTCTGACGTACGCGTACGTTTCTGCCCATCGCCCACCGGCACCCCGCACGTGGGCATGGTCCGTACAGCCCTGTTTAACTGGGCTTACGCCCGCCATACCGGTGGCAAGCTCGTCTTCCGCATCGAAGACACCGACGCTGCACGTGACTCCGAAGAGTCCTACCAGGCGATTATCGATTCGCTGAAGTGGCTGGGCATGGACTGGGATGAGGGCGTTGTTACGGGCGGCCCGCACGAGCCTTACCGCCAGTCTCAGCGCATGGACATCTATGCCGATGTTCTGGAGAAGCTGAAGGAGGGTGGCTACGTCTACCCGGCTTATTCAACTGCTAAGGAAGTGGAGGAGCGCCACAAGGCGGCTGGCCGCGACCCGAAGCTGGGCTATGACAACTACGACCGCGATCTCACCGATGAGCAGATCGCTGCATTCGAGGCTGAAGGCCGCAAACCGGTGTGGCGCCTGCGCATGCCGGAGCAGGATTGGACCTGGAAGGATCTCGTTCGTGGCGAGTTGACCTTCAAGTCTGAGACCCAGCCGGACTATGTTGTTGCACGTTCCAACGGCGCGCCGCTTTACACTCTGGTTAACCCGGTCGATGACGCGCTCATGGGCATCACGCATGTTCTGCGCGGCGAGGACCTTCTTTCCTCCACACCGCGTCAGCTGGCGCTCTACGAGGCTCTGAAGGAACTCGGCATCGCTAAGCAGACCCCTGAGTTTGGCCACCTGCCATTCGTTATGGGCGAGGGCAATAAGAAGCTGTCCAAGCGTGACCCGCAGTCCAACCTCTTTAATCACCGCGACGCCGGCATTATCCCGGAGGGCATGCTCAACTACCTGTCCCTGCTGGGCTGGTCCCTGTCTGCGGATCAGGACATTTTCTCCGTGGACGAGCTCGTTGCGAACTTCGATGTGGAAGACGTTCTGGGTAACCCGGCTCGTTTCGATCAGAAGAAGCTGGAGGCTATTAACGCCGATCACATTCGGTTGCTGGAACCCGAGGTCTTCGCGCAGCGTCTGCGTGATTACCTGACCGAGTACACCGATTTCCCGGCTGACTATGACGAGCAGAAGTTTGCCTTCGTGGCAGACCTGGTACAGACCCGCATCAAGATGCTTGGCGACGCCTATGGCCTTATGAGCTTCCTGGTTACTCCGGATGCTGAGCTGGAGCTCGACGAGAAGTCCGCAAAGAAGAACCTCAAGGAAGATGCGGTGCAGCCGCTGGAGGTCTCTATTGCTCGCTTGGAGGAACTGGAAGAGTGGAAGACGGACGCCATTGAGTCTGTACTGTCCAAGGCCCTCATCGAGGAGCTTGAGCTGAAGCCGCGCAAGGCCTACGGAGCTTTGCGCGTAGCTATCTCCGGCCAGCAGGTCTCTCCGCCACTGTTTGAGTCCATGGAGCTGCTGGGCAAGGAGTCCACCCTCAATCGCTTGCGTGCCGCTCTGGCTGTCACGCCGTTCCAGGCGCCCGTGCAGCAGTAGTGGCAAAGATGTAGCTACTAGCTAGGCACTTCTCGTGGCCCCATTCCCGCAATGCGTTGGGAGTGGGGCTGCTGTCTTTGTGGGCGCCTGTAAATGGCCGCCACCGGGCAAAGCGCATCGATGTAATTAGAACGCTTTCAAAGCCACCTTATTAGCCCCAAAACCCGCAATGACATCGCGATTTGTGTGAAAACCGAAACGGTGGCTATAGTAATAAACCGTTGCAGCGAGCAACACCGCGGGGTTTGACTCCAAGGTAGTTAAGAGCTCAAAGCGATAATGGCCTATGGTGTAATTGGCAACACTACGGTTTCTGGTACCGTCATTCTAGGTTCGAGTCCTGGTAGGCCAGCAGTGATGACTGCTAAGCAGAAGTCACAGTTCTATGCCCCGTTCGTCTAGCGGCCTAGGACGCCGGCCTCTCACGCCGGTAACACGGGTTCAAATCCCGTACGGGGTACAAATAGAAAATCTCGAAACACTTTCGTTAAAGATCGTGTTTCGGGATTTTTCTTATGTTGGCGGCGCGGACCGGTCCTTGTTTACCCCATACCAGCGCGCTAAATCTCGAGCACTTCTTGTCTTAGGCTTAAGTACCAGGGGAGGGACCACTGGGAAGTTCTCCAAAGTGCTTCCGCGGCTGATATTAGGTGCCTAGACTGCAGATACAAGCAGTTACCGGATGAAAGGAGAGTGGATGGCGGATATTGAAACGCATCATTTTCACCGACGCTACTCTAACGCCTTCGACTAGGCAGCATCGCTAGAATCCTTAACTTCCTTTTAAACCAACTCTCGTAGAAGTAGGAGCCTCGTGCGAATGCTGTTAGACGTTAAGCGTCATCCCGAACCCGAGTTGGCACGCTAAATTTCCAGGCTCTGTCTATCAACAGATTGCAAGCGGAATAACCACTGATTCGATCCGCGCCCAGCCTAAGAGAAAGCAAGCTGCTAACCACGCAAGAAAAGCGCCAAAGGGTTCGGGATTTTTCTATTGCTAGCTGGCGATTTGTTTAAGTGTTTAGGCATCGTTTACTCTTAACAAGTCCGCAACGGACAGCTAAACGAGCCCCGTTCGTCTAGCGGCCTAGGACGCCGGCCTCTCACGCCGGTAACACGGGTTCAAATCCCGTACGGGGTACAAATAGAAAATCTCGAAACACTTTCCAGGTGGTTAGTGTTTCGAGATTTTTGCTTATGGTTTAAAAATCGTGCGTACCGATCGCTGGCGCTTTTGACTCAATGCCTTAGACGATGAAAATCGTGGCGTTGTTGCCGCCCTTGCAAGTGATCAGCGAGTTTTCGGACACGGTGCAGCTCATCTGATAAGTTTTGCCGGTTACTGGGCTAGCAACGTTTAAGGAGCCGGGGATATACCCGCGGAGGTCCTCTGCAGGGCTGGGGGTGGCATTGATAAGCGCACTGGTGGTTTCCTTGGCAAAGTCACAGCTGGTGTTGGGGCCCGCCATGAGGAAGTTGATGTGGTAACCGTCACCCATCATGCACAGCTCGGATGGGGCGTCGTTAACCGTCACCTTCGTTCCTGGAGCGTTTCCTGCCTGTATGCCGAGAGAGTCGATGAGCTTTTGGCGTGCGTCATGGTCGGTGACGTGGTTGTTGGCGTTTCCCGGGCCATTACCTTGCGGGGTTGCCTGTTGTGCCACGGTTTGTGGCGCGTTGGGGTCCAGCGTGGGCTGCGGGGCGTCGGGGACGGAAGCGCCGTTGGTTTGCTGAAGGGCCTTTAACTCTTCAAAGCTGTTGTTGAAGCTTGGCTCAGCCGGGGAGGGTTGATCGCTCGGGGCGGGGCTGCAGGCCGCAGCAAAGCCGCCGGCGAGTGCGATGGTGGCCAGCGTTAGCGGAAGGCGTCGTGAAGCAAACATGCCCTAAGCCTAACGCGGATCGTGTGGCGTATGTCCGAAAAGATGAAAACCGTCACCTCTAAGAAAGAGGTGACGGTTGAGGTAACGGGTATAGCTCGCTACCGATTAGTGGTCATCCCAGTGACCTTCGTGGGCGGCGTGGCGGTGGCCATCGTGCAGGTAGTCAACATGATCGCCGTGAGGGATGGCAACGTGGCCGCAGCCCTCGCCATGCTGGTGGTCGTGGTCAGCGTGCTCATGGTGCTCGGTGGTCTCGCACTCGTCCCAGTGGCCCTCGTGCTCACGGTGGATGTGGCCCTCGTGGAGGTAGTCGGTGTGATCCTTGTGAGGGAAAGCAACGTGGCCGCAGCCTGCGCCGTGGACGTGGGTGTGCTCTTCGTGGATGGTGTGGGTGCTCATGGAAAGCTCCTTCAGGTTGGTGCGGTTTGCCCGCGTTTTCAGTACGTTTTCATTTAACAACATTTTCATTCCAATTTCAATAAACCGCGCTAACTTTTTCAAAATATTCTCAATTTCACTCCTTGTCGGTGAAACTCTGAGCCTTTTCCTGGTCTTTCCCTGGCTTCGAATGGGTGAGCCGGGAAGGGGGTGCTAGAGGTAGCGTGTGTAGGTATAGGAAAAAATGGGTGAAAGCGCTATGTTATGGAAGTAACTGAAGTGAAAGGGGAGAAGATGCGAGGCTTAAAGAACGGCCTGGTCGCAGCTGCTGCGGCCTTCATTGCAGTAGCGGGAGGTCAGGCCATTGCGCAAGCTGCGCCGGGTGTATCCGTGACGCAGGGGCAGGTTGTGATGACGGCTGAGGGGGCCAGCTGCACCGTGGGCTATGTTGAGGGTGACCGTGCCTGGACGGCTGCGCACTGCGGCCTGTCAGGGCAGCAGGTTTATAACCAGTTTGGCCAACACGTAGGAACGTTGCGTTGGTTTAAGCCATCGGGCGCTGCAGAACATGACTTGGCGTATATCCAATTTGCGGCTGGAACGTATAGTGGGGGCAACCCAAAGACGGGTGACGGTATTCGCCCGGTTCCTGCACCAGGTACTGATGTTTGCATTAATGGGCGTCTGAGCGGCAACGACTGTGCACAGGCTATTAATGGTCCGCGTGACTTCGATGGCATGAACTATGCCAACAACATCCCGAAGGTAAATGGTGACAGTGGCTCGGGCGTGTACGTCCCGGGACAACCAGGCGTTGTCGGAATCTACCAAGGTGGCACCGTTGTCTCACGTAATGGACAAACGGCCTTCTTTAGCAACTACGCGCGCATGCCTTACGCGAACGAGCTCGCCGCACTTCCGCATAAGGGCTTTGTCGCCCGCCGTCCTGATATTGCCACTCCACGCAATATCGTCGAGGTTCCTGGCGTCGAGTTACGCAAGGTAGGCGACCAGGTGGAAGGCCTTGCCACCACGAGCAGTGAAGGCTTTGGATTCGATGCCATCCGTGGCATTGCAAACAACTACGGCATTATCATCTAGTGACTAGTGACTAGTGACTGTGGCTTGAGAGGGGCGAAACCATGTGGCAAAACACTGGGTCTGAAGTTCTCACGCCGCATATTGTGCGTGCGCTAGACGTCGCTGCGCGGGCACACGACGGACACTATCGCAAGGGGAGCGATACCCCATACGTTTCGCATCTATTTGGCGTGATGCACCTCGCTGCAGCGCAGGGGCTGGCGGACGATATCCGTGAAGACGTCCTCATTGCTTGTTTGCTCCACGACACGTTGGAGGATGTCCCTGAGCGCTATTCGGCCCAGCAGATGGAACAGGACTTCGGCCCGCACGTACTGAATATCGTCCGGGGAGTAACTAAGGATGACTCCTTGGAATCGTGGCGCGAGCGTGCAGACGCATACTTGGCTCACCTGAGGGGTGCCTCCGAGGCGTCGGTCATCGTCAGCGCCTGCGATAAGCTTCACAACCTCAGTTCTATCCTTGCCGACCATGATGCTTATGGCGATAAGCTGTGGGCGCGGTTCAACAGCGGTAGATCAGACCAACAGTGGTGGTATGGGGCCGTCTTTTCCGTTGTAGAACAGCGATGCCCGCAACTGCCGCTGCTCGGTGAGTACCGGCAGAAGCTAGAAAAGCTGCGGGCTCTGTAGCTTAGAACTCAGTAGTGAGCTGAACTCAGTGTTGAGCTGAACTCATAATGCGCGGAGCCGTTTAGAGGCGTGCGGTGAGCTGTGTCGCGGCGTCGGCAAGCAGCGGAGCGTACTTCTGTGCCGGGGAGGGGCGGAAGCGCTCGGCGGAGCCTGAGACCGAAATAACCGCCACGAGGTTGCCGGCCGAGTCGAATACTGGGGCGGAGATCGAGGCAAGACCCGCCTCGCGTTCTTCGATCGACTCGGAATAGCCATTCTCGCGGGCTAGAGCGACGTCTTCATCGCTAAAGGTGGCCCCAGTAGTGTCGATGTTGTCGAATGCCGCGAAAATGCGGGCGGCTGAACCGGAAGTAAGCGGTAGCTGGCGGCCTACCGGTACCACGTTGTGCAAGCCGGACTCGGGCTCGCGAGTGGCAACGCAAGTGCGAGAATTGCCGGAGAGCTGATAAAGCTGGACGGATTCACCAGTCTCAGCGAGCAGGCGTTCCATGATCGGACCGGCTGCTTCGATGATGTGATCCCGGTTGCCGGGAAGTGCAGGGCCCGCGCCCCACTTGCCGTCGGGTGTGCGGGTCAGGATTCTGTGAACTTCCAGTGCGGTTGCGAGGCGATGGGCTGTTGCCCGAGGTAGACCGGTGGTCTCACATAGTTCGTTGAGGGTGGACGGACGGTTGGCTGCGGCCATCATGATGGCGACGGCGCGGTCAAGTACCTTAATTCCGGATACTGCGCTATACTCTCCCATACAGTGAAATCTACGTTCCAATTAATGAGATTTCAAGTGGAGTGATTGAAATGACTGAGAAACTGACCCTAGCTGAGAAAGTTTGGCGCGACCACGTCGTGCAGAAGGGCGAGAATGGCGCTCCTGATCTGATTTATATTGACTTCCAGCTCCTCCATGAAGTTACCAGCCCACAGGCCTTCGATGGCCTGCGCCTCGCTGGACGTAAGATGCGCCATCCGGAGTTGCACCTTGCCACCGAGGACCACAATGTCCCGACCGTAGGTATCAAGACCGGCAACCTCTTGGAGATTAAAGACGAGATTTCCCGCACCCAGGTCTCTACGCTGCGTCAAAACTGTGAAGAGTTCGGGGTTCGTCTTCACCCCATGGGCGATGCGCAGCAGGGCATTGTCCACACCGTGGGACCCCAGCTGGGTATCACCCAACCCGGCATGACCATCGTGTGTGGCGACTCTCATACTTCGACCCACGGTGCTTTTGGCTCCATCGCGATGGGCATTGGTACCTCCGAGGTTGAGCACGTTATGGCTACCCAGACCTTGTCTCTGAAGCCCTTTAAGACCATGGCAATCGAAGTTAGCGGCGAGCTCGCAGAGGGCGTTTCTGCCAAGGATCTGATTCTGGCGATCATCGCGAAGATCGGTACCGGTGGCGGCCAGGGCCACATTATCGAGTACCGCGGCGAGGCTATCCGCAAGATGTCTATGGAAGCCCGCATGACCATTTGCAATATGTCCATCGAGGCTGGTGCACGTGCTGGCATGGTCGCGCCGGATGAGACCACCTTTGAGTACGTCAAGGGCCGTGAATTCGCGCCGAAGGGTGAGGACTGGGATGCAGCGGTCGAGTACTGGAAGACTCTGCCAACCGACGAGGGCGCGCAATTCGACACCGTGGTCGAAATTGACGGTTCTGCACTGACCCCGTTCGTCACCTGGGGCACCAACCCAGGCCAAGGCCTCCCGCTGGGCGAGAGCGTGCCGGACCCCGAGTCTTTTGGGGATGAGAACTTGAAGGCCGCTACTGTGAAGGCTCTCGCCTACATGGACCTGCAGCCAGGCACCCCGCTGCGTGACATCAAGATCGACACCGTGTTCCTGGGCTCGTGCACCAACGCGCGTATCGAGGATCTGCGTGCCGCTGCGGAGGTGGTGAAGGGCCGTACCATCGCGCCGAGCACCCGTATGATGGTGGTTCCTTCCTCTGCTGTAGTCAAGGTCCAGGCAGAAGAAGAAGGCCTGGACAAGATTTTCACCGACTTCGGTGCTGAGTGGCGCACCGCAGGTTGCTCGATGTGCCTGGGTATGAACCCGGATCAGCTCAAGCCTGGGGAGCGCTCGGCATCTACCTCGAACCGCAACTTTGAGGGCCGCCAAGGCCCAGGCGGGCGCACACACTTGGTCTCGCCGGCGGTTGCCGCAGCAACTGCCGTGACCGGTCACCTCGCGTCCCCGGCTGACCTTTAACTCACCGACCCATAGCCATATCTGCAGATAACTAGGAGACTACGACAATGGAAAAGTTCGTAACCCATACCGGTGTTGGTGTCCCACTTCGCGCATCCAACGTCGATACTGACCAAATCATCCCGGCGCGCTACTTGAAGTCGGTCAAGCGCACAGGCTTTGCCGACGGCCTGTTTTCTAACTGGCGTTCCGACGAGAACTTCGTCCTCAACCAGGAGCCGTTCAACCATGGTTCGGTGCTCTTCGCCGGCCGCGACTTTGGTACTGGTTCCTCCCGCGAGCATGCGGTGTGGGCGTTGAGCGAGTTCGGTTTCAAGGCGGTATTCTCGTCGCGCTTCGCCGATATTTTCCGCGGCAATTCTGGCAAAGCCGGTTTGCTAACTGGACTTATGGAACAAGAGGATATCGAGCTTATCTGGAAGCAGCTCGAGCAAGGCGAAACCGAAGTAACGGTGGATCTGGAGGCTCGCAGTGTCACGGTCGGCGGCAACTCTTACTCTTTCGATATCGATGACTACACCCGTTGGCGCCTGATGGAGGGCCTCGATGACATTGGGTTGACCCTGCGCAGCGAAGACGCCATCGAGACATTCGAGGCACAGCGTGCTGCCTTTAAGCCCGCTGTATCTTAAGGCATTTTTAGCGCTCGTATCAGCGTTTAGAAATGCCCTATTTGCCCTAATCCGCAGACACATGCGGAGATGAAGGTGAGTGGGACTGCTTATGTTTTGCCCCCGTTGCGTGAACAATTGGTAACGGGTGCCGCGCATGGCTGTTAGCGAATTACCAGCGATAATATTGTTGCCTACATGAGTAATAATTTTGGTAATAATAATGACTTTGGTGCCGGTCAAGGTTCAAACTATGGTCAGCAGGGCGGCGACGCCTACGGTGGTGGCTCTTACGGTGGGCCCACCGGCCCGGCAAATCCCTTCTCGCAGGGCAATAGTGGCGTACCCGGCCAGCAGCCTTTTAGCGACAGCAATCAGCAGTCCTACGGGGCTTATTCGCAGCAGCCTATGCAGCCGCAACAGGGACAATACATGCAGTCGCAGGCAGGTTATGCGGGCTATGGAAACGGGTCCTATCAGAACGCGCCACGCCAGCTCGATGCTATGGACGTTATCGGACAGGGTTTCAAGGGCTTCTTCCGCAATTGGGCTCCGTGGACCGGCGCGATTACCGTTCACTTCATTATTCTCGTCGTAGTCATGGTCGTCCCTATGCTTTTTGGTGGCGTACTCGCCTTAGGATCGGCGTCAACGAGCAGTAGCTATGACTATTATGGCGACAGCTCTTTCGATAGCGCCAGCACGGGAATGAGCGCGGCTGCAGTGCTGTCAATAGTCTTGGGAGTCGTGATTGGCTTGGTCTACAGCTGTTGGATGATCGGCAATATCCAGTGTGCCGCGTCCAAGGAAGCTGATGGGCAACGAGCCACCTTCGGAGACTTCTTCAAGTCCAAGAATGCATTCGCTGTTGCAGGACATTCACTGGTCGCTGCTCTAGTGGTTAGTGCTGCTTCCCTTTTGTTTGTTATCCCCGGCATTATTGCAGCGTTCTTGCTCTACTTTGTGCCATATATCAAGGCAGATAACCCACAGATGAGCATAGGGGAGACTTTCCGCGCATCTTATGAATTGACCAAAAACAACATTGGCCAGAGCCTTTTGTGCATCGTGATCTGTGGATTGCTCGTCGGCATCTTGTTCTACATTCCGGCCGTAGGTTTTGGTTTTGCCTACGGCGTGCAATCGATGGTGCTGCTGCTGTTCTACCGCTACGCAGCGGGTAAGCCCGCTGTGCGTTGGACCTAAGTTAAGGCCAAAAGGCGCACAAGCTGCTTTGCAGTCTGTTCTAAAATAGCTAATCCCCAGTCCTTTCGCCGCATTCTAGAAGTAGCGACAGGTCTGGGGATTTTTTCTACGGTCGTCCCTATTGCTTTTAACGCACAGGAAGGGAGCTGGCGAGGTAGTCAGCGCCGGTGAGCTCGCCTTCGTTGAAGGAAAGGACCCACACCGAGCCCTTCTTAAACTTGAGGTCTTCAAAATCTACCTTAAGGAACTTTGGATCGAGGTCCTTGAGGATGCCCGGGATAGTTTCGCCCTGGCTGACAATGACGGGGATGCCGCCGCGTGAGACAACGCGTTGGAATGCTGCCTTCGCCGCAGTGGGATTGCTTAGCCACACTTCGTCACCGAAGTCCTTGTTTATTGCAATGTCCAAGCCAAGTTCATCCGCCAAGGGTGCTGCGGTTTGTTGGCAGCGTTGCGGTGCTGCCGAATAAATAGCGGTGGGATGGAATGGCGCCAGCATGGGAACGAGCATTTCTGCTTGGCGACGCCCCTTCTTGTCCAACGGACGCAGGTTGTCGTCGCCAGCCCAGTTGCGGCGCTCATGCGCGTGGGCATGGCGGGCGTAGAGCACGCGTGTGGTGGGGGCCAGGAGGAGGCGTTTCTTAGCCTTTTCCAGCACATCGGTATCAACGGCGTAGGTCAATAGCTCGCTGGCCTCATCGATGGGCATCCAGCGCAGTTCATCGGTTTCGCTGTTGTCTGTGAAGTCACCGCTGAGTACCTTGGCGAGCCAGTAGTAGACCACCTTGGTGCGCCCCTGCACTGGGTATGTCACCTTGCCGATGAGCTTGCCTAGCTTGGCGTCGTAACCGGTTTCCTCACGGAGTTCGCGCGCGGCGGTAGTAGGAAGCGATTCGCCCGGATCGACCTTGCCCTTGGGCAGGGACCAGTCGTCATAACGGGGGCGGTGAATAATGGCTACCTCTGGGTCATGAGGGTTTCCGCGCCACAGCACAGCGCCAGCTGCCAAGGTGGTGCGCTTGAATTCCTTGGCTGGGTTGGTGGGAATTTCCTGGTGTCGGCCGGAGATGAATACCTCAGACTTTACGTCCTTGTCAGTCTCGTGCATGTTCTTTGCCTTCGGCATTGTGCTCCTTTAATGATTATGGCGCGCAGATTAACGCTTCTATTTTCCACTTTCTGGGCGAGCTTTGCATCCGCACGCGCCGCGGCGAAGTTTGTCCACCCCTATGTGGAAGTAGCGAGCGCCGAAGCAGTCTTAGTCCAGGCTTCCCGTGCGTTAGTCTGGGTGCAGAAAATAGTCCATGAATAAGTCTGGGATTAGAGGTAGGGCAATGCATAACGTTGCGGTGATGGGTGCCGGTTCTTGGGGTACGACCTTGGCAAAGGTGTTTGCTGACGCAGGCAATGAAGTTCGTCTGTGGGCTCGGCGCCCAGCACTGGCGCAAGCAATCAACCAGACCCACGTCAACGCCGATTATCTGCCGGGCTTGGCGCTGCCAGAAAGCCTTTACGCGACGTCGGATGCTACAGAGGCACTGGCTAACGCAGACATCGTGATCTTTGGCGTGCCATCCCAGACGCTGCGCTCCAACCTAGAGAAGTGGACTCCGCTCCTGCCAGCTGACTCCACCCTGGTATCGATCTCCAAGGGCGTGGAGTCTGCGACGCTCAAGCGCATGAGCGAGGTCATTGCAGACGCAACCGGAGTAGAGGCGTCGCGTATTGCTGTGCTCTCGGGTCCAAACTTGGCCAAGGAGATCGCTGGGGAACAACCGGCGGCCACAGTTATCGCGTGCACCGATGAGGAACGCGCAAAGCTGGTGCAGCATGCAGCGGCGGCCCCGTACCTACGTCCGTATACCAATACGGACGTCATTGGCGCGGAAATCGGTGGCGCTTGCAAGAACGTCATCGCCCTGGCCTGCGGTATGGCCTCTGGACGAGGCTTAGGCAACAACACGCTTGCCACCATTATCACCCGTGGATTGGCAGAGATCACCCGGCTTGGTGTGGCGCTTGGTGCGGATCCTTTCACCTTTTCCGGCCTCGCGGGCATGGGCGACTTGGTGGCAACCTGCAGCTCGACGTTGTCTCGCAACCGCACCTTCGGTTACCGCCTAGGCCAAGGCGGAACGCTGGAAGAAGCCAAGGCTGCCACAAATGGGCAAGTCGCAGAGGGCGTCATCTCCTCGGATTCTATCTTCCGCCTCGCCCAACAGGTTGGGGTGGAGATGCCAATTACTCAGGCGGTGTTCGGCGTGTGCCACCGCGGAGTGAGCGTAGAAGACATGATTGTTGCGTTGATGGGGCGTACTAAAAAATCGGAGTAGCCGGCGGGGTAAAGTTTGACTCCATGAGCGAAAAGATCCGTGTAGCCGTAGTTTATGGCGGCCGTAGTTCCGAGCATTCAGTTTCCTGCATTTCTGCAGGAGCGATTATGAAGCATCTGGATCCCGCCAAGTACACGGTGGTGCCGATTGGCATCACCAAGGATGGCCAATGGACGCCAGGCACCATGGAAGGCCTAGAGATTGTTGACGGCGTGTTGCCAGAGGTCACTATGGGTGACGAGTTGGCGCTCTCCCTCAATCCTGAAACCAAAGGCCGTTTCCACAACGTGACCCAGCACAGCCACTTCGCGGAAGTCGACGTTATTATCCCCGTGCTGCATGGTCCTTATGGCGAGGATGGAACCGTCCAGGGTCTATTCGAGCTTTCCGACATCCCTTACGTTGGCGCCGGGGTCCTTGCCTCCTCCGCTGGCATGGATAAAGAGTTCACCAAGAAGCTGCTCACTGCCGAGGGACTGCCAGTTGCGCCCGAGGTGATTCTCAAAGGCCGCACCGAGCTGAGCGCTGATGAGAAGGCGCAGCTGGGGCTGCCTGTGTTCGTAAAGCCGGCACGCGGCGGATCGTCGATCGGTGTTTCCAAGGTCACCGATTGGGCAGAGTTCTCGCGCGCCGTCGAGGTGGCATTCGAAAGCGACAACAAAGTGTTGGTAGAGCCGGAAATCGTGGGCGCTGAGGTGGAAATCGGTGTGCTCGAATATGCGGATGGTTCGGTGATCGCCTCTGTGCCTGCCCAGCTCAACGGCATTGAAGAAGCAGAGGAAGGCTTCTACGACTTTGATGCTAAGTACATTGATGAAGGAGTTAGCGCACAAATTCCGGCGCCTCTTGACCCGGATCTGATCCAGACCTTGCGCGAAACTGCGGTCTCGGCCTTCCGCGCGCTCGGCTGCGAGGGGCTCAGCCGCGTTGACTTCTTCGTCACTAAGGATGCTTTCTACATTAATGAGATCAACACGTTTCCGGGATTCACGCCGATCTCCATGTACCCACAGGTTCTTGCAGCAACAGGCGTGGACTACGCCGCGCTTCTCGACGCCCTCATCGAAGGCGCGATGGCTCGCGCATAACGCGGCGCCCAGCCTCCAGCTACTGGCTTGGGGTGGCTTTAACGAGGGCGTCGCTAAGCCGCACCAGAGCGGAGTTAGCGGCGTCCTGCGGTGCGAACAGCGCTAAGTCATTCGCACGGCCGAGTGCGAATCGAGTGCCGCCAGTGGTGCCCTCAGCCAAGGTGGTGTCCTCAAACCAGGGGACGTTATTGACCTGCTGCAGCTGCGCGCCAGCAGCATAGTTCTCGGGGGGTGCTATGCCACACCGCACCACAATGTCCTCGCGGCCTTTAGCGCTCCAGACGTAGGTGTTCTTTTCTTTGATATCGGTGCGGCGGGTGTACTCGTCGGCTGCCTCCGCTGGAAGTGCTTTTTCTAGCGCGTTGCACATGTCAGCGGGTCCGGATTTGAGCTGGGAAAGCGGTGCCTGACGAGGCTCGTGCTTGGCTTTAGGAAGCTTTGTGAGTGCTTCTCCAAGACCTTCTGGACGTTCGTCATTAAACGTGGTTACTGCAACAACCGGAGTGCGTTCAGTGTTGTACCACGTGGTGAGGTTCGATCCTGGGGTCATGTCTTTTACCTGCAGCCATTGATCGCCATCAACATCCTCGGTTTGGGAATAGGTGGTGTATTGATAGGGCAGACTTGCTCCGCAGCGCAGGCTCACCGATTCAGAAGATAGTTTGGCCCATGCGACGGCCCCTGGTGGGACTGGCTCGGCGATTTCAGCCCGGGGCTGGCCCATCAATTCTTCAGGGGCAGCTGCAACAACTGCCTGGCACTCGGGGGAGTCTGCGTCTTCTGATTGAATAGGGGAAAGCGCAATTGGCGCTTTGGCTGTGTTCTCAAAGTAGAACTTGGCACCAAAAATAACCGCGAACACCATCGCTATGGAGAGGCCAAGTGAGATGAGAACGGCGGTGCTGTTAAATTGGTTGCTCATAAGCGTTTATCCTAACGCGTCGTAGAAGTACAAACTCAAACCCCATGAGAAAGGCAATCGTGCATTTGTCTCACACTCTCGGGCAAGCAGGGGAACACTATGTCATCGGTGAGATCATCGCAGCGGCGCCGAGTGCCCTCAATGGCGACGACGCGGCAGTGATGTATCCCGCCACACCGAATTCCCGGACCGTGGCATCGACCGACATGATGGTCGAAGGGCGGCATTTCCGGCGCGATTGGTCAACTCCCAACGAGATTGGTCAAAAAGCCATTCTGCGCAACTTTGCGGATGTTGAAGCAATGGGTGCGCGCCCCACGGCAGCCCTACTAGCTATTGCAGCGCCTGCGGATACTCCAGTTAACTTCGTGCGAGGGATAGCCGAGGGAATCGGTCTGCGCTGTGCTTTTTATAACGCTGAGCTGGTGGGCGGCGACCTAACGCGTTCCAAGGAACTAGTCATTACAGTGACTGCAATCGGTTCCTTGGGTGGCAGCCAAGAGCCCTTGGTCTTGTCAGGAGCGCGGCCGGGTCAAAAGGTGGTCAGCCACGGCAAGATTGGCTATTCGGCTGCGGGGCTTGCGTTGCTCCAGGAGTTTGGCAGAGATTTACCGCCCGAACACGAAGAGCTGTGGCCGCTTATCGACGCCCACTGCAATCCTTGGCTAAAGCCGGGCCGCGGCGTGATTGCGCGGGCAACCGGTGCAACCGCCATGACTGATAACTCGGATGGCTTGGTGCCCGATATCGGCACGATGGCGAAGCAGTCGAATGTCCACATTGACCTGAACTCCCACGCTATTGCGCCGGACTCTTTGTTGGTGACGGCCGGAGCAGTTCTCGGTATAGACCCGTGGGAATGGGTCCTGACCGGTGGGGAAGACCACACTCTTGTGGCCACGACGCAGAAGGACGCTCCTTCGGGCTTCCGCGTTATCGGAACGGTCAACCGTGGTACCGGGCTCACCATCGACGGGAATAAGCCTCGTTATGCCTCAGGATGGCAAAGTCTCTAGCACGGTCACGCGTGAAGAGACGTTCACGCGTGAAGAGAGGGGATAGGACATTAAAGCATTACACAGTCAGCTCTTCGATACCTCGGTTATCGATGAGTCATGGTTGCCAGTCTTAGAACTTGCGCTTGAGCGCTACCTGCCAGGCATTGAAGAAGCATTGGCTGGCCAGGAGTTCTTGCCTGCGCCTCCTTACGTGTTTGCTGCTTTTAGCCTGCCGCTGCCGCAGGTGAAGGTTCTCATCGTGGGGCAGGACCCTTACCCCACGCCAGGGCATGCGATGGGGAGGGCATTCTCAACGGCTCCCGGTGTTCCCGCGCCTCGTTCGCTGCGTAACATTTATGCCGAGTTGGAGGCCGATCTGGGCATCGCGCCTAAGGCCGATGGGGACCTGAGCGCGTGGCAGGAGCAAGGGGTTCTGATGCTCAACCGCGTTCTCACCGTTGCGCCAGGTGATGCTGGTTCGCACCGGAATTTGGGGTGGCAGCACATCACGGAGGCTGCGATTAAAGCCCTGAATAAACAGCCAATGGTGGCGATCTTATGGGGTAAGGATGCCCAGGCGTGCGGCGCATTTTTACCCGACGTTCCGCGAATCGAGTCGCCGCACCCGTCGCCGCTTTCTGCGCGTCGAGGATTCTTTGGCTCTAGGCCCTTTTCCCGCACCAATGCGTATTTAAGTGACCAAGGCGCGCGGAGTGTCGACTGGCACTTGTAAACTAATCGGCATGTCTTTCCCGAGTTCGTTAGATGCCCGCGGTCTCCACAATTGGGCGATCCGCACCGTCGGCGAGCTTTCCCATCGAAGAGCTGAGATCAATGCGCTTAACGTGTTTCCGGTCCCGGACTCCGATACCGGCTCAAACATGGCGCACACCATGGAGGCCGCCCTCGCAGAGGTGGAAAAGGGCGGCGACGTAGCCGAGGCTTTGGCTATCGGCTCGGTGCGTGGTGCACGCGGCAACTCCGGCATGGTGCTCTCGCAGGTGCTCCGTGGCGTTGCCGACTCAACCGTGGACTCCCGGGTGGATGGCCAAACACTGGCAGAGGCGTTGAGCCTGGCAGTTCGACTCGTTGAGAGAGCGATTGCGCGCCCAGTCGAAGGAACGGTCATCTCGGTGCTTCGTGCAGCAGCAGCTGCAGCGGAGGAATCCGCCCAGCGCCCTGGTGTTCAGCTCCATGAAATCTTGGTTGATACCATCACCGCTGCGCGCGAAGCGCTAGAGAAAACACCCACCCAGCTGGCGGTCCTCCGCGAGGCTGGAGTGGTCGATGCAGGAGGAACTGGATTCGTCATCCTGCTCGAGACACTCTTGGCCGAGATCGAGGGCGGTGCCGTTCGCGATGCTGAGGCTATTGAAGAGGTAGAGGCTGAGCTCGAGGTGGTCTTCTTCTTCGAAGGTGATTTGGTTGCGCTCGAGCAGATCTTGGCGCCGCACGGCAACAGCTTGGTCGTAGCGCGCGCAACCGAAGACGCTGGCACCGTTCACATTCACACCCGCGAGGCGGGCCCTGTCATTGAGATGGCTTTCGCAGCTGGAGCAGTAAGCAGCCTGCGCCTCGAGGTTCTTCCTGAAGCACAAGCACAAGCGGAAGCTGAAGCGGAAACGCGCACCATCTTCGCCGTTGCGCCAGCTGGTCCTGTAGCCGCGCTATTCGAGACCGTTGGTGCCCGGATCGTGCGTCCTGATGAGGTCGTGGAGACCTCGGCGGCGCAGGACATCTATCTGCCCAACGGCTACGGTGGTGACGCCGGCGATGCCCGCGTTGTGCCCACCGCCTCCCTGGTGGCCGGACTCGCTGCGATTTCGGTCTACGAGCCAGATAACCCGGATACCGACTCCATGGTGTCAGTCATGCGCGACGCCGCGCGTTCCATGCGGGTAGATAGCCCAGATGAAGAGTCAGTGGAGGCAATCATCGCCAAGAGCCGGGAGCTGCTCGCCGGGGGCGGGGAACAAGTGACTATCCTGTCTGGTGTTGAGCTCAGCGACGCTGAGTTGAGCGATGAGCTCGACGTAGAAGTCGTTGCGATTCACGTAGGCGGAATCACTACTGAAATTGGGGTGGAGTAGGCATGTTGGGCTGGCAAGATGATCGGCTATTAAAGGATGTCTTGCCTGCGAAGGATGCCGCCAAAATCAAAAAGGCCTTTGGGTACACCACCTGCGGGCAGCTGCTTAGCCATTATCCGCGCGACTACATCCGCCACAACAAGGAAGTAGGCCTAGGCGGCGCCAATGAGGGCGACTACGTCACCGTCACCGGCCAAGTATTGCGCCTCCAGCAGCGCAACACGGGCAAGGCTTTCCTGCTGACATTGTCGATGGATAACGGCATCACCGCCACCTTTTTCAACGCCCATTACCTGACGCGAGTTTTGCGCCAGGGCATGCGCTTGATGCTCAGTGGCAAGCTCAAGTACTTCCGCGGTCAGCCACAGCTTCAGCATCCTGACTTTGTCATCATCGATGCCGGCGGGCAGAGCGATGCGCTTTACGACGTCGACGATTCAGCAAGTGGCCCCAAGCTCAAGGCCACGGGCTCGCTGCGCAACCTCTCGCAGTTTGGCCAACTCGAGCAGCTGCTCGAGCAGGAGTGGATCCCTGTGTATCCGGCCAGCGGTAAGGTCACCTCGTGGTACATCATGGGCGCCATTCACATGGTCTTGGCACATACGCCGCCGATTCCTGAACCATTGGACTATCGCATGATGGTGAGCCTGGATCAGGCTGTGCGCGAGATTCATCAGCCCACGGCCGCTGGCCCTGAACGCGCTATCCAGCGGCTGAAGTACAACGAGGCGCTGTCCATCGGTATTGTTATGGCACTGCGGCAGCGCGATAGCCAGGCGCGCACTGCGGTGGCCATGCCCGCCATTCTTGAGGGATATCGTGACGAGTTGCTGGCTAACCTGCCTTTCGAGCTCACAGCAGGCCAACGCCAGGTCATCGGCGAGATCGACGCGGATCTCTCCGGCACGCTGCCAATGATGCGCCTGCTACAAGGCGAGGTCGGCTCGGGCAAGACCATGGTTGCAACCTGCGCGATGCTCCAAGCCGTCGATGCCGGCAAACAGGCAGCACTTCTTGCCCCGACGGAGGTCCTCGCGGCGCAACACGCGGCGTCGATTAGCGCCAGCGTCCCTGCTGGAGTAACCGTTACCTTGTTGACCGGTTCTATGCGTACAGCACAAAAGCGCCAAGCGTTATTGGACATTGTCTCGGGTGAGGCCGACATCGTTATCGGCACACACGCGATAATCCAGGACACCGTCGAGTTCTTTGACTTAGGCCTTGTGGTGGTCGACGAGCAACACCGCTTCGGAGTCGAGCAGCGCGACAGCCTGCGCAATAAAACCAGGGAGGGAATTAGCCCACACCTATTGGTGATGACGGCGACGCCGATTCCGCGCACGATTGCCATGACCGTGTTCGGCGATCTTGCGGTCTCTACGCTCAAGGAGCTGCCGGGTGGGCGCAAACCTATTCAATCGAATGTGGTTCCCGAATGGGCCCCCGCCTGGGTGCAGCGCGCCTTGGCTCGCATCCGCGAGGAGGTTGCGGCCGGCCATCAGGCCTATATCGTGTGCCCCCGTATCGAAGGCGAGGGTGGGGTTCTCGAGGTAGCAGAACAACTGGAAAGTGGACCGCTGCAGGGGCTAACCGTGGACATACTGCACGGCAGGACGGCCGACAAAGAAGAAGTCATGAATCGCTTTAGCCGAGGCGAGACTGATGTGCTGGTCTCCACGACTGTGATTGAGGTGGGTGTGGACGTACCCAATGCCACGGTGATGCTCATCCGCGAGTCAGAGAACTTTGGAGTATCTCAGCTCCACCAGCTGCGCGGACGTGTGGGTCGTGGAGGCAACGCCTCCATTTGTTTATTTCACACCATGGCTGCGGAAAACACTCCGACCTTTAAACGCATCATGCAGATCGCGGACACCACCTCCGGCTTCGAGCTCGCTGAGTTGGACTTAAAGCAACGCCACGAGGGTGACATCTTGGGCACAGTGCAGTCGGGCACGCAACGTTCCCTTAAGCTATTGGACTTGGCTCAGGATAGGGACATCGTCGAGCGCACACATGATGATGCTTTCGCTTTAGTGCAGCGCAATCCGCAACTGGCGCATGAGCTCACTAAAAATCTGAGCCAAAGTGAGCAGGAATATTTGGAGAAGAATTAGTTTTCCCGGCGGATAGTGCAGCCGGTTGAATGATGCCCCGCTTTAGGCGCTAACCTAGAAGCCATGATTATTTGCGCCCCCTTCGCCGGCACCGTGCGCTATCACGTACGCGTGGGCGAGCACGTCGCGGCAGGACAAGTGATAGCGACGGTGGAGGCGACCAAGCTCGAAGCGCCTGTTGTGGTGCCGGGGCCAGGTATCGTCGCCGAGTTGTCCCAGGAAGACTATGCCAGTGTTTATGGCGGGGATGCGCTCGCAAATATTGGGGAGGAACGATGACCAGAATCATTGCAGGCGAGGCGCGTGGGCGCAGCATAAAGGTGCCCGAGTCCGGCACTCGACCGACCTCCGACCGTGCACGCGAAGGACTGTTTTCTTCGCTCAACGTGCGGTGGGGTTTTGCCGATAGTCGCGTTCTAGATCTGTTTGCAGGCTCGGGTGCACTGGGCTTGGAAGCCGCGAGCCGTGGGGCAGAGGAGGTCGTGCTCGTTGAATCGAGTCCGGCGGCCGTAAAGGTCATCCAGCACAACATGGGCGTCGTCAAGCACCCGCGGGTGACTGTCCGCGCGATGAAAGCCTCGACGTACCTGGCATCCGCTCCGCGCAAATACTTCGACATGGTACTCGCGGATCCTCCGTACGCTTTTGACGACGTCGATGGCTTGCTTGCGGCGATTGAGCCAGTGCTTGACGACGCCGCGATAGTGGTCATCGAGCGTCACGTTGATAGCCCCGAACCCGTTTGGCCGAAGGGCTTTGAGCCGACCGGACAGAAACTGAAAAAGCGTACGTTTGGCATCGCCCGCTTTGACATGGCTATTTATCATCGAGCACTCGAGACTGAGCCGAACGGCAATGCCAGCGAGGAAGAGGAATAGAAGTTGACCACTAAAGCGGTATGCCCGGGTTCATTCGACCCGATCACCTTGGGCCACGTAGACATCATCAACCGTGCGGCTGTGATGTTCGATGAGGTGACGGTTCTGGTGACCGCCAATCCGGACAAGCCTTCAGGCCTGTTTAGCGTTGAGGAACGCGTGGACTTTATCCGCGAGACCTTCGATTCCCGCATCAAGGTCGACTGGTGGTCGGGGCTGCTGGTGGACTACACCACTGCGCATGGCATCGACACCTTGGTTAAGGGCCTGCGTTCCTCGCTCGACTACGAGTACGAGCTGCCGATGGCGCAGATGAACCGCCGGCTTTCTGGGATCGATACGATTTTTCTGCTAACCGACGAGAAGTACGGTTACATCAGCTCCTCGTTGTGCAAACAGGTGGCGAAGTTTGGCGGTGACGTGACGGGTATGTTCCCTGAACACGTAGGACGAGCCGTGGTGGAGAAGTACGCACAATGATGTGGATTCCATTAGCGATCCTAGCGACGGTAGCGCTTGGGTCGTGCCTCCAGCGCGTCTCAGGCATGGGTCTGGGTCTTGTTGGTGGACCGATCCTAACTCTGCTGTTGGGACCAGTCCAAGGAATCATGGTGATCAACGTTTTGGCGGTGGTCAATGCGCTGCTCACCACGTATTCGATGCGCGCGAACGTAGACTGGAAGAAGTTCCTGAATATCGCACCGGTAATGGTTCTGGGCGCAATACCAGCGGCATTGCTGGTCGCAAACATTGACTCGGCGGTGCTGCTCGTCTTGGTCGGTACGGCTTTGCTCGTGGCACTGGGCGTAGTGACTTTTGGTAAGAAATTCGTGCCGGAGATGAACGGAATTGGCCCGGCCCTGTCTGCCGGCGTTATCGGTGGCTTTACCAACACACTAGCGGGTGTGGCTGGTCCAGTGATCACGGTTTATGCGCAGGCTGCTCGCTGGCCGCAAGCCGTCTACGCCGCGACGTTGCAGCCGTGCTTCTTCGTCGGCGGGCTATTCTCCGTGACGACGAAGTTGCTTGTTGGTGCCGGGGGATTCTCCGATGTCACGTGGCTCATTTGGCCAGCTGGCGTGCTGGGCATGTTCATCGGCATTACGGTGGGCAAGCGCATCGCTCGCCACGTCCCGCGCGAAAAGGCGCGCATGCTGTCTTTGAGCGTGGCGTCATTGGGCGCGTTCAGTGCGTTGGTGCGCGGCTTGCTGAGTCTTTGAAATCGACTCGTGGCCCCTTCGATCATGGCTTCGACCCAGAGGCCGAAAGGCCGCGCATTCGCGACGCCGAAGAGGCGACAGAGCCAGTGGGCTAGTTGCCCCCTTGCTCATCGGCCTCTTTGACGGCCAGCGCGAAGGCGTTGAAGCGGTCCAGGGAACTAAAGAGGGCATCCTGAGCTGCGATGATGGCGAGATTCAGCGCGTGAAAGAGCTGATCATCATTCATGCCGGCGGTGGTGACAAAGCTGGCGTCGCCACGCAGCTCAATCATGCCTTCTTCGGTTTGACCGAGCAGCGCGCGGCCATCAAAAGCTGATGCGTTGTGTTCGTTCGTGATCACTTGCAGGACTTGGGCGACATCCTCGTAGGACAGCGTGGTGGGCAAGATGCACTCCAGCTTGACCAGATCCTCCGCAACCGAAATCACCCAGTCAAGATTGTTGAGCTTGCCGCTAAGTGAATCCGGAAAGTCAGGATTCTCAACCGGGTCCATGTTGAGTTCAGGGGTGCCCAATTGCTTGGCGGTGCGCTGAACGGTCACAGCAGGAAACGACAGCTCACCGAAGAGTTGAAATGGGTCAACGTTATTGTTCGACATTAGCGGCCTTGACCTTTCTTGCGCGCAGCAGGGGACTGGTGCACATTTTCTTTCTCCTGCCACTTCACAGACTGTGGAAACTCCTGAGCCACAGTTTCGAACGCGGAGCCGAAGCTATCCAAGGCGCTCAGCACGAAGCTGCCGAGCTGGTTGCGGGTGAGACCTTCGCCGACGCCCATGGCGCGGTTGGCGCAGATGGCAATCTCTTCCGTGGGTTCCTTATCTGTGGGGGCGCCATTGCCTTTGACCCGGAAGTCATAGCTTAGCGTCGGGGCGGCCATGTTCCAGTTGAAGTGGGAGACGAATGCTCCTACTTTCGCCTCAGCGCGGGCTGGAATTCTGCCCTCCCACACCGCAAAGGCACTAAGCACATCGTCCTCTAGATCAAAATGGATCGTGATGTGGGGAAGACCGGTTTGCAGTACAAGGGCGTCGCCAAGCGAGGGGCCTGTGCTGCTCTCAGTGTTCTTTTCAGTGTTCTTTTCAGCGTGCTTCTCGGCGGTGTCATCAAGGTCGCCGTCGCTGCCGGACTCGCTGACCTTGTCTACCAAGACATAGTCTGCTTCAAGCAATTCAAAAAGCTCTGCGAGACGGTGGATATTGACCGGCTTAATTTGATGCAGGTCTGGGGATGCGAGAGATTGGTTGGAAGTGGACTTGATAGCCACGAAAGATGCCTTCTTTATCAATGGAGGATAAAAGGAGGGAGGCGCATTGGCCTCCCTCGGAAAACGGTGAGAACTTAGGCTTGGGGCGCTTAAGCTGCGTTGTAGAGGCTAGGAATCCTCGCCGGCCTTCGCCGCTGTCTCGGACCCCAACTTCGCCATCTCTTCTGCGGAAGCCACCATGGCGTCCTGGGCGCCAATAACGCCGTCAACAGCTACTTTCAACGAAGCAGCGAGTTGCTCATCGGACATTCCAGCGGCGCAAGCAATATCCCGCTCGGTCCGGACCACGAGGAGTCCTTCGTGCTCGGTGATGACTGCGCGTGCACCTAACGCGACGGAGTTGATTTGATTAGCAGCCAAGAAAAGACCGGCGTCGGCTTTTGCATAAGAAGCATCGGTAGGAACATCGCAGCGGACGATGGTCACTGAGTCTAGGACTGCAAAAAGGCATGGTAGGCCGTTTAGGTTAGCGGTAGCCGCGTCATCGCGGCCTTCGACTGCAGTTAGTTCAATGTCGAAGGTCTTCATGGCTTCAATAACGCGGTCTAGATCGACCTGCGGCTGAGCGGCGGCTTGATTAGTCATTCTGGTGCTCCTCCCAGGTTACGAGCTGCGGGTACTGTTCTTCCATCCACGCGAAGGACTGCAAGATGGCGTCCAAAGTGGACATCACGAAGGCACCAAGCTGGTTACGCGACGCGCCGTGCGTGATGTCTAGTTCTCGAACGCCGGAAACAGCCAGGGTGTTTTCCGGGCCTTCGAAGAAACGGAAAGTGGGTGCAAAGTGAGTCTGATTCCACTGGTTGATCAGCATCAGGAGGTTTGGCCCCTCAGAAGCAGGAACAGTACCGCGCCACACAGAATCAGCAGTGAGCGTATTTCCGCGCAGTTGCAATGCGATGGCGGTATTCGAGAAACCAGTACGCAGCAGCTGGACCGTCTGGTCCTCAGATACTGGTTGCTCTTCGATGCGGTACTCCAGATTCTCTGAATCGAAGATTTCAGCCACCCGCTCAAGAGTCACTGCCTCAATTGGGGTGTCTGGCACGATGGTGGGTTGACCGTTGGGCTGATCAGTCACTGATTACAATCCTCACGTTGGTACTTAGTGAACAAATTGGACGACTCACCCAAGGGTACCGGAGTGATAGGTGATGTGTTTACTCACCCGCGCTGCGACTTAGACCCCCACAGCTCTTCGCCGCCCAGCTCGTGTGCAAGGGCCGCATCGACACTTTCATAGCGGAAGGAATGACGCACCTGCTGAAGCTTTGTGGGAAGTACCCTTTGGTTGGCCAAGGCCAACTCACGCGCGCCTTCTTTGCCCAAAAGCAGTGCCGGCCCGATCGTGGGGATCGGCACTACAGCAGGCCGTTTGAGTTCCTCGCCCAATGCGCTCACAAACTCCTTGTTAAGGATTGGGGTGGGGGAGACTGCGTTGATAGCGCCGTTAAGTTGGGGATCTACCGCGGCGCGGAAATAGATGTCGGTGAGATCATCGAGTGCAATCCAGCTATACCAAAATTCGCCTTTTCCGAAAGAGCCACCGAGTCCTGTGGAGAAAAGGGCGCGCAGAATTGGGAGCAGGCCGGTGTTGCCAGAGAGAGCGATGCCGGTGCGCACATTTACTACCCGCTTTCCCGCGTTCCGGGCAGGAGCACAAGCATCTTCCCAGGCCTCTACGACATCGGCGAGGAATCCCTCGCCGCGCGGTGCGGCTTCGGTCAGCTCTTCATCGCCACGGTCAGATCCATAAAAACCAATAGCAGACGCGCACACCATGGTGCTCAATCCTGGAGTATGAGCTGCAACCTGCGCCAGGAGGCGCGTCGGTCCCACGCGGGAGTCCCGAATCTCTGCCTTGTGGGCGCTGTTGAATCGCCCAAAGATCGGCTCGCCAGCGAGATGAATGAGTACATCTACGCCTTCTAAGAGCTCAGGTGAAGGCAGATGTGGCCGCCACAAACGCTGGCCCGGCTTCGGGTTGGCGCGTACAAGTTGGTTGACCTGGTGCCCAGCGGTGGTGAGCTGGGCAGTCAACGCACGGCCCACCCCGCCACGGGAACCGGTAATAGCGAAGACGAGCGGACGGACGGCTTGTTGCTCAGCGACTGCAGGGGGTAGCGCATGCGGTCCCAGCTCCTTGAGCTGCGTAAGGAATTCAAAATCCTTGATGAGCTGCTGCTGGCGGTAAGCGAACAGGGAGTTCATCGCGTGGGCTGGAATGCGGGTATCGACGTTATCCGTGATCCGCGTGTACGGGACCTCGGCGCCTTCCTGCTTTTCGTCTTTGAAAAGGTGATCATGGCGCCATGTAGCCAGGGAGCGCATTGGCGCGGTCAGGCAGACGTCGGTGAAACTTACTCCGGTTTGGAAGCGCGAAAGGTCATGCCGCGCGATCCATTTAAGTCCGCCTGGCAGGCCGAGAATCGATGTACCGTCTGCCAAGGACTCGGCTTGTTGGAGCGGCGTCATGAAAACGAATGGAGGAGTAAGACGCGCTAGGGCTCCTCGGCGGGCGTGCCATTGCCATACTTGCTCACGTGGGGCAGGTACCACGTGCTGTGCCGAAAAACTCACTAGGCCTGTGCCTTCCTTCTCATCTGTTTGGTTACCTTATAAACGCCTTAACAGCACCAAACGAACTAATTCTTGATAGCTATGCACGACGCTAGCAGCGCGGAGTGCTGCTGTGTGGTTTCACCGTGCGCAAGTGCACACAAGTTAGGCACCGAAGTGCTAAAGTAATTGCTGTCTTTTAAGCATAGACATCCAATACCATTCGAGGTGGAGTTTGTTGCGCAATCCCGCGGCAGATTTCCCTCGATTACATCTACCGGCATCCTTTAAAGACCGCACCGTGAGGCGGGGAAGGAGGTCACGATGAGTGGAACTGGCACCAACGCGGAGTCAAATGAGCTGTTGAGCTCTGATGACGTCGCGCGAACTGTCGCACGCATCGCGCACCAGATCATTGAAAAGACGGCGCTCGACTCTGAGGACGCACCTCGGGTCGTGCTCCTTGGCATTCCCTCTGGTGGCGTGCCATTGGCTATGCGCCTAGCAACCAAAATTGAGGAATTTTCAGGGGTGGAAGTTCCATGGGGCTCGTTGGACATCACGCTCTACCGCGATGATCTCAACAGCAAACCGCACCGTGCCCTGCAGCCAACCAAGATCCCTAACGGAGGAATTAACGGCGCAACCGTTATTTTGGTTGATGACGTTTTGTTCTCCGGTCGTACGATTCGAGCGGCACTTGATGCTCTCTCGGACGTGGGACGCCCCGACATCATCCAGCTCGCTGTCCTCGTTGATCGCGGTCACCGCCAGGTTCCGATCCGCGCTGATTACGTGGGCAAGAACATCCCTACGGCACGCGACGAAGACGTCACCGTCTTCAACGCTGATATTGACGACCGCGACGCCGTCGTCCTGACCCGCACCACCGCGGAGGCTTAAATGAAGCACTTACTGTCCATTTCAGATCTGTCCAAGGACGAGATCGTTGGCCTTCTCGACGAAGCCGACCGGTTCCACGAGGCTCTCGACGGCCGTGAGGTTAAAAAGCTGCCGACGCTGCGCGGCCGTACCGTCTTTACCCTGTTCTATGAAAACTCCACTCGCACCCGTTCCTCGTTTGAGACCGCGGGTAAGTGGATGTCTGCTGATGTCATCAACCTGTCTGCCTCGACGTCGTCAGTGAAGAAGGGTGAGTCCCTCAAGGACACGGGCCTCACTCTTTCCTCCATCGGCGCGGACGCCATCATCATCCGCCACCCATCTTCGGGAGCTGCTCAGCAGCTTTCCGAATGGGTTGCACCAGGTGGCAAGGGCCCGTCCGTTATCAACGCGGGCGATGGTGCGCACCAGCACCCAACGCAGGCGCTTCTCGACGCCTTGACTATGCGTCAACGTCTTGGTCTAAAGGACGGAAACTTCTCAGGTCTCAAGGTCAAGATCGTTGGTGACTGCCTGCACTCCCGCGTGGTCCGCTCCAATGTTGATTTGCTGACCACGCTTGGCGCGGAGGTCACCCTTGTGGCACCGCCGACCCTCTTGCCTTTCGGAGTAGATACCTGGCCGGTGAACGTCTCCTATGATTTTGACTCTGAGATTGCCGACGCCGACGTTGTGATGATGCTGCGCGTTCAGGCTGAGCGCATGAACGGTGGCTTCTTCCCGTCGCATCGCGAATACGCCAACCTCTACGGGCTGTCCAAGACGCGTGCTGCAGCGATGAAGAAGGACGCCATCGTCATGCACCCAGGTCCTATGCTCCGTGGCATGGAGATCAATTACGCGGTTGCTGACTATGACCAGACTGCGGTTCTGCAGCAGGTAAACAACGGTGTCCACGTGCGCATGGCAGTGCTGTTCACACTTCTGACTAATGGCGAGAACGCCGGAATCTAAAAGGGGAGAGCAACTTATGACTAACTATCCAGAAACCGGCCGTCTTTCCGCCCCCGCGGAAAAGAGTCTGTTGCTGACCAACGTTCGCCCTTACGGTGAAGGCGAGCCAGTGCAGCTCCTTATTGAGAACGGCGTAATTGCTGCCATCGGAGCAAACTTGGAATCCAACACCTCCTTCGATGAGAGCATCGACGGTCAGGGCAACGTCTTGCTGCCGGGCCTCGTGGACATGCACGTCCACCTGCGCGAGCCTGGCCGTGAGGACACCGAGACCATCGAGACCGGTTCCAAGGCAGCCGCCAAGGGTGGATTCACTGCGGTGTTCACCATGGCTAACACCACTCCGGTTACTGACCAGCCGATCATCGCTGAGTCCGTCTGGGCTAAGTCGCAGGCACTGGGCTTGTGCGACGTTCACCCGGTGGGTTCCATCACCAAGGGCCTCGAGGGCAAGACTCTTACTGAGTTCGGCATGATGGCGCGCTCTGACGCGAAGGTCCGCATGTTCTCCGACGACGGTAAGTGCGTCCAGGATCCGCAGCTGATGCGCCGCGCGCTGGAATACGCCAAGGGGTTGGATGTCTTGTTGGCGCAGCACGCGGAGGATCACCGTATGACCCAGGGTGCTTCGGCGCACGAGGGCGAGACCGCCGCGAAGCTGGGTCTGCGTGGCTGGCCGCGCGTGGCTGAGGAGTCCATCGTGGCCCGCGACGCCCTGCTCGCCCGTGACTACGGCAACCGTATGCACATCTGTCACGCCTCGACCGAAGGCACGGTGGAGCTTTTGAAGTGGGCTAAGAGCCAGGACATCCCGCTGACCGCAGAGGTCACCCCGCACCACCTGCTGCTCACCGACGAGAAGCTCGTGACCTATGACGGTGTGTTCCGAGTGAACCCGCCGCTGCGCGAGGAGCGTGACACCCTTGCTATGCGCCAAGCCCTGCTCGATGGGCTTATCGACGTCGTTGCAACCGACCATGCGCCGCATGGCTCGGAGGACAAGTGTGTGGAGTTCGAGAACGCGAAGCCTGGCATGTTGGGCCTAGAGTCTTCACTGGCGGTCATTGCGAAAATCTTCGTTGCCACTGGGCTCGCTGATTGGCGTTTCGTCGCCCGCGTGATGTCTGAGCGCCCAGCTGAGATCACCAAGCTACCAGGTCATGGTCGTCCGATTGAGGTTGGCGAGCCTGCGAACCTGACCATCGTTGACCCGGAGCACCCGTGGGTATCTGATTCCACGCAGCTTGCCTCGAAGTCTGAAAACAATCCTTATGAAGGTGAGGAGTTTGGCGCCCGCGTCACCCACACCATTCTGCGCGGCACCGTAACTTATGAACTCGGCGCAGACGAAGCTGAAGGCAAGTAATCTTGCAACCTAGGAAATCTTTTGAGCCAGAGAAAGGCCACATTGTGACTGACAACAAACCGGCAAGGATCCCGGCAATTCTCGTGCTGGCTGACGGTCGTACCTTCCGTGGATACGGGTTCGGCGCCACCGGCACCACACTCGGCGAGGCAGTGTTTACCACCGCCATGACCGGTTACCAGGAGACCTTGACGGACCCGTCCTACCACCGCCAGATTGTGGTTGCAGCCGCACCACAGATCGGTAACACTGGCTGGAATGACGAGGACAACGAGTCCCACGGCAACAAGATCTGGGTCGCGGGCTTGGTTATCCGCGACCTTGCACAGCGCGTGTCTAACTGGCGTGCCGAGCGCTCACTTTCCGAAGAGATGGAAAACCAGGGCATTATCGGCATCCGCGGCATCGACACCCGCACCCTAGTTCGCCACCTGCGCAACTACGGTTCCATTGCCGCCGGCGTGTTCAGCGGCGAGGCAGCCGAGCGCCCTGTCGAGGAGTTGCTTGCTGAGGTCAAGGGACAGCCGTCGATGGAAGGTCTTGACCTTTCGGCAGAGGTCTCGACTAACGAGCCTTATACCGTTCCGGCAGAGGGGGAGAAGAAGTTCACCGTTGTTGCCTACGATATGGGCGTCAAGACAGCGACTCCGGCCAACTTTGCTAAGCGCGGAATTGAGACCATCGTCGTGCCGGCGAACACCCCTTACGAGGAGATCAAACAGTACAACCCGGACGGGGTCTTCGTTTCCAACGGCCCTGGTGACCCAGCAACCGCTGACAAGATGGTCGTCGTTGTGCGCGATGTTCTGGACGCCCGCGTGCCTTTCTTCGGAATCTGCTTCGGTAACCAGATTCTGGGTCGTGCCCTGGGCCTAGACACCTTCAAGATGAAGTTCGGCCACCGTGGCATCAACGTTCCGGTCCGGAATCACCTGACCGGCAAGATTGATATCACCTCTCAGAACCACGGTTTTGCTATCGCTAGCCCATCCGGCAAAGAGAATCCGGCTGGCGAGGAATTCGACACCGATTTCGGTCGCGGCATCGTGACCCACACCTGTCTTAACGACAACACCATTGAAGGCGTGGCGCTCAAGGACGGTATGGCTTATTCCGTGCAGTACCACCCTGAATCGGCAGCCGGCCCTCACGATGCCAACCCGCTGTTCAATCAGTTCATTGAGCTGATGACCGAGCACACCCCGAACAAGTAAGAACCAGGAAGAGGATTAGAAACTTATGCCAAAGCGCAACGATGTAAACCACGTCCTGGTTATCGGCTCCGGCCCGATCGTCATTGGTCAGGCTTGTGAGTTCGACTACTCGGGCACCCAGGCCTGCCGCATCCTGAAAGAAGAAGGACTGCGCGTCACCCTGGTCAACTCCAACCCGGCCACCATCATGACCGACCCGGAATTTGCCGACCACACCTATGTCGAGCCAATCGACCCTGTCTTCATTGAGAAGATCATCGTCAAGGAGCTCGAAGAGGGCCACAAGATTGATGCCGTCCTGGCTACCCTGGGCGGCCAAACCGCGCTGAACGCTGCCGTGCAGCTCGACCGCGCTGGCATTCTTGATAAGTACGGTATCGAGCTCATTGGTGCAGACATTGACGCTATCGAGCGCGGCGAGGACCGTCAGAAGTTCAAGGACATCGTGGCCTCCATCGGTGGCGAGTCTGCGCGCTCCCGCGTGTGCCACAACATGGACGAGGTCCACGAGACCGTTGCAGAGCTTGGCCTGCCGGTAGTCGTGCGTCCTTCCTTCACCATGGGTGGTTTGGGTTCTGGCCTGGCTTATAACCAGGAAGATCTCGACCGTATCGCAGGCGGCGGCCTGGCTGCTTCGCCCGAGGCCAACGTTCTCATTGAGGAATCCATCCTTGGTTGGAAGGAATTTGAGCTCGAGCTGATGCGCGACGGCGACGATAACGTCGTGGTCATCGCTTCTATCGAAAACGTCGATGCATTGGGCGTGCACACTGGTGACTCTGTAACCGTGGCACCAGCCCTGACCCTGACTGACCGCGAGTACCAGAAGATGCGTGACCTCGGCATTGCGATTATTCGCGAGGTCGGCGTTGACACCGGCGGCTGCAACATCCAGTTCGCCGTCAACCCGGTTGATGGCCGCATCATCGTCATCGAGATGAACCCGCGTGTGTCTCGTTCCTCCGCTCTTGCCTCCAAGGCAACGGGCTTCCCCATCGCCAAGTTGGCTGCAAAGTTGGCCATTGGATACACGCTGGATGAGGTTCAGAACGACATCACGGGTGTTACCCCGGCCGCCTTTGAGCCGACCTTGGACTACGTCATCGTCAAGGCTCCTCGCTTTGCTTTCGAGAAGTTCCCAGGTGCAGATGACACCCTGACCACCACCATGAAGTCGGTGGGTGAGGCCATGGGCATCGGCCGCAACTACATCTCTGGTCTGAACAAGGTGATGCGTTCGCTTGAGAGCAAGCCTAATGGGTTCTGGACCAAGCCTGACGAATTCTTTGCAGGCGATCGTGCTCAGGATCTGGACGCAGTCCTCAAGGACCTCGAGCGCCCGACTGAGGGCCGCATGTACGACGTCGAACTAGCTTTACGCTTGGGCGCTACCGTTGAGCAGCTCCACGAGCACTCCAAGATTGACCCATGGTTCCTTGCTGAGCTCAAGGCACTCGTTGATTTCCGTGCAGAACTCGTTAATGCGCCGGTCCTCGATGCTGAGCTTCTGCGTGAGGCAAAGGTCTTCGGGCTTTCCGACGCCCAGATTGCTGCGCTTCGTCCTGAATTCGCGGGCGAGGATGGCGTTCGTTCCCTGCGTTGGTCTCTGGGCATTCGCCCGGTGTACAAGACCGTCGACACCTGTGCAGGTGAGTTCGAGGCACAGACTCCGTACCACTACAGCTCTTACGAGCTCGACCCAGACGCTGAGTCCGAGGTCCGGCTGGCGCCGGACGACAGCAAAGGAAAAGTCATCATCCTGGGCTCCGGCCCGAACCGAATTGGCCAGGGCATCGAATTTGACTACTCCTGTGTTCACGCAGCGCTCGAGCTGTCCGCACAGGGCTACGAGACCGTCATGGTTAACTGCAACCCTGAGACCGTGTCCACGGACTACGACACTGCTGACCGCCTTTACTTTGAACCGTTAACCTTCGAAGACGTGATGGAGGTATTCCATGCGGAATCCGAGTCCGGTCCGGTAGCTGGCGTCATTGTCCAGCTTGGTGGACAAACTCCACTGGGCCTTGCTGAGCGCCTGACTCAAGCTGGTGTTCCAGTCGTTGGTACTTCCGCATCGGCAATCGACCTGGCCGAGGACCGCGGCGAGTTCGGCAAGGTACTTGCCGAAGCAAAGCTGCCAGCACCAGACTTTGGTACCGCCACCTCCTTCGAGGAGGCACGTTCTGTTGCCCTCAGCATTGGATACCCTGTCTTGGTCCGTCCGTCCTATGTCTTGGGCGGCCGCGGTATGGAGATCGTGTACGACGAGACCTCCTTGCGCGATTACATTGAGCGCGCCACCGAAATCACCTCCGACCACCCAGTGTTGGTTGACCGCTTCTTGGATAATGCAATCGAAATTGACGTCGATGCGCTCTGCGACGGCGAGGATGTCTACCTGGGCGGCGTTATGGAGCACATCGAGGAAGCCGGTATTCACTCCGGTGACTCCTCCTGCGCACTGCCTCCTATGACCCTGGGCCCTGAGGACATTGAAAAGGTCCGTCAGTCCACCCGCGCCCTTGCACACGGCATCGGCGTGAAGGGCTTGATGAACGTTCAGTACGCACTGAAGGATGACATTCTCTACGTCATCGAGGCTAACCCGCGCGCATCGCGTACCGTGCCTTTCGTTTCTAAGGCAACAGGCGTCCCGCTAGCTAAGGCTGCCGCACGTGTGATGTTGGGCGATTCTATCGCCAGCCTGCAGGCTGAGGGAATGATTCCAACTGACTACGATGGTGGCTCGCTGCCAATTGAGCACCCGATCGCCGTAAAGGAAGCTGTTCTGCCGTTCAACCGCTTCCGCCGCGAAGACGGTAAGTTGCTCGACACTCTGCTTTCGCCGGAGATGAAGTCCACCGGTGAGGTCATGGGCCTTGCCAGCAACTTCGGTGCTGCTTATGCCAAGGGTGAGATGGCAGCCTTCGGCCCGCTGCCAACCGAGGGCAACGTGTTTGTTTCCGTGGCTAACCGCGACAAGCGCACCCTCATCTTCCCGATCCAGCGTCTGGCCTACATGGGATACAACATCATCGCTACCTCGGGAACTGCGCAGATGCTGCGCCGCAACGGCATTGACTGTGAAGTAGCAGTCAAAGTATCCGAGGCTGCAGAGGGCCAGGAATCCATCGTGGACCAAATTCTTGGTGGCAAGATTGACCTCATCCTCAATACCCCAGCTGGTTCTGGTACCGCACGCCACGATGGCTACGACATCCGCGCGGCTGCGGTATCTGTAGGCGTGCCGCTTATCACCACTGTGCAGGGCGTAACCGCAGCGGTTCAGGGTATTGAGGCGCTTCGTGTTGGCGACCTCGAGGTCCGTGCACTCCAGGAGCTCGAGCATGGTCCAACCAAGTAAGACCTTTGGTGAGCGGCTGGTCGCTGCAGGGGTTGAGCGCGGACGTCTGTGCGTAGGCATTGACCCACACGCGCACCTTCTGCAGGCCTGGGGCCTGAACAACGATGTCGACGGTCTGCGGACGTTTGCTCGCACCTGTGTGGAAGCATTTGCTGACACTGTTGCGGTGGTTAAGCCGCAGGTGGCGTTCTTTGAGTGTTTCGGCTCCGCCGGCTTTGCAGTACTGGAAGAAACACTCCAGGGCCTACGCGAGGCCGGATGTCTCACGCTTGCTGATGCAAAGCGCGGTGATATCGGTTCCACCATGGCTGGCTACGCTGATGCCTGGTTAGGGGAGACCTCACCGTTGCTTTCGGATGCGGTCACGGTATCGCCGTATTTGGGGGTTGGCTCTCTTAAACCAGTCTTCGACTTGGCGGAAGAGACTGGACGCGGTGTGTTCGTTCTCGCTGCGACCTCCAACCCTGAAGCGGTGAGTTCCCAGTCCATCAAGGACGCTGACGGTGTGACAGTGGCACAGGGAGTGGTCAATCAATGTGCTGCGATTAATGCGTCTTACGCGGCAGAAGGCCGTGCTGGCAATGTCGGAGTAGTCGTTGGTGCAACATTAAAGCATCCACCGGTCCTTGACCAGCTTGCGGGTCCAGTTCTGCTTCCTGGCGTTGGAGCACAAGGGGCCACGGCACAGGACGTGAAAGCAATCACCATCGCAGCGCCGGAACTTGGTTTTGCAAATGTTTCCCGCTCTGTGCTCTCGCGCGGTCCTCAGGTGCGTGACCTGCAGGAAGCCGTAAAGGAAGCACTGGCAGAGACTGCTTTTTAGGGAAGTGGTGTGGCCGATTAACAGGCCCGCCATTTACCTGGTAGTTTGTAAAACGCACCGCGATGACGTGCGGGAATTCCATCCAAACTGGACCCAAGTAATGTCATCGCGTAAACACCAGTGCTAGGATTGCCAGAAGTCGGTTCGCGCCAGGTGACAAAACCGAGCTCTACTCATGGGTTGTAGCTTGGGGAGTTCTCATGGCATCAAGGGATTCGCTCCCGTTATTGCGACCGGAATCTGGTAAGACTTACTGGACGTAAATTATCAATCTAATGAAATCGGAGGAAACCCGTGGCCCTTCCAAAGTTGACTGATGAGCAGCGCAAGGAAGCTCTCGCAAAGGCTGCTGAGGCTCGCAAGGCTCGCGCTGAGCTCAAGGCTGCACTGAAGCGCGGCGAGACCAACCTGAAGGACGTTCTGGACAAGGCTGAGACCGATGAGATCATCGGCAAGACCAAGGTCTCCGCGCTCCTCGAGGCTCTGCCGAAGGTTGGCAAGGTCAAGGCTAAGGAAATCATGGAAGATCTCGAGATTGCTCAGACCCGTCGTCTGCGCGGCCTCGGTGATCGCCAGCGCCGTGCTCTGCTCGAGCGCTTCGGCTACGGCGAATAAGAGTCGCGATGTCTGACGCAACTACGCGCGGTCGCCTAGTCGTTTTGGCTGGGCCTTCCGCGGTGGGTAAGTCCACTGTAGTTTCGCGCCTGCGCAAAGACGTCGACAAGCTGTACTTCAGCGTCTCAATGACGACGCGTCAACCCCGACCTGGTGAGCAGGACGGGGTTGACTATTTCTTCGTTACTCCTGAAGCCTTCCAACAGCGTATCGACTCCGGGGAGATGCTCGAATGGGCAGAAATCCACGGTGGCCTGCAGCGCTCCGGCACCCCTGCCCGTCCTGTACAAGAGGCAATGGCAGCCGGTCGCCCCGTGCTTGTCGAGGTAGATCTGGAAGGGGCTCGCAACGTCAAGGCGGCTTTGCCTGAGGCAAAAACCGTGTTCTTGGCGCCACCATCCTGGGAAGTGCTCGTTGAGCGCTTGACCGGTCGTGGAACGGAGCCACAGGATGTTATCGACCGCAGGCTAGAGACCGCACACGCGGAACTTGCCGCTCAAGACGAGTTCGACCACGTGGTTGTCAATGAAAATCTTGATGACGCCGTGGCAGCAATTAGTGATATCCTGCAAGGATAGAACTAGATTTTGACCATTTCCAAGTGAAGTAAAGGTGCATGTGACTAACGTGACCACCCCTGCTAATACTGAGGCCCAGAAGCCAGAGCCAGTATTCGATCCGCCAACGGGCATTACCGCCCCTCCGATCGATGAGCTCCTCGATAAGGTCTCTTCCAAGTACGCACTGGTGATCTTCGCCGCAAAGCGCGCGCGCCAGATCAACAGCTACTACCAAGAGCAGGATGAGGGCGTCTTCGAGTTTGTTGGACCTCTGGTAACTCCTGAGTCCGGCGAGAAGCCGCTTTCCATCGCTCTTCGTGAGATTGAAGCTGGCCTCCTCGACCACGAGGAAGGCAAGTAAGCTTTCTCCCGTTAAGGCCCCCGCTCGCATCACCCGATGTGGTTGGGGGCCTTCGGCATGTTCAAGTGCGTGGAGTACCGCCCTGTAGACTTGGGCGGGTGACTGACGCAATTGAGAATCTAGCGGCTCCTACTAACAGCCAAGAGCCGGAGAAGCAGCCGCGTAGCATCGTCGTTGGCGTAGCTGGCGGAATCGCTGCCTACAAGGCTTGCCACTTGGTCCGTGACCTTAAAGAGCACGGCGATGAAGTCCGCGTTGTTCCAACGCCCGCTGCGCTAAACTTCGTTGGCGCTGCAACCTTCGAAGCGCTCTCCGGCAATCCCGTCTCAACAACTGTCTTCGATGCCGTCGATGAGGTGCAGCACGTCAATATTGGGCAACATGCTGATGCCGTTGTTATCGCGCCGGCTACTGCAGATGTCATCGCCCGAATCGCTGCAGGCCGCGCAGATGATCTGCTGACAGCAACCGTGCTTGTGGCCACGTGCCCGGTCATCGTAGTACCGGCCATGCACACCGAGATGTGGCTCAATCCGGCCACCGTTGAAAACGTTGCTACGCTGCGTCGCCGTGGTATCACAGTCATGGAGCCTGCCCATGGGCGGCTTACTGGTAAGGATTCTGGCCCTGGCCGTCTACCTGAGCCTGCGCAGATCGCGGAGCTCGTGCGCACTGAGCTAAACGGCTACCGTATCCCGCATGATTGGACAGGCAAGAAGGTAGTTATCTCCGCGGGAGGCACCCAGGAGAACCTAGACCCAGTGCGCTACCTCGGCAACCGCTCTTCTGGGCGCCAGGGCTTTGCGTTAGCCGAGATTGCAGCGCAGCGCGGGGCAGAGGTAGTCATCGTGGCTGGCAATACCGATGAACTTCCTGTGCCATCCGGAGCCAGAATCCGAAACGTGGTCTCTACCGCAGACCTAGAGGCCGCAATGGCTGAGGAATCGAAGGACGCCGACGTCATCATCATGGCCGCAGCCGTCGCTGACTACCGGCCAGCGCTTGTCGCCGACTCAAAGATGAAAAAGGGTACGGCTGACGACGCCCTCTCCTCACTCCAGCTCGTGGAAAATCCCGATGTCCTCAAGGGGCTGGTGGCCCAGCGTGCAGCAGGAGAGCTCAAAGAAGGCGTCGTCATCGTCGGCTTTGCAGCCGAGACTGGCGATTCCACCCATACGGCTTTGGAGTTCGCCCAAGCGAAGTTTGAACGCAAGGGTTGCGATGTACTCATGGCTAACGAAGTGGGCGAGGGCAAGGTCTTCGGCCAGACCACCAGCGAAGGGTGGATTCTACGCCGCGATAGCGAGCCGCAAGTCGTTGCCCATGGCTCAAAGCATGCGGTCGCAGCGCAGATCCTGGATGCTGTGAATCAAATCCTCAGCTAGTAGACCGGCCTAATTGCATTAATAGACCGCTTGGTCTATGCTGGCTAGTTGTTAAAGCTTGGGGCCAGAACCATGCAATGAACGCTAAATAAGCACTTCTTTCTGCACTAAGGAATTTTTGTGACTGTTAACCATGCATCGGCTACCCGTTTGTTCACCAGTGAGTCTGTGACTGAGGGACACCCGGATAAAATTTGCGACGCAATCTCCGACACCATCCTCGACGCGCTGCTCGAGAAGGACCCGCATGCTCGCGTCGCCGTCGAGACCCTAGTCACCACCGGCCAGGTCCACGTAGTAGGTGAGGTCCGCACCACCGGCTATGTCGAGATCCCGCAATTGGTGCGCAAGACTCTCACGGACATCGGCTTTACCTCTTCTGACGTCGGATTCGACGGACACACCTGTGGCGTAAACGTCGCCATTGGCGAGCAGTCCCAGGAAATCGGTGCCGGCGTCGACACCTCTACCGAGGCCCGCGATCGCGGTGACGACTTTGATGAGGAGAATGACTCCGCAGGCGCCGGCGACCAAGGCCTGATGTTCGGCTACGCCACCAACGAGACCGCCGAGTTCATGCCGCTGCCCATCGCTCTGGCGCACCGTCTTTCCCGCCGCCTCAGCGAGGTGCGCAAGGAGAAGATCGTTGATCACCTCCGCCCAGACGGCAAGACCCAGGTGACTTTCGCCTATGACGACAACAACGTTCCTTCGCACTTAGACACCATCGTCATTTCCACCCAGCATGACCAAGACGTGACCCAGAAGTGGCTTGAGGAACAGCTGCGCAAGCACGTCGTCGAGTGGGTCATCCAGGATGCTGGCTTGGAAAAGTACTACGGCGAAGAAACCACCTTGCTGGTTAACCCTTCCGGATCCTTCATCCTCGGCGGCCCAATGGGCGATGCGGGTCTTACTGGCCGCAAGATCATCGTTGACACCTATGGAGGCATGGCCCGCCACGGCGGCGGTGCCTTCTCTGGCAAGGATCCGAGTAAGGTTGACCGCTCCGCAGCTTACGCAATGCGTTGGGTGGCTAAGAATATCGTCGCCGCAGGACTCGCCGATCAGGCCGAGGTGCAAGTGGCCTACGCCATCGGCCGTGCGAAGCCGGTGGGCCTGTACGTCGAGACGTTCGGCACCGCACACGAGGGACTAAGCGACGCCGCTATTCAAGCGGCAGTCAACGAGGTCTTCGACCTTCGTCCGGCGGCCATCATCCGTGATCTCGATCTGTTGCGTCCTATCTACCGGCAGACTGCGGCCTATGGTCACTTCGGTCGTACCGACGTTGACCTGCCATGGGAGTCGACCTCCCGTGCCGCCGCACTGCGAAAGGCAGCTGGCCTGTAGAATCTGAGCCTATGCCGAAGAGAACACCCGCCGCCCACAAACCGGTCGCGCGGGTGTTGCCTCTTTTAGGGGTTGCTCACTTAGATCGCGGGTTCGACTACCGCGTGGACGAGGAACAATCGGAGGCCGCACAGCCTGGGGTTCGCGTACGCATCCGCTTCAATGGGCGGCTTAGCGACGCCATCGTTCTGGAGCGCCGCAACGACTCGGAGTTCGCGGGCGAGCTGCGCTATCTCGACCGAGTGATCTCACCCTTTGCAGTCTATCCAGCGCAGCTCTCACAACTCGTCGAATCGCTTGCCGCCCGGTACGGGGCAGTTCGCTCCGACATCATTCGTTCCGCTATCCCTCCGCGTCATGCCAAGGCGGAAGAATCAGACTTGTCGACGCCGTGGGAGGAGCTGGGAGACGCCAGCGAACCCGATCTGTCCAGCTGGTCCGCGTATCAGTTCGGCGAGTCTTTCGTGGATACAGTGCTAGGCGGCGGCATTGCGCGCGCTGCCTGGCAGGTAGCACCCGGCGATGATTGGGCGGCAGCGCTGGCTGCTTTGGCTGCAAAAATCGCGGTAGACGGAGGCGGCTCGCTCATCGTGGTGCCGGATCAACGTGACGTCGACAAGCTCGAGCGTGCGCTGCGCGAGATAGTCGCGGCTAAACAGGTAACCGTGCTTGGCAACGCCACTGGTCCGCAGGCTAGGTACCGGCGCTATCTGTCAGCCTTGGTGGGCCAGGCACGCATCGTCATCGGCACGCGGTCTGCGGCTTTTGCTCCGGTGGCGAATCTGCGCCTTGCCGTCATCGTGGACGATGGTGACGACAATCTCGTGGATAATCTCAAGCCCTACGTACATGCGCGCGAGGTGCTCACCACGCGCTCTGCGTTAGAGGGATGCAGCCTTATTTTGGCCGGGCATTCGCGCACCGCGGAGACGCAGCTCCTGGTGGAGTCGGGGTGGGCGCACGACCTAGTGCCGAGTGAGTCGTCGCTTTCGGCGCGGCGTCCTGCGATCACGCCGGTCGGAGCCTTCGGATTCCAGGTGGCGCGTGATCTGCAGGGCGGAACGACGTCGCTAAGCGGTCCTGCATACCAAGCCGCGCGTCGTGCCCTCGACCGCGGCGAACCAGTTCTCGTGCAGGTCCCGCGCAAGGGCTACGCGCCCATCCTGGCATGCGGGAATTGCCGCGCCCCGGCAAGGTGCCGCCATTGCAACGGTCCGCTTGGCCTGCCGGGTGATTCGCACGGTGGGCATGAGGGCCAAGCATCCCTGCCAACCTGTACGTGGTGCGGACGCATCGACTCCAAGTTCCGGTGCACGGAATGCGGCTCGCCGCGCCTGCGCGCCATCGTATTGGGCTCGGAGCGTACGGCGGAAGAGCTGGGTCGCGCCTTTCCAAGCACGCGGATTGTCATGTCTGGCGGTAACAAGGTCATCGATGAAGTGCCAGGGGAGCCGGCACTTGTCATTGCGACTCCCGGTGCGGAACCCCATGTTGCGGACGGCGGTCATTATGGCGCGGCGCTGCTGCTAGAAGCTGCCACGCTGCTCAATCGTCAGGATCTGCGCGCAACCGAAGACGCCCTGGCCAAGTGGGCTGCGGCAGCAACCTTGGTGAGCCCGCACTCCAAAGGCGGGGAAGTGATTATCGCTGCGGATGAGGCGTTAGCAGTTGTCCAATATTTAGTGAATTGGGACATGGTGGCAGCAGCGCGCGCTGAGTTGGCGGGGCGTCGGGAAGTGCGTTTCCCACCGGCCGTGCATATGGCAGCCGTAGATGGAGCGGATGCCGCACTGGATCACTTTCTTTCGATTACAGAGCTGCCTGAGCATGCTGAGATCCTGGGCCCGGTCCCGCTTCCGCCCGGAGTCACCCTGCCCGGTGAGTATGATGAACAGCGCTTTGGACCGCCACAAAGGGCACTCATCCGCACCCCGTTGGGACCGCGCTCACAACTGGGCACGGCGCTGCGCAACGCCAACGCTGCGCGCAGCGCCCGTAAGGACGAGCTGCCACTGCGCATTCAGGTAGACCCAATTCACGTCGGCTAAACGCCAGCTTATGGACGTGGAGCGCGTGGTGGAGACGGTTTAGTGCTGCTGGGTCTACCCAGTCCGCCGCTGTGTCTGGCATGTCCACTATTGTCGAGTGCGACGTAATTGTTTGAAAGGTAGTGGTTCCGCAGTGGCAATCAGAGCAATTCGCATGTACGGCGATCCAGTCTTGACGTCTCGTGCTACCGAGATTGAAAAGTTTGATTCATCGCTTGAGGCCTTGGCCAATGACATGCTGGAGACCATGGACGCGGCCGGCGGAGTAGGCCTTGCCGCAAACCAGATTGGTTTGACCAAGCGCATTTTTGTCTATGACTGCTCCCACTTTCAGACCGGCTTGCGTGGGGCCATCATCAACCCGGTGTGGACCCCGTTGGGGGACAAGACGCAGGACGGCCCCGAGGGCTGCCTATCGATTCCGGACATCACCGAAAACACCGAGCGCTATGAATCGGTCGTGGTCCACGGCCGCGATGTACGGGGCAATGCCATCTCGATGGTGGCCTCCGGGTTGATGGCGCGTTGCATTCAGCATGAGACTGACCACCTTGATGGCGTCTTGTTCCTGCAAAGGCTCACCCCTGAGCGGCGCAAAGAAGCGATGCAGGTTATCCGCAATTCAGAGTGGTTTAACTCCTAGTAGCTAGAGCAGCCTAAGAAACTAGAGCAACAAGAGAAGAAAGAAGTAAAGGTTCAGCATGCGAATTGTCTTCGCCGGTACCCCGGAGCCCGCAGTGGTGGCTTTGGAAAAGCTCATTGCCTCCAAGCATGAAGTTGTCGCGGTTATCACCAGGCCCGATGCGCGCAGGGGCCGGGGCCGTACTCTGCACCCCAGCCCGGTGAAAAAGCTGGCTCAAGAACATGGAATCGAAGTGCTCACCCCAAGCACCCTCAAGCCCGGCACCGAGGACGGTGAGGCGCTGCGCGCACGTCTGCGCGATCTTTCTCCTGAGGCTATCCCCGTTGTGGCCTACGGCAACCTTATTACGCCGGATCTTCTTGACCTACCGCGCTATGGCTGGGTCAACCTGCACTTCTCCTTGCTACCTGCGTGGCGCGGGGCGGCCCCAGTGCAAGCTGCAATCGCAGCCGGCGATGAAGTCACGGGTGCTACTACCTTCCGTATCGATAAGGGATTGGACACCGGCGTCATCCTGGGCACGCTCGAAGAGAAGATTCAGGCAACTGATACCGCAGACGATCTTCTCACCCGCCTGGCTTATGCCGGTGGTGATCTCTTGGTGGAAACGATGGACGGCTTGGCGGCAGGCACCATCACCCCACACGAGCAATCGGGCGAGCCCTCCTACGCGCACAAGATCGCAGTTGAGGATGCGCGCGTCAATTGGCAGGATTCCGCGGAAGCCATCGACCGCCACATTCGTGCACACACCCCGGCCCCGGGTGCCTGGACCATGCTTGGGGAGGAGCGAGTCAAGCTTGGCCCGGTTAGCCTCATAGGCGTTGACCCGGCACTTGAGGGCGTTGCCCTCGCAGCAGGTGAGGCGCACATTACGAAGAAGTCCGTGTACGTCGGCACAGCTGATGCGGCAGTCAAGCTGGAGCGTCTGCAAGTCCCCGGCAAGAAGATGATGAACGCTGCAGACTGGGCGCGCGGCCTGGGCGGCAACAAAGAGGTGAGGTTCTCATGAGTGGTGGTTTCCGTTCCCGCTCCAAAGGCGGCGATTCCGAGCGCAAGGCCGATGGGCGTAAGCAGTATGCGCGTGACGCACAACGCGGATCGTTGCAGCGCAAAGGCAAGAATAATTCGCGTAATTCACACCACCCTCGAGGCAGGCGGGGCACGCAGGAGAAGAACTCCTTCGTCAAGGCTGCGCGACGAAGCGGCGTAGACACCGCTCGTGCGGTCTCCTTTGAGGTACTGCGCCGCGTTCACAGCGATGATGCGTTTGCGAACCTGACCTTGCCCAAGGCTTTGCGCGTGCACAAGCTTGAAGGCCGCGACGCTGCCTTTGCAACCGAGCTGACCTATGGTTCTCTGCGCACCGAGGGAGTGCTCGATGCAGTCATCGGGGAGTGCTCGTCCCGTGCGCTTGATGCAATTGCCCCTGAGGTTTTGGATGCTTTGCGGCTGGGCGCCTACCAGGTGCTCTTTACCCGCGTGGAGCCGCATGCTGCCGTAGACACCACTGTGCGTTTGGTTGAGGCCGCAGACTTTGAGAAAGCTAAGGGCTTTGCCAACGGCATCATGCGCACCATCACGCGCACCCCAGCCGAGAAGTGGCTCGACAAGCTCGCCCCGCAGGGCGAGATCGCGGCACTGGCCTTCAAGCACGCGCATCCCGCGTGGATCGCACAGTCTTTTAGCCGTGTCGTCGGCTTGGGCGAACTCGAAGCAGCGCTGGAAGGCGACTCCCAGCGTCCTATCGTCCACCTAGTAGCGCGTCCCGGCGAGATTAGCGCCGAGGAGCTGGCGCTTATGACCGGCAACGAAGAAGGCAAGTACTCGCCTTATGCCGTCTACATGGAATCTGGTGATCCGGGTGATCTGGAGCCTGTGAAGCAGGGCTTTGCCGCGGTCCAGGATGAAGGCTCGCAGCTCATTGCCCGCGCAGTGGTCGAAGCACCCGTTGCAGGTACTGATTCCGGGCGGTGGCTCGACCTGTGTGCGGGCCCAGGCGGCAAGGCGGCCCTCATGGGTGCGCTGGCACGCATTGAGCAGGCCCATGTCGATGCGGTGGAAGTCTCGCCGCACCGCGCTGAGCTCATCAAGAAGACTGTTGCGGATCTGCCTGTTCGTGTGCACGTAGCTGACGGCCGTAACCCCGGCCTTTTGGCTGGCTTCGATCGCGTGCTTGTCGACGCCCCGTGTTCCGGCCTTGGCGCCCTTCGTCGCCGTCCGGAGGCTCGTTGGCGCAAGTCCGAGTCCGACATCGCCGAACTCAACGAGCTGCAATTTGAGCTGCTCGAATCCGCGCTCAAGCTCGTGCGCCCCGGCGGTGTCGTGGTTTATTCGACGTGTTCGCCGGACCTGAGGGAAACGCGCGACGTTGTGGATCGCGCCGTCGCCAAGCTGGGCGCCGTGGAGCTCGATGCCCACGAACTCATTCCGGATATGGGTGACGTTGGACACCACAAGTCGGTCCAGATGTGGCCGCATCGCCACGGCACCGACGCGATGTTCTTCGCCGCGCTTCGTCGTGACTAAGCGTTAGCCGAGCTGATAAAGAAGTGGCTGCGCGCAATCGAAGGGAAGGTCTAGACTGAACACCATGCCTGCACCGATTATTTCCCCTTCGATTCTCGCCGCTGACTTCTCCCGTTTGGGGGAAGAGGTACGTGCGGTACACAACGCTGACTGGATCCACGTCGACATCATGGATGGCCACTTTGTGCCCAACCTGTCCTTCGGCCCTGACATCACCAAGACTGTTGATGGCATCACGGATCAGGTCTTGGACGTTCATCTCATGATTGAGGAACCGGAAAAGTGGGTCGAAACCTACGCTGAGGCAGGCGCTGATTGCATCATCTTCCACGTGGAAGCCGTCGCTGACGAGCATGCGGCGCTCGCGCTGGCGGATAAAATCCGCGGCATGGGCGTACGGGCGGGCTTTTCCATCAAGCCCAACACTCCCATCGAGCCGTGGTTGGACAAACTAGAGCACTTTGATTTGGCACTGGTAATGTCGGTTGAACCTGGCTTCGGAGGCCAGAAGTTTATGCCTGAGATGCTGGATAAGGTACGCACATTGCGCGCTGCCATTGATGAGCAGGGCCTCGATACCCTGATCGAAATCGACGGTGGCATCTCCGCCGAGACCATCGCTGCATCCGCGGAAGCTGGCTGCCACGCGTTCGTGGCCGGTTCTGCCATCTACAAGCAAGCAGACAAGGCCGCAGCAGTCGAGGAACTGCGCCAGCTGGCCTCGCAATAGTTTTCTAACCGCTTCACATCCCGAACCTTTCGCGGGACCGTCCTTGACCAAACGGAAATTGCAATCAGAAAGTCTTTATGAAGCTTGACCTCGATGCCGCCCTCATCCGTGCGATGGAGGCGGGTCAATCCGTGCGCGGCACGACGAGCCCCAACCCGCCGGTGGGTGCAGTCATTCTCGACGCCGAGGGCAACCTCGTAGGCACTGGCGCCACTCAGCCCGTAGGCGGGCCGCATGCCGAGGTCATGGCCCTACAAGAGGCCGGCAGCAGCGCCCGCGGCGGCATAGCAGTCGTTACACTCGAGCCGTGCAACCACACTGGGCGCACTGGCCCCTGCGCGGAAGCACTTATCGCGGCGGATATTTCCCAGGTATATTTCCTGCATCCTGACCCGAACGGCGTGGCTGCTGGCGGGGCGCAGACTCTGCGCGCCGCGGGCATTGAGGTCGCACAGATTGAAGCGCCTGCGGAGTTGCCCGTGTCCGATGCTCTCATCCCGTGGTTGACTTCGCTGCGCCTGGGCCGCCCGCACGTGACCCTAAAGTTTGCGCAAACACTCGACGGTTTTACCGCGGCAAGCGATGGTACAAGTCAATGGATTACCGGGGAGCACGCGCGTGAATGGGTGCACGTCGACCGCGCGCGGCGTGACGCCATCATTATCGGCACCGGCACCGCGCTGGCAGACAACCCCTCGTTGACCGCTCGTTTCCCCGATGGCACGCTGCGGGAGCAACAGCCGCGCCGCGTCGTGATTGGCCAAAGGAACTTAGAGGATGCGGGAGCGGCATCGTCGCATTTGCGCGAACTTGGCTACGATCAATTTGCCAACATCGATGACGCACTGATTTCGCTTTATGAGGCGGGCGCACGCGACGTGTTGGTCGAGGGCGGGGCCGGGCTGGCCAGCGCCTTCCTCAATGCCGGATACGTGGATGCGGTGCAGGCCTACATTGCGCCGCTGTTGCTCGGAGAGGGGCGGGGAGTGTTGGCCCATCCGGTGGCCCAAACCTTGCAGGATGCGCGTCGTTTTCAGCGCGTGGGCACCACCGTGCTGGGCGACGATGTGCTCATCGAGTACGTGCGCAGGCCATACGTGGATGACGAGTAGAGTCAAGCCTTCGAGATTAAAAGTTAAAGGATAGATTTTGTTTACTGGACTCGTGGAAGAAATCGGCACGGTCGCTTCCTTGGAGCGGCAGGGAGACGCGATCCGCTTAGGAATCGCCGCGCCTAAGATACTTGACGACGCCGCCCTTGGTGACTCCATCGCAATCAACGGCGTGTGCCTCACCGTGGCCGAGCGAACCGCGGACGTCTTCATCGCCGACGTCATGCAGGAATCCCTAAATCGTTCGGCGCTCGGCGAACTGCGCGTGGGGTCCCAGGTCAACGTGGAGCGTGCTCTGCTTCCAACTACCCGCTTGGGCGGCCACATCATGCAGGGCCATGTCGACGGCACTGCGAAACTCATCTCGCGCACCCCGTCTGAGAACTGGGAGGTGTTGCGTTTCGAGCTGCCCGCCGGACTTGCGCGATACGTGGTAGAGAAGGGTTCTATCGCAGTCAGCGGCACCTCGCTGACGGTAAGCAACATCGGCGCAGACTGGTTCGAGGTCTCTCTCATTCCGACAACGCTGCGCGACACCATATTCGGGCAGCTGGAAGTTGGTGCCGCAGTCAACCTCGAAGTAGATGTGCTGGCCAAGTACGTGGAAAAAATGTTTGGGCCTAACGCTTCCGGCGCCAACGGCAAGGGCTAGAGTAAGTCTTTATGACCGCTGCAGAATCTTCCGTCAAACTCGATACCGTTGAACAAGCTATTGCTGACATCGCTGCCGGCAAAGCCGTGGTGGTGGTAGACAATGAAGACCGTGAGAATGAAGGAGATCTGATTTTCGCCGCCGAGCTTGCGACTCCGGAGCTCGTGGCGTTTATGGTTCGATACACCTCCGGCTATATTTGCGCGCCACTTATGCCCGAAGATTGTGCTCGCCTCAATCTTCCGCCGATGATCGCGGTTAACGAAGATGTTCGCCACACTGCCTACACGGTCACGGTAGATGCTGCGACTGGCTCGACGGGTATCTCGGCTGGTTCCCGCGCCGAGACCATCCGGCGCCTGGCTGACCCGACCTCCGAGATCGGAGATTTCACTCGCCCTGGTCACGTAGTTCCGCTGGCTGCTCGACCCGGCGGCGTGCTGGAGCGCGACGGCCACACTGAGGCTTCCATCGACCTTGCCCGACTGGCCGGGTTGCGTCCGGCGGGCGTGCTGTGCGAGATCGTATCGGAAGAAGACCCGACCGATATGGCGCGTTCACCGGAGCTGCGCCGCTTCGCAGATGCCCATGGTTTGTCGATGATTTCGATCGAGCAGCTCATCGAATGGCGCCGCCACCATGAGACTCAGATCGTGCGCTCGGTGTCTACCCGCCTGCCTACTGAGCACGGCGTGTTTACTGCGATCGGCTACACCCACGACGTCGACAAGAGCGAGCATATCGCCTTAGTCGCAGGCGACGTCGAGGCGCTTAAGGGCGCGGAGAATGTGCTCGTGCGTGTGCATTCCGAATGCCTTACTGGCGACGTTTTTGGTTCGCGTCGCTGCGATTGCGGTCCTCAGCTCAACGCCTCTTTGCGGGCGGTGCAGGAGGCCGGACAGGGGGTTGTGGTCTACCTGCGTGGTCAAGAGGGTCGTGGAATCGGCTTGGTCAACAAGCTCAAGGCCTATCACCTGCAGGACAAGGGCCTCGACACTGTCGACGCCAACCTCGAACAGGGATTGCCCGAAGACGCACGCGAGTACTCGGTTGCGGGCCAGATCTTGCGAGACCTTGGCATTGTTTCCGCCAACTTGATGACCAACAATCCGCACAAGGGCGACGGCCTCTTTGGCTTTGGCGTCGACGTCTCCCAGCACACTAATCTGGCTGTTGCTGCCAATGAAGACAACATCACCTACCTGCGCACCAAGCGTGACCGTATGGGCCATGATCTGCCGCAGGTTGCGCAGTGGGACTCCGAGCACAGCTAAAAATTAGCACTTCTTAGAAAGGACCGTGATGGCTAAAGAAGGCCTGCCAGACATCCAGCTCGTTTCGGCCGAGGGCGTTCGCGTCGCGATCGTTACTTCAACGTGGAACGCCGAAATCTGCGATCAACTGCATAAGCGCGCGATCGAAACCGCTCAAGCATGTGGCGCCAAGGTCACCGAGCTGCGCGTGGTTGGCGCACTGGAACTGCCTGTCGTTGTCCAAGCAGCGGCTCGTTCTCACGACGCCGTCGTGGCTTTGGGCTGCGTCGTTAAGGGCGGAACCCCGCACTTCGACTATGTCTGTGACTCGGTCACCCAAGGCCTGACGCGCATTGCACTCGACGAGTCGACGCCCGTGGCGAACGGCGTGTTGACAGTTAACGAGTACTCCCAGGCCGTCGATCGTGCAGGCTTTGATACATCTGATGAAGACAAGGGCGCTGAGTCGATGGTTGCGGCTTTAGACACCGTCATGAAATTGCGTACACTGGACGGACTGGCAGGCTAAACGCCTGCGCCTAACCTGTAGTGACGCTTAAATAGGTGAGAAGAAGGACTAAATGACGGACGCACACGAATCTCAGGCGAGCGAGACTACATCTCGCAAGCACCTATCTGATGCCGAGATTCTGGCCTACACCAGCGCAGACCCTTTTGCGCTGACGTCGACCAAACCTTGGCTTTATGAGACCAAGTCTCCATACCTACGCAAGATTGCGATTGGTTGGGTAGTCCTCGTCATGGCTATCCACATCTTTATGGGTGTTACCTTGGACGTCTCCTTTACAGGTGCGGCGGTGACCACGATTGATAAGTTTGCATTCCCCGGCGTCGGCGTATTGATTTCCATCTTGTCGTGGATTGCACTGACCCGCCCACGCTTGCGGGCTAACGAGGACGGAGTCGAGGTCCGCAATATTGTCGGCACTCGTTTCTACCCATGGCAGGTTGTGTATGGGCTGTCCTTCCCAGAGGGGGAGCGTATGGCCCGCATCGAGCTTCCCGATTTCGAGTTCGTTCCTGTCTGGGCACTGCAGTCTGGTGACAAACAAGACGTAATCACTAAGGTTCGCCAGTTCCGCGAACTTGAAGCCAAGTACATGCCGCAGGACTAACGTGGCTGATCCCACAACATACAGGCCAGCGCCCGGAACGATACCCACGGAACCGGGCGTTTATAAGTTTCGCGACGAAAACCGAAGGGTAATCTACGTCGGCAAGGCCAAGAATCTCCGAGCCCGCCTGTCCAATTACTTTCAGGACATTACGCAGCTGCATCCACGCACCAGGCAGATGGTGCTCACGGCTGCTTCGGTGGAGTGGACCGTGGTGGCCAGCGAGGTCGAAGCACTCCAATTGGAGTACACATGGATTAAGCGTTTCGATCCACGATTCAACGTCATGTATCGCGACGACAAGACGTACCCAATGTTGGCGGTCTCGGTGGGAGAGGCGGTTCCACGTGCGTTCTTCTATCGCGGGCCGCGCCGCAAAGGCGTGCGTTACTTCGGCCCTTATTCGCACGCCTGGGCAGTACGCGAGACCCTAGACCTACTGACCCGCGTCTTTCCTATGCGCACCTGTGCCAAGGGCGTATACAACCGCCACGAGCGTCTCGGCCGGCCGTGCCTGTTGGGTTACATCGGCAAGTGCGATGCGCCGTGTATCGGCCGCGTATCAAAGGACGAGCACCGTGAGACGGTCAACGAGCTGGTTTCCTTTATGAACGGCAACACCAGCAAGGTAACCCGCGAGCTGACCCAGCGCATGGAGGAAGCTGCGGAGAATCTTGAGTTCGAGCTTGCCGCCCGATTGCGCGACGACCTGGGCGCCATCAATAAGATCATGGAACAACAAGCCGTGGTGTTCGGCGATGGCACCGACGCCGACCTCATCGCTTTTAGCTCCGATGAGCTAGAAGCAGCGGTACAGATTTTCCACGTACGCAATGGGCGAATCCGCGGCCAGCGCGGATGGGTCGTGGAGCGCTCTGGTGATCAGGCCCCACTCGAGCCACTCGAGGAAGGCAAACCTGACCCCGGACTTCCGGCCCTCATGCAGAACTTCCTCATTCAGTTCTATTCCGACGCTGCTGACAGGCAGAAGCAGGAATTGGAAGAAGACGCTGCGCTCAATAGGCGAGGGGTGGATCAGGAGTCCCATACCGAGGAACACCTCGGCAACGTGATCCCACGAGAAATCCTGGTCCAGGCTATGCCGGACGAGGCAGCTGAGGTCAAGTCTTTGTTGGAGCAGCTGCGTGGTGCGCACGTGGACTTGCGCGTGCCCCAGCGCGGCGACAAGCGATCCCTGATGGAGACCGTGGAGAAGAACGCCAAGGAGCAGCTTCGTCAACACAAGCTCAAGCGCGTTGGCGATATCACAGCACGCTCTGCCGCGCTGCAGGACATTCAGGAGGCCTTGGGCATGGACCAGGCGCCTTTGCGCATAGAGTGTACGGATATTTCCCACATTCAGGGCACGGACGTTGTCGCTTCTTTGGTGGTCTTTGAGGATGGGCTTCCGCGCAAGTCGGACTATCGCCGTTATCGCATTAAGGAAGCAGCTGGCGACGGCCGCTCGGACGATGTCGGCTCCATCGCTGAGGTCACGCGGCGTCGCTTTAAGCGACACAATGAAGACAAGCTGGCCAACCCAGACGAAGAGGTGGAGGAGTCGACCTTCGCTGACGAGAAGGTGACGGAAGAGTCTGCTGAAGCTGGGCGTCGTTTCGCGTATCCGCCGCAGCTCTTCATCGTTGATGGCGGTGCGCCGCAGGTAGCCGCTGCCCAGGAAGTCTTTGACGAGCTGGGCATTGTCGACGTCACTCTCGTCGGCTTGGCCAAGCGCTTGGAAGAGATCTGGGTTCCCGGTGACGATGAGCCAGTTATCTTGCCGCGAAACTCCCAGGCGTTGTTCTTGCTGCAACAGATCCGCGACGAGGCTCACCGCTTCGCCATTACCTATCACCGCCAGCAGCGCTCCAAACGCATGCGTTCCTCTGTGCTGGACAGTGTGCCTGGGTTGGGTCCACAGCGCAGGACTGACCTGGTCAAGCACTTTGGCTCGGTGAAGAAGCTGAAAGAGGCTAGCGTCGAGCAAATTGCCGCCGTAAAGGGCTTTGGCCCCAAGTTGGCCAGCGTAGTTTTTGAACACCTGCATAGTTAGGAATCTTCAGGAACCTTCCAGCTTTGGCGCGTTAAGATGGTTGCTATGACGCACTTAGAAACACCGCCGGTCTTCATTACTGGCATGTCCGGCGGCGGCCTCACCTCGGCAGCTAAGGTTCTCGAGGACAAGGGCTACTACGTGGCCCATAACATCCCGCCAAAAGCCATTGTGGATCTTCTAAAGCTGTGTTCCTTGGAAGAGACGAAGGTCAAGAAGGTTGCTGCGGTAACCGATGTGCGCTCCCGCATGTTTCATGGTTCACTGCTGGAGACCATTGATGAGGTCACGCAGTTGGGCATGAAGCCCACGGTTCTGTTTCTCGATGCGCGCGATGACGTGCTGATCCGCCGTTTTGATTCTGTTCGTCGCACGCATCCGCTGCAGGGCGATGAAACGCTCAAGGCCGGCATCCAGAGGGAGCGCCAGGTTGTGGCTGAGGTGCGCGAGCGCGCCGACATCATCATCGACACCACAAACCTGTCAATTCATGATCTGCGTCGTGCCATCGAAGCAGCATTTGGTGACATGAGCAAGGACACCCAGCACGTCACCGTTGAGTCGTTCGGCTTCAAACACGGCTCCCCACGAGACGCGGATTTGGTCGTCGACGTGCGATTCCTTCCCAACCCTTATTGGGTTCCGGAACTACGCGGATATCGAGGCACCGATGAACCTGTCTCTGATTACGTCCTCGCCCACCCTGCTGCAGAGAACTTCATCGAGCATTTCTTGGAGATGTTTGAGACCATGCTCGCTGGTTACCGCCACGAGGGTAAAAACTTCATCACCGTGGGCGTCGGGTGTACAGGTGGACATCACCGCTCCGTCGCTGTGTCAGAGGAGATTGCTCGCCGCTTGCGTCAGCGAGAAGATCTGGATGTCAATACCCTCCACCGCGACATTGCGCGGGATTAATCTCGCCCCTATTTCATTACCCGGAAAGCTCTTTTAGAACCAATGACTCGATTTTCACACATGGCATGCCTGGGTGGCGGTCACGGCCTTTACCAAACCCTGCTAGCCGCGCGAATGAGTAATGCTGAACGAATCTCGGCAATCGTCACGGTCGCAGACGACGGTGGTTCTTCTGGCCGTCTTCGCCGTGAGCTCGACATCATTCCGCCCGGAGACCTCCGGATGGCGTTGGCGGCCCTGTCTGGCGATACTGAAGCAGGCAAGATGTGGGCGCAGACTCTCCAGCATCGATTCGGCGGTAACGGGGCCATGGCCGGTCATGCGGTGGGTAATCTGCTCATTGCCGGGCTTACCGATGTTCTCGGCGATTATCAGGCCGCTCTGGACGCGGTAGCGGTGCTCACTGAGTCCCACGGTCGAGTGCTTCCCGTGGTTAATCAGCCCCTCGATATCGAAGCTGAGGTTGCCGGATTGGATGACGATCCTCGAATTATGCGGGCCGTCCGCGGGCAGGTCGCGGTGGCATCGACTCCTGGTCAAGTCCGAAGAGTAAGGATCCTTCCTGAGTACCCCGAAGCAAATCCTGAGGCTGTCGCCGCGCTTGCCGACGCCGACCTCATCACCATCGGCCCTGGCTCTTGGTTTAGCTCGGTTCTGCCGCATGTGTTGGTCCCGGAAATTGTCGATACAGTGCGTAATTCCCATGCACTGCGCGTTGTGGTACTCAACTTGTCGGCTGAGCCAGGGGAGACGCATGGCTTTTCTGCGGAGAGGCACTTACACGTTTTGGCTCAACACGCGCCTAATCTAAGAATCGACCGAGTTTTGGTGGATGAAGGCGCAATCCCGAGCGAAAGTGAGCGGGTCTATTTGCAACGCGCCGCGAGCGTTTTGGGTGCTAAAGCATCCTTCGCGGACCTTAGCCAAAGAGACGGAAATGGAGCAAGTACAAACAAACATGACCCGGAGAAGCTGTCGGTTGCTCTGGGCGAGCTTGTCAAGGGCTAAGAGACCTGAAACGTCGGCATTGAACGTATCTCGCTAAACTATAAAAACTGCCGTGTGCTTCTTGGCACACGCTCCAATGCTTTTAAGAAAGGGGCAAAGACTTTGTCTGCTTCATTGACCGATCAGGTCAAGGACGAACTCACTGAAGTCTCGGTTCCGCGCCAATCCGCACGAGCTGCGGAGATTTCAGCCATTTTGCGCTTTGCCGGCGAGTTAACCATTAGCGGCGATCAGATGGCTTATGAGGTTGAGCTTGATAATCAGCGTATTGCTGACCGCTTTGTTGATGGACTTGAAGAACTCTTCGGGCTGAAGGTCGGCACTCACGTCGTAGGGCCTGCGACTTCACAGAAGAAATCGCGGGTTCAGCTGCGTATTGCTACAGGGGCAAAAGAGTTAACTAGACGTCTCGGACTTATCACCCGCTCAGGCCATCCCGTGGTGGGTTTGCCGCCGCAGGTGATCTCCGGCTCGATTGCTGATAACGAAGCCGCATGGCGTGGCGCATTCTTGGCGCAGGGAGCGTTGACCGAGCCTGGCCGTTCTTCCACTCTGGAAGTATTGTGCCCTTGCCAAGAGGCGGCGCTTGCTCTTGTGGGGTGCGCGCGACGCCTTGGTATCGCCGCTAAGACGAAAGAAACCCGGGGGGCAGACCGTGTGGTCGTGCGTGACGGCGACGCCATTGGCGCTTTGCTGACCCGCATGGGTGCGCAAGAAACTCGTTTGACGTGGGAGAAGAAACGCGTAAAGCGCGAGGCACACGATACCTCGAAGCGCTTGGACAATTTTGACGACGCAAACCTTCGTAGATCGGCGCGCGCCGCAGTCACCGCGGCAGCTCGAGTAGAACGTGCGATGGAGATCTTGGGCGATGACGTGCCAGAACATCTTGCCGATGCCGGACGTCTGCGTGTACAGCACCGTGAAGCCTCACTCGAGGAGCTAGGTCGCCTCGCAGATCCTCCCATGACCAAGGACGCGGTGGCTGGCCGCATTCGCCGCCTGCTTTCGATGGCTGACAAACGGGCGGAAGAATTGCAGATTCCCGACACCAATGACTCAGTGACGGAGGATCTTTTCGACCAGTCCTAAAGGTTTTGGTTTAGTTCGATTCAGTATTGCCTGCCGCCTTGTCCGATCGGATGGGGCGGTTTTTGATTGGGCAAAACGGTCACATTCGGGGCGGTGAAGCTAATTTTCTTGCTGTGAAATTCTCCCGTTATTGTTGATTATCTGCCGTTAAGCTGGGGGAGTGACATATCCCACCTTTATCAACATAAAACAACATATACGGGCAAAAGCAGGTGAATTCCTGCGCATATTTACCAAGCGCTTAGACACAGGTTGCAATATTGTACGCCTCTTTTCTGGTTTCGGCATTCAACTTTCTGCACCCGCGCTCAGCCGCTGCACGCACTATGTTTGCTCGGTAGTATCGGCCGTGTTGGGAAAACTCACCGAGGTTCTTCGCATAAGGCAGAACTAGAGGAGATGCCTCGGACCAACACGAACGTTTACTCGATTTTTAGAGGAGAAATAACAGTGACCATCCGCGTAGGCATCAATGGCTTTGGCCGCATCGGCCGCAACTTCTTCCGTGCAATTGCTCAGGGCAACACCGACCTCGAGGTTGTTGCAGTCAACGACCTGACCGATAACGGCACCCTCGCAAACCTGCTGAAGTACGACTCCGTGTTGGGCCGTTTCGATGGCGAAATCTCCTTCGACGATGAGTCCATCACCGTCAACGGCCACCGCATCGCAGTCTCCGCAGAGCGCGATCCAAAGAACCTAAAGTGGTCCGACCACAACGTTGACATCGTTGTTGAGTCCACCGGCTTCTTCACCGACGGTGAGGCTGCAAAGGCTCACATCGAGGCTGGCGCAAAGAAGGTCATCATCTCTGCACCTGCTAAGAACGTGGACGCAACATTCGTTTACGGCGTCAACTCCGATTCTTACGACCCTGCAAACCACAACGTCATCTCCGCAGCATCTTGCACCACCAACTGCCTAGCTCCGATGGCTAAGGTTCTCAACGACAAGTTCGGCATCGAGAAGGGCCTCATGACCACCGTTCACTCCTACACCGGTGACCAGCGCATCCAGGACGCTCCTCACAAGGACCCACGCCGTGCACGCGCCGCTGCTGTGAACATGGTTCCTACCTCCACCGGTGCAGCTAAGGCTGTTGCTCTGGTTCTGCCTGAACTCGAGGGCAAGCTGGACGGCTACGCAATGCGTGTTCCGACCATCACGGGTTCCGCAACAGACCTGACCTTCACCGCTTCCCGCGACGTCACCGTTGAAGAAGTCAACGCTGCAATCAAGGAAGCTGCTGTCGGCGAGTTCGGCGAGACCCTGGCTTACACCGAGGACCCAATCGTCTCCACCGACATCATCACCGACCCGCACGGCTGCATCTTCGATGCTGGCGTAACCAAGGTTTCCAACGGCAACCTGGTTAAGGTTCTCGGCTGGTACGACAACGAGTGGGGCTACACCAACCAGCTCGTACGCACCACCTCCCTGGTCGCTTCCAAGCTCTAATCCGCTGCGAGTCCTAAAGACCTCACTTGGATGATTAACCGGCCCACACTTTGCCCACTTGGGCTAGGCGTGGGCCGGTATTCTTATATAGAACTCTTTTTAAAAATCGATTAAGGAGAAAATTATGGCTTTCAAGACCCTAGATGATCTCATCGCCGAAGGCGTTGAGTCCCGCCACGTACTCGTCCGCTCCGACTTCAACGTCCCACTGGACGATGAGGGTAACATCACCGACTCCGGACGCATCACCGCTTCGCTGCCTACCATCAAGGCACTCGTCGAGGGCGGCGCCAAGGTTATCCTGTCCGCACACCTTGGCCGGCCTAAGGGTGAGGTCAACCCGAAGTACTCCCTGGCTCCTGTAGCTGAGGCTCTTTCCGAGGCTCTCGGCCAGTACGTCGCACTGGCTGGCGACGTCACCGGTGAAGACGCTCACGAGCGTGCCAACGGCCTTAACGATGGCGACGTAATGCTCATCGAAAACGTCCGCTTCGACCCACGTGAGACCTCTAAGGACGAGGCAGAGCGCGGTGCTTTCGCAGACGAGCTCGTTGCCCTTGCCGCTGACAATGGTGCATTCGTCTCCGACGGTTTCGGTGTTGTCCACCGTGCACAGGCTTCTGTGTACGACGTCGCCAAGCGCCTGCCCGCATACGCCGGCAAGCTCGTGCAGAAAGAGGTAGAGACTCTCGCTGCAGTTGCTGAAAAGCCTGAGTCCCCATACGTCGTTGTGCTCGGCGGCGCCAAGGTATCTGACAAGCTCGGCGTCATTGAGGCTCTTGCTGGCAAGGCAGACAAGGTCATCATCGGCGGCGGCATGTGCTACACCCTGCTAGCTGCTAAGGGCTACAACGTCCAGAACTCCCTTCTGCAGGAAGACCAGATCGACAACTGCAAGGACCTCCTTGAGCGCTTCGGCGATAAGATTGTCCTGCCAGTTGACCTGATTGCTGCAACCGAGTTCGACGCTGATGCGGAAAACAAGGTTGTCGCCCTCGACGGCATCCCAGAGGGCTGGATGTCCCTAGACATCGGGCCAGAGTCCGTTAAGGAATTCGACAAGGTGATTGCTTCCTCCAAGACCCTCTTCTGGAACGGCCCAATGGGTGTGTTCGAGATGGAGGCATTCTCCAAGGGCACCGCTGGCGTCGCTCAGTCCATTATCGATGCAACTAAGAACAACGGCTCCTTCACTGTTGTCGGTGGTGGCGACTCCGCCGCTTCCGTCCGCCTCCTTGGCCTTGATGAGGACGGCTTCTCCCACATCTCTACCGGTGGTGGCGCTTCCCTCGAGTTCCTTGAGGGCAAGGAGCTGCCGGGTGTATCGGTTCTGCAGTCCTAATCGAGCCACTAAACTCTTTAAGAAAGGAATTTCCCACTATGGCACGTAAGCCACTTATCGCCGGCAACTGGAAGATGAACCTCGACCACAAGGAAGCAATCGCTTCCATCCAGAAGTTCGACTTCTCCCTTCCAAAGGACTACTACGAGAAGGTCGACGTTGCCTTCATGGTTCCGTTCACCGACCTGCGCACCTTGCAGACTCTCTCTGAGGGCGACAAGCTCGAGCTGACCTACGGTGCTCAGGACATCTCCAAGCACGAGTCCGGCGCCTACACCGGCGAAGTCTCCGGCAAGATGCTCTCCGCACTCGGCTGCACCTGGGTTGTCGTTGGTCACTCCGAGCGCCGCGAGTACCACGGTGAGACCGACGAGCTCGTCGCAGAGAAGGCTGCTGCTGCGCTGAGGAACGGCATCAGCCCGATCGTCTGCGTTGGCGAGCCGCTCGATGTCCGTGAAGCTGGCACCCACGTTGACTACGTGGTCAACCAGACCCGCAATTCCCTCGCTTGTCTGAGCGCTGAGGATCTTTCCAAGACCGTCGTTGCTTACGAACCAGTGTGGGCTATCGGTACTGGCAAGGTTGCTTCGGCTGACGATGCACAGGAAGTATGTGCGGCAATCCGTGACCTCGTCCGTGAGCTTGCAGGCGATGAGGTAGCAGAGGGCATCCGAATCCTCTACGGTGGCTCTGTCAAGGTTGATTCCGTGGCTGAGATTGTGGGTAAGCCGGACGTTGACGGCGGCCTGGTCGGCGGCGCATCACTCGTTGGTGACGAATTCGCCAAGCTCGCTGCGAACGCGTCGACTGCAGTTTAACTCTGGAACCTAGGCGTGGGTCGGAATATCGTCCGGCCCACGTCGTGGTGTAAAGTGGTCCGGAGTTAATTAATAAAGTTTGAGAGGAACGATCCTATGATCTTGGCCCTGGAAATCATCCTGGTGATTGCCGCGATCCTCATGTCTATCTTTGTTCTCCTGCACAAGGGTAAGGGTGGCGGTCTGTCCAGCCTTTTCGGTGGAGGCGTCCAGTCCAACCTTTCGGGCTCCACGGTCGTGGAGAAGAACTTGGACCGCTACACCATTGTCATGGTGATTATCTGGTTGGCGTGCATCGTTGCGCTGAACCTGATCCAGGCATTCGGCGTCTAATCGCGTAAGAAGAAGCCCGCGTTGACTGTTAATGGTCAACGCGGGCTTTTTCTATGCCTAGCTTCGGAGCTGTCGGGCTCCGTGCTATCGGTATATCCCACCCTAAAACGTGCATAACTGCCAACGAAAGGCTCACAAAGCGCTTGCGGAGGCGCTTCGTTGGCAGATACGCAGATCTCTCAACGAGTTGTTAGAGTTCACCCGCTGCGTCATCGGACAGGAAGAGGATTGTCTCCTGGGTTCCGTGTGCACCAGCAGCCGGCCACTCCACAGCAGGAGAGCCCTTAACGATGTGAGACGCAGCCTCAGCCTTTTCAGCACCGGACACTAGGAACCACACCCGCTGGGAACGGTTAACCGCAGGGAGGGTCAAAGTAACCCGCTCTGCCGGGGGCTTCGGAGAGTCGTGAACTGCCACAACGAGTTCCTCCTCCTCGAGGACCGCAGGGGAGTGCGGGAACATCGAGTTGATGTGCCCCTCGCCACCCATGCCCAACAAGTGAAGGTCGAAGCCGTTTGGGGCGAATTCGGCAATCTCGCCGGCATATGCCTTAGCGGCATGCTCCATGGCGATGGCGCCTAAATCGAGACCATGGATGTGTTGCTCAGGAATGCCTACCTCGTGGAGAAGAGCAGCACGGGCTTGACCCTCATTGGAATCAGGATCAGAAACTGGGACATTTCGCTCATCACCGAAGAATACGTGGACGCGAGTCCAGTCAATTGCCAGAGCAGGGTAGTCCTCACTCTGGCCATGTGCTGCCGCATCAAGGCGAGCCAGTTCGCGGAGTGTTCCTATGCCAGCGCCGCCGCCAGTGAGAACCACGCGGGCAACGCCATCATTGTGGAGCCCGCCGCCCGGGGCCTGAATCGCCGTCACGACGTCGATGAATTTAAGGGCGGCAGAGGATATGAGTTCGTCTACATCGCTCACGCGGTGAAGAGTGACCATGTCAGTGAGATCCTTAAGGGTCAAAAAATAGTAGTAGGGCTAACTGTAGTCCACGCGCGGCAAAGCTCGAAGCGTATGCGCGTATGTCTTGTCGGAATCGAGATGACGTAGCTCTTCAGAAAGGACCTCCGCCTGTGAACGGATGCCCAAAGAGACCAGAGAGTCCGGAGAGCCAGGAACTTGTACGCGAACAGTTCCTGCGTCGACCACTTCCACAGTGACGTGGGAAGATACGCGGTTGAAGCGCAAAGAATGAATGGGGAAGGAACCCTTTTCCGGCGACTGCGTAACGTTGCGGTGTACTGGAACGCTCAGGGCGTCGAGAAGCCAGCCTGCAGCAAAGTCCGCTGCTGGGTTGAGTTGTGCCCCGCATACTTCTACTGACTCGACCGGTTCATGAGGGTGGCGGTCTAGGGCCGAGGCCACGATTCCGCGCCACAGCGTAATGGCGGCCCAGGACATATCAGAATCACCCGGGGTGTACCCGTGGGAGAGCTGCATCAGTTCTTCGTGCGTTGCGCCCTCGCCATAGGCCACGTTGGTAATACGGCGCTGCGCGAGCTTGCCAATCGGGCTGCGGGCAGGGTGCTCCGGGCACTTCGTGGGCCACCACGCCACAATCGGGGTATCCGGGAGCAGCAGCGGAGTGACTACGGATTCGGCCTGCGCAGACAGAGCTCCCTTCAAGTGCATGACCACGATCTCCGAAGCACCAGCCTCGCCACCGACGCGTAGCTCGGCATCGAGATGAGTTTCTTCCAAGTGGGAACCAGCAATGACCACGAGCACGCGTGACGGGTGCTCATGGGAGGCGTCGCGCACGGAGGAAAGAATCGCCTCGATGTCGTCGCCTTCGTTGGCAGCAACGATGAGGGTCAGCACGCGGCCGGTGGTCAAGGTGTAGTGTTCTTGGGCCTCAACGAGTTTCTTGGAGATCTTGCGCGTCGTGGTGTCAGGCAATGGAATAATCAACGCTTCTTCTCCTTATGGTCGGCGCCAGGAGTGGCCCCGGCGGCGCAACATCGTATTGGCAGACTCAGGGCCCCACGTTCCCGCGGGGTATTCCTCAGGTTGGCCAGCTTTGGACCAGTACTCGATGATGGGATCGAGGATGGACCAGGACAGCTCAACCTCTTCGTTGGTGGGGAAGAGGGAGGACTCGTCGAGGAGGGCATCGAGGATGAGACGCTCGTAGGCTTCGGGGGACTCTTCAGTGAAGGCCTCCGCGTAGGCGAAGTCCATGTTCACATCGCGAACCTCCATGGTGGAGCCCGGCACCTTCGAGCCGAAGCGCATGGTAACGCCCTCGTCAGGCTGGACACGGATGACCACGGCGTTCTGGCCCAGCGACTCGGCTTGGCCCTTGTGGAAAGGCTGATGCGGCGCGGTCTTGAAGACCAAGGCGATCTCCGTGACGCGACGGCCCAAGCGCTTGCCGGTGCGCAGGTAGAAAGGAACACCTGCCCAGCGGCGCGAATTTACCTCGAGGGTGCAGGCAGCATAAGTCTCGGTGGTGGAGGCAGGATCGAATCCTTCCTCTTCGCGAAGACCGCGCACGTATTCAGAGCCCTGCCATCCGGCCGAGTACTGGCCGCGGGCAGTGGTCTTGTTCAGCGGGTGCACCGGCTGCGTCGCACGCAGCACCTTGATCTTTTCGGCCTGCAGAGCTTCCGGCGCGAATGAGGATGGTTCCTCCATTGCAACGAGCGCGAGCAGCTGCAGCAGGTGGTTCTGGATGACGTCACGGGCAGCGCCGATTCCGTCGTAGTAGCCAGCGCGGCCACCGAGGCCGATGTCCTCAGCCATCGTAATCTGCACGTGGTCGATGTAATGCGCGTTCCACATCGGCTCGAAAATCTGGTTGGCAAAGCGCAGAGCCATGATGTTTTGTACGGTTTCCTTGCCCAAGTAGTGGTCAATACGGAAGACCGAGGACTCGGGGAACACTGCATTGACGATTTCGTTGAGCTTGCGCGCGGATTCCTGGTTGTGACCGAAAGGTTTTTCAATAATGACGCGGCGCCACGAGTCGTTAGCGCTGTTCGCCATACCCACACGCTCGAGTTGGTGGCAGATGCTCGAGAAGAACTCTGGTGGGACAGACAAGTAATAAGCCCAGTTGCCGCCGGTACCGCGTGAGGTATCGAGCTCCGCGAGGCGAGCAGAAAGGCCGTCGAAGCCAGCGTCGTCAAAAGCGCCATGCACGAACTCAATGCCTTGGACTAGGTGCTGCCAAACATGTTCGTTGAACTTGGTGCGGGCGCCAGCCTTGACGGCTCCCAGCACATACTCGGCAAAAGCGTCCTTGTCCCAGTCGCGGCGTCCGTAGCCTACCAAAGTAAAGCCCGCGGGCAAGAGGCCGCGGTTGGCAAGGTCGTAGATAGCTGGCAGCAGCTTTTTGTAGGCGAGGTCGCCGGTTACCCCGAAGATAACCATGCCGGAAGGGCCGGCGATGCGCGGGAGGCGCTTATCCTTCTCGTTGCGCAGTGGATTTACCCAGGCGCTCGATTCCGTCACAGGGTTTCCTTTCCCAAATCTTTGTCCAGCGACACATTCTAGCGACAAGCGCCCCGCTGAGGTTAGTCAGCGGGGCGCAAGGCGAAGAATTCTTTAGTTAAAGACGAGCAGCCATGGATTCGAGCAGCTCATCCCAAGCAGCGACGAACTTGTCGACGCCTTCCTTCTCCAGCACTGCGAACACGTCCTGGAAGTCGATGCCCAAATCCTCGAGCTCAGCGAATACTGCATCTGCTTCAGCCTTCGCTCCGGAGAGGGTGTCACCGTGCAGGTTACCTTCGGAAAGGACCGCATCAATGGTCTTTTCCGGCATGGTGTTGACCGTGTGCGGGCCAGCAAGCTCGGAAACGTACAGCGTTGCTGGGTACTCCGGGTTCTTCACGCCGGTAGATGCCCACAGTGGGCGCTGCACGTTTGCGCCCTCTGGAAGATCATCCGAGTTGAGCAATTCTTCCTCGAAAAGGGCGTAAGCACGCTGCGCATTGGCGACGCCCGCTTTGCCACGTGCCGCGAGAGCTTCCGGCGTGCCGATGGTCTCGAGGCGCTTGTCCACCTCAGTATCTAGACGGGAAACGAAGAAGGACGCGACCGAGTGAATCTTGGATACGTCATGACCTGCCTCAGCAGCGCGCTTGATGCCCTTTTTGAACGCATCGATGACCTGGGCGTAGCGCTCCACGGAGAAGATCAAGGTGACGTTGACCGAGATGCCGTCGGCAAGCGCGTCTGCGATAGCCGGCAGCGAGCCCTCCGTTGCCGGAATCTTGATCATCAGGTTCGGGCGGTTGACACGCGCCCACAGCTCACGAGCCTGCTGGATGGTGGCCTGGGTATCTGCAGAAATGCGCGGATCCACCTCGATGGACACGCGGCCGTCGCGGCCTTCAGATGCCTTGTAGATGCCGGCGAAGAGATCGCAAGCATTGGCGACGTCGTCGATCGCCAGGGAGTAGACGGCGTCGTCAGCCTTGGCGCCCTCTTCCTCCAACGCAGCAATCGCGGAATCGTACGCGGTGCCCTTCGACATCGCTGCCGCGAAGATTGCCGGGTTGGTGGTAACACCCACGATGGACTTGGTCTTGATGATCTCCGCCAAGTTGCCGGACTCCAGCCTCTCGCGGGAGAGGTCGTCGAGCCACGTGGAGGTACCGAGCTGTGCTAGTTCGTCAATGTGAGACATGCTTTCCTTACTTGCTTGCGGTGATGGATTCGCGGGCGGCGTCGACTACCGCAGCGGTAGTGAAGCCGAACTTCTCAAAGAGCTCCTCTGCTGGGGCAGAAGCGCCGAAGTGCTCGAGGGAGACATTGCGGCCGAAGGTGCCGGTGTACTTGTGCCATGGCATTGCCAGGCCTGCCTCGACGGAGACGCGGGCGCGGACAGCGGAAGGCAGAACGGACTCGCGGTAGGCGTCGTCCTGCTCGTCGAACCACTCAAGGCACGGAGCCGAAACGACGCGGGCTGCGGTGCCCTCGGATTCGAGCTGTTGGGCTGCTTTGACCGCGAGCTTAACCTCGGAACCGGTTGCCATGAGGATGACGTCTGGCGTTTCCTTGGAACCTTCGACCAGAACGTAAGCGCCGCGGCGAACGCCGTCGCGTGCCTTCTCCTTGGTGCCCTCGAGGACAGGCAGGTTCTGGCGGGACAGCGCCAGGCCCTTTGGAGCAGCTTTGTACTCGAATGCAGCGGCCCATGCCTGCGCGGTCTCGTTGGCGTCTGCCGGACGGATGACGGAGAGGTTCGGAATAGCGCGCAGTGCGGCGAGCGTTTCTACCGGCTGGTGGGTCGGGCCGTCCTCGCCCAAGCCGATGGAGTCGTGGGTCCACACGTAGTAGGTGTCAGTAGACATCAAGGCGCCTAGGCGAACGGCAGGGTACTGGTACTCAGAGAAGATGAGGAAGGTACCGCCGTACACGCGGGTGTTTCCGTGCAGGGCGATGCCGTTCATGATGGCGGCCATGGCGTGCTCACGGATACCAAAGTGGAGGTTGCGGCCGTATGGCTGGGCATTCCAAGCGCCAGTGGTGATGGACTCTGGGCCGAAGGACTCGGCGCCCTTGATAACGGTGTTGTTGGAGCCTGCAAGGTCAGCGGAGCCGCCCCACATCTCCGGGACAGCAGCAGCCAGTGCCTGAATGGTAGCTTCAGAAGCCTTACGGGTGGCTACGGATTCGCCGGCATCCCAGGTCGGAAGCTCCGAATCAAAGTTCTCTGGCAGCTCACGGGACTGCATGCGGTCGAAGAGGGCCTTTGCCTCCGGATTAGCGGAAGCCCAAGCATCGAACTTTTCCTGCCACTCGACGTGGGCCTGAGCACCGCGCTCGCGCAGCTTGCGGGTGTGGTTAATGACCTCGTCGGAGACCTCGAAGGTCTGTGCTGGGTCGAAGCCTAAGACTTCCTTGGTTGCGGCGACTTCGTCGTCACCCAAGGCGGCACCGTGTACGCCACCGGTGTTCATCTTGTTAGGTGCCGGGTAACCGATGACGGTCTTGACGCGGATGAAGGAAGGACGCTCGGTCTCCTCACGCGCAGCCTTGGCAGCGGCTTCGAGGGCTACGACGTCCTCGCCGGATTCCACGGTCTGTACGTGCCAGCCATATGCCTCGTAGCGCTTGACGACGTCCTCGTTGAACGCGATGTTCGTATCGTCCTCGATGGAGATGCGGTTGTCATCCCAGAATACGATCAGGTTGCCGAGCTTCTGCGTCCCCGCGAGGGAAGAGGCCTCTGCGGTAACGCCCTCTTGCAGGTCACCATCGGACGCGATGACGTAGATGTGGTGATCGAAAGGGGACTCGCCTGCGGGTGCGGACGCGTCGAAAAGGCCGCGCTCCTTGCGGGAAGCCATGGCCATGCCCACTGCGGAGGCCAGGCCCTGGCCGAGCGGGCCGGTGGTGATTTCAACACCATCGGTGTGGTTAACCTCCGGGTGGCCCGGGGTCAGCGAGCCCCAGGTACGCAGGGACTTGAGGTCATCAAGCTCGAGACCGAAGCCGCCGAGGTAAAGCTGGATGTACTGGGTCAGCGAGGAGTGGCCAACGGAGAGGACAAAGCGGTCACGGCCAGCCCACTTCACATCGTTAGGGTCGTGATTAATGACGCGCTGGTAGAGCGTGTAGGCGAGGGGCGCCAGCGACATCGCGGTACCCGGGTGGCCGGAACCGCACTTCTGGACGGCGTCCGCGGCCAGGACACGGACAGTATCTACTGCGCGAGTATCCACGTCGGTCCAGTCAGCCGGGTAACGGCGTTCAACCATGGCCTGCAGTTCTGGGGACAGCTTTTCTTGCGACACTGTGGGAAGCCTCACTTTTAGGTTCGAATGTTCATTGACCCCTCAAGTCTAGAGGTTTTGATTTGTCAGTGACGAGATTTTCATTTGCCCGTGGCGGATTATTGAAACTGTCTGAGAAACTGTAGGCTGGCATGGTTAAGAAGCCACGGCCGCGCGCGGGAACTATTTAACCCGAATAGCCGACTACTACATTGCGGCCTCTTACCCAGGCAGCTGAAATACACCCATGCCAGATACTGGAGGAATAATCCTTGGAGACGATCAAGGCCTATTTTGCGCTGACGAAGCCGAGGATCATTGAGCTCCTCCTTGTTGCCGCAATCCCGGCGATGCTCCAGGCACAGCGTGGAATCGAGTCCGTGACGGATAACTTCTGGCTGATTCTGTCCACCATCTTCGGCGGCTGGATGGGCGCGGCAGCTGCTCATACTTTTAACAACGTTGTCGACTATGAGATCGACCAGAAGATGCAGCGCACGCGTGCAAGGCCGCTGGTACGCGCCAAGATTTCGCGCCGTAACGCAGCCATCTTCGCGTGGATCATGCTGTTTCTTTCCGTCTTCTGGCTGGGCGTACTCGCGCACTCGTGGCTTGCAGCCTTCTTCGTGCTCCTGACGAACTTCTTCTACGTGTTCGTCTATACGAAGTTCTTGAAAATGCGAAACTCCCAGAACATCGTCTGGGGTGGCCTCGCAGGCTGTATGCCGGCAATGGTCGGCTGGGCGGTCATCCGCGACAACGCCCCGGCCGGCGAGCCGGACAAGTGGTGGCAGGCCATCGTCCTGTTCCTCATCATCTTCTTCTGGACCCCGCCGCACACGTGGGCCCTGGCCATGAAGTATAAGGAGGACTACCGCAAGGCAGGCGTGCCGATGCTGCCCGTCGTGGCACCAGAGGTGGAGGTCACCCGCCAGATCGTTTGGTACACCGTTGGCACCGTCATCGTGACTTTCCTCATCATTCCGGCTGCCTCGTGGATTTACCTCGTTGCCGCAGTGGTCTCAGGTGCAGTCTTCCTGTGGATTGCTATAGCTCTGCATAAGGGCGTGAAGAACGGCGCGAAGGTCAAGCCGATGCGCTTGTTTATCTACTCCAACAACTACCTTTCAGTTCTCTTCATCGGCCTGTCTATCGATGCCGTGCTCGGTTGGGAATCCATCGGTAGCATGCTGGGTTGGTCCACCGTCTGGTTCTAAGCTCTCGGAGAGCTTTAAAAGCCATCTAGGGATGTTTAGGAAAGCAGAACGGCGCCGTACGTTAAGTACCGCCGTACGTTAAGTACGGCGCCATAAAGTTTCTGCGCTAGTTGTCCTCGCGCACGCGCAGGACAATCGAGCCGGTGGTCTTGCGGGCGTGCATGTCCCGGTGAGCCTGAGCGGCGTCCTCGAGGGGATAAGAGGCGGTCACGTTGAAGGTGACGTCGCCGTCTGTGACGGCTTGGACGACTGCCTGTGCACGCATCTGGAACTCGCCCTCCTGAGCGGTCCAAGCACCCAGCGAAGGACGTGTCAGGAAGATGGAGCCATGCTTGTTGAGCAACTGTGGGTCCATGGGCGGGACGGGGCCGGATGCGGCACCAAACAGAGCCACGGTGCCGCGTGGACGGACAACCTCAAGGGACTCGTTGAAGGTGTCTTTGCCGACGCCATCGTAGACGACGTCGACTCCGCGGCCGCCGTTGAAGCGGCGCACTTGCTCCGCCAGGCCCTCACCGTAGCGGAATACTTGGTCCGCACCAGCTTCGTAGGAGAGCTGTTCCTTTTCATCGGTGGAGACGACCGTGTAGACGGTGGCCCCCAGCGCCTTGGCCATCTGGGTCAAGATGAGGCCAACGCCGCCAGCGCCGGCAGTAATCAGGCAGGAGGCGCCCTCGCCGAGCTGGTAGACACCATTAGCCAGGTAATGAGCCGTCATGCCCTGCAAGAGCATTGACCCTGCAACCTCTGGTGGGAAGTCATCAGGCACGGCAACAATGCGGTCGCGGGATACGCAGACCTGTTCAGCGTAGGAACCAAAAGCATGGTCCCAAGCGACCATGGTTCCCTCGGCGATTTCTCCCTTTGGGTCGTGAACGACTCGGCCTGTGCCTTCAAGTCCAAGCACGAATGGTGTGGCGGCGTTGTAGATTCCTTCGCGGTAGTAGGTATCGATGTAGTTGACGCCGGCAACGATGACGTCGACAAGCACCTGATCCTCAGTGGGAGTGGGGGCCGGGACCTCGACATACTCGAGAACTTCTGGGCCGCCAGTCTGGTTGACCTGAATTGCGTACATATACAAAGGCTATCCCAGCGCGGCCTGTATATGCAGCAAAACCGCCCTCCGAGGGGGTGGCCCGAAGAGCGGAATGAAGATGCTAGCGGCTTGCTAACTTTGTCAACGCTGCGCCAACGCTGCTCGACGCGCAGCGTACTTTTCTTCGGCAGCGGGGGAACCTGTCACAAGGTTCTCCGAACCACCAGTACGACGTAATCCATGTGCCCAGAGCAGGGCGGTAAAGGCGGTAACCACCGAAGACATGCCGATGTGGATTGGAACAGTCCAGCGTGGGATGTGCATGTAGAACTGAGCTACGCCGATGCCCCATTGGACCAAGATGCAGGCGATGAGCACCCAGCCCGCCTTCTTGGCCAGCTCGGAGGCGCGGAAGCGGTAGAGCATGAAGACGACGATGAGCGTCAAGGCCAAGTAGGCGTACATGCACATAGCGTGTACGACAGCCATGAATTCAGTGTCGACGTTAAGGCGACCTTCCATGCCTACGCCATCGTCGCCGGAGTGAACTCCGGAGCCGGTAACCATGGTGCCGGTGGTCAATACGACTGCCAGGGCGATGGTTGCCATCGCTGCCATGACGCGGATTGCCTGCGGGAACATACGGGTAGGAGTTCCATCGTCAGGCTCCAGGATGCGGGAGTAGAGCATTGCAGCCAGCCACACCAAGATCATGGACGGCAGGAAGTGCAGCGCCACAGCCCACCAGTTGAGCTTTAGGAACACGGAAATGGCGCCGATGACGGCCTGGACCATAACGCCGGCGAGGTTGAGCCAGGCATAGACCTTTAGCTCGGTACGGCGACGAGCCATGTGCATGGCGACGATGGCGGCCACGGCTGCGGCGGAAACCACGAAGGTAAGCAGGCGGTTACCAAACTCGATGAGCTGGTGGATCCACGGCGCCGCGCCGGACAGCGGAACCAGCGAACCCGGGTGGCACTCCGGCCAGGTGATACAGCCAAGGCCCGAACCAGTAACGCGGACAATAGCGCCCGATACCGTGATGCCACCCTGGCAGATGAGCAGAATCAGTGCGATGAGGCGCTGCTGCTTATTCGTGGGCGTCGCCTCGCGGAAGAACGTCGTTACTTTATTACCGGAATTCACGTTAAAAAGACTACCGCGCGGGTGTGCTCGAAACGAAACCCTTCACGCTGGAAACCGGGAAAAAGACAAAAGTCACATTTAGCCTTCGAAACGGAACCAACGGACCGCTGCAAACGACGCCGCCCCGGCCCATGCGATAAGGACCAACAGTTCCTGCCAAGGAAACATGTTGTTGAAGGCATCGTTTAGCGCACTTGCCATAGCGACCGTAGGAACGAGCGTAAGAAGCCCATCATTGCCGAGGCCCTGGGAATACATGGCCCAACCGACAACACCCATGAGAATGAACCAAATGAGGTTCGCCACCGCGAGGACCATCTCGGAGCTCAGGGTTCCGCCGAGCAGCAAACCTAGTGCAGTAAAGGAAGCCACACCCAGCACGAGGGTAAACAAGGCGAGCACGATCCCCGAGAGGCCAACACGCAGCCCTAGCAGAAAAGCAACACCACCCAGCACGACCACCTGTAGAACCACCATGGAAAAGACCGCGGCAATCTTGCCCGCGATGATTGTCCATGCGGGTACACCGGAGGCGCCGGTTCTCTTCAGCGCCCCGTAGCGGCGGTCAAAGGCAAGAGAAATAGCCTGACCCGTAAATCCCGAACTGGTGGAGGCCACAGCCAAGACCATGGGGAAAACTTCCTTGAGTCCCTGGCCGGTGACGCTCTCCATGCGGGCCGCACCGATAAGGAGCGCGAGCGGAATGACGATGCTGAGCAGCTGTTGCTCGCCGTGGCGAAGCATCAGCTTTGACTCGATAGCTCCCTGTGCCCGGGCCATAGCCCATACGCTGGCGCGCTGCGGATTGGGAGTGAAAGTTCCTGGTTCAAAACGTGACATGGTTCTTAACTCCTCAGCTCGCGGCCGGTGATGTCAAGGAAGACGTCCTCAAGATTGCGGTGTGTGGTGTCGAGGCTGCGCAAGGTCACGGATTGTCGTGCCAACTCTTGCGCTAGGCGGGCGATGACCTCCGGGGTGGCCGGAGTCTCGACGCGGTAGTGCAGTGGGCGGGTGGCATCCGTAGGAAGATCTGCCGCACGCAGCGCTGCGAGGTCAACTTCGGTCGAGGTCTCAAAGCTAATGAGTGGAGACCCCGTGGATTCCATCAGCTCGGCGGTGGTGCCTTGAGCCACCATGTGTCCGTGATCAATGATGACCACTCTGTCGGCAAGCGCCTCCGCTTCATCCATCAGGTGGGTAGTTAGGATAGTGGTCACGCCGTCTGCGCGCAGCGCACGAATGAGATCCCACACAGCTAGCCGCGACTGCGCGTCGAGACCTGCGGTGGGTTCGTCTAGGAAGACCAGCTCCGGCCTGCCAATGATGGCTAGCGCCAAGGAAAGTCGCTGCTGCTGACCGCCGGAGAGACGGCGGTAGGTGTTCTTCTCGAGCCCCTTGAGTCCTAGCTTCTCGATGAGCCAATCCGGGTCGAGGGGGTTGGCACTGTACTTCGCGCTAAGCTGTAGCATCTCGCGGACGCGAATTCCGGAATAAGAGCCACCACCTTGCAGCATGATTCCGATGCGCTCCCGTACGGCATCGGGACTTGTGCTGGGGTCGAGGCCAAGGACACGAATGCTCCCCGACGTCGGCTTCTTAAAGCCCTCGCACATCTCGATAGTCGTGGTCTTACCCGCACCATTGGGGCCCAGCAGACACAGCATTTCTCCACGATTCACATGGAAGCTGAGCCCGTCTACGGCTCTTTTGTCCCCGTAGGTTTTGACTACGTCCGTCAGCTCGAGAGCTGGGGATCCATCGAAAGTTGTATTCACGAAGGACTAGTTTAGGACACTAATTCTTGAGCGACGTAATAGGAGAGTCCACAGCCTCATGACCACGACGTATGCAGCAATTGCGGAAATATAGATGACAGCGATCGTGCCCGGCGGGAGGCCAAGGCCGCGCGGGAGAACGAAGAAGCTCATCCCAGCCGAATAAATCACCACAGTGAGGCGGAAGATGAGCCGGTTAGCCCAAGCCGCAAGCGGCAACACCGCCCAGAGGATGTACCACGGGTGGACCACAGGGAAGAAAACGACTAACACAAGCGTCGAGATTCCCAGACCGCCAATCGGATGGATGCTTCCGCGGTACGTTGCAAGGAGCATGCGGAACATGAATCCGGTGGCGATGAGCACGCCTACCGCGCGGGTAAAGGAGAGGATTGCCTCAGTGTGGTCGCCCAAACCCAAAAGCATCCCTAGGAAGCCGGCGCCGACGCCCACGGCGGTACTAGAGGAAAGCCAAGAGCGAATGCTTGCGGCACCACCTTGGCCCGTGATCCAGCCCAGTCCGATGCCGGATGCAAGTGTGACGATGCCGATGGACAGGATGAGGATGCCGAGTTGGACTGCGGTTGCGCTAGCTATGGCACCCAGGCTGGATTTACCGCGCCGCAGCATCAACACTCGGGCCAGGGCCATGCCCACAAAACCCAAGCCGATAAAGCCCGTCACCTTGACCATGCCTGCGCAAGAAATGAGCAGGCCCGAGGCCAAGAAATAGAACCACACGGGTCTTCCACCCAACTTATCGACCCCGCGCAGGCCCAGTTCCACGCCCACGAGTGCCAGCCCCAACATCACCGACTCGTTATGAATACCGCCCACTAGGTGCAAGGTAGTCAGTGGGTTCAAGATACCCAGCCAAAGCGCTGATTCTGGAGAAACTCGGCAGCGACGTGCCAGCTGCGAGGTCGCCCATCCCGCTGCAATGATGCCCGCCAACGAGAGAATACGATGCGCAATAACACCGAGGATGATCGAGTTATGCGTGAGCAAGCTAACTATGGCCGCGAGGCCCAGTGCCACAGGGCCATAGGGCGAGGGCGAGTTGGCCCAGATGAATGGAACCGAGCGCGCTAGTGGGTCCTCCGATCCCAATAACTGAACGGGGCCTGCTGAATAGGGATCGAGCCCCTGGGCCACGATGGAGCCATTAGCAAGGTAGGAATAAATATCCTGCGTAAACAGGGGAGCGGTGAAAATGAGTGGGATGACCCAACCCGCCCACGTTCGCCAGAGCTGGCTTTGGGTTAGCAAGCGTCGAGGTTTTATGCCACGGGCACCGCGTAGTGGCGTCCCCACGAAAGGTGCGATGAGTACCCATGCGGTCACCATGAGCCCGACACCCAAAAAGACCAATGCTGAGGCCGACTGCAGCATGCGAGACATTAAAGAGCCGAATGGAACGTTGTCATAAGGATTACCCACCACGGGGAGAGCGCCCGCCCCCAGGCCGCCAACCGCGATAAGGATTGCGCCAAGTGTTCCCATCCAACGCAGGACGAAAAAGGCGCGTAGTTGATTAATAGAGGTGCGCGGGCGAACCTCAGGATCGTCGGGGAGCAGGTCATATAGGGCGTCGGAAAGCGAGCCCCTCGTTGCATCATCTGAATCAGCGTGCAGTTGCGCGGAACGAGAACCCGCACTGCCAAAACGCGGGAGGTCCTCGCGGACACCCGTTAGGAAGGCAGTGAGACGCTGTTTCATAAAGAAACACTTTAGCGGGCCTTCTGTTCAAACGGGGGTGAAGGTACGCCACGCCGGGACCAGCGCTGGTGGAAATTGGGAATGAATTAGGGAACACTAGTGTTGTCTAAAAATAGACGTTCGTTTTTAACAAGGAGGTGCAGCACATGGTCACAGATAAAGAGACCCGAACCACCGAGGGCGATACCCGCCGCCAGGTCATGCTTCTCCTCCTCAAGGACGGCCCGGTGACGGCGTCGTACCTCGGCGAGCGCCTAGGTCTTTCGGCCGCCGGAATTCGCCGGCACTTAGACATTCTGGTGGAAGAAGAGCTAACAGAGGTTGTCCATCGCCGGCCCCATTCTGCCGGGCGTGGCCGCCCTGCCAAGCATTTCCGCCTCACCGACCGTGGGCGTGCGCAATTTGGTCATGCTTACGACGCGCTTGCTTCCGATGCCCTGGACGCCCTGCGCGCGGCCGGCGGTGCCGAGGCAGTGCGTAGCTTTGCCAAAGCACGTTTCGAGAAACTTCTGGCAGACGTTAAACCACTTGTGCGGGATGACGAGTCTGTAAAGGAAGTGGCGAAGAAACTCGCTGAGGTTCTTGATGAACATGGTTACGCTGCCACGGTAAATAGTGCGGGCAACGGTGTGCAGATTTGCCAGCACCATTGCCCCGTAGCCCACGTGGCTGCGGAACATCCGGAGTTGTGTGAGGCTGAGCAGGAAGTCTTTTCTGCCCTATTAGGTAAACACGTGCAGCCCTTGGCTTCCATTGCGGATGGCCACGGAATCTGCACCACAAACATCCCCTTGACTCCGGTCAGCCCTGACCGGAAAACAAATCTTTAGACGAAAGGAGCGGGTTATGACTCAGGCACAACCAGCACCAGGCCTCGAGACCAAGATGAGTGATGACGAGATCATCTCTTCCATCGGCGGTTACGAGTACGGCTGGCACGATTCCGACGAAGCGGGTCAGGCAGCTCACCGAGGACTCAGCGAGGACGTTGTCCGCGATATCTCTGAGAAGAAGAACGAGCCGGAGTGGATGCTGGAATCCCGGCTGAAGGCGCTGCGCATCTTTAACAAGAAGCCGGTTCCAACGTGGGGCCCGGATCTCTCCGCTATCGACTTCGACAACATCAAGTACTTCGTCCGTTCCACGGAGAAGCAGGCCCAGACGTGGGATGACCTTCCCGCCGACATTAAGGAAACCTACGACAAGCTCGGCATTCCGGATGCAGAGAAAAAGCGTCTGGTCTCTGGTGTTGCGGCTCAGTACGAGTCTGAGGTGGTCTACCACAAGATCCGTGAAGACCTTGAAGCACAGGGCGTCATCTTCGTCGACACTGACACTGCAGTTAAGGAGTACCCGGAGATCCTCCAGGAGTACTTCGGCACCGTTATTCCGGCAGGCGACAACAAGTTCTCCGCACTGAACAACGCCTGTTGGTCCGGCGGCTCCTTCGTCTACGTCCCGAAGGGCGTTCACGTGGACATCCCGCTCCAGGCTTATTTCCGCATCAACACGGAGAACATGGGTCAGTTCGAGCGCACCCTCATCATCGTTGAGGAAGACGCTTACGTTCACTACATCGAGGGCTGCACCGCTCCGATTTACAACTCGGACTCCCTGCACACCGGCGTTATCGAGATTGTGGTCAAGAAGGGCGGACGTTGCCGTTACACCACCATCCAGAACTGGTCCACCAACGTCTACAACCTAGTTACCCAGCGTGCCAAGGTCGAAGAGGGCGGCACCATGGAATGGGTCGATGGCAACATCGGTTCCAAGGTCACCATGAAGTACCCGTCCTGCTGGCTGACTGGTGAGCACGCTAAAGGCGAGGTCCTCTCCCTGGCTTTCGCTGGCGAGGGTCAGGTCCAGGACACCGGTTCCAAGATGGTTCACATGGCACCGCGTACTTCCTCCAACATCGTGTCGAAGTCCGTTGCCCGCAACGGTGGCCGCGCTGCCTATCGTGGCTTGGTGCAGGTCAACGCGAACGCCTCCAACTCCACCGCGAACGTCGAGTGCGACGCACTGCTCGTGGACAACAACTCGCGTTCGGATACCTACCCGTATAACGACATCCGCAACGATCACGTGACCCTCGGCCACGAGGCAACTGTCTCCCAGGTCTCTGAGGAGCAGCTGTTCTACCTCATGTCCCGCGGCATTGCGGAAGAGGAGGCAATGGCGATGATCGTGCGCGGCTTCGTGGAGCCAATCGCGAAGGAGCTCCCGATGGAGTACGCCCTCGAGCTCAACCGCCTTATTGAACTACAGATGGAAGGATCGGTGGGCTAAGTGGTTGCCTCCAACGAATTCAATCCGGCTGACGTCACGAAGGGTGACCAGTTCACCTCGTTTAACGTCGATGACTTCCCGGTTCCACACGGCCGCGACGAGGTCTGGCGCTTCATCGCGCTGCGCCACCTGCGCGGTCTGCACAACGGCGAGTTCGCACCGGCCGTTGCACAGAAGATTTCCGTAACCACCCCAGCAGGCGTGTCGACTGAGACTGTTGCTCCCGATGACGCCCGCTTGGGCACCGCTGGCGCTCCTGCCGATCGCGTTGCCGCGCAGGCATGGACATCCATGCCGGAGGCACAGATCGTGACCATCGATGCGGATGCACAGGTCAACGACCCCGTCGAGATCACCATCACCGGTGCAGGCGAGGGAGTCACCTCCTTTGGTGCTACTTCCATTCAGGTTGGCCACCACGCAGAGGCCACCGTCGTGCTCAAGTACGTCGGTTCCGGCACCCATGCTGACAACGTTGAATTCCTGCTTGGCGACGGCGCCAACGTCACCGTTGTTGTCGACGCTGATTGGGAAGACAACGCGGTACACCTGGGCCACCAGGTCGCCTCCATGGGTCGAGATTCTGTTCTGCGCCATAACACCGCCATCTTCGGCGGCGAGATCGTGCGCATCGTTCCACGCGTTGCCTTCACAGCTCCTGGCGGCGACGCTGAGATGCTCGGTGTCTACTTCGCAGATGCTGGACAGTACTTTGAGAACCGTCTGCTGGTGGACCACTCCGTGCCGAACTGCCGTTCCCGTGTGTTCTACAAGGGTGCCCTGCAGGGCACCAACCAGGCTGACGGCACCGTCGAATCTGGACGCAAAGAAGCCCGTACCTGCTGGGTCGGTGACGTTCTGATCCGCCAGGATGCAAACAACACCGATACCTACGAGACCAACAACAATCTCATCCTTACTGAAGGCGCACGCGCCGATGCGATCCCGAACCTGGAGATCCAGACCGGTGAGATCGTGGGTGCAGGCCACGCCGCAACCGTAGGCCGCTTCGATGATCTTGAGGTCTTCTACCTCATGTCCCGCGGTATTCCGGCTGCCGAGGCACGCCGACTCATCATCCGCGGCTTCTTCTCCGAGGTCATTTCCCGTATTCCGGTTGAGTCCTTGCGCGAGGATCTGGAAACCCGCGTCATTGACGAGCTCGAAAAAATCAACGCTTAACAATCCCCGAAAGCAGGTATAACTCAATGTCTACCCTGGAAATTAAGAACCTCCACGCGCAGGTCCTCCCGAACGACGAGAACGGCGAGCCTAAGGAAATCCTCAAGGGCGTTAACCTCACCATCAACTCCGGCGAGACCCACGCTGTCATGGGCCCTAACGGCTCCGGTAAGTCCACCTTGTCCTACGTCATCGCCGGCCATCCGAAGTACGAAGTAACCGAGGGCGAGATCCTGCTCGACGGCGAAAACATCCTCGAGATGGAAGTTGACGAGCGCGCTCGCGCTGGCCTCTTCCTGGCTATGCAGTACCCAACCGAGGTCCCGGGCGTCAAGATGGCTCAGTTCATGCGCTCCGCTGTCACCGCTGTCCGCGGTGAGGCTCCGAAGCTGCGCGAGTGGAACAAGGAACTAACCGAGGCTCGCGAGAAGCTCTCCATCGATAAGTCCTTCGCACACCGAGCTGTTAACGAGGGCTTCTCCGGTGGTGAGAAGAAGCGCCACGAGGTTATGCAGCTGGATCTGCTGAAGCCTAAGTTCGCCATCATGGATGAAACCGATTCCGGCCTCGACGTCGACGCTCTGCGCGTTGTTTCTGAGGGCATCAACCGCTTCCAGGAGGAAACCAACGGCGGCATCCTGATGATCACCCACTACAAGCGCATTCTCAACTACGTCAAGCCTGACTTTGTGCACGTCTTTGCCAACGGCCAGGTCATCAAGACCGGCGGCGCAGAGCTCGCTGACCAGCTCGAAGAGTCCGGCTACGATCAGTTTGTTAAGTAAGAAGGCTAATGTCTAACTTCGATGTAACTGCCATTAGGAAGCAGTTCCCGATCCTCGAGCGCACCGTGCGCGGCGATAAGCCGCTGGTGTACCTCGACTCGGGAGCTACCTCCCAAAGGCCACTGCCAGTTTGGAAGGCGGAGGAGGAGTTCGTGCTTGGCACGAATGCTCCAGTCCACCGTGGTTCCTACCAGCTGGCCGAAGAGGCCGACGATGCTTACGAGTCTGCTCGCCAGGCCATCGCTGCCTTCGTTGGCGCCGACCGTGACGAGATTGCGTTCACCAAGAACGCAACGGAGGCCCTCAATGAGGTTGCCTACACGCTGTCGGATGAGCGTGCAGGTGATCTCTATGTAGGGGAGGGCGACACCGTCGTCGTCACCGAGCTCGAGCACCACGCGAACCTCGTCCCATGGCAGGAACTGTGCCAGCGCACCGGCGCCACGCTGAAGTGGTACTCGATGACCGAAGACGGCCGCATCGACCTCGATTCCCTCGAGCTTGATGAGAGCGTCAAGGTCGTCGCGTTCACGCACCAGTCCAATGTCACGGGTGCAATCGCTGACGTCGAAGAACTGGTTCGCCGCGCTCGTGCCGTAAACGCTCTCGTCGTCTTGGATGCCTGCCAGTCAGTTCCGCACATGGCCGTGGACTTCCACGCGCTCGACGTGGACTTCGCTGCCTTCTCGGGACACAAGATGTGCGGCCCGAATGGTGTCGGCGTGCTCTACGGAAAGGCAGAGCTGTTGGAAAAGCTCCCGCCATTCCTGACCGGCGGCTCCATGATCGAAGTCGTCCGAATGGAAAAGAGCACCTTTGCAGCCCCGCCTACTCGCTTTGAGGCGGGTACGCAGATGACCAGCCAGGTCGTGGGCCTTGGCGCAGCCGTCAAGTTCCTGAGCGAAGTGGGCATGGCAAACATCCACGCCCACGAGCAGAAGCTCACTGCTCGCGCACTGGAAGGCTTAAAGCAGATCCCCGGTCTGCACATCGTTGGACCAACCACCACCGAGCAACGCGGTGGTGCCATCTCCTTCGTGGTTGACGGTATCCACCCGCATGACCTGGGTCAGGTGCTCGATTCGCACGGTGTTTCCATCCGTACTGGCCACCACTGCGCGTGGCCGCTGCATCGTGCGGGCAACATCAACTCGACTGCCCGCGCTAGCTTCTACCTCTACAACACTGAGGAAGAAGTGGACAAGCTCATCGAAGCCGTCAAGGCTGCACGCGAATTCTTTGGAGTGGAGTAAATGAATCTAGATTCCATGTACCAGGATGTCATCCTGGACCACTATAAGAACCCGAAGTTCGCGGGCCTGCGCGAGGGCCAGTCTGAGGTCCACCACGTCAATCCGTCCTGCGGGGACGAGATCACCTTGCGCGTAAAGCTTTCCGCAGATGGCAAGACCGTTGAGGATGTCTCTTATGAGGCAGAGGGCTGCTCCATTTCGCAGGCCTCGACTTCTGTGATGGCTGAGGAAATCATTGGCAAATCTTTGTCTGAGGCCAAAGAAAAGCTCGAAGAGTTCGAGAGGATGGTGACCTCCCGTGGCGAAGTCGAAGGCGATGATGAAATCATCGGCGACGGTGTTGCTTTCGGCGGCGTCGCAAAGTTCCCCGCCCGCGTTAAATGCGCTCTCCTCGGATGGAAGGCCTTCCAGGCCGCATCCGTGGAAGCGCTCAATGAACTGGAGAAATAAATGTCTGACCCAGTAGATCCATACCAGGACGCCAACGCCAACTTCGATGGCGGCGGCGACCGTCCGCCCCAAACCGAGGCACAGATTGCCAAGGTCTTCGACATCACCGAGTACATGCGTGACGTCATTGACCCGGAGCTCGGTATCAACGTGGTTGATCTGGGCCTGGTCTATGACGTCTGGCTCGAGGACGTCGACGGCAAGGAGACAGCGATGATCAACATGACGCTGACCTCGCCGGCCTGCCCGCTTACCGATGTCATTGGTGAGCAGGTTGAAGACGCAGTGGTGGGCAACAAGCTTGCCGACGCCGTCCAGATCAACTGGGTCTGGATGCCGCCATGGGGTCCGAATATGATTACCGAGGAAGGCCGAGAGATGCTGCAGGCTTTGGGCTTTGCAGTCTAAGCGAGTAATTTAAACTTCCACATCCTGATAAGTCCCGCTGCCGAATGGTCGCGGGACTCTTCTTGTTTTCTGGTTTTGGCTCAGCTATGACCTGTTAGCGCCGGTTGATAGACTGATTCCTCGTGATTGTGACCAATGATTTCGAGGTGCGCGTGGGCGCACGTACGCTTCTCGACGCTCCCGGCCAGCACCTGCGAGTGCAGCCGGGCGACCGCATCGGGCTGGTCGGACGCAACGGTGCCGGCAAGACCACCACGATGCGCATCCTGGCAGGGGAGACCGAGCCCTATGGCGGCTCTGTCACGCGTTCCGGCCCCATTGGTTACCTGCCACAGGACTCCCGCGAAGGCAATATCGAGATCACCGCTCGTGAGCGCGTTCTCTCCGCCCGCGGTTTGGACGAGATCAAGCGCCGTATGGCAAAGCAGCAGGAGCTGATGGAGACTGCCACGGATGAGAAGTTCCGCGACAAAGCCATCCGCAAGTATTCCCGCCTGGAGGAGGAGTACCACGCTCTTGGCGGATACGAAGCCGACGCCGAGTGTGCGCAGATTTGCGACAACTTAGGATTGCCGCAGCGCATCCTTGACCAGCAGTTGAAGACTCTCTCCGGCGGTCAGCGCCGCCGCGTGGAGCTCGCACAGATCCTCTTCGCAGCGTCGGCTGGCTCGGGCAAATCCCAGACCACCTTGCTGTTGGATGAGCCGACTAACCACTTGGATGCTGACTCCATTACGTGGCTGCGCGGCTTCTTGTCCAAGCACGAGGGCGGCCTCATCATGATCTCCCACGATGTGGACCTCCTTGAGGCTGTGTGCAACAAGATCTGGTTCCTTGATGCGGTGCGCGCCGAGGCCGACATTTACAACATGGGATTCAAGAAGTACCTGGATGCGCGCGCTACCGACGAAGCTCGCCGCCGACGTGAGCGCGCCAATGCGGAGAAGAAGGCTTCGGCCCTGCAGAAGCAGGCTGCCAAACTCGGCGCGAAGGCCACCAAGGCGGCCGCTGCCAAGCAGATGCTTGCCCGCGCGGACCGCATGATGAACCAACTGGATGAAGTGCGCGTGGCCGACAAGGTCGCGCACATTAAGTTCCCTGAGCCCGCGCCGTGCGGCAAGACCCCGCTGAACGCTAAGGGTCTTACCAAGATGTACGGTTCCTTGGAAGTCTTTGCCGGCGTCGATCTCGCCATCGACAAGGGCTCCCGCGTGGTTGTTCTCGGTTACAACGGCGCTGGTAAGACTACGTTGCTGAAGCTGCTTGCGGGAGTAGAACGCACCGACGGTGAGGGCGGCATTGTTTCCGGCCATGGTCTGCGTATCGGCTACTTCGCGCAAGAGCACGACAACATCGACGCGAACAAGACCGTGTGGGAGAACACCATTGAAGCTTGCCCGGACGCAGGCCAACAGGATCTCCGCGGCCTCCTCGGTGCCTTTATGTTCTCCGGCGACAAGCTGGAGCAACCCGCCGGTACCTTATCCGGTGGTGAGAAGACCCGCCTTTCGCTGGCAACCCTGGTGTCCTCGCGCGCAAACGTCTTGCTGCTGGATGAGCCGACCAACAACCTGGACCCGCAGTCTCGTGAGCAGGTGCTCGACGCACTTTCCACCTACACCGGCGCCGTCGTGTTGGTTACACACGACCCCGGTGCGGTCAAGGCGCTGAAGCCCGAGCGCGTCATCATCATGCCTGATGGCGATGAGGATCTATGGAACGACGAATACATGGAGATTGTTGAGCTCGCCTAAACATTGCAGTGTCGGACCAGATTGTGTTCATGGACGCAGGACGTATCGTAGAGACCGGCGAACCCAATGCGTTCTTTGACAACCCGCAGACGGAGCGCGCCCAGAAATTCCTCGATAACCTCGTCTTTTAGGAGTCTTTAGCCGATGACCACGCCCCGCATCCTGCTTGATTGCGATCCCGGAATTGATGACGCCCTTGCCCTCATTTATCTCGCGGCGCTTCACCACGTTGGCGAGATTGAACTCGTTGGTGTCACCACGACGGCCGGCAACATCGACGTCGACACCACTGCTCGCAACGCGGCGTTCATTCTCAGCGAATGCGGGCTAGGGGAGATTCCCGTGGCACCCGGCCACCCAGTTCCCTTGAAGGTTCCACTGGTAACGACCCCGGAAACCCATGGCCCAGCTGGCCTGGGCTACGTCACTGCCCCAGACTGGCACTCCGATTACAACTGGCGGGACCTGTGGAACAACTCTGTTGAACAGGGCGTGCAGCTCATCGTCACCGGTCCGCTCACCAATGCAGCGCTAGCCGGGGTGAGCAAGTTCAGCCAGATGACGGTGATGGGCGGCGCAGTAAACTACCGCGGCAACACCACGCCCACAGCGGAGTGGAACTTCTGGGTAGACCCGCATGCCGCAAAGCAGGTCTTTGCCGCCTTGCGCGAAAGCGACAGCCAAGCGACGCTGTGCTCACTGGAAGTGACCGAGCAGTTTCTCATCGCGCCGCCGCGCTTGGAGCGACTCATCGCGGAGCTTGGCGAGCATCCGGTGGCCCGCCACCTTCCAGAGATCCTGCGCTTTTATTTCGAGTTCCATCAAGAGCAAGGGGAGGGCTACCAGGCTCAAATCCATGACCTGCTCACCTGCATGATCGCGCTCGGCAAGGTGGATTACCTTAAGCACACCACCACCGTGGACGTGGAGGCTGAGTCGCAGTTGCTGCGCGGAACATCCGTAGCGGACCTACGGGGACATTGGGATGCGCCGGCCAACGCACACGTGGTGACCGCCGTAGATATCGTAGGCGCGCACGCAGAGCTCACCCGTGCGGCCGGGATTTTGGCTCGTCGCGTTTAGTGCGCTTATTATTGATGGGCTGCCCGAGGTGACATAGGGCAAAGTATTGCCAACGCTTTGTACATCTACTACTTCCCAAAGTGAAAGTTTCATGTCACAGATCTCTTTAACGCCAGCCCGCAAAGGCCTGGTAATCGCCGGTGCGCTCATCGTCGTAGCCACCTGGATCTATCTCGTTTTGGTCCGTCCGACTTCCTGGGAGTCCGTCGCGGGCTCCACTGAAGCACTCATCACCTTGGTCGGCTACTTGCTCGGTGCCGCCTTGCTGCTTGCAGGCGCGCTGCCAGCGCTTCCCGCCCGAACCATCGCAATCATCCCTGTCGCGTTGGTCCTCAACATCGTCGTCGGTGAGATCATCGGTTCCATTGGTGTACCGCTCTACATCGACTCCGTGGGTACCATCCTCGTCGCCGCCATTGCCGGCCCTATCGCTGGCCTGGCCACGGGTACTCTATCCTCCGTGGTGTGGGGTCTTCTCAACCCGGCAGCCCTGCCATTTGCGGCTGTATCGGCTGCGACTGGTTTCCTTGCGGGTTGGGCGATCAACAAGGGTGCCTTCAAGAAGTGGTGGTCCGTCATTTTTTCCGGCGCCATCATCGGAATCATCTCCGGCATGCTGGCCGCGCCCGTCGCAGCATTCGTTTACGGCGGCACCGCTGGCCTGGGAACGGGCGCCGTGGTCTCGCTCTTCCGCGAGCTCGGTAACTCGCTTATCGCTTCGGTGACCCTGCAGTCCTTCATCTCCGATCCGCTCGATAAGGCCATCGTCTTCCTCATCGTGTGGGCAGCAATCAAGGCACTGCCGAAGCGCACCCTCGAAAGCCTGCGCCCGCGTTAATGATTCACCCAGCCACTGTTTTTAGCGCCGCAGCCTCCACCTGGTTTCTCATCGTGGCCGTAAACTCACCCCTGCTCAATGCGGCTGTGCTCATCATGTGGCTCATACTTGGCACCATCGCATCACGCTCGATAGCGGTGGTCGCCACCACCACGGTGCTTGCCCTTCCCGCCGCGGCATCGATGGTGCTCATTCACGCGCCCTACGGCACTGACCGTATATTCCCATTGCTCACCAGTGATGGCCTGCTTCTTTCAGGCCAACTTTCCCTACGTTTCGCCGCCTTGATGGGCTGTATCGTGGCGGCTGCCGCCATGGTTAAGGTCAGCGACGTCGCCAAGTGGCTCCAAGCCTCCCGCCTCGGCCACAAAGCTGCCTACGTGGTGGGTGCCTCCCTACAATCCCTGCCCGAGGGTGCGCGCGCCATCGCCGCGGTACGCGACGCCAACCGCCTCAGCGGCGTGCAGGTTTCCATACGCAACGTTGCCTCCCGCGTCATCATCCCGGTGATCGCACGCCTGCTCACCCAGGGTGCGCAACGGGGCCAGGCCTTAACTGCGATCGGATTCGACAGACCAGGCCGGCGCACGGTTTTGGCCCCCGTTCCAGACAGCCTGGCTCAGCGTATCGTACGGTGGGCACTGCCCATCATCAGCGTTCTTGGAGTATTGCTATGGATCTAGTCCCTGGAACAAGCAAGACCATTCGCGTGGGCTTTAGCGAAAATGCCGACGACGTTGCGCATCAACTCGCAGAGATTTTGGGTGTTGCCACGGTAATCGGCGCCGATGCGGCAGCACACGTATCTCTCCTGCGCGAGACAGTCAGGGAAGAACTAGCGCTTGCGTTGGAACACCTTGGGATGGATCCGCAGGACATGAAATCCAGGGTAGAGCAGGCGCTATGCGACGTCGCCCTCGACGGCACGCGCAAACCCTCCGGCCTGTCTGGTGGTCAAACACGCCGGCTTGCGCTCGCGCAGGTCGCAATAGCCGAGCCACCCGTGCTCATCGTGGTCGAGCCGTGGGCAGGCCTCGATCCCGATTCACGCGAGCGCATCGCCAGCTATCTCGGAACGCTGAAAGAAACCGCGGTCATCCTCGTTGAACACGACACCAGCGCAGACGGCATTTTTGACCTTGCCCGCGTGGCTCCGACTTCGGAAAGCGTCACTATTTCCCAGGTACGTGCTACGCGCGGTGCGAAACCCAGGCGCTGGTGGCACCTCAAAGCTCCGGAATCCAGCACTTTTGAGGTTGGCCCGGTGGACTTGAAGCTGCGGCCTGGAGGAGTGCTGTGGCTGCGTGGCGGAAACGGTTCAGGCAAGACCACGTTGCTGCGCGCAGCCGCTGGCCTCGACAGCGATGAACCCGCCCATCCCAGCATCGCGATGGCGCTGCAATCGCCCATGGACCAGGTGCTCGAATCCACCATTGGGGCGTGGGTGCAGGAGCCAGATCTCATACCTGACCTGCCTCTAGAGGAGCACCCTCTGGACGTCTCGGCTTCGCAATTGCGGGTCGCGCAGGTCGCCTACGCGGTGGCACTGCGCCGCAGTATTCTCATTCTTGATGAGCCGGACACGCTTCTCGACGCCCGTGGCAGAGTGATGGTCCATCGGCTCATTCACAACGCGCTCTCCGCATCGACGGCAATAGTATTGACCTGCCACGATCCCGCGTTTGTGGCCGAGGTCGCCACCTACGCAACGGTAGACGAAATGAATTTAGCGAACTGACGCAGCGCCCGAAACCTCATGGATGAGAATCCGTGGAGCACGGGCAACGGTGAAGGGTGAAACCTTCACCATTACTCACGCGCCATTAATTACGGAAGCCGTGGACCGGGGCGGGGATGAAGCCGCCGCGATTGACAAACGTGGAGTTGCCCATGGTGTTGACCGGGATGACCGGAGCGTATCCGAGCAGGCCACCGAAGTTGACTTCGTCGCCAATCTTGGCCCCCGGTACTGGAATAACGCGGACCGCGGTGGTCTTATGGTTCATCACACCGATGGCGGCTTCATCAGCAATCATGCCGGCAATCGTTGCCGCAGAGGTATCGCCAGGAAGCGCAATCATGTCGAAGCCGACCGAGCAGATTGCGGTCATGGCTTCCAGCTTGTCCATGGAGATGGCACCGGAACGCACTGCGTCGATCATTCCCTTGTCCTCAGAGACGGGGATGAAGGAACCCGAAAGGCCGCCGACGCGCGAGCATGCCATCATGCCGCCCTTCTTCACGGCGTCGTTAAGCAGTGCCAATGCGGCTGTCGTGCCATGAGTACCGACCTGGTCAAGGCCCATGTGCTCCAGGATGTGTGCCACGGAATCGCCGAGCTCGGCGGTTGGTGCCAGGGAAAGGTCAATGATGCCGAAGGGAACGCCAAGGCGCTCGGAGGCCATGTTGCCCACGAGCTGGCCAGCACGCGTGATCTTAAACGCGGCCTTCTTGACCTCCTCGGCAACCTGATCCAGGGTGGCACCCTCGAGGTTGCCCAACGCACGGTCCACCACGCCGGGGCCGGAAACGCCCACGGAAACCACGCAATCCGGTTCCTCGATGCCGTGGAAGGCACCCGCCATGAACGGGTTGTCGCCCACGGAGTTTGCAAAGACCACCAGCTTGGCACAGGCGATCGCCGACTGATACTTGGTCAGTTCGGCGGCCTCCTTGATGACCTCGCCCATGCGCTTGGCGGCATTCATGTTGATGCCCGCGCGCGAGGACGCGATATTTACGGAAGAGCATACGAGCTCTGTCGTAGACAGGGCCTCAGGGATCGAATTGATGAGCTTCTTTTCCGCGGTGGTAGCGCCCTTTTCCACGAGAGCAGAATAACCACCGACGAAGTTCACGCCGGTCTCAGCGGCTGCGCGATCGAGTGCCTTGGCCACCTCAACGGGGTTTCCTTCGACGCCTGCGACGATGAGCGATACCGGCGTGACGGAGATGCGCTTATTAACGATCGGAATGCCGAGCTCCGCCTCGATACCCTCGCACACCTCAACCAGGTGCTTTGCGCGTTCAGTCACCAGGTCATATACCGCCTGGGCAGTCGCATCCATGGATGAACGCGTACATCCCAGCAAGGAGATACCCATGGTCACCGTGCGGATGTCGAGACGGTACTTGTCGATCATCTCGATCGTGTCGAGAATACTTACGGTATTAAAACGATTGAGCATATTTAGATCTCATTCATCGCTGTAAACAGCGCCTCAGACTGTACGCGGATGGACTGGTTAATGTCTTCGCCCACCTTATTCATGCGCTCTTGAATCTGTTGGATCGATACCTCAGATTCATCAAATTCCACGCGCAGAATCATGGTGAAAAAACCGGACATGAGTGTCTGCGAAACGTCGACAATGTTCACCCCGAGCTCAGCGAGGTTAGTAGTTACAGAAGCAATAATTCCGGTGCTATCAGCGCCGGTCACAGTCATGATGGCAATCATGGAGTTGATTCTAGTGCTTCTCACCTCTTAATTGTCTGGCGACCAATAAACGGGGCCAAGCTCACAGTTAGCGTAGGGTGGGGCGTCATGACCACAGTTAAGAAAGTTTTGTACATCGGCGGACACGGCAAGATCGGTCTGCTCTCCGCACCTCTTATTTCTGAGAAGGGTTACGAGATTCACTCACTGGTCCGCAACCCCGACCAAGCCCCAGAGATCGAGAAACTCGGCGCCACCCCAGTCATCAAGGACATCACTGAGCTCAGCGTTGACGAGTGGGCAGATTTGCTCACGCTTTACGACGTCGTGGTTTGGGGCGCCGGAAACGGCGGCCGCGGGGGAGCAGAGCTCACAACTGCTGTGGATCGCGATGGCGCGCTTGCCACGATCGACGCACTCGAGCAGCTCAAAGCAGCTGGCAAGCCCACCCCGAAGTACGTGATGATCTCCTATGTTGGCGCGACCCACAATACTGCTAACCCTGACGACACATCCTGGTACGCCTACGTCGAGGCCAAGAAGGCAGTGGACAATCGCCTCAATGCCTCACAGCTCGACTACCTCATCCTTGGCCCTTCCGCCTTGAGTGATGAACCCGCAGAAGGCATCGAGGTTCTCGAGTCGCCGTCCACGGAAAAGGAGACCAGCCGCGAGCTCGTGGCACAGGTTGTGGCCGAGATCGTGGGACGCGATGAGTTCCTGAACACCCCGTTGGAGTTCTACAACGGCACCAACCCGGTCTCTAGCATCTAGGTTCAGCTTGGTGTAGAAGCTTGCTTTCTCGGACGGCTGCCGCGGATAGATTGCTCGACCAAGGCCAGAACCGCCTCTAGGTTCGCGGTATCACCTAGTGCAAGACGGTTGATGAAACCATCCATGAAGGTCTCCAAATAAAGCACCAACGTGTCAATGGAGACGTCGTCACGCATGCGCCCTTGCTCGGCGTTGCTCTCCAAACGTGCACGCACCGCCCGATCCAAGACTTCCTGCTGGTCGCGCCAACGCATGGCAAAGGAGGGATCGGTGCGGAGCATGGAAGTCACCTCGAGGCGAGTGGCCAGCCAATCATGGCGCTCTGGGTGGCGAAGCATTTCGCTCATCACCTCAACCAGACCGTTGTTTGCAACGACTTCAGCCTGGCGAGCGGCGTCTTCCTGGGCCAGTGCCAAAAATAGGGACTCTTTGTCACCGAAGTGGTGGAAAATCGCACCACGCGACTTTCCCGTAGCTTCTTCGAGAAGGCGCACGGTTGCGCCCTCATAGCCATGCTCGGCAAAACACTTTCGGGCACCTACCAAGATTTCGTGACGACGTCGGTTGAGCTCAGAATCGCTCACGATAGGCATGGAAGTCTCCTCAAAAGTGCAATAAGAATAATCAAAATAAGATAAAGGAGGGCCGCACGGCGAAAGCCGGCGGCCCATAAGCGGAGGCGGCTGCCTTCTACCAAATACTTGCTAGCAGGAAGCCATCCTCCGAGAGTCAGTCCGATTAGGACTTGACCATCTGGCGCAGAACGTACTGCAGAATGCCGCCGTGGCGGTAGTAGTCAGCCTCACCTGGGGTGTCGATGCGGACCTTAGCGTCGAACTCGACGGTCTCGCCGGACTCCTTGGTTGCGGTGACGTGAACGGTCTTCGGGATACCGCCCTCGTTGAGAGCTGCGATGCCCTCGATGTCGAAGGACTCGGTGCCGTCCAGGCCCAGGGACTCGTGGGACTCGCCCTCTGGGAACTGCAGCGGAATGACGCCCATGCCGATGAGGTTCGAGCGGTGAATACGCTCGAAGGACTCGGTGATGACAGCCTTAACGCCGAGCAGGTTGGTGCCCTTGGCAGCCCAGTCACGGGAAGAACCGGTGCCGTACTCCTTACCTGCAATAACAACCAGCGGGATGCCAGCTGCCTTGTAGTTCTGGCAAGCATCGAAGATGAATGCCTGAGGAGCGCCTTCCTGAGTGAAGTCGCGGGTATAGCCACCTGCAACGTCAACCAGCTGGTTCTGCAGACGAATGTTGGCGAAGGTACCACGCATCATGACCTCGTGGTTACCACGACGGGAACCGAGGGAGTTGTAGTCCTGGCGCTCAACGCCGTTCTCATCCAGGTACTGAGCAGCTGGGGTGCCTGGCTTAATGGAAGAGGCAGGGGAGATGTGGTCGGTGGTGACGGAGTCGCCCAGCTTGGCAAGAACGCGAGCGCCCTTGATGTCCTCGACTGGGTTTGGCTCTGCTGGCATACCGTCGAAGTACGGTGCCTTGCGGATGTAGGTGGAGTCCTCGTTCCACTCGAAGGTTTCGCCCTCCGGAACATCGAGGGAGCGCCATGCGTCGTCGCCCTTGAAGACGTCAGCGTAGTCAGCCTCGTAGAGCTCACGGGAGATAGCCTTCTGGATGGTGTCCTCGATCTCCTCGGCGGAAGGCCAGATGTCCTTGAGGAAGACATCGTTGCCGTCCTGATCCTGGCCAAGAGCCTGGGTCTCGAAGTCGAAGTCCATGGTGCCAGCAATAGCGTAAGCGATAACCATGATTGGGGAAGCCAAGTAGTTCATCTTGACGTCCGGGGAGATACGACCCTCGAAGTTACGGTTACCGGAAAGAACCGCGGTAGCAGCAAGGTCGTGCTCGTTGATAGCTGCAGAGATCTCCTCTGGCAGCGGGCCAGAGTTACCGATGCAGGAGGTGCAACCGAAGCCGGAGAGGTAGAAGCCCAGAGCCTCAAGGTCCTTCCACAGGTCTGCACGCTGGAAGTAGCCATCAACAACCTGGGAACCAGGTGCGCAAATGGTCTTAACCCATGGCTTGGAGGTTAGGCCCTTTTCAGCGGCCTTGCGGGCGATGAGGCCAGCGCCGACCATGACGGAGGGGTTAGAGGTGTTGGTGCAAGAGGTAATGGAAGCGATAGCAACCATACCGTGGTCCAGGGTGTACTCGCCGCCCTTCGGGGAGGTGACGGTAACTGGGTTGGACTGACGGCCGGAGCCGCCCTTAGCTGCGGACTCGCCGTGGCCTTCGCGGGAGTTGTTCAGGCCACCGGTGACGTCGACGAAGGACTCGTCAGCGTCGCCTTCAGCGGTCATGCGCTTTGCCTCAATGGAAGACTCGTCAACGACGACGTCGCCAGTTGCGTAGGTAGGCAGATCCTTACGGAACTGCTCCTTAGCCTCGGAGAGCAGGATGCGATCCTGTGGGCGCTTCGGACCAGCGATGGAAGGAACAACGGTGGACAGATCGAGCTCGAGGTACTCGGAGTACTCTGCCTCTGGAGCATCCTGCTCGAGCCACATGCCCTGAGCCTTTGCGTAAGCCTCGACGCGCTCGATCTGCTCGATTGGGCGACCGGTGAGCTCGAGGTACTTGATGGTCTCTTCGTCGATCGGGAAGATCGCAGCGGTAGAACCGAACTCTGGGGACATGTTGCCGATGGTGGCGCGGTTTGCCAGAGGAATGGACTTAACACCGTTGCCATAGAACTCGACGAACTTCTGAACTACGCCGTGCTCGCGGAGCATCTCGGTGATGGTCAGAACGACGTCGGTTGCAGTAACGCCTACCGGGATCTCGCCGGTCAGCTTGAAGCCAACAACGCGCGGGATGAGCATGGAAACCGGCTGGCCGAGCATTGCTGCCTCAGCCTCGATGCCGCCAACGCCCCAACCGAGGATGCCGAGGCCGTTCTCCATGGTGGTGTGGGAGTCGGTACCGATACAGGTATCTGGGTAGGCAACGCCCTCGTTATCGAAGACAACTCGGGAGAGGTACTCGATGTTGACCTGGTGGACAATACCGGTTCCTGGAGGAACTACGCGGAAGTTGGAGAAGTTCTCAGCACCCCAACGCAGGAACTGGTAACGCTCCTGGTTGCGCTCGTACTCGATTTCAACGTTCTTCTCGAGAGCCTCAGGGGAGCCGAAAGCCTCAACGATGACGGAGTGGTCAATAACCATCTCAGCCGGGTTGAGCGGGTTAACCTGCTCTGGCTTGCCGCCGAGTGCGGAAACTGCCTCACGCATGGTGGCGAGGTCGACCACACACGGAACGCCGGTGAAGTCCTGCATCAGGACACGGGCCGGGGTGAACTGAATCTCAGTGTCCGGCTCAGCGGACGGATCCCAGTTAGCGAGTGCGTTGATGTGGTCCTTGGTTACATTCTTGCCATCCTCGTAGCGCAGCTGGTTCTCAGCAAGCACCTTAAGGGAGTACGGCAGCTTCTCCAGGCCTGGAACCGCGTTGATGTCGAAGTAGTCGTAGGACTTACCGTTGACATCAAGGGTCTTCTTGGCGCCGAAGGAGTTCAGGCTTTCAGTCACAGGGAGCTCCATTCCTTGTTGATAGAACAAATTGTTCCTTGCTTCTAGCCCTACCCGAACTGGAGCGCTTTAGCCCGCACCCTATACATCTATATATAAGGAACGGAACAAGCGCTGAATTTCAGGCACTAGAAGCGAGAAGAACGCGAAGGTTCAGAAACCAGTCTAGTGGTTCAAACCGACGACCGTGTTAACTATAACAGTACGAGCGTTCTGTTTCATCATTTTAGGGGGACCGGCGCGTCACCCACCGAAATTTGGGCGCCGAGCGATAGTTTCAGTAACAGCAATCAAGCCACCGTGGGCGGCAGACCCAAGTAGCTCACAGCAGGCCCACTGGAGAATTCAGGAAAACGATCGACATAGGGGAGGGCAATCGCAATGATCCCAGAAGACGTCGACCCAGCAAACCTTTCCGACCAACTCAGTCAGGACGGCGTAGCGTTTAGCAATCCCCGCATCGCCAATGATCTAGAAATCCAGGAAGAGATCATTAAATCCCTCCATCCAGATCACGGCATCGCCGTAGTGGACAGTTTTTCGGCTAGCGCCGCTGACGCACGCGACATTGCACAAGATCTCCAGTCGGCGACTGGGCTCGATACTGTCATCGTTCAGACGCCGACCCATATCTCGGCCGTAAGCGATTCACTAACTCGGGCAAATATCGAAGCCGCCGAGCGAGCCATACCGAAGGGCCTCGATCAGACCTCCGTGTTGGAGCAGTTCTATTCCGGAACCGATCACTTCACCGTTCACTGGATGGCGATCATAGCCCTCGCTTTAGCCCTCGCCGGCGTCGCGGGATGGTCCGCCTATCGCGCGGCGAGCGCTACGCGGACGGCAATAAATTAGCCGCGAGGCATCTCAGAAAGAGACACCGCAGGATGTTTAAAACGGCTTAGTTTTGTTCGAAAAAATATAACACTAACCCGATTCGGACAGCCCTACGAGCACCCCTCACGAGACTCAGCCGACGCCTCCCACACTCATCCCGACGAGCAATCCACACGCCGAAACCAGTCCGGGAAACACACTTGAAAACGGCCCCAAAAATCTCCAACTTTTAAGGCTCGAACTACGCCCGAAACCCGATAGCCCTGTCACCAAGAGGGGCTCAACTTGGACTCCGAACCGCGATTCACGGCACCGGAGACGTCTGCGAAATCGGCCATCAGGCCGACCACCGCGCCCGCAAAGAGGGCAGTGGGGAAGGGGTTTGGTCAACCACCCTGACTTGACAGGAGGTGGGGGA
>OJMC01000006.1_pt1 | contig 108822 bp, 106 predicted proteins | sample 1596731 | NCBI WGS metagenome assembly OJMC01 (sample SAMEA3904698, study PRJEB24821) | metagenome | biome: Builtin; feature: hospital; material: surface | place: USA | collected 2013-08-19
TGGACTAACCCCCACAAACGAAACCCCGGCCGCGGCCGGGGCGATTCGGCATGCCTTCGCGCGGTATGGGGGGAAACGACCGCGGTTAATGAAATAGGTATTCATTTATGCAGGTCGGGGGTAAAAATGCAATCTTTGCAGGCTGAATGCTCTATATCACTCATCGCGTCGGATTCGTGTTAATTCACAGATTTGCGGAATTTGCAGCGGGGTAGAGCGGTACACGCGCGCGGGCGAGATTTCTAGTCTGGGTGACGTCATCGACCCGTAGTAAAGGAGTACATAATGAGTGATACATTCACCGCCGCTGTCGTCGAAGAATTCGGACCTACCCTGAATATCCGTGAGGCGGATCTTCCGGAACCGGGGCGCAACCAAGCGCTCGTGCGTAACCTTGCGTCGGGCATCTGCCACACGGACGTCCACGCCGCGGAAGGCGACTGGCCGGTTAAGCCGGAGCCACCCTTCATCCCGGGGCACGAGGGTGTGGGCGAAGTGGTCAAGCTGGGACCAGGCGAGCACACCGTCGAGGTGGGCGACATCGTGGGCAACGTCTGGCTGTGGTCCGCCTGCGGTGTGTGCGAGAAGTGCCGCACCGGCTGGGAAACGCTGTGTGACGAGGCGGAATATGGCGGCTACACCGTGGACGGCTCGTTTGGCGAGTACATGCTCGTGGACACCCGCTACTGCGCACGCATTCCGGAAGGCTCGGACCCGATCGAGGTCGCGCCGATTCTCTGCGCTGGCGTCACGGTTTACAAGGGGCTCAAGGTCTCAGAGACGCGCCCGGGCCAGTTCATGGTCATCTCCGGCATCGGTGGACTGGGCCACATCGCGGTGCAATACGCCGTCGCCATGGGCATGCGCGTCATCGCGGTGGATATCTCAGAAGAGAAGCTAGCGCTGGCGAAGAAGCACGGCGCCGAGTACACCGTCAACGCCAAGGAAGCGGACCCGGCCGAGGCCGTTACTGAGTATACCAAGGGCGGCGCCCACGGCGTGCTCGTTACGGCCGTCCACCCGCAGGCGTTCGGCCAGGCCATCGGCATGGCGCGCAAGGGCGGCACCATCGTCTTCAACGGCCTGCCGCCGGGAGAGTTCCCCGCGCCCATCTTCGACATCGTATTCAAGGGCCTCACCATCCGCGGCTCGCTCGTGGGTACACGCCAGGATCTCGAGGAGGCGCTCGACTTCTACGCCCGCGGCATGATTAAGCCGACGGTCGAGGAAGTCAAGCTCAACGAGGTCAACGAGGTCTTCGAGGGGCTTATCAAGGGCGGCATCGAAGGCCGCCGCGTCATTCGCTATTAGGGCGGAGTCCGCGCCGCACGAACGCGGCGCGGACGCATCTAGGCCGTGGCCTCGAACAGCGTGCGGCCCCACCAGTCGTCTTCGCCGGTGGTGCCCGGAGGGCAGGCGAAGATAGAGGAGGACTCGTAGCGCACGTATTCGTTCATCTTGTCCGACTTTGCCAGCTTGGACTGGATCGGGATGAAGCGTTGCTCGGGCGAGTTCACGATGGCCACGAAGAATAGGCCCGCATCGAGGTGGCCGAAGTCGTCGATTCCATCCGTGAAGTTGTACGCGCGGCGCAGCATGCGCGCGCCCTGGTTTTCCTGATGGCTCGCTAAGTGCGAGTGTGCCGTCAGCGGAATCACCGGGCCAGAAGTACCGTGGTATTCGTCCAATGGCAGCTCGTCGAATTCGTCGCTGCGGCCCAGGGGAGCGCCGCTGCCCTTGGAGCGTCCAAAGGTCTCCTCTTGGTCGGCAAGTACCTGGCGGTCCCAGTTTTCCAGGAGCATGCGGATGCGGCGAAAGTACCGCCGTCAAACCACGAGTCGGTCCCAGAGACCCACACGTGTTCGTTGACGATGTCCTTATCTTCAGCCTTGATGTTGTTCGTACCGTCTTTGAATCCAAAGAGGTTGCGCGGCGTTTGCTGGCCGCGCGTGGTGGCAGTGGCGTGGCCGAATCCTAGCTGGGACCACTTGTATTCCACGACTCCGCTGCCAGCGCGCGCCAGGTTGCGGATGGCGTGGATAGCCACCTGCGGGTTGTCAGAGCACGCCTGGATGGCGATGTCGCCGCCACAAAGCTTGTCCACCAGCATGTCGCCGGAGAACTTCGGCAAGTCTTTGAGCTCTTTCGGACGCGCCGATGCCAGGCCAAAGCGATCGTCGAAAAGCGAAGGCCCAAACCCAATGGTGATTGTGAGGTTCGCAGGCTCCAAGTCGTAGGCCTCGCCGGTGTCCTTCGGCACCGAGTGCTGGCCCACGTCCTCAATCGTCTCATCCACTGTGGTCTCGCCGCGGGTCATGCGGCGCGCCATAGCGGTCCACTTCTTGAGCAGCTCCTCCAACTCAGAGCGCTCCTTAGTCACCACGTTAAAAGCCGCGAAGTGCATGCGGTCCTGCTGGGCCGTGGTGATGCCCGCCTGGTGCTCGCCGTCGAACTTGATGGCAGCGTCGCCAGAAGTGGTACCGGCAGAATTAGTCGCGCAACCAGCCACAAGCGTGGTGGCGCCCAAAGCGGATGCGCCCGTCAGAAATGCGCGGCGGCTGAATGCGAATGACATTATTTAGCCACAACTTCCTGGACGGTGGAGACCTTCTCAGTCAGGACATCGAGGGCGTCGGAAAGCTCCTTGTACTTGTCCAGCAGAGTCTGCACCTTCTCGAAGCGCTCATTGATGTCGGTCAGCAGCTGTGGATCGCGCTCATTGAGAGCCTTCTCCAGGGAGGCGATGGCTGCTTTCGAGCCGTCCAGGTTGGCCTGGAAGTCATAGAGGTCGGTGTGGGAGAAGATGTCTTCTTCACCGGTGATCTTCGAGGTTGCAATCTCGTCCAACAGGCCCTGGGCGCTGGAGGCAATCTGAACCGGAGTCAGAGTGTAATCGTCGGCTGCGACGCCGTCGACAAGCTCAGCGATGTCCTTCTTGAGCTGGGCGGCATCCTTCTTGGTCTCGTCGGTGATCTTCCTGTTCACCCACAGATCCTTCTCAATCTTGTGGAAGCCGGTCCAGGTGTCGCCCTCTTCGATGTCGGCCTCGCGCAGGTCGATGCGCGGGTCGAGGTCATCTGGGAAGGACTCCGCCACGGGCTCGATGGCGGCAACGAACTCGTCTACCTGGCCCTACAAGTTATTGGTTTGGGAGCGGACGTAGGAGATGTAACCGTCAACAGCCTGGGTCAGAACCTCATCCTTGGTGGCGGCAACTGCCTCGCCGGTGACGTTGAGCTTCTGGGAAATGCCGTCGCCCACCATGCCTGGGTTACAGGTCAGGGTGTACTCGCCCGGATCGGTGATCTGCACAACCAGCTTGCGGGTAGCACCCGAGCTGATGTTCTCGACCTCACCAACCACGCGGCCGCCAGAGGTGTAGACGTAAAACTCAGTGGTCTTCTTGCTGTTGTTCGTCACGTCGAACGTGGAGGTACCAGTGGTGGCCTCGGTTCCGGAGACCTCACAGGACTCGTCGGAGGCGGTGACCGTGAAGTTGGTGGACTCTGCCTCGTCGACCTTGTTCGCACACGCGGAAAGGCTCAGTACGGCAGCGGTGCCGGCGACGGCAGCGAGGATGCGCTTCATTGGGTTTGTTCTCCTTGGTTTAAAAAGTTGTGAGGCGAAGAGTTAGAAAAGTTGTTAGTGCGCCATGCTTTGCGTGTCTGCTTGCTGCTCCTGCTTAGCTGGCTTTGGCGCTGGGGCAGGGCGGAGGAAGAGATACATGGCGACGACGAGATAGACCGCCCATGCGATCATGGACAGCAAGGTCGGCGCCGGCACGAGGTTGAAGATTCCTTCGATGAAGGTCGCAAGTGCAGTGCCAGGCGCAATGACGTTAGAGATGTCGAAGGCGAGTGTGTGCAGGCCCGGCAGCAGGCCAGCTTCCTGCAAGTCCGTGATGCCATAGCGCAGGATGCCCGCAGCCACGACGACCAGCAAGATGCCGGTGACTTTAAAGAAGGTGCCGAGGTTGATGCGCACTGCGCCGTAGTACATCGCTACGGCTACGGCTACGGCGATGAGGATGCCTAGGGAAAGGCCGAGCGCCGGCGTCATGGTGGAGCCGTAGGCAAAGGTATCGAACACCAGCAGCGCTGTCTCGATGCCCTCGCGGACCACGGCCATGAATGCCAGGACGAAGACGGAACCCGCGCCCACTGTGATGGCCGCCTCCAGCTTTCCCTCGAGTTCTGCCTTCATGTTCTTCGAAGCACCGCGCATCCACAGCAGCATGTAGGTGACCAACGCCACTGGCGACGCCGACCCACACCCACCGCATCAGGTCCTTGCGGCCGGACTTGGCTAGGTAGGCGGCGAGGATCATAACGACCATGGCTGCTTCAAGGCCTTCGCGCAGGCCGATGAGCAAGTTAGCAAAAAGCAGCAATTTCTTTCAGGGCAGTGACGAAGGGACGGTGTTCCGCCACTTGAACTATCTAACCAAGGTAAGGCTAACTTGAAATTTATTTGGCGTGATTTGGCGCAAAAAGAAAAGAGGCAACTCACACGTCGTGTGGCTACCCCTTTTAGGAGTTAAGAAGCTTAGAGTGCCAGACTGCCGGTGCTCAGACCCCAAATCGCAGCGATCGCGCCGATGAAGACGATGGCCACGACGCACCATTCAAATGCGTTGAAGACGCGCTCCTTCTTATACAGGCGCGTTCCCACGTAAGGGATAAGACCTGGAATAACGGCGAGCACACCGAGCAAGACATAAACCAGGTCGGCGGCGTAGATAAGCCACAGCGAGTAAACGAATGCGATGGCGCCGATGACGATATGACGGCGGTTTTCCCGCTTCGAGATTTCCGGGCCCGAAAGATCGAACTTCACACCTGCGTGCGGGTGTGAAAGGCCCTTGCCGCGGATACCCAGTAAAAGCAGGTAGAGCGAGGTGAAGATATAAGGCAGCAGGTACATGATGGTGGCCAGCTGCACCATGGCGTTATATGAGGTCTCATTCAGGAAGAACACGATGATGAAGACCTGAATAACAGAGGTGGAGATAAGCTGCGCTACCCATGGGGCGCCGGCCACGTTGATGGTGCCGATCTTGCGAGGCAGCAGGCCGTCGATAGCCATCATTACGATGGGCTCAGCACACAGCATCTGCCAAGACACGTAAGCGCCCAGCACAGAAAGGCAGAGGCCGATGGAGATAAAAGCCGCGCCCCATGGGCCGACGACAGCCTCTAATACGGAAGCCATGGAGTTATCCGGCAATGCTGCCAGTTCAGCTTGGGAGAGCACGCCGAATGACAATGTGGAGACTGAAACCAAAAGCGCCAGCACGGAGAAGAAACCGATGACGGTGGCACGGCCGACGTCGTTGCGGGAGCGGGCCTGCTTGGAGTAGACGGAGGCGCCCTCCACACCGATGAATACCCACACGGTATAGAGCATGATGCCCTGAATCTGCTCAAAGACGGTTGAGCCGGAGTCCTCGCCCCAGAAATCAAAGGTGAACTTATCCCAGCTAAAGCCGAGGAAAGCAATGAAGACCATGAAGGCCAGAATCGGCACTATCTTGGCAATCGAGGTCACCATGTTCATCACAGCGGCCTGCTTAATGCCGCGCGCCAAAACTGCAAAAATGGCCCAAGACATTACTGACACTGCGATGGCGGAGGCCCAGCGATGATCGGCGTCGAAAAGCGGCACATAGTGGCCCACGGTGTTAAAGAAGAGTGTGGCATACCCCACCTGTGCGATTACGGAGCCAATCCAGTAGCCCCAGCCTGCGGTAAAGCCGATGAAATCACCTAGGCCCGCGCGGGCGTAGGAGTACACGCCGGAGTCGAGGTGCGGCTTGCGGTGCGCCAAGTACTGGAACACGAACGCGACAGAGAGCATGCCCACGCCGGCGATGAGCCAACCGATGAGCATTGCGCCGGGACCTGCAACCGAGGCGATGTTTTGAGGGAGCGAGAATATTCCACTGCCCACGGTGGAGCCGATAATCAAGGCGACGAGAGTCCACAGAGTCACCGTGTGATTGCGCGATGACTCGGCGTTCGCCAGGGAGGAAGTAGTGGAGGTCATTCGACTAAAATACCCCGCAAAAGCCACGGAGCGAAGTCAGCATTTAAAACCTGATTACTAAACTGCCCTATACTTTGTGGCCATGACTGTTCTGCTGCTCGATGAACGCTGGCCCACGATGATTCCGATGGAGGCCCAGGGCTTGCTCTTGGGTCCAGTTTCATTTACGGGTGAAGTTCCAGTGCGTGTGCGATGGAACTTCAGCGATCTCCTTTCGGGAGAGGATCCAACCGGGCTCGGGCTGCTCGTTTCTACCGACGCGCACGACGAAGAGGTAGAAGCGCGCCTGGCGGCAGGCGAAAAACTGATTGAGGCACCCTCGCGCCAGGATCCGATGCTCCAAGCCCGCGAAGCGATGATGCAAGCGGTGCGGATAGGGCAATGGGAGCGGGCGCAGACTCATGAAAGCCTTTTGCCGTACTTGGCGGAAGAATCTCAAGAGTTTGCGGAGGTGGTCCGGGAACGCGCGGGGGATGAAGAATTGTGCAAGGAGCTTGGCGACGTCCTCCTGCAAGTTCTCTTCCATGCCGAGCTCGCCTCGCGGCGAGGCGCGTTTACGCTTGACGACGTCGCGGCTTCCTTCGTGACCAAACTTCGCTCGCGCGCACCGTATCTTTTTGATGGAACCCGCGAGCTAGTCGACGTCGAAAAGCAAGAGCTCCTGTGGGCAGAAGGAAAGGCCCGCGAGAAGTCGCAAGCCTTGGGTTTAGACTCCGGAAATTTGGAATCGGAGTCTTAAAGCTTCGGCAGGTTCAGGGTGGAGGAGAGCATTGGCAGGTAGTCCGAAATCTGGGATGACAGGCCGGTGCCGCCGGTGAGCGGGGTGTCCTGCTTGACGATGCCGCAAGCCAGTGCGCGGTCGGCGGTCAGGCCGGAGTACTTGATGGCTGCGATAGTCAGCGGGGAGATCTGAGCCTTCCGCTCGCCACCGAGATTCTGCAGGTTGTGTGCGAGTTGATTGCGGGTGGTGTTTTCATCGAGCAAAACGCCCGGGGTGTTCTGATCAATTAGTGTCAGGGCGGTGCGGACGGTGCCGCAATCGGCTCCGGAGATGAGCTGCGCTGCGAGGCTGTTGATGTCGCCCAGCAGGTTCTGGGCCTGTGCAGCAGCCGGAGTGGCGGCGCCAAGGGCGATGGTGGCCAGGGCTGCGGCGGCGATTCGGCGGATGTTCATGTGACTCCTTCGGGAGGGGAAATGCGGGGTTGAGTAAGAGGAGGGTTAGGTCAAAAAGTCCAGACTTAACAGGGTTACTGTAGCGCAAAATGTTACGGGTGTGAATATAACGACATAATTTTTGCTAGTTTGCTGGATTTCTTCTGGGAGGATGCTCTCTGTCGAAGTGTCAGGTGGGGCAGGGATGTGTTGCCCGTTAAGATTGCTACCCATGACTAAGTGGCTGCGGAAACTCGGGGGCTGCGGCCTAGCCGCAGTCCTCGCTGTGGTCGTTATCGTTTCCCTTGTGGGCTGGGTTCTCTCCGCATTGGGCAAGCCAGCGACCTTGAAACAGCTGCAACCCGTGCCAGATGCCATGCCACCGTTGGCGGGAATGGCGGTTCCCGATATCGACGTGCACGCTGAGGGGCGTACAGCCGACAAACTAACGTATTGGTCCTCCCAACTGGAAGCTGAAACCGGTATCTCCGGTCAAGCGTTGCGGGCCTATGGAAATGCAGAGCTTATTGCTCGTGACGCATGGCCAGAATGCAATCTTCACTGGACGACCCTTGCGGGGCTGGGATGGGTGGAGACCCGCCACGGCACATACAACGGAAACTGGTTCCGTCCGTCGAAGTTGGATGAGAATGGCTATCCCGATCCGCCGATTATTGGCATTGCGTTGGATGGAACGAATGGGACGGCCCATACGCCGGATACCGATGGTGGGCATTTTGATGGCGATGCCGAGTTTGATCGCGCAGTTGGCCCGCTCCAATTCATCCCTTCCTCGTGGGAACATGTCGGCCGTGACGCAAACGGGGATGGTGTAGCCGATCCCAACCAAATCGACGATGCAGCACTCGGTGCGGCGGCACTCTTATGCTTTGGTGGAAGAAATTTGTCGGTTCCTGAAGATTGGCGTGCAGGCGTACTTAATTACAACCAGTCGGAGGACTACCTGCGACGCGTGGCTGCTGCAGCCAATGCTTATTCGATTCCGCAGCCCGCTGCTTCGTAGAAAAAATCACGTTTTAGCTCACTATGTGACTTTCTGTCCGACACGTTCCGAAGTTTTCTGGAACAATTGGCGGCAGGTGATTTGGGGCAAGAAACCCAAAGCACATATCTAAACCAATTTGGCTCAATAGGAGTGAAAGCAGCATGGCTGACATCATCCACGTATTTGCTCGAGAGATTCTTGATTCCCGCGGTAACCCGACCGTCGAGGCAGAGGTTTTCCTTGATGACGGTGCACACGGCGTAGCCGGCGTCCCGTCTGGTGCTTCCACAGGTGTTCACGAGGCACACGAGCTTCGTGACGGTGGCGAGCGCTACCTGGGCAAGGGCGTTCTCAAGGCTGTTGAGAACGTCAACGAAGAGATCGCTGACGAGATTGCTGGCTTCGAGGCCGACGACCAGCGCCTCATCGACCAGGCCCTCATTGCCCTCGACGGCACCGAGAACAAGTCTCGCCTCGGCGCAAACGCCATCCTGGGTGTTTCCATCGCTGCTGCTAAGGCTGCTGCTGAGTCCGCAGCCCTACCGCTGTACCGTTATATCGGCGGCCCGAACGCCCACGTTCTTCCAGTTCCAATGATGAACATTGTTAACGGTGGCGCACACGCTGACTCTGGCGTTGACGTTCAGGAGTTCATGATTGCTCCAATCGGTGCTGAGTCCTTCGCAGAAGCACTGCGCATGGGCGCTGAGGTTTACCACTCCCTGAAGTCCGTCATTAAGGAAAAGGGACTGTCCACCGGTCTCGGTGACGAGGGCGGCTTCGCACCAGAAGCTGAGTCCACCAAGGCTGCTCTGGACCTTATCGTTGAGGCAATCAAGAAAGCTGGCTTCGAGCCAGGCAAGGACATTGCCCTGGCACTCGACGTTGCTTCCTCTGAGTTCTTCAAGGACGGCAAGTACCACTTCGAGGGCGGCGAGCACACCGCTGAGGAGATGGCCAAGGTTTACGAGGAGCTCATCAACGAGTACCCAATCGTCTCCATCGAGGATCCGTTGCAGGAGGATGACTGGGAGGGCTACACCAAGCTCACCGCAACCATTGGTGACAAGGTCCAGATCGTTGGCGACGACTTCTTCGTCACCAACCCAGCCCGTCTGGCTGAGGGCATCGAGAAGAAGGCTGCTAACGCTTTGCTCGTGAAGGTTAACCAGATCGGTACCCTGACTGAGACCTTCGACGCTGTCGAGTTGGCTCACCGCAACGGCTACCGCACCATGATGTCTCACCGCTCCGGTGAGACCGAGGACACCACCATCGCTGACCTTGCAGTGGCACTGAACTGTGGCCAGATCAAGACTGGTGCACCGGCTCGTTCCGAGCGCGTTGCTAAGTACAACCAGCTGCTGCGCATCGAGCAGGAGCTCGGCGAGGGCGCTGTCTACGCAGGCCGCTCCGCATTCCCTCGCTTTCAGGGGTAATTCCTCGGGGCTAGCGCCCCAGAGTTAATTGCCTTTGAGCGTTAACGACGCCGCCGTCCGCAGGTAATTCCTCCCATTCAAGGAGGGACCGCCGCGGGCGGCGCTTCTTTTTGTGAGAATTTACTCCAATCACACGCGCGTCACCCGTTTCAAACAGTGCCCGCCGCTAGGATAGGAACCCTATGGCACGCCAGAATCACACTTCCAAGAAATCCCGGACCACTGTTCCAGTGGTTTCGCGTGCCACTAGACAGCGAGAAGCCGCGGCTAAGGCGAAAGCCAAGGGGGCGTCGCAACGCATTAAGTCAATGGGCCGCATGGATATTGTTGGCTTTGCCGTAATTCTCGTGGTTGTGCTAATCGTGCTGCTCACCATCGCGGTGCCATTACGCAACTATTATCACGTGCGTTCTGAAACAGCCCGGCTCGAGAGATCCATTGCCGCAAAGCAAGCGGAAAAGGAAGAGCTGCTGGAAGAAATTGATAAGTACCGCTCCGAGGACTACTTGCAGCAGGAAGCGCGTCGCCGCTTTGGCGTTATTGCGGAGGGGGAGACCGCATACCGCATCATGGATAACCGGATGAATCACAACAATACGGTGACTACCGACAGGCTGAGCGATGTAGATTCTCGTCCGTGGTATGAAATTCTTTGGGGGTCTATCTCTGAAGACGAAGACACAAGCGTGACGGGGTCGACAAACACCGATCCAGGACACCTGCCGACGGTTGCGCCGTCGTCTGGCCCGGAGGCAGTGCCGGGGCAGGAAGTCCCTGCTGGCGACGGTGAGCCTGCAGTTCCAGGAGCTCCCGCAGCGCCGGCAGCTCCTGCAGCGCAGTAGCGCTTTGTAGTCTAGAACCGTGCAGTTTTGTGGTCGCAGTGAATCCTAAGCGTCTTAGAGTTGCACTGGCATGAGACAATAACGGTCATGACCGTCAACGATGCAGATCTCGAAATTGTTAAAGAGCAACTTGGCCGCGCTCCGCGTGGTGTGCTCGACATTGCTTATCGCACGCCGGACAACCAGCCGGCCGTGGTGAAGACTTCCCCAAAACTACCTGACGGCACGCCATTTCCTACCCTCTACTACTTGACTGACCCGCGCCTGACTGCGGAGGCTTCGCGCCTCGAGGTAGCTCACGTTATGAAGTGGATGGAAGCTCGATTGGCAGAGGATAAGGAACTAGCTGAAGATTACAAGCGTGCGCACGAGTATTTCCTCGCTAAGCGCAACGAAATCGAGGACCTAGGAACCACCTTTTCCGGCGGTGGCATGCCTGATCGCGTGAAGTGTCTCCACGTGCTTATCGCGTATGCCCTCGCTGAGGGGCCACAGCACTTCCGTTTGGGCACGGAGGCAGTTGCATTGGCAGCAGACCACGGCCGACTGCGTGGCACTGCTATTCCGCAAGAATGGCCCACCACCGAGGATCTCGGTATCGACTTGAGCCAGTTCGATTTCTCGAACGCCGAGTAGCACACGCGTAATAAGAACCCCGTTGCTGCCAACGCACACTTAATTTTTGAAGGGAAAGAGTTTCAATGACTCGCGTCGCCGCCGTTGATTGCGGAACCAACTCAATTCGACTCCTCATCTGTGAGGTTCAGGAAGACGGAAAGATTCGTGACATCGTACGCACGATGGAAATCGTCCGCTTAGGCCAAGGAGTTGACGCAACAGGGGAGTTCGCTGCTGAAGCTCTGGAGCGTACTCGCGTGGCGCTCGAAGGCTACGTCCAGCAGATGAAGTTCGAGAATGTCAAACGTGTGCGCATGGTGGCTACATCCGCTACGCGAGATGTAAAGAACCAGCGTGAATTCTTCGACATGGCGGCGCAGCTGCTTGGCCAAATCCAACAAGGGGCACAGGCTGAGGTCATCACCGGCGAAGAAGAGGCTTTGTTGTCTTTCAAGGGAGCGGTCACTGACTTGGCGTCACACAAGGGACCATTCTGCGTCATCGATCTCGGCGGCGGTTCTACCGAGTTCGTGGTGGGAACAGCAGAAGGTGAGATCCTGGGTGCGCACTCGGCACAGATGGGTTGTGTCCGTTTGACTGAGCGCATCATGAGGACGGATCCGCCGACGGAGGCAGAGATTGAGATCGCTGCTGACTACGTGGAACAGCGTATGCAGGAAGTAGAGAAGATCGTTCCGATTTCGGACGTACAGACCTTTGTGGGCTGTGCTGGTACCTTCACCACTCTGTCAGCCTTGGCACAGGGTCTAGAGCGCTACGACGCCGATGCTATCCATGGTTCTGAGCTGCGTTTTGATGCGCTTCGTGTGCTGACGCGTCAATTGATGGGCGTGCCTTCCGACGTCCGCGCGCTTAACCCAGTCATTCATCCTGGTCGTGCCGACGTTATTGGTGGCGGATCGGTGGCTGTTGAGGGAATTATCCGAATGATTGAACGTAACAGTGATGCAAAGTCCTTCTTCATTAGTGAGAAGGACATCCTCGATGGGATCGTTGTCGGTATTGCGGCTGACCTGTAAGTATCGCTAACGCCATCCCTCTCGGGTACCCCACTGTCGGCGTGTGCATGTGGGGTGCCTTAAAATAGGAGCACACCTTAAAGCCCCTATAGCCCAATCGGCAGAGGCAGTTGACTTAAAATCAATTCAGTGTGGGTTCGAGTCCCACTGGGGGCACCAAATTTGTAGGTCATGGACTTTTGTCCATGACCTTTTGCTCTGCAGAACCAGTTTGCATTTGTGCGCTAAACCTGTCATTTCGTGAATTGGGTGGAGTGGGACGTCGGAAAGCGCGTGCGCAATGAACCCCAAGCGTAACGATAAGTGAAACCCGGGATTTCGATTCCCCGAGGCACTGCAAAATAGTTCAAAGTAAAACCGTACGGCTGGGAACTTTTGAAGTATTGCACGCGTTGAACTTAGTGGAATCTTAAATAAAACCGCTTGGCCCATATGGTGCGTGATTACTGTTAGGCTGGGCGTTCGCTAACCCTAGTGACTAAACCTGTGAAAGGAATCGGTACCTCAATGCGTTCAAGCAACCCGGTAATGAACTCTTTGACGAAGAGTCAAGGAACTTCTACCAACCCGTTCGGTAACAACAACCCTTACGATGCTGGCCAGAATGTAAACTCATTTGGCCAGCAGGGATATGGACAATCAGCCGGTCAGACTTCTGAGCGACCAATGACTGTCGACGACGTTGTTACTAAGACCGGCATTACGCTCGCGGTGTTGATTGTCTTTGCAGTTGCCAACTTCTTCATCGGCACTCAGGTCAACTATGGTGCGGCAATCTTGTTGACTGTAGTTGGTGGCTTGGGTAGCTTCATCGTCACGCTAATTGCTGCGTTTAGTAAGAAGTTCGGCTCTGCGCCGCTGACGCTTACCTACGCTGTACTCGATGGTTTCTTTGTTGGTGGCTTCTCGCTTCTGTTTGCTGGCGTTAACGTTGCTGGTTCTGACGGTATGGCACTTATCGGCCAAGCAATCATGGGTACCGTTGGCGTATTCATCGGCATGCTTGTCATCTACAAGACTGGCGCTGTGAAGGTCACCCCGAAGTTCAACAAGATCATGTTCGGTCTTATCGCTGGTGTGGCGGTTCTGGCTCTGGGTAACTTCATCGGTGCTATCTTCTTCGGGTTTAGCCCACTGCGCGATGGCGGCGCGATTGCCATCATCTTCTCTTTGGTCTGCATCGTGCTTGCTGCGATGTCCTTCCTTACGGACTTCGACCACGCTGACCGTCTCATCCGACTTGGCGCTCCGTCCAAGACTGCGTGGGGCGTTGCACTCGGCCTGACTGTCACCTTGGTCTGGCTCTACACTGAGATTCTGCGCCTGCTGTCCTATTTCCAAGACCGCTAACGGTGTTCTGAATGAAGTAGCTTTTTTAGACCCCAGCTTCCAAGGCGAGCCCTTGGCGGCTGGGGTTTCTTATATGAGCGGTAGGGCATAAGTCTGCTAAGTAACATTCTTGTAATTCGGGTGTAGAAATGGGGGAATCGATAAATGGTTGAGAGTTCATGGTTTTCCAACTCTTTTACAGCCTTTTCATATGATTTGAGCAGGAAATTTTTCCCATTTTGAGGTTTAGGTAAGTCATCTTTATGTCGTAGAAGACGCCCCGAATTTGACCCAATTCACAACTTGACGCGACAGGCCGCGCAGATTCGTGCATCCTATTTGCGGGAGGCGGCAAGCGGCTAGCAGCCACAACAGCGGCCTTCCGACTCGTCATTGAAGTCTGATGAAGGGTAATCATGAAGCAGCAGGGGATTGTTGTAGCGCTGATTGTCAGCATGGGGGTGCTGACGGGCTGCGCTATAGGACTTGCTCCATGGAGCGCGAAAGAAAACCAGCCAGATACCGTAAAGGAGGCGGGGGACACTTTCGGCACAAGTATGGACAAGGCGGCAGAAAACGCCGACAATCCGGGGAACGCTGTGGAAGCTACCGGGGATGGGGGATTCATCGATTCCAATGGCACGAGCGACAGCGGTGATGCTGGTGCGGATTCCAGCATCACCGCAAAGGGGGAGGGGAACGGCGTTCTGCCGCCATTCGGCAGCTTCGACCGTACAGACCCAGATTTCGACCTATTTGATCCTTGTACAGAAATTCCTCAGCAGAAACTCGAGGATGTGGGACTAGAGAAAAGAACCGCACGGACACTTAGGTTTACGGACATGACTAGCTGCAGTTTCCGAGGGCAGAGCGTGTCCGGCAGTGAGGCCATGATTTCGTTGTCTTCGAGTTCGTCTTCGTACGACGAGGTTGAAGTTCCTCTAGGGCAATCGGAAATCTATCGTGGTCGTGAATTGCCCGTTATCGCATTTGAAAACGAGTTCGGTAGTGATCTCTATTGCAGCGTCAAAGTCAACACGGTCAGGGGGATGGTTAGCGTCAGTTTTGGGGACACCAAATTGCGAGAAGACAATTGGGAAAATTGTAGACAAGCAGAATTAGTGCTTAAGAAACTTATCGATTAGCTCTGAACTAAGGGGGACCAGTGCAAATTTCGATTGATGGCTTAATTACGACACAATATCGAATAGATGAACTATCTCGGCAAATGCAGCGGGCTGCGGAATCCGCGAAATCACCCATCGATGGAAGCTTCTCCAGCGTCAATGGAGTAGGTGATGTGGGGGCGATTCATCAGCGAGTGATTGCTACAGATCCTGGCTCCGCCAGCAATTCGCTTCGCAGCTTTAACGAACAAATTCAGTGGTTGGCTAAGACACTTATGGCTGAAGCTCACGGCTTTGAATCACAAGACGCAGTTAACAGCCGAGGTCTGGACATCGCTGACGCGGGAGGTTCTGTAGCGGGTGAGGCGATGCCGGTGATGAATCAGCCGGATCCGGGGTACAGTCCATTCGGTTTTGTGATGCCGGTGGTCAACGTCGGGCCTGACTTGTTGGGGCTGGCGATGGACTTGTTGAATACCAAGATCTGGAGTGTCTCAGAAACCAATTCACGGTGGAAGAGCCTCGCCGACGAGGTCACGGCAATTGTTGATGGATTGAATGAGGCGGCTTCTTCGCTGGAATCCGAAAATGATAGTGAAGCAACCGCGCGGGCAGCACAAAAGATCCGATCTGTGGCGGAATCAGGTAATCATTTCATCGCTAATGCTGAGGTGATGAGCCAGAAGCTTTTCGGCTTCCAAGCCAACCTGATGGCGTCGCAGCCCAAAGCAATGTCCTTGGCCATGTCCGCGATGGCGATTCCTGATCCAGCAGCACGCATGGCCGCCGAGCAGGCAGGCCTGGCGTTTATGCAAAACGCACTCCAAACCCAAGTGGTCGCCGCGATGCCTTTCCAACATGCGCTAATGACAACCATGCCACCGTCAGGCGGCGGCGATGTAAGCAGCCAATTTGGTGGCGTAAATGGCAATGGCCAACGTTTCGACACCAACACGGTCGTATGGCCGCGAAGGATTGCAGAAGCAATCGCTAGCGGGAAATTGGGCCCTGGCTCTTTTGGAATCGTCGATGGTCAGGTCGAAGGGCTGGAAGGCCTTGGGATGACAGATTCTGAGATCCAAAAGTTTAACCAAGACCTGCTTAACGGTGGCAGGGCGTCGCTAGCGCAGCTTGGTGCGCCGATCTCTGCAGCAGACCTTGTCACTAGTGGTGCCAATGCCAGCCCATCGGTAGGCGCGCCGACAGGCCACACCACGGCTGGTTTGGGTGGGGTTGGCTCCATCCCGCAGAGTACTGGCGCCAACCAACACATCAATCCAGCGACGCTTGCAGCCAATAGCGGTGTGGGGCTAACACCAGCGAATTCACATGTGGGAGTTCCCGCCATGATTGGCGCACCAGCAAGCAAGAGCTACGGTTCTGGTAAGCATGCCCTGGGGCTAAGCAACACGGGTGCGCTAAATCAAGGCAATGGAGCCGGTGTACCTGGGGCATTTAGCACCGGAAGCGGAGCGGGCGGAGGTGCACTTGCCGGTTCGGCGGGCACGGCGGGCGCTCGTGGTGGATCGCTCAGCACAGGAAGCATCGGCAATGGTTCGCACATGGGAGGTGGCACCAACACAACCCTGACTGCGGCACGTGGGGGAGCCGCTGCTCGTGGCACTATGGGGCGCGGGATGATGCCCATGATGGCCGGGATGGGGCGTGGTGGTGGCGAAGATCGACGTATCAAGTCAGTCACCAGCAAAGTCGAAAGCGACCCAAATCGACGGGATCTATTAGGGGAGCCGCCAGCCGCACTGCCCGGCGTCATCGGAGCATGGGCACGTGAAGAAGGATAGAACCGACTCGGACTAAAAAGAATGGCGCCCATGCACAGTGCATGGGCGCCATTTCTTAGTTTTACAGAGCCGGTACTACCTGAGTCTCAACCACGACGTTCGGGTTAGCAGCAGCAGACTCGGAAGCAGCCGGATTGTTTGCCGCGGTGCTTTCGGATGCCTCGCTCGAAGACGTGGACTCAGCAGGCTTCGTGGACTCAGCAGGCTTCGGAGCCTTGCCAGTGTAGGTGGAAGCGTTGTCGATCTTCTCGCTGGTGGAATCCTGCTCGTTCGGTGGGTGGCAAGCTGCCAGAGACAGACCTGCAGCGAATACCAAACCGGCGGTTGCGAAGCGGGAGAACTTCTTCATGGGTGCTCTTTCTCCAGAATGAGTTGAAACTAAGAATATGAAATTAGGCCTGGCGCGGAGTTGCGGCCTTAGCTGAATCATACGGCGCTGCGGATTCCACCGTGACCGAAATGGTCTTGCCATTTGGTGCGGTGTACTCGCGGGTCTCACCTTCATGCGCTCCGATCAGGGCGGCACCCAGCGGGGACTGCTCAGAGTAGGTCTCAAGATCCTTGTTGTCAGAAGCAGCAGCGCGGGTACCGATGAGGAAGGTTTCCTTATCGTCCTTGTCACCGTTGTAGTAAACGTGAACCACGGAACCGATGGCGGCAACACCCTCCTGGATAGCGGTGCGCTCAGTGGTGGCGTTTGCCAGAACCTCAGAGATCTGCTTAATGCGGGCCTCTTCCTGGTCCTGCATCTCGCGGGCTGCGTCGTAGCCAGCGTTCTCCTTAAGGTCGCCTTCTTCGCGTCGCTCGTTGATTTCCGCAGCGACTACCGGGCGGTGGTCAATAAGCGCTTGCAGCTCTGCTTCAAGCTTGGCCTTGGTTTCCGGGGTGATGTACTGCTTCTGCTGCTCAGCCATAGTGCAACCTTCCGTAAAGCGGGGAGAATCTAAAATATTGTGGGCCTTATACAATTGCGGGCCCACCTAATGGAAAAGGTCAGCTCCCACCGTGCAAACTCGCAGGAGGTGCGACCTATCCTAAGCGCTACAAATCCTAGCACACGCGGGTGATTATCACGGCGTCGCCTAGCGCAACAGTTCGGGAAGCTGTTGTGGGATAGAACCGTTATGAGTCAGCTTTGCTGCTGTGCTGAGCAGATGAGCCGGTTTAGCTAGTGGACTGCTCCACATAGTCCGGGTTATTCATGTTGAGATAGCTCGGCACGTTGCCCGAACAACCGTAAACGCCGCCGGCTACCGCGCGGTGGTTAGTGGGGACGTCGACAGCAATGCGTTGCACCTCAGCGCCGCCGGCAGGAACAGCAAATTCGCGGCGGCCCACCTCAGCCTTGGAGTAATCGTAAGCCTGGACAATGCAGTACGCGTCCTCATCGATGTGGTTGCGGGTGACGTCAGCCCAGACACGGATGGAGTCGTCGGACAGCACCTCGTGTGTGACGTAGGAGATGCTGGCGTTGACCTCCTCGCGCTTTTGGAAGTACTGGACACCATAAACAATCGCGGCGATGAACATTGCCGCGAAAACGAGCACAATGGCCTTATTAGTAAAACTTGAGGTCTTAGTCGCAGAGTTGTCTGCCGAGGGGCGGGCACCGTAGCGAGCGCCTGAACGAGGGGTACCGGCGGAAGTCATAGTCAATAGTCTATCCAACACTCAAGATTTTCAAACTATCCACTACACTGGACCCCTGTTCCTATACCAGTGCTAGAGGAGATGAACCCACTGTGAGCGACAAGCGCCTGCTAGCCATCCACGCGCACCCCGATGATGAATCCTCCAAGGGTGCCGCCACTACAGCTAAGTATGCAGCCGAGGGCGCAGAAGTGCTCGTTCTTACCTGCACCGGCGGCGAGCGCGGTGACGTTATTAATCCCGCCATGGATAAGCCAGGCGTTAAAGAAAATATGGGAGCCATCCGCCACGAAGAGATGGCACAAGCCGCGAAGGCTCTCGGCGTTAAGCACCAGTGGCTCGGCCATGTTGACTCTGGTCTCCCCGGTGGTGATCCATTCGATCCGGAACTTAAGAGATTGCTGCCCGAGGGCTGTTTTGCTCTCATCCCAGACGATGAGGTGGCGCAAGAGCTAGTGAAGACGATTCGCGAGTTCCGCCCCCAGGTCATCATCACCTACGACGAGATTGGCGGCTACCCGCACCCAGATCACCTCATGGTGCACCGTGCATCCATGATTGCCTGGGAGAAGGCAGGAGATCCGTCCTACCACCCAGAGCTCGGCGAGCCATGGGAGCCACAGAAGCTTTACTACACTCACGGATTTGTCTATCAGCGCATGAAGCTCTTCCACGACCTTCTCGAGGAAGAAGGCAAGTCCAGCCCGTACGGCCCTATGCTTGCGCGATGGGACACAGCATTCGGCGACATTATGGCAAGAGTGACCACTCAGGTTGAGTGTGCAGACTACTTCCAAAACCGTGATGATGCCCTGCGTGCGCATGCGACGCAGATCGATCCGGCCGGCGCGTTCTTGGCCACATCCGTAGAGGTCCAGCAGCGCCTGTGGCCAACGGAGGAGTTCGAGCTTGCGCAGACTCGTGTGTCGACTGAGCTTCCAGAAAGCGATTTATTTGCAGGAATTACTGAAGTAGGGGAGTCTTAAGATATGAGCGCAATTGATTCGCTAGTTCTTGCTGCAAGTGACATCCAGACCAATGTCTTTTTCCTTGCCCAGGGTGCAAAGGAAGGCCCCATGGGCCCAGAGTTCGGTAAAGCTTCACCTATCGGCCTGTTGATCCTCGCCCTGATGGGCGCGGCCGTCCTGTTTGCTGGCTGGAACTTCCACCGCCGCTACTCCCGTTTCCGCCGTCGCACCATGTTTGCTCAAGACCATGGCATTGATCCTTTCGACGACGAAGCCGTCGATGCGGCAATGAAGGAAGCCGGTGTATTTGACAACAGTAAGCGTTCTTTCTTGTAGGCGAAGTTCTATGCGTCGAAACCGGAATGTTGTGTAAGGAAAAATAGTGAGCTTCCTGAGCCAGTTGCTGTACCCCGTCTATGAGGCACGTTTGGCGCGCGCGATTAAAGGAAAACCGCAGCCACGCCACGTAGCCATCATGGCGGACGGAAACCGCCGCTGGGCTCGGGAAGCCGGCTTTACTGATATCAGCCACGGTCACAGGCAGGGCGCAAAAAAGATCAGTGAGATGATCTCGTGGTGCAAAGACACTGACATTGAGGTCGTCACCATCTATCTGCTGTCCACGGAGAATCTTAAGCGCAGCACCCAAGAAGTGCAGCTGCTCTTCGACATCATCTCCGACGTGGTAAAGCACCTGTCCGAGGGGGACTTGGACTGCCAAATCCGACTCGTTGGACACCTTGATTTATTACCTGCTGAGGTTACCGAGAAGATGCGCGCCGCAGCGCAGGCCACCGAGGACAACAAGGGCGTCATCGTCAACATCGCCGTGGGCTATGGTGGCCGCCAGGAAATCGTCGACGCCGTCCAAAATCTCATCCGCGACGAGGCTCAGAAGGGGCATAGTACAGAGGAAATCGCCGACTCGGTGACCGCAGATGCCATCACTAGCCACCTCTACACCAAGGGGCTGCCGGACCCAGATCTGGTCATCCGCACCTCCGGTGAACAGCGTCTTTCCGGATTCTTGCTCTGGCAGGCGGCATACTCCGAGATCTGGTTTACTGACACTTATTGGCCGGCATTCCGCCGCGTCGATTTCCTCCGAGCGCTGCGTGATTACTCGCAACGCTCCCGCCGTTTCGGAAAGTAGGTCTCCATGACCACCGTAATCTTCGACTCTGTTTACGGTTCTACCCACCGCTACGCCCAAGAGCTGGCAAATCAGCTCAACGCCGAAATCTTGCCGCTCGCTGACGCTAAGAATCAAGCACACCTGGACAAGCTGGGCGTCGACAAGCAACCGCTCATCGTCATGTCCCCGGTGCATGGCCCATCGATTACCGCCGCCGATTTTGTAAAGAAGCATGACTTTGGTGACCGCCCAGTGGCCGTCGTGGTCGTTGGGATGACGCTGCTTGAGGAAGCGCGCGCGAAGGATCAACTTTGCGGAGCTGGCGCCCATCGTTCAATGGGCACAGCGCAACTCCTAAAGCTTGCGCATGCGCACCTTTTCCACCAAATGGTGTGAGCCTTTGCGCAGCACGAGTGAGGCGCGGGGACGCGTGGGCAGAATATTTTCCACAAGATTTGGCAAGTTGATGGACTGCCAAATCTCGCGGGCCTGCGCGCGGGCCTCGCTGTCATCCATCTCCGCATAGGAAGCAAAGTGCGCGCCCGGCTCACGGAACGCGGTGTGGCGTAGGTGGAGGAAGCGCTCGATGTACCAATGCTCAATGTCGTCCACCCGCGCGTCGACGTAGACGGAGAAGTCGAACAGATCCGAGACCATCAAGGTAGGGCCCGTCTGCAGGACGTTGAGGCCCTCCAGAATCAGGATGTCGGGACGGCGCACCACCTGGTATTCATCGGGCAAAATGTCGTAGGAAATGTGCGAATACACTGGCGCCTTGACCTCAGCCTTGCCGGACTTCACGTCGGTGACAAAACGCATGAGTTTGCGGCGGTCATAGGTCTCTGGAAAACCTTTACGCTGCATGAGGCCGCGCTCGTTGAGAGTATCCGCGGGGTAGAGGAAGCCATCGGTGGTGACCAGATCCACTTTCGGGTGGGAATCCCAACGCTGGAGCAACAATTGGAGTACACGGGCGGTGGTGGATTTACCTACCGCCACCGAACCCGCGATGCCGATGACAAAAGGAACGTGTGCGGGGTCGTTGCCCAAGAATTCTTCGGTGGCGGCGGTCAGTTCCTGGCGTGCTGCGACCTGCATGTGAATAAGACGCGACAGCGGAAGGTAGACGTCAGCAACTTCGTCGAGATCAATGCGATCACCGATACCGCGAAGCGCCTCAACTTCTGTGGCGGTAAGAACCTGGGGCATCGACAAGCGTCGCTGGCGCCAGGTTTCGCGGTCAAAGTCGAGGTAAGGACTGGTGTCGGTAATACGCGCCATTGCCTAATTGTCGCACTTCATCGGTCCTTGGTGAAAGTTGCATGTATTTAGTGGCTGCAACAGCCCCCGCGTGGGGGCGTGGCAGTTAATATGTAGAGCAGGTTTGAACCGACCTTGTAAGCAACCGAGAAGGGAATCAACGCTTCCATGACTGCCAACAACTCCGCAGACGTGCGCTACCAAGAGATGCGCGAGCTGGACCCGGACGTATTTAACGCCATTAATGGTGAGATCGCCCGCCAGCGCGACACCCTTGAGATGATTGCATCTGAGAACTTCGTCCCACGTGCCGTTCTGCAGGCACAGGGTTCCGTCCTCACCAACAAATACGCTGAGGGCTACCCAGGGCGCCGCTACTACGGTGGTTGCGAGCACGTTGACGTCATCGAAGATCTGGCGCGTGACCGTGCCAAGGAGCTCTTCGGCGCTGAGTTCGCTAACGTCCAGCCGCACTCCGGTGCGCAGGCAAACGCTGCGGTTCTGTCCACCCTGGCGGAGCCGGGCGACAAGATCCTGGGTCTGTCCTTGGCACACGGTGGCCACCTCACTCACGGCATGAAGTTGAACTTCTCGGGCAAGCTGTACGACGTCGCCGCATATGAGGTTGACCCAGAGACCATGCGCATCGACATGGACAAGCTGCGCGAGCAGGCCATCAAGGAGCAACCGAAGGTCATCATCGCCGGCTGGTCCGCATACCCGCGCACCCTGGATTTTGCGGCCTTCCGCTCCATCGCCGACGAAGTTGGCGCCAAGCTGTGGGTGGACATGGCCCACTTCGCTGGTCTGGTTGCTGCAGGCCTGCACCCATCTCCAGTTCCGCACGCTGACGTTGTCTCCACCACGGTTCACAAGACCTTGGGCGGCCCACGCTCCGGTCTGATCCTAGCTAAGCAGGACTACGCTAAGAAGATTAACTCCAACGTCTTCCCAGGTCAGCAGGGCGGCCCACTGATGCACGTCATCGCTGCTAAGGCTATTGCTTTGAAGATCGCCGCTTCGGAGGAGTTCAAGAAACGCCAGGAGCGTACCCTCGAGGGCGCACGCATCCTTGCTGAGCGTCTGACCGCTGCTGACGCAAAGGCTGCCGGCGTGGACGTTCTGACCGGCGGTACCGACGTGCACCTGGTTCTGGCTGATCTGCGCAACTCTGAGCTCGACGGCCAGCAGGCTGAGGACCTCCTCCACGAGGTGGGCATCACCGTGAACCGTAACGCTGTGCCGAACGATCCTCGCCCGCCGATGGTTACTTCCGGCCTGCGTATCGGTACCCCGGCACTTGCTACCCGTGGCCTGGACGCAGCTGCGTTCACTGAGGTTGCTGACATCATTGGTACCGCTCTGGCGCAGGGCAAGAACGCTGATGTCGAGACCCTGCGCGGACGCGTTGCCAAGATCGCTGAGCAGTACCCGCTCTACGATGGCCTCGAGGACTGGAAGCTCGTCTAAAAGCTTCCTTCCAAGCTAATTCACACAACCCATTGCCATGCACCTGCTGATCGTCGATAATCACGATTCTTTTACCTTCAACCTCGTGGACTACGTTCGGCGGGTGACTGGCACTGAGCCTACGGTGGTGCCTAATGACACCCCGTGGGCTCAGGTGGATCTGGCGCTTTACGACGCCGCCATCATCTCACCCGGGCCAGGCACCCCGGCCAACCCTGCTGACTTGGGAATCAGCGCGGATGTGCTGCGCGAGTTCGCCGGTCCTATTCTCGGCGTGTGCCTTGGACTCCAAGCGATGGTGCACCTAGAAGGCGGTGTAGTCGGCCCAGCCCCCGCCCCTGCACACGGCGTGGTTGACCACGTTGACCATGACGGGACTGGCCTGTTCGCGGGCCTTGAAAACCCGTATAGAGTGGTGCGCTACCACTCCCTGGTCACTCACGAAGTCCCTGAGTGCTTCAAGGTCACCGCCACCTGTCGCGCCACTGATGCGCCCCACGACGTTTCCTTGAACACCCTCGTCATGGCGATTCAACACCGTAGCCTGCCGCGCTGGGGCGTGCAGTTTCACCCTGAATCCCTGATGACGGACGCAGGGGAGCGGCTCATAGCCAACTTCCTCCAACTCGCTCGGCACTACTATGCAGCCGAGTACTTTGCGGTGCGTACCCTCGACGAGCCGCTGCCGATCAAAGACATCGCCAGGAGACTGCGCGGCAATGTCTTTTGGCTAGACGCTGGCCGGTTCGGCATCCTGGGCGACGATTCAGGCCCGCGTGCGCGGCATCTGAGTTACACAATTTCAGCAGGGGATGATGCGGGATTCTTTAATCATGCTGCGCGTGAATACGAAGAGTTTGTCCTGCCACCGCGCGTCGGCGCGCCCATTCCAGGCTGCGACTTTGCGCTGGGCTGGGTGGGTTACCTGGGATACGAGATTGGACTCGAGGAGGCACATACCGCCTTCCCGCCGGCACCTGGCCCGGACGCGGAGTTCGTGTTCTGCGATCGAGCAATCGTTATTGATCATGAAGAGAACAAAACCTATTTGTTGAGCTTCGCGGACGATGCCGATTGGGATTTGCCACCAGTTAAAGCTCAGACGGGGACATCAAAGCCGTGGGAATCCTCGGGCAGGCTCATACATGACGAGGCGGAGTACTTGCGCCTCATCGCAGCAGCGCAAGACTTTGAGGTACGCGGCGAGACATACGAGGTATGCCTGACCAACCGTATTGAGCTGGAACCTTTGCCGCAGCCGCTGGAGACTTTTATGAAGCTGCGCGAAGACAATCCCAGCAAGCGCACGGGATACCTGGGCTTTGCTGGAAACGCATTGCTCTCGACGTCGCCTGAGCACTTCTTGAGCATCGACGAATGGAGCATGGTCTCCTCAACACCGATTAAGGGAACCAGCCCGCGCAGCGCGGACCCCGCAGAAGATGCTGTGCACAAGGAGCTGCTGCGGGACGCCAAGACCACCTCTGAACTGCTCATGGTCGTGGACATGGTTCGCCATGACTTGGCCCGCGTGTGCGATGGCGTCACGGTGCCACGTGGCTTTGAGGTGCGCAGCTACGCTACGGTGCATCAGCTTATGTGCGAGGTGACCGGACGGCTCAAGACCAACGCCAGCCCGGTTGATGCCATCCGCGCGGCCTTTCCCGGTGGTTCCATGACAGGCGCGCCCAAGGAACGCACGATGCGCATCATCAGTGAACTGGAGGGCACGTGGCGTGGCGTCTATTCGGGTGCCTACGGCTACCTCTCGCTGACCGGTACTGCGGACTTCTCCATGGTCATCCGCTCCGTCGTGAGCAATGAGCGAGGTGCCTATTACGGAGTGGGCGGCGCGATCCTCGCCGTGAGTGATCCGGCAGCCGAATGGGAAGAAACCATGGTCAAGGCCCGCCCGCTTCTCAATCACCTGGGGCTTAGCCCTGCGCAGCTGCAAGGTGGCAGTCATGGTGCATAGTGAGGATAAAGCTGCGGCCCAAAATGAGGCGCTTGTCGATACGCGGGTGGATTCCTTCCTTGTACGGGAGGGGAGAGCCATCCGCCCGGACCTGCATCGCGCGCGCTTTGGCGCGGGCTACCCAGCGCTTGACGACGCCCCGCAGCACGGCGAGTGGTTCCCCCGCGTGACGGTCGGCGGCGTCGTGTGGCGCCCGGCGCCACGGCTGCGCACTGAAACCACGCTGTGGGTACCTCCCACACCTGATCCGCGCATACATCCGCTGACCAAGGGCCCGGACCTAGCGCTGCTGGGCACGCTGCGCGCCGAAGCCCAAAGCCACGGCGCGGATGATGCACTCCTTTATGGTGAAGAAGGCGTAGTACACGAGGCGGCCAACGCTGCTCTCATATTTTTCGACGAGGAGGGGCCTGCCATGGGGCCCGCGAATTGGGTGCTGGAATCGACCACGCTGCGCGCCACGGTTGAGGCAGGTCTGATGCCTAAACCGCGCCGGGCGGAGATTCGGCTTGCGGAAGCGCTGGAGCTGCAAGCCTGGTGCGCGAGCGCTTTGCATGGCTGGACGCGAGTTACCCGATGGATTGTAGAGGGCAAGATGGTGCAGGCAGCAGCAAACACAGCAGACCCAGAAAACACAAAAACCGGGCGCATCAACGCCCGGCTGTGGGAAAGCGCGGTCGATGTAACCGCGCGGTAGCTCCCCCGCTTTTGTCTGCTGGAGCTTAGTCTTCCGACTCGCCCGAACCATCGCGGTTCTCGGCATGTGCCTTGCGGGCAGCCTCCAGCCACTCTGGCATTTCGGCGAGGAGCTCCTTGATCTCGGCGGTGGTCATCGGACGATCCACGTCATTCTTCTTAAGGGCCGTGACCGAGATGCCGAGCTTCTGCGCGACTACCGGGCGTGGGTGCGGACCCTCAAGGCGCAGCTTGACCAGCCACTCCGGCGGATTGTCCTGTAATTCGCGCAGCTCCGCGTGCGATACTGCGTTATTTTGGAATTCTTCCGGGGTAGCGGGCAGGAAAATGCCCAGCTTCTTAGCAGCGGTCTGAGCGCGCATAGCGGTGCCGGAAGGTTGTTTATTCATGTCATTCACGTTGCCTACGGTAGCAGTATTGCGCAGTACATGTCATGCCTATGTCATGCCGCAAGTTAGGGCTCGTGTTATCCCGGTGGTGCTGTGCCCGCCGCGTAACGATGCCCGCGATAGCACCCAGTAATATTGTCTAATATTGTCTGCATGCTGCGACTCGTCTTTAGTACCGGAACAGAACCAGGGAAATGGTTTGAGCGCTACCGGTCGAACCCGGACTACGGTGGCCTCACCACGGTCGACTCCGACGATGCCATCGACACCTTACTGGCGGGCGACGCCGACTTGGCGCTGGCGCGCGTGCCGGCGGACGGCGTCGACAAGCGCATTAGCGATGACTTCCATATGGTGCGCCTGTATGAAGAAGCCGTGGGCATCGCCGTGCCGAAGGACTCCGTCTATGCCGAGGTAGGGGAGGATGTGGAGCCTGCGGACGTGGCGGATGAGTACGTGAACTATCGCATTGGCGATGACGCACTGGTCGATGTTCCCGCGGTCCGCGAAGGACTCCAGGTGGTGGCCGCGAACGTGGGTATCGTCATCGCGCCGCGGCCTTTGCTCAAGGTGCTGAGCAAAAAGCAGGTGGTCCCGCTGGGGCTTAATGATCCAACCGTTGCGCGGACCGCTATTGCGCTGGTGTGGTCAAAGGAACGCGATGCTGATGACGTCCAGGCTTTCGTTGGCGTGGCCAAGGGGCGCACCAAAAATTCTTCGCGCGGTACCGCGGTAAAACTCAGTGCTCGAGAGAAGTCCAAAGCAAAGCAGGCGCGCCGGGAGGCTCTGGCCAAGGAGCAAGGCAAGGCGCACAAGCAGAACAATGCTAAGAAAAAGACCAGCGGTGGGTCACAGGCTGGTAACAAAAGAGCTGTTCAGGGACGAAAAAATTATCTGTTATCAAAAAGTAAGAAATCCTCTCAGCGGGGGAAACGGCGGAAATAGGCCATTTTCCTTGTCAAATCGCGGAAAATTAGGTGGCTGCTGTGAGCCTTCCGTCCGTAGCGTTATTTGTGTTCCTACGAAAACAAATTTAGAAAAGAACGTAGCCCATGCAGAAGATCACCCGTCGTTTCACAGCAGGGCTCGCAGCAGCTTCCCTTTCGCTTGCATTAGTAGCGTGCTCCGACGCTGAGGACGCAGCTAACTCCGCAGGTGACGCAGCTAAGTCTGCAGCCAACGAGGCAACCGAGAAGGCTGGTTCCGCTGTCGCTGACGCAACTGGCGCGAAGGGCTCTGAGTCTGAATCTGAGGGCGCAGATGCTTCTGAAGGCGCTGCGGGCAAGGACTCTGGCGAGAAGAAGACCATTAGCACCCCAGCGGGCGATTTTGAGGTTCCGGCAGCATTCGCTTCCGCAATCGAGGAGAAGGCTGGCGAGTGGGGCGATGTCCAGAGCATCGAGAACACTGACGCCGGTTCCCTAGCAACCTTCGCGGAAGACAAGCTGCTTGCCTTCAACGAAGAGTCTGGTGCGCAGCCAATCATCGGTAAGATCGCTGAAACCTGGAAGGGCGAGGGCGGCCTTGCTAACAAGGTTGGTCTGCCGACCGCTCCTGAGCAGGCAGAAGGCAACGGCTGGGTCCAGAAGTTCACCAACGGCACCATCAAGTGGATGAAGGGTGCCTCCGGCCAGTACGAAGCTACCGTTGAGTAAGCTCGTCGATTAAGCTTTCACCGCTTTATCCCTTGGTTCAAAGAGCCAAGGGATTTTTTCGCGTTTTCGCAATGTTCATCTTTCACCCATGTAATTTCAACCTTCGGCCCCTAGCTTGGAAGACAACCAAGAGGAAAGCTATCGGCGAGGACCATCACCGTGGCGGAGCTTCTTGGGTTTCGAAAATTAACCAGCTTCACTACCGCTACTTCCTCGCAATCCATGCGGCGCTGACATTGCGCAGTGCACGTGGAAACACGCGGGGAGGTGGCAGCTAAAGGGAGAACCCTGCCATCATGACTAACCCGTCTGTCCTGACCGAATCGATGCACCCGGGCGCTGTGGCCACCAAGACCTACGTTATTGATACCTCCGTCCTTCTTTCAGACCCGTGGGCGCTGCGCAAATTTGCAGAGCACGAGGTCGTCCTTCCTATCGTTGTCATTTCCGAGTTGGAAGGAAAGCGTCATCACCCTGAGCTTGGCTGGTTCGCCCGTCAAGCTCTTCGCTTTTTGGAGGACCTTCGTGGCTCTTATGACGCCTTGGATCAGCCGGTTCCAGTAAACATTGATGGCGGAACGCTGCGCGTAGAGCTCAATCACCAAGACCAGTCCCTGCTGCCAGCAGCATTCCGTGGGTCCGAAGGTGATCACCGTATCCTTGCGTGTGCGTTGAACCTGGCTCATGAGGGCAAGGACACGGTACTGGTAACCAAGGATGTACCGCTGCGTGTCAAAGCCGGCGCGGTTGGGCTCCCCGCGGATGAGTATCACGCACAGGACGTTGTGCTTACTGGTTACACGGGCATGGCCGTAGTGCAGACCTCTCCCGATGTCGTTGACGCGCTCTACCGTGATGGGGAAGTCATGGTCGATGGTGCACTGACGGAGGCGGGCGTTGCCGTAGAAGAGCTGCCTGTGCATTGTGGCGTGACTCTGAACGCTGGCGGTCAGTCGGCATTGGGGCGTGTTACAGCAGAGGGCACCATTCGCCTGGTCCGCGGCGAAGCCAATGCATTCGGCTTGCAGGGCCGTTCAGCAGAGCAGCGAGTGGCGTTGGACCTCCTCTTGGACTCCGATGTAGGGATCGTATCTTTGGGCGGACGCGCCGGTACAGGTAAGTCAGCCCTGGCGTTGTGCGCAGGACTGGAAGCGGTTCTCGAGCGGGGGGAGCACCGCCGCATCGTGGTCTTCCGCCCGATGTATGCAGTGGGCGGCCAGTCTCTGGGCTACCTGCCAGGCACCGAGTCCGAGAAAATGAATCCGTGGGCACAGGCGGTCTACGACACCTTGGAGGGGCTGGTCTCTGACAACGTGATGGAGGAAGTGCAGGATCGCGGTTTGCTCGAGGTCCTGCCGCTGACGCACATTCGCGGACGCAGCCTTCACGATTCATTCGTCATCGTGGACGAGGCACAGTCTTTGGAGCGTAATGTCTTGCTCACGGTTCTTTCCCGCTTGGGTAAGGGTTCGCGCGTGGTGCTGACTCACGACGTCGCCCAGCGCGACAATCTACGCGTGGGCCGCCACGATGGTGTCCAGGCGGTGATTGAGAAGCTTAAGGGGCATCAGCTCTTTGCACACATCACGTTGCAGCGATCGGAACGCTCGGCCATCGCGGAGCTGGTCACGGACTTGTTGGAAAACGAAACATAAGCCGTGCACACAGTGCTTGGCGACGTCGCGTTTATCCCACGTGCCCAGGGATGATCACTGCTAGCTAACGCTGCATTATTTATATAGCCGTATAGGCAACCGTCTTGGAATAATAAAGAACATGACAGAAAACAAACCCGCGAAGAATTTCACTATTCGTCCGTTCGTCACGGCCGACTATCCCCAAATGCGGGCGATTTATGAAGAGGGCCTGAACACCGGCCACGCGACGTATGAGACGCGTTCGCTTACCCTTGAGCAATTCACCAAGGCAAAGATCATGCCCTCCGTCTTCGTTGCAGTTGAAGCTGACGATGACTCCAAAGTCTTGGGCTGGGTTTCCGCTGCCCAGATTTCCTCCCGGTCGGTGTTCCACGGCGTTGTTGAGGACTCCATCTATATCAGTTCCCAGGCACAGGGGCGCGGTATTGCAGGTGCTCTTTTGGATAAGCTCATTGCGACCTGCATCGACCTACATAAATGGGCCATTCACTCCTGGATTTTCCCGGAGAACGAAGGCTCGGCAGGCCTGCACAAGTCGCGCGGATTCGTCAAGGTTGGAACTTACTCGCACATGGCGAAGATGACGTACGGCGAACTGGCGGGCCAGTGGCGCGATACCGACGTCTATGAGCTGCTGCTTCCTAAGCCGGAGGAAAAGCGCAAGGCGGCGCAACCAGTAGCCGATTAGGTACCAACTCTGTGTTTGCTGTTCTCAATGTGCGAAGAGCTTGAATTGCAGGGGGCTTGACGCCCGGCATGCCGTTGACAGGGATGGGCTCCACGGCTCTGCGAGAACTGCGAGTCGCGGTTATGGTGGGAACTGTACTTAGCAACGAAACACTAAGGAGTAAATCATGGCGGATCTTTCCACTAAGACAATTGCCATTATCGCAACCGACGGTTTCGAGGATTCCGAACTGACGTCGCCGGCCGATGCCGTTCGCGAGGCGGGTGCAACCGTAAAGGTCATTGCCCCTGAGGCAGGCACCATTAGCGGTAAGAAGGGCGCAAGCATCGACGTCGATGCAACCACTGCTGATGTACGAGGTGAGAAGTTCGACGGAATCGTGCTCCCTGGTGGCACGGGTAATGCAGATGCACTGCGTATGGACGAAGCCGCAGTGGAAATCGTGAAGAAGCACGTTGAGGCAGGCCGTCCACTGGGCGTTATCTGCCACGGTGGTTGGATTCTTACTGACGCTGACGTGCTCAAGGACCGCACTCTTACGTCGTTCCCATCGCTCAAAACGGATCTGCGAAACGCAGGTGCAACCTGGGTGGATGAAGAAGTCCACGTCGATCAGGGCCTCGTATCTTCCCGCACCCCGGATGACCTTCCTGCGTTCAATGCGAAGATCGTTGAGGAATTTGCTGAGGGCAGTCACTAGCGAGATATAGCAAAGAATCCCCGGCTCAACAGGTACTTTGGCTGTTGAGCCGGGGATTTTGACGTATCGGTTGCGAAGCTACCGTCCTAGAGAAGGTGCCGCTAGGAGATTTCTTCCTTGAGGTGTTCCTCAGTAATTGGAAGCACGAGAAGCAGCGCCACGATGGCTAGTGGGACCATCAGCAGGATGACTGGGGTGAGGCCGTCGTTGTAGGCATTCAGGATGACAGACTGAATTGCATCCGGAAGCTGTACAACGAGGGAAGGAGTCAAGTGGGAAGAACCGCCGCTTGCGGCTGCGAACTGCTGTGCATACTGCGCGCCCTCAGGACCCATGGACTGGATTGCTGCTGGCATATTTGCTGCCATTTCATCCTTCATGTTGTGGATGAAGAGCGAGCCAACCAGGGAAGCTCCCACCGCAGCGCCGATTTGGCGGAAGAAGTTGTTGGCCGCAGTCGCAGTACCAACCAAAGCGATGGGGAAGGAGTTCTGGACAATGAGGACCAGAACCTGTTGCACGAAGCCAAGGCCCACGCCGAAGGCAAAGAACTCAGCGCTGAGCTGAACCAGGGTCGTATCCACGGTCAGCTTGGACATCCAGAACAATGCGCCCGTGGTGATGATAAGGCCGATGATTGGGTACATCTTGTAGTGGCCCGTGCGAGCGATGATGAAGCCCACGATGGTGGAAGTTCCGATGAGGCCGACCATCATCGGAATCATCATGAGTCCTGCCTTGGTCGGGGTAAGGGTGTGAACCATCTGCAGGTAGGTAGGCATGTAGCCGAGCACGCCGAACATAGCGAGGCCCAGAACAGTGCCCGAAGCAGTGGTCAGAACCATGTTGCGATTCTTGAACAGGTGCACTGGGATGAGCGGTTCCTTCGCCTTGGACTCGACGATCACGGTGATGATGGCGCCGATGACAACGGTGATTCCCAGGCCAATGATGATTGGGTCCGACCACTCGTACTGAGTGCCGCCCCAGGTGGTCATGAGAATGAGGGAAGCAGTGGTGATTGCGATAAAAGTTGCGCCCAAGACGTCGAACTTGCGCAAATCGGTATCGCCAACGCGTAGGTGCAGGACCAACGTGCAGACGGTGATTGCGAGTAGGCCAAGCGGGATGTTCATCCACAGGCCCCAACGCCAACCAGGACCATCCGTGAACCAGCCGCCAAGGACTGGGCCAAGCACGGAGGACAGGCCGAAGACGCCGCCCATGATGCCCATGAACTTGCCGCGCTCACGGGCGGTTGTGACCTCAGCGATGATGGACTGGGAAGAAATCATCATGAATCCAGCGCCGAAGCCCTGGATTGCGCGGCCAACAATGAGCCAGTTCATCGTGTTGGAGAAGCCGCCGAGCGCGGATCCAATCACGAAGACAGCAATGCCGCCGATGTAGAGCCACTTGCGGCCCACCATGTCACCCAGCTTGCCAGAGATCGGCATGGCGATGGTCATGGTGACCAAGAAGGCGGAGATGACCCAGCTCATGTGGTCCACGCCGCCGAGCTCACCGACGATGGTAGGCAGAGCAGAGGAGAAGATCATCTGGCCCAAAGAGCTCATCAGCATGGTGAGCACGAGGGCGGAGAAGACCAAACCGACGTTGTTTTCTTTCTTTTCTGCAGCTGCGGCCTTGGCCGGCTCGGCTGCACCGACATTATTTGCCGGAGTCAGTGCGGTATCTACCATTTCAGTCCTTTGGAAAAATTAATCACGAGTTTTAATGCGTCGTCGAGGCGATCCTCGAATGGGGTTGCGCAGTTGATTTCAGGGGAAGCGGTGGCAATCCATAGCGCTTCTCGAACGATGGCGCCGATGAGCAGCGCCTCCGTTTCCGGCAGAACATCCGGACACAAGCTGAGCTCGGGGTTCTTCTCGAGTCGCAGCTTGATGAGTTCTGCGATTTCCGTGGACTTGGCTCGCTTGCGGCTAAACGACGCCGCGGCCGCGTCCGGGTCTCCTGCAATGCGACGGCGTCTCGCAGCAATTTCATGGTTGGCGTGGTGGCCGCGCATGTGGGTCTTGACGAGTTCAACGGTCAGATGCAGAAGATCTTCAGTTGGAGTTTTAAGGAAATACGTCCGCTGATCGTCCGAAAACATCTCGCTCGGGGAACCGAGTACAGCGGAGTCTTTAGAATCGAAGTAGTTAAAGAACGTGCGCCGAGAAATTCCTGCATGTTCGCAAATTTCCTCGATCGTGGTAGCGGAGAATCCGCGCTTGTCCACTAGGGAAGTGGCCGCGTCTTCGATGCGTAGCCGCGTTTCGAGGCGCTTCTGCTCGCGTAATGACATTTCTTCTTGCACACTGTGCAACTTTACACTCGATGCAACTTTGCACCAAGTGTAACTTCGGTGATTCTTAAACGACGAGCGGAAGAGTGTGCTCTAGGTCCTAGGGGTTGTTTGCATACCTTGGTTTAGATCTCGTTGGTGTATTTCGCACGAGCAATGGAGTAGCAGCCATTAAGGGAGAAACCAATGGCTGTGATGATGGGAAGTGCGGCGCCGAAAGGCTGCGCGGCAATGGCCGCCATGGCGCCGGAGTTCGACGCTTCGCCGGGCGCACCGCCACGCGCTGCTTATTTAGCAGCATCGGATGCTGCGGCTTGGGCATTACGGCCGACGTTTCGTGAGTTCATTCCTCCGATTGTGCCTAGGTCTGTAGACGAGGAAAGAAGAAAGCCTTCCTCCGCCCAGAATCTCAGTTGAGGGCGTAGAAAGGCCTTGGTCGTAGCGGACTTAGCGCGGTGCTAAGTCATGGCTTTTAGAAGCGGTCACGCTCGCGGTTGGTCATGGACAGAACGTTGAGGCGCTCATCCAGCTCAGCCTCGGTGAGGTTCTCACCGTCTACGAAGCCCAAGTCGATGACAGCTTCACGCACGGTCATCTTCTGGTACAGGGCGTGCTTAGCTGCCTTGGCTGCGTTTTCGTAGCCGATCTTGGAGTTCAGCGGGGTAACGATGGAGGTGGAGGACTCAGCGAACTTCTTCATGCGCTCCTCGTTAGCCTCGATGCCATCGACGCACTTCTCGGCGAAGACGCGGGAGACGTTGGCCAGCAGGCGAGAGGACTCGAGTACGTTACGAGCCATCACTGGGATGAAGACGTTGAGCTCGAAGTGGCCATTAGCGCCACCGAAAGCGACGGCTGCGTCGTTGCCAATAACCTGGGCTGAAACCATGGTGGCAGCCTCACACAGAACAGGGTTGACCTTACCCGGCATGATGGAGGAGCCCGGCTGCAGATCCTTGAGGTGGATCTCAGCGAGACCGGTCAGAGGACCGGAGCCCATCAGGCGGATGTCGTTAGCAATCTTGTTGAGGGAGACTGCAACGGTGCGCATTGCGCCGGAGAACTCAACGAGGGCGTCGCGAGCCGCCTGTGCCTCGAAGTGGTTCTCAGCTTCCTTGAGCTCCTGGACACCGGTGAGCTTCTTGAGCTCTTCGGTTACCTTTGCGCCGAAGTCAGCGGAGGTGTTCAGGCCGGTGCCGGTTGCGGTACCACCGATAGCCAGCTCGCCTAGGCGAGGCAGGGTAGCTTCGATGCGCTCGATGCCGAGCTCAATCTGGCGAGCGTAGCCACCGAATTCCTGGCCCAAGGTAATTGGGGTTGCATCCATCAGGTGGGTGCGGCCGGACTTAACGACGTCCGCGAACTGCTTTGCCTTCTCGGTAAGAGATGCATGCAGAACCTTCAGGCCCGGGATGAGGTCGTTGACTGCGGCCTCGGTAGCTGCCACGTGGGTAGCAGTTGGGAAGGTGTCGTTGGAGGACTGGCCCATGTTCACGTGGTCATTCGGGTGAATCTCAACGCCGTTGTTGTGGGCGATGGAAGCGATAACCTCGTTGGTGTTCATGTTGGAGGAGGTACCAGAACCGGTCTGGAAGACGTCGATCGGGAAAGCCTCGTTGTGCTTGCCCTCAGCGATTTCCTTTGCGGCAGCGATGATGGCATCAGCCTTCTCTGCATCGAGCGCGCCGGAGTCCTTGTTGACCTGGGCGCAGGCTGCCTTGAGCAGGCCGAGGGCGCGAATCTGCGCAGTCTCAAGGCCGCGGCCAGAAATCGGGAAGTTCTCTACAGCACGCTGGGTCTGTGCACGCCACAAAGCGTCAACAGGAACCTTCACTTCACCCATGGTGTCGTGTTCAATGCGGTACTCAGTCATGAAATCCACCTCAAAAGAATGTGTTGAATAAAGATGTTTATTTAGCTGTCCGCACCACAGCTTCCAGACGTCGAAGAGGATCGAACGAATCTGCAAGTAGTGGTTGCGGAATACGATTTAGCAGAATTGTGTTGCCCGGCACGGTGCGTGGTGTGGGCGGCACGCTTCACTTCATCCAGTATGGACTAAAAAGCGCGCAAATGTGCAAGATGCACGCCCCCAAAAGTTAGGCAAGCATCAGCAAGATTCCTCCGGAGAAAATCCGCAGGATTTTTGCCGCTAAGGCTTAGGCGTCGGCCGCGTTGGAGTAATCAACAACGGAGTATTCCTGCAGCTTAGCCAGCTTGTGAACGGAATCGATGTAACGAATGGTGCCGGACTTGGAGCGCATGACCAACGAACGGGTGCTTGCGCCATTTGCACGGTAGGAGACGCCGCGGAGCATGTCACCGTTGGTAACACCGGTTGCCGCGAAGTAGCAGTTATCAGAAGAAACCAGATCATCGGTCTTAAGGACGCGGTCGAGGTCGTGACCGGCCTTGCGAGCCTTTTCAGCTTCGGCCTCATCCTTAGGCCACAGCTTGCCCTGGATTTCGCCGCCCATGCACTTCATTGCGCATGCGGTGATGATGCCCTCTGGGGTGCCGCCGATACCCATCATCAGGTCGATGGAGTTGGAGTCCTGGCAGGCGGCGATGGCGCCTGCGACGTCGCCATCCATGATGAGACGGACCTTTGCGCCAGCTGCGCGAATATCGCTGATGAGCTGCTCGTGACGTGGACGGTCAAGGACCACAACCGTCAGGTCAGCCGGCTTGATGCCGAGCTTCTTGGCCACCGAGTTGATGTTCCACTCAACGGACTCGTTGATGTCGATAGAACCCACACCGGCAGGACCGACGGCAATCTTGTTCATGTAGAAGACTGCGGATGGGTCGTACATCGTGCCGCGCTCGGCGGCAGCAATAACGGAAATGGCGTTCGGGCGGCCTTCCGCCATCAGGCGGGTTCCGTCAACTGGGTCAACCGCGATGTCCATGGCTGCGCCCTCGCCGGTACCAACCTCTTCGCCGTTGAAGAGCATTGGGGCCTCGTCCTTTTCGCCCTCACCGATGACAACAACGCCGTTCATGGCAACGGAGTTGATGAGCTTGCGCATTGCATCCACAGCTGCGCCGTCGCCCTCATTCTTCTTGCCACGGCCGACCCAGCGGCCGGAGGCCAACGCTGCGGCCTCGGTGACGCGAACCAGCTCCATTGCAAGGTTGCGATCTGGCATGAAAGAAGTGTTTTCGGACATGTGTTTAGGCTGCCTTCCATTCATTTTTCTTGCGGCCGCTGGGAGCTTCCAGGGCACTCCTTTCTATTCTTGCACTTTTGCATCGATTTGTAGTCCGCTTTGTGCCCCCGAAAGAGGGCTTTTGCCCGATCCGGGGGCAACTGAATAGGAAACTTGCTGCATATCGGTTTTCGAGAGTGTGTGATTCTTCTTTAAGTACGCGGCTTTTCGTTACGCAACAGTGTGCATGGAATACTGGTCTGCGTGGCAGCTGAAGAGAAACCCAAAATTTTTGAGGGCGCCAAAGACATCATCTTGTCTTTGGGAGTGACCGTCATCGCGATGCTTCTGGTTGTGGGAGCAACCGGTTTGTGCACCATCAACCCAGAGACCAAGCCTGGCCCAATCCAAAACGTGGACGCCAAGACCTTTTTGGAGATGGAAGCGCGTGCAACCGGTTCGGTGATTCGTGAGCCGAAGATGCCGGAGGGATGGTCACCAACCGCGGCCCGTAGGTCCGCTGTCGCTGGTGAAAACGCGGCGGTTGTCAGTTGGTTGACTGCTGACGAGGGCTACATTGAGTCGACTCAGGCCAAGGTTTCTGCTGAGGAAGCTGAAAAGGGTTATGACTCTAACTACCGTGCGGAGCAGTCCGAGCGAGAAGTCGCCGGTCTCAAGGTTAAGGTTCTAGAGAGCGAAGACGCGGACGTGCGGCCGCTGTGGATTGCGGACCTAGGCGATGCCCGACTGATCCTTTCTGGCTCTGCCGCAGACGCCGACTACGAGACGGCGCTCAAGGCATTTGCCGAAGCCCCAGTGCTTCATCACAGCGAAGACGGAAGCGCCGAGAGCGCTCCGTCTGGGTTACCTGCACCAACTAACTAAAAGTGACAGATTCCAGCTGCTCTTCGTAGCTGGTAGTGACGCCCTCGCCAGCAGTTTCCACTGCCTGTGCGAGGGTTTCTTCGTCTAAACCGCTCAAACGGGTCTTGGCTAAGTAGACATCGACGCGCTCGCGCTTCGACTTCTGCGGATGGATGGTTACCGAGCGCAGCTTGTCCTCGCTAAAGCTTAAGACGATAGACCCGGAGAAGTAAGAGATTTCATTTTCGGACGCAGTGTGCGGTGTGCCGAAAAATTCCTCTGCGAGGTTGCGGGGATCCCCGAACAGGAGCGAACCTGCGGAACCTGACTTGGATACGAAATCGACGCGGTCACCTGGGTAGCCGTAAACCTGCATTAGAACTCATCCTTGGGGTTTTCTTCAAGAGACTCGTCTGGGGAGCCGGCTGCTGGCGATTCCCCAGGCTCCGACTCTGCGTCTACACGGCCCAGGGCTTGTTCGACGCGGCGCGCTGCACCATCAAGGTGCGCCTCGCAGGCCTTGGCCAAAGCCTCGCCGCGCTCCCAGTACTTCAGTGATTCGTCGAGCCCCATCTGGCCGAGCTCCAGGATCTTTACGGTCTCGATGAGCTCGTCACGAGCCTGCTCGTAGGAGAGTTGCTCTACTGGCGGAAAAGCATCTTGGCCCGGGGTGCCGGAACCGATGGTGTCATTCATATTTCCCTCTAACTTCTATCTTGTGGTTGTGTTTTTCGTAGCTGTCTTGGGTTGCTGTCTTGGTTTGAAACTATGGCTAGTTGCTTAGTCCGCGGGCTTAGCTGCCATGGCCGCTGCGGTTATGGAACCGTCACCAACCCTGATGCGCAGCTGCGATCCTGGAGGCGATTGCTCATAAGAAGTAACAACCTCAGGACCTGAGCCATCCCGGGGGACTACCTGCACGATTGAGTAACCGCGCTCCAAGGTGGCTGAGGGGCCAAGCGCCGAAACCTGCGCACGCAAGGCCGCGATGCGATTTGTTTCGTTATCCAGCAGGTAGCGGATGTCGCGATTTATCAATGCACGGGAACGCTCCAGCTCCTCACGGCGAGCATTGATCGGCGTCATTGGGTCTGCCAGAACTGGGCGGGAGCGAATGTTTTCCAGACCGCGTCTTTCCCGCTCAACCCAGCCACGCAGGGCCGCTGCCATGCGGGAGCGTGCCTCATCGATCAAGGCGTACTCCTCAGCGACGGAAGGGACGACGCGCTTGGCGGCGTCGGTAGGCGTGGCGGCGCGCAAGTCTGCGATGTTGTCCAGCACTGGGTTGTCTGGCTCGTGCCCAATGGCTGAGACCACTGGGGTCTGAGCGGATGCCACCGCACGCTGCAGGGCTTCCTCGGAGAAGGGGAGGAGGTCTTCTACCGAGCCGCCGCCACGCGCGATGATGATGACATCGACTTCTGGGTCAGCATCGAGAGTCTGGAGAGCATCGATCACCTGCGGCACCGTATTGGCACCCTGCACCGCGGTGTTGATGACGCGGAATTGAACGGCCGGCCACCTGTCCTTGGCCACTGCCAAGACGTCGCGTTCGGCCGCGGAACCGCGCCCGGTAATCAGACCGACCTTGTGCGGAAGATAGGGAAGCGGCAGCTTGCGGGAAGGATCAAAAAGACCTTCCTTTGCAAGCTGCTGGCGCAGCATCTCAATGCGGGCCAAGAGATCACCCACCCCAACGTGACGGATCTCAGTAGTCCACAGGGAGAACGAACCGCGTCCAGCGTAGAAAGCTGGCTTACCGTAGACCACTACTCGATCGCCATCTTTGAGCGGCGTGGGCATCTTCAGCACCATGTCCGTGGGGCAGGTTAATTGCACGGACTTTTCTTGTTCGACGTCGCGCAACGTCAGATAAGAAAGCTTCCATGAGCGTTTGACGTTTACCTGGGTCAGCTGGCCTTCTACCCAAAGAAAACCGAGACGCTCAATCCAGCCCTTGACTTGGTCATTGACCTTGCCAACGGGCCAGGGCGTCTCCGGGGAGTTTGCCGGTTGATTCACAAAGCAGCCTTTCTGCACAGCGTTGTATGCCTCATAGTCTATTGCCCTTGCCGGACACGTGACCGCCCGGGGCTGCGAGCTCGGGCGTATTTACCGGTCACGCCCTGCTGTGCAGTACTCGTGCTGTACTCCTCACACTCTCTCGTAGCACGAGGATAAGCCACCCAATCTACTGTTGTCTACGACTTTTAGATACTCTGGAGGCCATGACTGAGACTGGCAAGAACGTTCTCCTGGCGGCACCGCGCGGCTACTGCGCTGGCGTCGATCGCGCAGTTGAGACGGTGGAGAAGGCGCTGGAGAAGTACGGCGCCCCAATTTATGTCCGCAAGCAGATCGTCCACAACCGCTACGTTGTGGAATCCCTGGCCAAGCGCGGCGTCATCTTCGTCGAAGAAGCCTCCGAAGCACCGGAGGGTGCACACCTGGTTTTCTCTGCTCACGGCATCGCGCCTGCCGTGCGTGCTGAGGCTGAGGGCCGTAAGCAGCTCACGCTCGATGCTACCTGCCCGCTGGTGACCAAGGTGCATAACGAGGCACGTCGTTTCCACCGCGACGGCTACCACATCCTGCTCGTGGGGCACGAGGGCCACGAGGAGGTCGAAGGCACCGCCGGTGAAGCACCTGAGGTAACGCACCTCGTTGATGGTGTAGAGGGCGTCGCCAAGCTGCCTGATTTCCTCCAAGAAGAAAAGCTCATCTGGCTGTCCCAGACCACGCTTTCGGTGGATGAGACCATCACCATCGTCAACCAGCTGCGCGAGCGTTTCCCGCACCTGGAGAACCCGCCTTCAGACGATATTTGCTACGCCACCCAGAACCGTCAGGAGTCGGTGAAGAATATCGCTCCGAAGTGCGATCTGATGATCGTCGTGGGCTCCAAGAACTCTTCTAACTCTGTGCGTCTCGTCGAGGTTGCCCTGGAGGCAGGCTCTAAGGCTTCCCACCTCGTTGACTTCGCGAGCGAGATTGATGAGGCATGGCTGGAAGGTGTGGAGACCGTAGGCGTTACCTGTGGCGCTTCCGTACCTGAGCTGCTTGTGCGCGAGGTCCTCGAGTTCCTCGACGAGCGCGGCTACTCCAACGTCGAGCAGGTTACGACGTCCACGGAGACCATTCAGTTCTCCCTGCCGCGTGAGCTGCGCCCAGCACGTACTGCACAAGGCGCTAAGGCTTAAGGCCGGAAACTTAGATACCGCGCTAAAGGCACTGAAAGACCCGACTTTCATCTCCAGTCAAGGAGGGGAGTCGGGTCTTTCTCTGTCTCTTGCTTCGCGGCAGAATCTAGTCCTCGTAGAGGTTCTCGTCGAGGGGAGAAGCTGGCTTGGCCTTGGGCTCTTTAGCAGGCTGCTTGTCGACGTCACCTGCGCGGCGCTGCGGATCCGGGCGACGCGGGGCGAAATCGGAGTCGTCGTATTCCGCCGAGCTAACGCTCGCAGCTCGCTCGCGAGCCTCGCGCTCGACTGCTTGCTGTCGCCGGCGCTCTTCGCGGTCCATTTCCCGGAGGCGTCCGGTGCGCTGACGAGCTGTTTCTTTCGCCTTCTTATCGCGGGCGATGAGTTCCGCAACGGAAAGTCGCTCATCACGATTGCGTCTTTCTGCCTTTTGTTGAGCGCGGCGGGCAACCTGGGCTTTGACGTTGCGTGACTTGGCATTGTTCTTGCCGTTCCACAGCCTAAACACGGCAAGGAGAGCACACAGAAGGAAGACGATGATCAGCCACGGAAAGCGCTGGAGGAATGGGAAAGCTGTGGTCAAAAGGGAGGTAGTGGAGAATGGGGAGGCCCCTTCCGGTGCCGCTTGCACGGCCAAAATCCACGATGTTGAAACAATGGCCACCGTAAACAGCAAGGGGATGCTGATCACCAAGAGATACAACCCGCGGGGGTTGACCAAGAAAGTCATGGCGAGTGCGCCGAGCGTGAAAACGGCGAAAAATGGCCAGCCGATCGAACCCACGACGATCGTGATGAGTGCTGCAACGATTAACGCAGCTACCAGACCAAAGAGGGCCTTGGGCAGCGTTAGCCCGTGCACGGCGGCAGATTCACGTCTGGCTCGGTGGTTTCGATTTTTGGCAAGTGACACGCCGGACGATTCTACAGGCTTTGCTGGCCCTTTCGGTATTTTCTTGGCCGAATGTGGCGAAATTAATTGCCTAATAGTTAATCTTCGAAACGCGGCCGACGTGGTTCGGCCTGTACCGGCTGGGGTTCCACGGGGCGTCGGTCGGTGCGCGCAGGAATTTCTAGCTCATACAAGCGGCGCGCGGTGACACCGACTCTAGAATCCAAGGAACCCAAACTCGAGTTGTAGGCTTCGACTGCCTTTTCCAGGCTGCGGCCGACCTTGTTGTAGTGCTCGTTGAGCGTGCCCAGCCTGGAGTAGAATTCGCTGCCAAGCCTCTGGACTTCCCTGGCCTTTTCGGAGAGGTCCTCGTGGCGCCAGCCCAGAGCAACAGTGCGTAAAAGTGCGAAGAGCGTGCTCGGGGTAGCGATGACAATGTTGCGCTCGAAGGCGAATTCCAAGAGCTCGGGGTCGACGCCCAGCGCGGCATCGAGGAAAGGATCCGCCGGTACAAAGAGCACCACGAACTCCGGCGTGGGAGAAAAGGCTTCGATGTAGTCGCGATGGGCCAGCGCCTGGACATGATTGCGCAACAGATGCGCGTGGCGTCTTAAATAGCCCGCATGCTCTTCCGGGTCCTCGGTTTCAAGGGCATCAAGATAGGAAGAGAAGGGGACTTTGGCATCTACGATGACGCTGCGCCCACCCGCGAGGTGGATGACTAGGTCGGGGCGGACCGTGGTGCCTTGAATTCGGGCCGTGGCCTGCGTATTAAAGTCGACGTGCTTGAGCATGCCGCCGATTTCAACCACGCGCTCGAGCTGCATCTCTCCCCATCGGCCGCGCACGTTCGGCGAGCGTAGTGCGCCAACCAGCTTGTCGGTTCTGTCGGTTAGTTTCGTGGAGGTACGCGTCACAGCCTGGACCTGACTCGACAACGCTGCGAGTTCCGTGGCGCGGCTTTCCTCGAGCTCCTGCAGCTGGTAGCCCAACCTATCCATCGCCTTTTCCAGCGGGGCAAGCTCTGCCTGGCGGCGCTGTGATTCCTGGAGGGCGCGGTGTTCGGCAGAAGGCTGGGATGAGCTAGAGCTATATGCGCGTGCCAACCATCCGAGGATGGCTCCCAGGATGACGCCGAAAAACAACAAAAGCACGGGCAAGGCAGTAGACATGCTCACCACCCTTGCACGTGCTCAGGACATCCCGGTTTAATCCTTCTTGTCTGGATGCAACAAGTGTTCGAAACGGGACATTGCTCGCTGGACGCTACCTCGAACAACGTGGGCGCGGGCACCGCGCGATGCAGGGGCCTCCTCGTCACCGATGTTATTGGGCCGGGCATCCATGTTGACTGCGTCGTCGAGCCTGTCTCCCACGCCTTCGTGTGCAACGTCGGCAGGCGCCGCATTGGGGGCTTTGTGATCCGGCATTGTCAGCCACTCGGCGCGCTTATGTTCGCCCTGCTCCTGGGTGTAGCGACCGATGAGGAAGCCGGCGACGGTAGCAAAGTGCAGTTCTTCGGCTGTTTTCTCTCCGGATTTCAGCTTCATCATGTCTTGGAAATAGCGGTAGGCAACCGCGAACATGGCAGCGGCCGGTACCGCCAGGAATGCACCTACGAGATTGAAGAGTGCAGAACCCACGGTGACGGAGGTTAAGACCACCACTGGGTGTAGGTTCATGGCCTTGGACTGCAGCCATGGGGAAAGCACGTTTCCCTCAAGTTGCTGGACCACCAAGACCAGAAGAAGGACGAGCAACGCCTTCGTGACTCCCAGCGAGACCAGTGCAATCGTCACGGACAGGGCGCCGGCCACGATGGCGCCGACAAAAGGAATGAAGCCTGCGATAAACGTGATGATGGCCAATGTCAGCGCGAGCGGAACGCCAATAATCGCGAGGCCGATGCCGATGAAGACGGCATCTACTAGCGATACGAGAGCCTGCGCGCGGACGAAGCCGCCCAAGGTGTTCCAACCGCGGGTCAAAAGCTCGGTGAGGTGCCAGCCGGTGCGGCGCCCCGTGGCTTCGCGCAGCCAGGGCAGAAAGTGGTGGCCGTCCTTGAGGAAGAAGAACGTGAGGACCAGGACCACCATCAATGTGACAATCATGGAAGTGGCCTGGCCGATGCCGTTAAAGACGGAGCCGGCGATGGAGCCTGCCTGCTTCTGTGCCCACAGGGCGATCTCGTCGATGTAGGTTCCGATCTCATCCTCGTTAAGGTTCAACGGTGGCTGTTGTACCCACAAGCGAAGAGCCTGGATACCGTTTGCGGTCTGCAGATACAGCGTCTGTGATTGGCGCACAAAGTTAGGCGCAATGAAAAGGAAAAGCGCGCCCAACCCGCTGAAGGAAACGAGGATAGTCAGTACAGCGGCAAGTGAACTCGGTACGTGATGGCGCCGTAGCCATCCTGCGACAGGTGCGAGCACAGTACAGATAATGAGTGCCAACAGAATCGGCAGGATGCCGCGCCAGAAGTTTCCAGCCATGCGGAATAGCGCATAGAGGAATGCACAAATAACAAAAAGACGCAGAGCCCACAGCGAGGTCGACTTGATGACCTCGCCGACGACAACGGAACGGTCGACCTGATCTCCCGGTGGGTGAGGGGAGACGTCGTCAAGCGATGTCGCGTCGACGGAACCATCGAAACGATCGCCAAGCCCAGCTTGGTCCAGATCAGACTTGTGTCCAGAAGGCGGCATGGATGATGCGGAAGGCGATTGAGAACTCACCCCACCATCTTGCCTGAAAAAATTCCGCGTGCGTTAGGATTGCCCCTGTGAGTCTTACACTTGGAATCGTCGGCCTGCCTAACGTTGGCAAGTCCACGCTGTTTAATGCCCTGACCCGTTCCGACATTTTGGCGGCCAACTACCCGTTCGCCACGATTGAGCCGAACGTTGGCCTCGTGGAGCTGCCGGATCATCGCCTTAACCGCTTGGCGGAGATCTTTAGCTCCGAGCGCATCCTGCCTGCGACCGTGTCCTTTGTGGACATCGCCGGCATCGTGGAAGGCGCGTCCAAGGGCGAGGGCATGGGCAACGCCTTCCTCGCTAACATCCGTGAGGCAGACGCGATCTGCCAGGTGGTTCGCGCTTTCTCTGATGACAATGTCATCCACGTTGATGGCAAGGTTGACCCAGCGCACGACATCTCTGTGATCAACACTGAGCTGATTCTGGCCGATCTGCAGACCATCGAGAAGGCTCTGCCGCGACTGGAGAAGGAAGCGCGCAAGAACAAGGATCTGGCTGAGACCGTTGAGGCCACCAAGAAGGCGCAGGAAATCCTAGAGGATGACCGTACCTTGTTCGCTGCTTCCAAGAACGGCGAAATCGACCTCGCTCTCGTGCGTGAGTTGCACTTGATGACTTCGAAGCCGTTCCTGTACGTCTTCAACTCTGATGAAGCAGTGCTTACCGACGACGCGAAGAAGGCCGAGCTCGCCGAGCTCGTTGCCCCAGCAGAGTGCGTGTTCCTTGATGCCCAGACTGAGACCGAGTTGCTTGAGCTCGACGAGGACGAAGCGATGGAGCTCCTCGAGTCCGTCGGCCAGACCGAGCCTGGCCTGGCAACTCTGGCTAAGGCAGGTTTTGCAACGCTCGGCCTGCAGACCTACCTGACTGCTGGTCCGAAGGAAGCCCGCGCTTGGACCATCAAGCAGGGTTCGGCTGCTCCGCAGGCTGCGGGGGTAATCCACACCGACTTTGAGAAGAAGTTCATCAAGGCCGAAATCGTTTCCTTTGATGACCTCGACGCCGCTGGCACCATGGCCGAGGCCCGCGCCGAGGGCAAGGTCCGCCAAGAGGGCAAGGACTACATCATGCAGGACGGCGACGTCTGCGACTTCAAGATTGGTGGCTAGCGCTCGCCTGAGATTAAAACTGTAGTCTCAGCATTGCTTGAGCCGCCGAGTTGTTGGCAACTCGGCGGCTTGCTAACCTAAAATTCCTGAAGGGGAGTAGCTCCTCCGCGGCCCCCATGGCGGCGGATGGATGGTCGACATACTGGTGCCTATGCGCCCGGCCACCCAGCTTGCGAAATTCGTGAGTGAGCGATACCTTCGGTCCGTAGCTCCTACGTTGACCGGTCCTCCCCAAACCGCATACGGATGGCCGTGTCACGCCGACTAACCGAAGGTATCTGTATGGCACTCCCTTCCGAGCAGCTCCTGCTTGAGCGTTTCATGAAGCTGTCCATCGCGACGGCTGTTCTCACCATTGTCTTAAAGGTCCTTGCGGCCATGCTTACTGGTTCCGTCGGCTTCCTGTCTGACGCTTTGGAATCCGGAGTCAACCTCGTTGCCGCAGTCGTGGGCTTCATCGCCCTTCGTATTGCCGCGAAGCCGGCTGACGCGAACCATCAATTCGGCCACGGCAAGGCCGAGTATGTTTCCGCGTTGGTAGAGGGTGCGATGATCTTTGTCGCCGCAGCACTCATCATTTATACCTCTGCATTGCGCTTGCTCAACCCCCAGCCCTTGGAACAGCCAGGCATTGGTCTGGCGCTTTCGACGCTAGCTTCGGTTCTTAATCTGGCTGTCGGTCTGGTGTTGCTGAAAGCGGGCAAGAAATATCGTTCGGCAACGCTTCGAGCCGACGGCCATCACGTGCTGACTGACGTGTGGACTTCTGTTGGCGTCCTCGTGGGCATCGCGCTGGTTGCCCTGACGGACTGGCTGTGGCTCGATCCGATCGTCGCTTTTGCAGTGGGCATCAATATCCTGTGGACCGGTTACAAGCTGCTCAAAGAATCCTTGAGTAGCCTGCTTTCCGAGTCCCTGCCCAAGGAAGAGCACGCTGAGCTTGATGCGCGACTTACTGAGCTTGAGGAAGAATTCGGCGTGTTGTTCACGTCGCGGCGTACCATCGCATCGGGCCGTCAGCGCTTGGTCTATCTCACCATGGACGTGCCTGGTGAGTGGACAGTTCTTGCGGCCCACGACATCGCGGATCGCATCGAGGACAACATCGACGAGCTTTTCCCAGGTGCCGAAGTGTTCATCCACGTCGAGCCCGCCGGCACGGTGCATCGCCGCATCTTGCGCATGCCTTAAGTGGGTTCACGCAGGCTAGCCACGGCCATACCGTTTTCCATAGCCCACAGGCATGCTGCTACAGGCGCAGCGCCTTCATGGCCGCCATGCCCGTGGTGATGAGCTTCTGGAAGCGCTGCGGCGGCAGTAGCTCCGAGGGCGCCAGCGGGTGCAGCTTTTGCTCGGCTACGGTGCGCTCATTTGCCCACAGACGCATGCCGGTAATACCGTGGCGGTGATTGAGGCCGGACTCCTTTACGCCGCCACCCGGCGCGGCAATAGAACCATATGCTGCGGCAAAGCCCTCGTTGATATTGACCATGCCCGCTTCTAACTGGGAAGCAACCTCCCAGCCGTGGCGGGAGCTGCCCGACCACACTGAGGCGCATAGGCCGTAGTTCGTGTCATTTGCTGCGTGGATGGCAGCAGCATCAGAATCGACCTCGTACACAGCCAACACTGGGCCGAAGGTCTCGTTAGCGAAGAGCTCCATTTCCTGCGTTACCCCAGTGAGCACCGTGGGCTCAAAGAAAAACGGACCGAGTTCCGGGCGATGCTTTCCGCCGTAGACAATGGTTGCGCCCTTGTCCACAGCATCGCGCACATGGGCTTGGACGGTCTCGAGCTGCTTTTGCGAAGTCAGGGAGCCGATAGTTGCGGCATCGGAGAAGGCTGCGCCCAGAGTCTGTTCGTCGAGGGCTTTCGTAAGCGCAACGAGGAAGTCCTCATAAATGTCTGTGTGCACGTAGGCACGTTCGGCGGACATGCACAGTTGACCCGAGGACGAGAAGGCCGTGCGCACGGCGCCGCGAGCGGTGGGCTCAAGGGGGGCGTCGTCAAGCACCAGCATTGGATTCTTACCGCCGAGCTCCAACATTGTGGGGATGAGACGTCCGGCCGCCTGGGCAGCAATGGACTTGCCCACCTTGGTGGAACCTGTAAAGGAAAGACCGTCGACGAGGGGGACCAAGGCGTCGCCCACCTCCGCGCCGTTGCCCGGAACTAGCTGCCAGGCAGCCTCCGGAAGGCCGGCCTCAATCGCCAGCCGGCGGACCAAGATTGCCGTCAGCGTGGTCTGGGAATCAGGCTTGTGAACCACAGAGTTGCCAGCAGAAAGCGCCGCCAGCACGTCGCCCACGCCCAAGGAAAGCGGATAGTTCCACGGGGAGATGAGCCCCACGACGCCCAGTGGGTAGTGCTGGGTGCGCGTCTTGGTGAGCACCGGCAACGCGCCGGGATGGCGCGCCGAGCCAAAGGCCTTGCGTATGTTCACGCCATAAAAGCGCGCGCAGTTATAGAGGTCCATCACCTCGTCGTAGGCGTGCGAGCGGGACTTGCCGTTCTCAGCCTGAATGAGGTCGAGGATGAGCTCTTCATGTTTCCGGATTAGGTCGTGGAGCTTGAGCAGTATGCGCCCGCGATTGCCCTGGCCCACCCCGGCCCGTGCGGTGGTGACGGCAGCGGCGACGTCCTCAGGCGTGGCGGTGGGGAAGGAGAAAAGCTCTTCGCCAGTAAACGGCATGAGTGCTGTGTGTTGAGCGCCGGAACCGCGCACGTCGCCTACCGGGTTGGTGGCCAGGAAATCAGAGACGCGCGGCGGGAGATGAGCACTAGTGAAGGTTTTCATGGGGTCTATGGTGCCAGAAATCTATTGTGATACGTATCGCAATCATAGCTCTGGTGTGAGTAGCATGACTTTCTGGCAACGCTTTCAAAAATTCCGAGCCCGCAGCTCCGAGAAACTATCGCGCCACTCGTCAGGTCCGGCGAGGCGGCTGCCCCGCTTGGCGTCATTGACATTGCCGCCTTCGACTTCAACGCGGAACAAATGGTGACGCGTGCGGGTGGGCTTCCCATCCGCGTGGCGTCAAAGTCGGTGCGCAGCGTCGCCGCGTTGCGCCGGGCTTTCGAGCACGACGGCTACCAAGGGATCCTGGGGTTTAGCGTTCCCGAGGCATTGCACCTCTACGAGGAGGGTTTTCGCGATATCGTCGTGGCTTATCCCAGCGTTCACCGTCCGGCCTTGGCGTGGTTAGGTGCCGACGCTGGTGTACGGGAAGCGATTACGGTCATGGTGGACTCCGTGGAGCTGCTCGACCTCCTCGCGCCGGGCATGCGAGTGGCCATCGACATTGACTGTACTTTGCACCTGCCCGGCGTGGTCATCGGTCCGCGGCGCTCACCCATCCGCACTCCTGAGCAGGTGGACCAGCTAGCCCGCGAGATTCTCAAACGGGATCTTCGCCTAGTGGGCATGATGGCCTACGAAGGCCAGGTGGCCTCTGTGGCAGACGGGGAGAAGGGGGCCGACTGGCGCCATCAAGCGTTGGCTGCGCACTAAAGCTATGGAGGATCTCGCGCCTGCCCGCGCCGGGATGGGCCACCGTCAACTCGGGTGGCTGGATTGCCTCCGGTCCGCCTGCCAAGGACCGCGTTCCCGTGCCGGTGTGACCAAAGGGCTTGAAGTACTCCGGCACGGAGGGCGCCGGCGAGGTGCAGTCACCGCTGCATGGCCCGGCTGCTAAAGACCTGTGCGTGGAGGACCTCGTGTGGTTCCGTCACGCCAAGGCTGGCGAGATGACCGAGCACCTCGACGGGCTGCTGGCAGTGGACGCGAACAACAAGGTTAAAGATTGGGATACCTATCGTGGAAAGGGCTGGACCTTCAGATGAGCAAGTTAATCGGCGCACGTGGCGCCAAGAATAAGGGCTTTAGTAACTGGTCGGGCTCCGTGCGCACCAACCCGCAGGAGTTTCTGCAGCCTCGGTCAATTGAGGAGGTATCCCAGGCAGTGCAGCGTGTGGGCAGCGTGCGTACCGTCGGCGCGGGGCATTCCTTCACACCGGTGGCGGCCAGTGATGGCGTGATGATGAACCTGGACTACTTAAGCGGCATCGTTAGTGTGGACAGGAAGCGTAAGCGCGTGCGATTCCTGGCGGGAACCCGCCTGCGTGACGTGCCGCGTTTGCTGCGGCCATTTGGCTTGGCTTTGGCTAACCAGGGTGATGTTGATCCGCAGTCGCTGGCGGGCGCGATCTCCACGTCAACCCACGGCACAGGTATTGGTTTCACCGGTTTCGCGGGTACGGTCACGGGCCTTAGGCTTGTCGACGCCGCCGGTCAACTGCGCAGCTTCTCCCTCGACGAGGACCCGGAACAGCTCAGGCTCGTCGTGGTCAGCATTGCTGCGCTCGGCGTTGTGGTTGAGGTTGAGATGCAATGCGTCGACGATGAGATCTTGGGCAACGGCGCCTAGGCGGCGTTATTGGGGATTGGGCGCGTGGTGCCGCGGACTATCCCGTCCTTCAATAAGTTTGCTACCTCGGTGATTTCGCACAATCGCTACCGCGCGAGCGCACACGAGGTCTTTGTTTCGCCGCGTCGCGTGCGTTTTCATGAGATGGAGTACACAGTGCCGTTGGCGGACGGGCCTGAAGCGGTGCGAGAGATCTGACGTTTTATTGATGCACAGGGCTGGCAGATTGCTTTCCCGCTGGAGCTACGCACCATGGCACCTGACGACGTCGCGCTGTCTACCGCCAACGGCTGCGAGTCGATGTACATCGCGTTCCACGTCCCGAGTTTCAAAAACCCATACGAGTACATGCCAAAGGTGGAACCCATTCTGAAGGCTGCCGGCGGCCGCCCGCACTGGGGCAAGATGAACACCTTGACGCGGGCAGACTTCTCCGCGCTGTATCCGCGCTTCGACGAGTTCTGTGCCTTGCGTGAGCAACTGGACCCGCAGTGGCACTTTGGTTCTGATTACACGCGGAGGGTCTTCGGTTAGGGCGTAGTTGTCTCCGTAAATGAAAACCATTATCATTTGCGGAATGACTACACCCGTGACTGTTCTTTCTGGATTCCTGGGCAGCGGCAAGACCACGCTGCTCAACCACCTGCTGGCTAACCGACAAGGCCGCAAGCTAGCCGTCATCGTCAACGACTTCTCCGAGGTCAACATCGACGCGGCGCTCGTTGCAGGGGAGGGCCACCTCGAACGCGGCGAAGACCGTTTCGTGGAGCTGTCCAACGGCTGCATCTGTTGCACCCTGCGTGAGGATCTCGTAGAGTCCGTTGCCCGCCTCGCGCAATCGGGCAAGTATGACCAGATCATCATTGAGTCGACCGGCATCTCCGAGCCGATGCCGGTTGCCGCCACTTTTGAGTGGGAATTTGAAGACGGATTCAAGCTGCAGGACTACGCGAACATTGACACTATGGTTTCTTTGGTTGATGCTTCCACGTTCATGGACCAGCTCCGGCGGGGCCGCAGCCTCGTTTCGCAGGGCATCGAGGCCACCCCGCAAGACGATCGGACAATCGCTGATCTCCTCGTGGACCAGGTGGAGTTTGCCGATCTCATCCTCATCACCAAGACCGATCTCGTCGAACCTGCCGAGACCGAGCGCGTCATCGCCACGGTCAAGGCGATGAACACCCGTTGCAAGGTAGTTCCCGTGACCAATGGCGTCATCGCTACGGAGCTCATCCTGGATGCCGGCCTCTACAACCTCTCCACGGCTGCGGCCTATCACGGCTACGCGGAAGAGCTCGCCAACCCTCACACCCCGGAGACCGAGGAGTATGGCATCTCCTCCGTGGTATTTCGCTCCGATAGGCCGTTCAATCGTGAGCGACTGCTCAAGGCGCTGCGCGCGAGTACCGGGCTGGTTCGCTCCAAGGGGTATTGCTGGATCGACACGGATCTGCGCGTTGCCCACGCCTGGCAGCAGGCGGGCCCTAACCTGCAGATCCAGCCGGCCTCACTGTGGGCCTCCAATGGAGTGACGCCGGGCTCTGAGGTCGTGCTCATCGGTGTGGAGTTCAACGCGGAGGAGACGCTGCGCAACTTCGAGGACGCAGTGCTTTCCGACGCCGAGGTAGCCGCTCTGCTGCCCAGCTAGTGCCATGCGCCGATTAAGGGTCTGATACCGTTTTAGAGTTCGTTTTAACTCCATATGCGTCAAGAAGGTGTTTCCTACGTCCGCTGAGCAGAAACTCATCACCCCAACATTCGTCTTTGCATGGCTGGTTAATTTTGCCCAATTCATGGTCTTTTACCTGTTGGTGACGATCATGGCTTTGTATGCGGTGCAACAGTTTGGTGCATCAGACACAGCAGGCGGCTTTGCCTCCAGCTCCTTCGTGGTCGGTGCGACCATTGCGCGACTGTTCTCGGGATATCTGGTTGATGCGGCAGGACGTAAAAAGTCCCTCTTGGTCTCGTTGGTTCTCGTGACCGTGGCATGTGCCGCGTATTTTGTTGCGCACTCGTTGGCACTGCTTATCGTCGTGCGCATCATTCATGGCCTGGGGTATGCGGTGGCGTCGACTGCCGTCATGGCCGTGGCACAGTCCGTCATTCCTGACCATCGCCGTGCTGAGGGCACGGGCTACTTTGCCTTGGGAACTGCCCTTGCCACCGCTTTTGGCCCGGCGGCAGGACTGGCTATCGTCGGTGCGAGTGGCTACAACACCATCTTCGTTGTGGTGCTCAGCCTCACGGTATGTGCCTTGGCTTTGACACTGGCACTCAAGATTCCTACGCAGGAGCGCCCCAGCGTGACCTTTAGCCTGGCCAACATCGTCCACCCGGCGGTCGCGCCCTTTGGCTTCTTCATGCTTCTCATCGGCGTTGCTTATGCAGGCATCATCACGTACCTCAACGCTTATGCTGACGCGTCCGACCTGGCGACGGGCGCCAGCTTCTTCTTCATTGCCTATGCGATTGTCAGCCTCGCGATGCGCTTTGTCTTGGGCCGTGTCCAGGATCGCCACGGCGATAACGTCATCTTCTACGGTGCACTCGCTTCGTTCATGATTGGTCTCGTGGTGCTTGCTATCGCAGTAGCTGACTGGGAGGTCGTCATCGCGGGTGCTTTGGTTGGCTTGGGCTATGGCTCCATCATGCCGGCGGCGCAAGCGGTGGCCGTGCGCCTCGTGGCTCCGCACGAGATGGGCGCGGGTATTTCGACGCTCTTCTTACTCCTCGACATCGGAATCGGCTTTGGCCCCGTGGTCTTGGGCATGCTGATTTCTGCGCTGGGCTACTCCGCTATGTATTGGGTGCTTGCCGCAACCGTGGCCGTGGCGACGGTGCTGTACTACTTCGTGCATGGTCGGCGCGCATACGGCGAAACAGTGCACGTTACGGCTGCCACTGCTTAGCTCCTCGGTCTGCGGCTGGTGCAGCACAGCCATTTCTTAGCGACCTGCGCAGCGTGAAACTTCAGTGCGGAAACTCCTGGGGCGGACGTCACAGTATTTATTTACACTAGGCGGCACATGCTCAACGACTTTGTAGTTATACGTGACAGGAGACTGCCATGGAAAAGCCCGATGCTTTCAACTTCGCCCCGTTGGTCGGAGTGGCGCTAGCAAAGCCGCGTCCGCTCCGGCTCAAGATTCGCAGCCGCAAAAAGCTACCGCATCTGGAGGCGCATACCCTCGACATCGCGCCTTTCAGGGGAGCACAGTTGCAGATGACGATGAGAGAGCTCATCGACTTCGCTCCTGCCGAACACGGCATCATCATCATCGATGGCAAGAGCCTTTCCGCGCAAGAGGTGGATGAGCTGCGTCCCCAGGCCCGCACTCAACTTGAATCCGCGCGTCAGTGGGTCGAAGAAAAATACGGCGTTGCTCCTGCCGCGCCTGTTAATTACCAAGAGGGGCCTTACGACGGCCCCATCGACGCCGACCTGCCAGAGTTCGTACTGCGTGCATGCGGCGAAATCTACGAGGTCAGCGGGGAACTGCCAGCAAGCAAACGTGCAGAATTCTTGGATGCCCGTTATCACAAAGACGATCCCCGTGGAGCGTGGCTCTCGCTGCACGGTAAGGCAGGACCTAACGGTTTTGTCCTCAGACCTAGCTTTGCTTACCGCCCGGCGTGGTCGGTACAACCTAGCCCGCAGCAGTGGGTGGCCGACATAGAGACTTTCCCGCGCACCGCGGAATGGATTCCCGATTGGCTCGTGATTCAACTCCAGGAGGCACAGTAATGACTTTCGTTGACACTATCGACTGGGCGAGCCATGACCCGGAAGCCGTATTCTTCGATGCATCGCGTGTCCGTGACACTGCCGAAAGAGTTGAGGCACTCACGGCGATGCTTGAGTTCGGTTGGGCACCGCCAATCAAGCTGCTGCCGGAGCTGGCGGACAACCCAGAGCTCTGCGCGCAGGACGCCCCAGTCATTGAAAAGCTCATCGCTGCAGGCGCCGATCCCAACGCTGTCAATCGCTTTGGCGAAACCGTCTGGGTTCATTTGGTTCGCTCCCTAGCGTCGGATGAGGAGCAGTGGCCGGTGTACCAAGCGTTGCTGACTGTTGAGCCGGACCTTCAGATCAGCGCACGAAGCCTGTTCAATCCACTGCTCAACCAGCGCCACTTTGGCCTCCTAGCCTTGTTGCGCCCTTATCTTCCTGCACAATCGATCAGCGTCCCAGTCGATCCTGCGACTTTGTGAGCCTCCGCGTCGCTGCAGTTGCACTGCTGGTTAGCGCAGCATTGGCGGGCCACGTGGGTGCCACACAGGTGTGGAATACGTAACTTCGCCCGCACAATCGGGGCACGTTCGTGGTTGCCGGAGTTGGTGCTGCGTAAGCTTGCGCCTATAGAACGCAACGCGTAAATGAATAAAACACGACCCAAAGGAAGTAAGCAGTGACTCGCCGGATCGTCCAAGCGCCCCAACTATCTTCATTGCACCTGGAAGTGCGGGAAGGCCTGGGACTGGACGCGAGGGGAGTGTTCGAAAACGAGTGGTTCTCCGGCGAGTTTGAGCGCAACCTTCAAGGGATGTCACTGACTGGGTGCATGGTTGCTGATTCCTCACTCGACGGAATCGACCTTTCCTCATCCACTTTCACCGAGTGCGAGCTGACCGGCCTCGATGCGCCGGGATGGAGGATGGCGCGCACCGTGCTTCGCGACGTCGAGGTGGCTGATTCCCGCTTTGGCGCTGCAGACTTCGCCGAAGCGGACCTCTTTTCGGTGAAGTTCAGTGGGTGCAAATTCGCCTGGACTAACCATTCTGGTGGAACATTGCGGGATGTCCTCTTTGAAGACTGCGTATTCGACGAAGTCGATTTGTCCCAGGCGCAGGCCCAACGCGTGGCCTTCCGGGGCTGCCGCGCGCGGACCCTGCGGGTGGATGCGGCGCGGATGAAAGACGTGGACTTCCGCGGCCTCGACTTCGACGCTATCTCTGGTGTGGGCTCCCTCAAAGGCGCGGTACTCACTAACACACAGGCCATCCACCTGGCACCTGCCATGGCGGCCTTTCTGGGGGCGATCGTCGACTAGCGTACAGCCCACCGCCGACCGCCGCCGACCGAGTCCGACCGGTGCCGACCGAGTCCGACCGGCACCGAGAGTAACCGCAGCAAAACGAAGAAGACACCCCACTCAGTGAGGTGCCTTCCTGTGTTAGTGCCTTAGTTTCTTAGGCGGTGACGGACTCGCGATCCTTGGTTTCCATGAGGTCGGAGACGCCGTTCTCGGCAGCGTCCCAGACTTTTTGGTCCTGGATGCCTGCGCGCTTGGCCACGATGGTGGCGCACAGTGCTTGGCCCGTGACGTTGACTGCAGTGCGGCCCATGTCGATGATTGGCTCGATTGCCAGCAGCAGACCAACGCCGGCGAGCGGCAGACCCAGGGTGGACAGGGTCAGCGTGAGCATGACGGTTGCACCGGTGGTGCCCGCGGTAGCAGCAGAGCCGATGACGGAGACGAAGATGATGAGTAGGTACTGCGTCAGAGTCAGGTCAATGTTGTAGAACTGAGCGATGAAGATGGCGGCGATAGCAGGGTAGACCGAGGCGCAGCCATCCATCTTTGTGGTAGCACCCAGCGGGATGGCGAAGGAAGCGTACTCGCGCGGAACGCCCATGGCCTGCTCGGTGTAGCGCTCAGTCACCGGCATAACACCCATGGAGGAGCGGGTAACAAAGCCCAGGGAGAACACTGGCCAGACGCGCTTGTAAAAGCCCATGACCGGAATCTTGTTGAAGGCAAGAACTGCTGGGTAAACCACGCCGATGACGAGTGCGAGGCCCACGTACATCGCGAGCACGAACTTGCCCAGGGAGCCCAGCGCGTCCCAGCCGTAGGTGGCCACTGCCTTACCGATGAGGGCTGCGGTACCAATCGGAGCCAGGCGGATGATCCACCACAGGACTACCTGGATGACCTTGAGGAAGGACTCGGTAAAGCGCAGGAATGGGTCGGCAGCCTTACCAGCCTTCACTGCAGCAATACCCAGTGCCAAGGAGATGACGAGCAGCTGGAGTGCGCCGAAGCCCAAGGACACTTCGCCGTCGTCAAAGGAGGCCTTCAGGCCGATGAAGTTGGACGGCACAAGCTGCTGCAGGAACGCAGTCCAGGAGCCGATGTGGGAAGGCTCGGCTGCGCTGGCGGCATCCACGGTGGTGCCCACGCCCGGCTTCATCACGAGTGCGACGAGGATGCCCGTGATAACGGAGAAGAAAGCGGTGATGGCAAACCACACCAGGGTAGAGATAGCCAGCGAGGCGGCGTTGGCCACCTTGCGCAGGTTAGCCACGGAGGTCACCACTGCCGCGAAGATGAGCGGCGGGACCATCACCTTGAGTAGCTGGACATAAGCGCTGCCCACGCCGGTGAGGGTCTGGGTGAGCCAGGAGCCCTTCTCATCGTCGGCAGGCAGACCAGCGTCCATGCCGGATGCAATGAAACCCAAGATGAGGCCGATGATAAGGCCCGCGATAACCTGCGCGCCGAAGCCGGTTGTCCAGCCTGGCAGCTTGCGCGATTGCGTTGTTTGTTGAGACACGAAAATTCCTTTTACTACGAACTTGTGAGAGTTCGGCGTTGCAGACAACTTTGTACGTATTTGAACCGTCTAGTCCATCAATTATGAACTGATCGGTTCACTAATGACATCAACACTGTACGGCGTTTATAAATTCCCGTGCAACTATTGTGGGCTCGGACTCATGGTTGGGGCGCCCGGGGCATGCAAGGGGTGCTCAGTCAAACTTCGGGCCGCGTGGTGGTGTGGGTGATTTGAAAGGGAAATATCCTTCCGAAAACTTGCTGGAGCGAGGGGAATATCGGGAGAAACGGGTAAATCGGAAAAATACTTCCTGTTTTGTGGTTTCGAGGCTATTTTAGAGTTTGAAAAGCGTAAAAGGGAAGGATATTTCCGATATGAATCGCATCGATGGCTGGTTGTCTGAACTCGGAACCGCACTGCGGGAAAGCCGAAAGGCGTATCAATTGACTCAGGAAGAATTGGGCGAGTTGGTGGGAGTGAGCGACAGAACGGTCCGAGATGTGGAGCTGGGGACCGGAAAAGCCAGCTTTTCCACCGTGTTAGAACTGCTCAGCGCGGTGGGGCTGCGTGTTGAGGTCGTGAACGCATGACGACTAATGCCGCTGAGCGGGAACTGCGATTTCGCCGGGCTGCTTTTGAACTCTGAGAAGAGCCGCGAGAGAATTACGGAATTCGCTTCGTCCACTCCTCGGTGGAGTACTTCTCGGAAACGAGGCGCTCGGCCTCGGCAAGGGTGGCGTCGGAAAGCGTGGCGTCCTTGGCGCCGTAGCGAGTGGCGAACTCGCGGGCCATGGTCTCGATGATCTCCTCGCGCGCCACGCCGGTCTGGCGGCGCAGCGGATCCACGCGCTTCTTGGCGCTGGCCAGGCCCTTGGAGGAGACCTTTACCTTGCCGATGCGCAGCACTTCCATCATCTTGTCGGCGTCGATGTTGTAGCTCATCGTGGTGTGGTGGAGCAGCGCGCCCGCGCGACGCTTCTGCGCAGCGCCGCCGATTTTGCCGCCGTCGGAGGTGATGTCGTTGATCGGCACGTACCAGGCGTTCACACCGTGCTTGGCCAGTGCAGCAAGCACCCACTGGTCGAGGTAGGCATAAGAAGCCTCGTAGGAGTAACCGGCCACCAGGGACTCCGGGGCGTAAATGGAGTACGTGATGCAGTTGCCGCCCTCCATGAACATCGCGCCACCACCGGACATGCGACGGACCGGGGTGATGCCATGCTTGTCGACGCCCTCCTGGTCCAGCTCGTTGGCATAGGACTGGTAGGAGCCGAACACGACCGCTTTGTCTTCCCACTCCCAGAAACGCAGCGTCGGACCACGTTTTCCCTCAGCCACCTCGTTGAGGATGACCTCGTCGAGCGCCACGTTCACTGGGGTAGGCAGCACGCCCGGCTGGAGGATCTCCCATTGGTGGTCCGTGAAGTCGGTGCCGCCTGAGAGTGCACGCTTAACAGCTACGGCCAAGTCGTGCGTGGAAAAGCCGTGGAGGGCTACAGGATGCTCCGCCTCAATCTTTGCGAGTGCGGCATCGAGCCGCGCGGTGATCTCTTGCGCGGAATCAGAAACCTTGGAGCCCTCCAGCGTGGGGCCGAGAGCCTCGAAGGCCTCTTCCGGTTCGAGGAAGAAATCGCCGGAGACCTGTGCTGCAGAGATAACTCCATCGGTCACAGTGATATCGACGACTAGAAGCTTGCCGCCCGGGACTTTGAGTTCGAAATGCGTTGGGTTATCCATACTTTGGTCAACACGCGAAGCGCCGGCTTTGTTCCGCGTGGTGGCTAAGCAAGCCGGGCCCAGCCGGGGACGTACGAAAGTTGCTACTTAGGTACACCTTTCTAGCTTTAGAGGCTAGGTAGCACTAACTTTGACTGTATGTCTAAATTTAGTCCTCTCAACTGGCCAGTAGTGCGCCAGGTGCGTTCCAAGGACGCCTTCGGCAGGGACTTGAGCACCCAGTCGAAGAAGAGCAAAGAGCTCCACGGCAGGACCGTTGAGGCGGATCGCGTCGTGCAATCTGTGTGTCCTTATTGCGCAGTGGGCTGTTCCCAGCGCGTTTATGTCAAGGACAATAAAGTCATTCAGGTCGAAGGCGACCCTGATTCCCCAATCTCGCGCGGCCGACTGTGCCCCAAGGGCTCTGCTTCCGAGCAGCTGATCAACTCTGCGACGCGCCTGACCAAGATCAAGTACCGTGCGCCGTACTCCTCGGAGTGGGAGTACCTCGATACCGAGACCGCCATGGACATGATTGCCGATCGCTTTGTGGCATCCCGCAAGGCGCACTGGCAGGACACCGACGAAGAGGGCCGCACCCTCAACCGCACCATGGGCATCGCTGGCCTGGGCGGTGCGACCTTGGACAACGAAGAGAACTATCTGATTAAGAAGCTGTTTACCGCCACGGGCGCGATACAGGTCGAAAATCAGGCTCGTATTTGACACTCTGCCACTGTTCCCAGTTTGGGAACTTCGTTTGGCCGCGGCGGCGCAACCCAACCGCTGCAGGATATGGCGAATGCGGACTGCATCGTCATTGAGGGTTCTAACATGGCCGAGTGCCACCCAGTGGGCTTCCAGTGGGTAGTTGAGGCCAAGAAGCGCGGCGCGCGCATCATCCACGTGGATCCGCGCTACACCCGTACTTCGGCTTTCGCGAACCGCCACATCGGCATTCGCGGCGGTACTGACGTGGTCCTGCTCGGCGCGATCATCAAGTACATGATCGACAACGAGCTCTACTTCCACGATTACGTGGTCTCGTACACCAACGCCTCCTCCATCATTTCCCCCGATTACCAGGACACAGAGGACTTGGATGGTCTTTTCTCTGGCTATGACCCAGAGACCGGCAAGTACGTCACCGACTCGTGGCAATACGTCCGTAAGCCGGAGGGTTCTTCGTGGAACGTGGAGAAAGACGAGACTCTGCAGCACCCGAACTCGGTGTTCCAGATTCTCAAGCGTCACTACTCCCGTTACACCCCGGAGATGGTGGAGGAGACCTGCGGTATCTCGCAGGAGGACTTCTTCTATCTGGCTAACTCCATCGCGGATAACTCCAAGCCGGATCGCACCACGTGCTTCGCATATGCACTGGGCTTTACCCAGCACACCCTGGGCGCACAGTTCATCCGTACCGCTGCGATCCTGCAGCTGCTGATGGGCAACGTCGGCCGTCCGGGTTCGGGCATCATGGCGCTGCGTGGACACGCGTCCATCCAAGGCTCAACCGATATCCCGACTTTGTTCAACTCGCTGCCGGGCTACCTGCCGATGCCACACGTGGCTCTGCAGAACTGGAAGCAGTACGTGGACAGCTTCCGTAAGGAAGACCAGAAGGGCTTCTGGCAGATCGGTGAGAACTACGCCGTCTCCCTCATGAAGTCCTACTGGGGCGATGCTGCGACCAAGGACAACGAGTGGGGCTACAACCTCATGCCACGCATCTCTGGTGCGCACTCCACCTATGAGACGCTCATGGCCATGCTCAAGCACGAGGTTGAGGGCTACATTGTCTTTGGCCAGAACCCAGCGGTGGCACAGTCCAACGGCGGTATGCAGCGCCGTGGCCTGGCTGCGCTGAAGTGGCTTGTGGTCCGTGACTTCCAAGAGATCGAGACTGCGTCCTTCTGGAAGGATTCGCCGGAGATTAAGAACGGCGAACTCAAGACCGAGGACATCGGCACCGAGGTCTTCCTCATGCCGGCTGCTACTCACGTGGAAAAGGCGGGCACCTTCACCCAGACGCAACGCATGCTGCAGTGGCGTTTCCAGGCGGTCACGCCGCCGGGTGAGGCCACGAGCGACCTGTGGTTCTTCTACCAGCTAGGTAAGAAGATCAAGGAGCGCCTGGCTGACTCAACCGATCCGCGCGATCTTCCGGTACAGAAGATCACCTGGGACTACCCAGAAAACGAGGAAGGCGAGCCGGATTCCGAGGAGATCCTGAAGGAAATCAACGGCTATTACCTCGACGGACCGAAGAAGGGCCAGCTGTTGCCGGCCTTCGTCGAGATGAAGAACGACGGCACCACCTCCGGCGGCTGCTGGATTTACACGGGCGTCTTCAAGGACGGCATCAACCATGCCGCCAAGAAGGTCCCGGGTGCCGAGCAAAACGAAGTTGCTCTGGAGTGGGGCTGGGCATGGCCGGCCAACCGCCGCCTCCTGTACAACCGTGCTTCCGCCCGCCCAGACGGCACTCCGTGGTCGGAGCGCAAGAAGTACATCTGGTGGGATGAGGCCAAGGCCGCGTGGGTCGGCGACGACGTCCCTGACTTCCCAGTCAACAAGGCGCCGGACTATCGCGCGCCTGTCGACGCCGTCGGTCCTGCAGCGCTCGATGGTGATGACCCATTCATCATGCAGGCTGATGGCCTGGGCTGGCTGTTTGCGCCGAAGGGGCTTTCCGACGGCCCGTTGCCAACGCACTACGAGCCGCATGAGTCCCCAGTGCACAACCTGCTCTACAAGCAGCAGCAGTCGCCGACGCGTCTGACCATCAAGCGTCCTGACAACTTGTCGCGTCCTGAGCCAGGGGAGCCTGGTGCAGAGGTATTCCCGTTCGTGTTCTCCACGTATCGTCTGACCGAGATGTACACCTCCGGTGCAATGTCGCGCCGCCTGCCTTACTTGGCAGAGCTACAACCGGGCTTGTTCTGCGAGGTTTCCAAGGAGCTCGCGCAGCTGCGTGGTCTGACCAACGGCGATTGGGCGACCATCGTCTCGCCACGTGGCGTCATCGAAGCACAGGTGCTGGTCACTGGTCGTGTGCAGAAGCTGAAGATCAACGGCGAGGACTTCCACCAGATTGGTATCCCGTACCACTACGGCGAGTCTGAGACCACGCCGGTAGCTGGCGACGGCGCCAACGACCTGTTGGGTCTGACCCTTGAGCCGAACGTGTGGATCCAGAACTCCAAGATTGGTGCTTGCGATATCCGTCCGGGTCGTCGTCCGCGCGGACATGCACGCATCGAGCTTCTCAAGGAGTACCAGGACAAGGCTCACCTCGACCTCGAGTCCGGTAACCAGCTTGTCGACGTCGACGATGCTTTCACGCTGAATCCCGAAGACAAGGGTGCTAATTCCAAGGACGAAAACACCGGCGCTGATGACACCGCCGGCAACGTAGCCGACTATGAAGGCAAAGAAGGGTAGGTGAGTAGAGCTCATGGCTAATTTGCTTACTGAAAAAGCCGATCAGCACGGCTACGAGTCCTACAACCGCATGGCTTTCTTTACGGACACCTCGATCTGTATTGGCTGCAAGGCCTGCGAGGTGGCTTGTAAGGAATGGAACCGCAACCCGGTTGAGGGCTATGCGGTCACCGGTGACTCTTATGACAACACCGGTTCGCTGGGCGCGAATACATGGCGTCACGTGGCCTTTATCGAGCAGGACAATGATCGCATTGAAAAGGCGCGCGAGGAAGGCCGCCAGCTGGTCTCTCTCGGCATGCCGGGGGTTGGCACCCAGCCCGCCGCGGTGGATACCACTCCGCCGGATACCGGCGATTTTCGCTGGCTGATGTCCTCCGACGTGTGCAAGCACTGCACCAACGCCGGTTGTTTGGACGTGTGCCCAACGGGCGCGCTGTTCCGCTCTGAGTTCGGCACCGTGGTGGTCCAGGATGACGTCTGCAATGGCTGCGGCACCTGCGTTGCCGGCTGTCCTTTCGGCGTTATCGAGCGCCGCGACGACGGTGGCGTGACACTGAAGACCGATAAGACCGCCACCGTGGACTACCAGCACGATGATCACGCGGGCATCAACGTCTTCAAGAAGCTCGCGCAGCTCAAGCCGCAAGGCGAGGACCACACGCCGGGCGAGAAGATGCCGATTAAGAATCTCGGCGTCGCTCAGAAGTGCACCATGTGTTACGACCGCCTTAAGATCGGCGAGCAGCCAGCCTGCGCCAGGACATGTCCGACTGACTCCATTCAGTTCGGCCCGTACGAGGAGATGCTGGCCGCAGCCGAGGCGCGCGTCAAAGTTCTGCACGAGCAGGGCCTGACCGAGGCACGCCTGTACGGCGCCAACCGCGAGGACGGCGTCGGTGGCACCGGCTCTATCTTCCTTATCCTGGATTCGCCGGAGGTCTACGGCTTGCCGCCAGACCCACGCGTGCCCACTGCGGACCTGCCGCAGATGTACAAGACCGCAGCTAAAGCTATCGGCGGCATGGCCTTGGCTGTTGCCGGTGCGTTCGTGATGGGAGGCCGCAAGTGAGCGAATTCGACGAGTACCGCCCGCCGCAAGAAGAGCGTGCGAACCGCTACCGCAAGTTTGATGGCACCAAGCCGAAGAAGAAGCGTAAGCGTCCTGGCGCCGGTGCGCAGGATGGTTCCAAGGAAGAGCGCATGGCGGAGGACTTCGAGTTCTCCTCCTACTACGGCAAACCCGTGGTCAAGGCTCCGCCATGGGAGTGGCCGATTGGCGCTTACCTGTTCCTAGGCGGCCTTTCCGGCGGCTCCGCTTTGCTGGCCGCCGGCGCATCTGCCACGAAGAATGAACCTTTGGCGCGCAGCACCCGCATTGCCGCATTTACTGCCGCCGCTGGTGGCTCAGTCTTCTTGGTCCTTGACCTTGGCCGCCCTGAGCGCTTGCTCAACATGTTCCGCGTATTCAAGGTGACCTCGCCGATGAGCGTGGGTTCGTGGATTCTGGGCTCCTTCGCCACTGCTGCGTCGTTGCCTGCATTGTATGAAGCCGACAAACTCACTAAGCAGAAGCTGCCGTTGCCGCGCTTTGCCCGCAAAGCACTGGGCGCTGCGGCTGGTCCTGCTGGTGTTGTTGCTGGTGTGCTGGGCGGTCCTTTGGCGGGCTACACCGCAGTGCTTTTGGGCAACACCTCGAACCCGACGTGGAACGACGCCAAGAAGCACCTGGCTTATGTCTTTGTTTCCTCGGCGTCGGCGGCCGCGTCTGGCTGCGCCATGGTGTTCACCCCAGTCGAGCATGCCGGCCCAGCCCGTGCCTTGGGCATGGCCGCCGCTGCTAGTGACTTGGCCGCGACCAAGATCATGGAAGAGAACATGGAACCAGAGACCGTGGTTCCTTTGCACAAGGGCAAGCCAGGCAAGCTCATGAAAGCCAGCGAGTACCTCATCGCCGCTGGTGGCGTGGGCACCGCGGTGGCAGCGGCCACAAAGTCTCGTACCCTCTCCGTGCTCTCGGGCCTTTCGCTCATGGCGGGTTCCGCCTGCACCCGTTTCGGCGTGCTCAACGCGGGGATCGAGGCGGTCAAGGATCCTGCGACCACCATCGAACCACAAAAGCGTCGCGCCGCGCGCAAGCGTGCGCAAGAAGGCCTGGCCCACTCGGTGGTCACCTCCAAGCACTAAGCCGCGCTTGCTTCTCGCGCTTTTGCGCGAAAACCCTCAAGCCGGGGCAGACCCTGGAAGTAACCACTGATTGCCCGCAGGCCTATCGCAACGTGCCGGATGACGCCACAGCAGCGGGCCACGAGCTCATCGGTGAGCCCACCCGCGAGGGCGCGCGCATGACGTTTGTGTTCCGACGCGGCGAGAAGATCCTCGGCACGCACCCCACCGCGGAAAAGTCCGGGTGGGTATCACGCCTGTTTAAGAAGAAGGCCTAGACGGTCCAGCAGGCCACGGCCGAAACCACAGTCTTACTTGATGGTGATGAAGGCGCTGTCCTCAGAACCATCGTGAGCCACGGTGCGTCCGATGACCGGGTAGCCAGGGACCTCACCGATGAGCAGCAGACCGCCGGAAGTCTGTGCATCAGCGAGGAAGACCAGCTCTTCTTCGCTCAGTCCAGCCTCGTTAGTTATATGCGGGTGGACCCAGTCTAGGTTGCGGCGGGAGCCACCGGGGATGAAGCCCTCGGCCAGCGCTTCCTTGGCACCCTCGACGGTCGGCACAGCGCTGAAGTCGAGCTCAGCAGCGACCCCGGAGGCACGCATCATCTTGTAGAGGTGACCCAACAAGCCAAAGCCCGTGACGTCGGTAGCCGCCGAAATGCCAGCCTCCACAGCTGCGCGGGAAGCGTCCCTGTTGAGTGCTGTCATCGAATCGACGGCAGCCTGGGAAACCTCACCCGTGGCCTTGTGCTTGTTGTTGAGGATGCCCACTCCAATGGGCTTGGTTAGCGTAATCGGCAGACCCGCCTCAGCGGAGTCGTTACGCATGAGTTTCTCCGGCGCCACGATGCCGGTCGCTGCCATGCCGTAGATTGGCTCAGGCGAGGTAATAGAGTGGCCGCCGGTAACCGAAATGCCGGCCTGCGTTGCCACATCCATGCCGCCGCGCAGCACTTCGCGGAGGATATCTAGGGGCAGGACCTCACGCGGCCATCCCACCAGGTTGATGGCGGTTACTGGGGTGCCGCCCATGGCATAGACGTCGGAAAGCGCATTAGCGGCAGCTACTCGGCCCCAGTCATAAGGGTCGTTGAGCATCGGCGTAAAAAAGTCGGCCGTGGAAATAACAGCGAGACCGTCTTGAATCTTGACTGCGGCGGCATCGTCGCCGTCGTCCAAGCCGACGAGCACGTTGGGATCGGCCTTGCCAATGAGGCCCTCAACTGCCGATTCCAGCTCGCCGGGAGGGATCTTGCAGGCGCATCCGCCACCTGCTGCGAATGAGGTTAACAAGATGTCAGTCATGCAACTGAGTCTACAACCCCAGCGAATGCCCTACCCATCGTCTAAAAGCAGCAGCGAAGGCGCGCGGTAACGGAACTTTAGCCCAGCAGGCCACATCGCCGGGCACCTCACCTAGAGATTGACGTGTTTGTGCGTTCAAAGTGAAGCATGGCACCAAGGGAAGGGCTCCTACGTGTAAGCTTTCGCAACGGAGGCGTACGTGTCCTGGTGGGCGCCCCGGTCTTCAAAACCGGTGAGGCCGAGCATCTCGGTCTGGCAGGTTCGATTCCTGTCCGTCTCCGCCAAAACCTCTCGAGCTGGCGCCCGCCATGTCGCGCCCGTTTATCTTGCGATTGTGGCTTCTCTGGCTTCGATAGCTTTAAATCAAGGAGCGATTGTGACAGGCCACAGTGATTCGCGGCAGCAAGATGAGCGCCGCAACATCCCGCGTACCGACGAACTTCTCCGCCTTCCAGAGACTAAAGCTGCGAGGCTTAGGCTTGCGGAACATGCGCTAAAAGCACTAATTAAAGGCGTGGTTGGCCGCGCTCAGCGTGCTGAGATCGCCCCGCAGGATGTGCGCGCAGAGGTAGCACGCGTACTCGCTTCGGCCCGCCCGTATAGCCTGCGTCCAGTGCTCAACGCCACGGGGGTCATCGTCCATACCAATCTTGGGCGTGCATCGCTGCCAGAGGTTGCTAAAGCAGCGCTTTGCGACGCCGCTTCTTACACAGACGTCGAAATGGATCTGCCCGCTGGAGTGCGTTCCAAAAACCGTGGCCGCGGCGCAATCTCTGCACTGCTTGCCGCATGCCCAGGCGCCGAAGATGCCCTCGTGGTTAACAATGGTGCATCCGCATTGCTGCTGGCCACGGCAGCACTTGCGCCGCAACAAGAGGTTATCATCTCCCGCGGCGAGCTCATCGAGATTGGGGCCGGATTCCGTCTGCCAGAGCTTATTGAATCCTCGGGTACCCGACTCAAGGAAATCGGAGCCACGAACCGTACCCACCTCAGCGACTACAAATCCGCGTTGAGCACCCACACCGGCGCAATCCTGAAGGTGCATCCCTCCAACTTCCGTATCGAAGGCTTCACCACCTCCGTGGACGTGCCGCAGCTGCAGCAGCTTCTAAAACGGCACAACAAACAGCTAGGTGCGTCCGGCGAGCGTGTACATCTCATCGTGGACCTAGGCTCGGGGCTGCTTGTACCAGACCCGGCTCTGCCCGAAGAACCAGATCTGCAGGCGCAGCTGGCGTCTGGTGCCGACGTGGTTATTGCCTCTGGGGACAAGTTGCTCGGCGGCCCACAAGCCGGAATCATCTTGGGCACCAAGGAAGCGCTGTCCAAGATTAAGAAGCATCCGCTGGCCCGCGCGGTGCGCATCGACAAGCTGCGCCTGAATGCACTCGAGGCAGCGATTAATGCGCCATCGAATGCGGTCCAAGACAGCTTGCACATCGATCTAGCGGAATATGAAGGACGGACTCAAGACATTGCCGCCGCAGTAGGTGGGCAGGTCACAACTCACGCTGGACGTGTGGGCGGCGGCGGTGCGCCCGAGTACCCTCTCGAAGGCTTCGCTGTGTCTTTGCCAGAGCAGTTCGCGCAGCACCTGCGTACAGGTGAACCAGCAGTCCTGCCACGCGTACATCAGGGGCAGTGTCTTGTCGACGTGCGCTGTATCCCGCCAGCGCAGGATGCTCAGCTCATCGATGCCATCCTCGCCGCACAACAGGCACTCGCCGCACAAGGGGAGAAGTAGATGTTCGTCGTCGCAACGGCAGGCCACGTTGACCATGGTAAATCCACCCTGGCCAGGGCACTTACCGGCATGGAACCTGATCGTTGGGAAGAGGAAAAGCGCCGCGGCCTCACCATCGATCTGGGCTTTGTGTGGACGCGTCTGCCCTCCGGCGCAGATGTCGCTTTCGTGGACGTGCCGGGGCACGAACGTTTTCTTGGAAACATGTTGGCTGGCATCGGCCCCGCGCCCGTGGTGCTCTTCGTGGTTGCAGCAGATGAGGGCTGGCAGGCCCAGTCCACCGATCACCGCGATGCGATTGCAGCTCTTGGCATCAGCCACGGCTTGGTGGCCTTGACGCGTGCCGATCGTGCCGACGTGGCGCGCCGCTTGGAGGTCGAGGCGGACGTGCGCCGCCAGCTGCACGGCACCGCGCTTGCCGACGCCCCCATTCTCACCGTTTCCGCCAAGACCGGCGAGGGCATCGATGAGCTGCGTGCCGCGCTTGATGAGATTCTCGCTGCCGCACCGAGCCCCGACCCCGAACAACGTATGCGACTGTGGGTCGATCGCTCATTTAGCGTTAAGGGCGCAGGAACCGTAGTTACCGGCACGCTCGCGGCTGGCACCTTGAGAGTTGGTGACAGCCTCGAGTTGCTCAACGCGTCTGGCACGGCGCCCGTTGAGGTCCGTGGTCTCCACAGCGAGAACACCGCAGTGGAGGCTGCCACACCCGTGACACGCGTGGCGGTCAATCTTCGTGGAATCGACGCCGCGGCGATTAGCCGAGGAGATGCCTTGCTCAGCCCCGGCACGTGGCGACAGGCAGAGCTCTTCGACGTTCGGCGCACCTCCGGCGATGCCCTTGACGCAATCGCGCAGGATTTGGTGGCTCACACTGGTACCGCTGGCGTCGAGGCGCACGTTCGCCCGCTTAGCGCCGACTTCGCACGCATCCGCCTGAGCCAGCCGCTCGCGCTAGAACTTGGCGACCGCTTTGTGCTGCGAGGCCCCGGCGCACGCCACGTGCTCGCCGGCGTCGAGGTCGTGGACCTGAACCCACCGCAGCTGCGGCGCCGTGGCGCGGCAGCGCGCTGGGCCGAGCAGCTCGCCGGGCAACAAGATTACAAGAGCCCCGCCTTGACCCTGCAACAACGCGGCTACGCCCTCATCGAAGACTTGCGCCGCGATGGCTACACCGTGGACGCCCCGCCCGCCGGTGTCATCGCGTTTAGTAAGTGGTGGATTACCGCAGCACAAGTGGGGCAGTGGAAGCAGCAATTGGGCGGCGCCGTAGCCGATCACGCCGCCGCGAACCCCCTCGCGGTGGGCCTGCCTCGCGGCGCGGCACGCGACGCCTTGGGCCTTAGCGAAGATGCATTGCTCAACCTTGCGGTGGCGGCAGCCAAGTTGGAGTCCGTCGAGGGCGCAATCCGGGTGCCTGGTGCTGTGGCGTCGCTTGGCGCTGCGGAGGAGGGCGTCGCCAAGCTAGAACAGCGGCTCCACAAGGAACCCTTCGCCGCACCAGAAGCTGCGGATCTTAAGGATCTGCGTCTGGGGAACAAGGAGCTCGCCGCAGCCGAGCGTGCCGGGCGAATCCTGCGCCTGAAGGACGGCGTCGTGTTGTTGCCCTCGGCCGTGGCTGAGGCGCGCACGCGATTGCAAGGCATCGACCAGCCTTTCAGTACGTCCCAGGCGCGACAGGCGCTGGGGACTACCCGCCGCGTGGCCATCCCGCTGCTGGAATACCTGGACGAAAAGGGCGTTACCCGCCGCTTGGACGGGGCTCAGCGCGAGCTGCGCTAGGCGGCGGCCTGTCTGAGCCCTACTGCGGCTGGCTTTAGCCTTAAACCTAGCTGGGCCTAGTCAAAATAGGCGTGGATGCCGGTGGCCGGAATCGTGCCGCCAGACTCACCAAAGTTGGCAAAAAGCGTTGAGCCGGAATAGAACAAGTTTTGGGTATCGAAAAGCGGCACGACCTTGGGCTGCTTTTCCTCAACCTCCAGCGTTTCCAGATTGACCTTGTAGCGTTCGGTGGACTCCTGTGTTTGGCCAGTGGCCAGGTAGAGTGACATGCCATCCGAAATCGCGGAGATACCCTCTTCCTTGTAATCCTCGGTTTCAAAGATCTTGGTCATGTCTTCGTTCGAGACTTCCTTGATCATTTCCCCAGATGCGAGGTCGATCACGCGGATTCCCTCGTCTTTATCCAACAGAGTGAGCTTGTTGCGCACCACAGTGCCGGTAGGGCTCGTGACCTTGGCGGGGTCATCGGGGTTGGCGGTGGGGAAGGCGTCGCCAAGCATGCGCGCGCCATGAGCCTCATCATAAACAAAGGTGGGGCGTGCCGCGTTATCCGAGATGCCGACCACAAAGTCGTTGTTGTGGAGGAACGTGTAGCCCTTTGTCTCCTGTGGCAGTTCCCCGTCGATGAATCCAGGAGCATTGGCGTCGACCAGTACCTTTTCCTCACCGCTCAGCGCATCGATGAGCAGGAGCTGGTCGCCTTCCTCGCCCGTCCGCTGAACTAGATATACGTATGTCTCACCCAGTGGAAACTCCTCTAAGCGGCGCTGCTCACTGCTAGCTTTAGGCTGCTGAAGTACCTTGGTCGTGGCGTCAGCCAGGGAGAGCGCGAAGATCCGCGGGGCCTCGGACTCTGCAACATCGGACTGGGAAAATACCAGTTCTTCGCCAACCTGCGAGACAGCAAAATCGGACAGCTTTGTGCCTGTAAATTCTTGGGGCAAATCGAAAGGCTGCGTGACCAGTGGCGTGCCATTGTTGCCATCGAAGATGTAGAGCATCGGCCCAGTGACGTCATTGCCGTTGGACTCATAAGGAACTGTGGCCACGGTGGCAAAGACATTCTTGCCCTCAAACTTGATGGGCGCGCACATACCGTCCCACGAAGAAAGGTCGGCCTTGTCGAGACCGTAGTCGACCTCAATTTCGTGGTCCTCCAGCGTCTGGGAATTCGCAATGGCCTGGAAGGTATCTCCTTTGAAATCGGGGCACTTTTCTAAGGCGCCAGAAGCCAACGGGGCGCCATGTGCGGTGGGCAGGCCGTACTTGTCGGTGCCCAGGCCCTTAGCCACCTCGGAAGGCACAAGATCGCTCATCGCACGGGTGATGGGTTCCCTCGGCTTCTTTTGATGCAAACCCTGAATGATTCGGGGGTTGGCAGATTCACTTTCGCCGCAGGCAGAAAGCAGTAGGCTGCTGGCCACAACGACGGCGCTCAGGCGTACCAAGCGGAGATGAGAAGAAAGCATGAAGGACCTTTCGTATCGGTTTAAAGTGCGGCGACCTAAGCGGGTTATTTGCGGTGGTTGCCACCGCGGCGGTGGGCGGCGTCGCGCTGGGAGCGGCGGGCCCTTACGCGGGCCGATTCGGAGGAGAAGCGGCCAGGTGCCGCAGCTGTGGGTAAATCGCGCCACGCTAGCGTTTGCTGGCCTGGCATGTGACTGACAAGGTCTGCTAGCTCTGCGTGCGCTTGACTTGGAGCAGCGGACTCCGGCTGGGCGGCGGGCTCTGGCTGGGCTGCTACGGGTTCTGGTTGGGCGGCCACGGGTTCTGGCTGTGTAGTAACGGGCTCCGGCTGCGGAGCAGTGGGGCTTGCGATGTGACGCATGCCGTGCGGCAAGTCAGCGCTGAAGTCCGCGGCGTCGAGGCCGGTCTCCCATGCCATGAAGGTGGCCGGCTCTACGGTGGCGGGTGGAATTGCTGGGCGGGATGGCGGAATGCCTAGTACCGGGACGCTGGCCGCAAAGAACTCAGTGGCGTCGGGGGAGGGAACGTCGACAGCAAGGCGCCGATCCGCGCTAAAAGCGCGGGCCGCAACCGTGGTGCCCTGGCCAGCTGCGCGCTCCAGAATGGCGTTGAGGTGCGGCTGCTGGCCAGCTGCGGCCACACCGCCCAGGACCGTGCCAGGAGTCGCAGCCACGATGTCGCCCTCCACATCATGCAGCGTGACAAACAGCTGTTGCGTGCCCATCTGGTCCAGCTGGGCGTCATTAAGCTGGCCTGAAGCCGTATCAACGAGCAGTCCCAAGCCCCCGCAGAGAAGCACCGAACCGGCTGGCTGGTCATTGTTAGGAATCATCCATGGCGCCAGCCCCAAGCTCACAGCGACGTCCACGCAGCCTTCCGTAGGGAGGATCTCAACCGTGGCCCGAGTAGATAGCTGCAGCCCTGAGGCACGCACGCGGTCGAGGGCGGGGTAGTCGGCGGCCTCTTGTGCATCGAGGTATCCCAGGATGCCAAAGTGGCTGCGCACGCGCCAACCACCGGTAAAGGCGTCAGCCTCCAAAGTCACGTCGAGCGCGAGCGGCGCTTCACTTAGCGTGGGCAGGGAGAGCGCGGTGGACAGCACTACGTTGTCGAGCACCGCAACGTGTTCGACACCAAAGTAGCTTTTCGCCAGCGGATACAAGTTTCCGTTCAACGGCGCCTCCCATGTTGTCCTGCACTACGGATCGTATGTATCTCTAGCCTACGCACCTCGCAGTCGAGCAGGCACAGGCTGGTGTTCTATAGTCAGAGATGATGTACTCGCTGTCCACCTTAGCCATGGCTTTTGGCCTCACGCTTTTCGCCGGCTTGTCGACGTCCATCGGTGCCGGCATCGCAGTCAGCAAACGCAACCCTGGTCCGGCCTTCATGGCGGCGGCACTTGGCCTTTCTGCAGGTGTGATGCTCTATGTATCGTTCATGGAGATCCTCCCCACCGGTCTTGACCAGCTCACCGAGGCCTATGGCAGCGAGAAGACCGGCACCTGGGCGTTGGTATTGGCCTTCTTCGCGGGCATTGCGGTTATTGCGATTATTGACCGTCTGGTGCCGGAGGAGATTAATCCGCACGAGCCCGCGACTACTGAGGAGGCGGCGCGCCGCAAGCGCTTGATAAAGACTGGCGTGTTCACCGCGTGTGCGTTGGCGTTCCATAACTTTCCGGAGGGCTTCGCCACATTCCTCGCGGGACTAGAGGATCCGCGAATTGCGATCCCGGTTGCGGTGGCTATCGCAATTCACAACATTCCCGAAGGCATCGCCGTCGCCGTGCCCCTGCGCGAGGCAACTAGTTCGCGCGCCAAGGCCTTTTGGTGGGCCACCATTTCTGGTCTGGCAGAGCCAGTGGGTGCGGTAGTTGGTTTCCTCCTGCTGCTGCCTCTGATGGGGCCGGCCACGATGGGCTTTAGCTTTGCTGCCATCGCCGGCATCATGGTCTTTATTTCCTTGGACGAGTTGCTGCCCACGGCAGAGGAAACAGGGGAGCACCACTACGCCATTTACGGGCTCATCGCCGGAATGGCGATCATGGCGCTTTCACTGTTGATGTTCTTATAAGGCGCGCCGCCTGTGTTGGCGCTGCTTAGGCGTGGGCGTCCTTGCCCGCGGACTTCTTCACGGCCATGATCACCGTGACGATGACAGCGCCGAGCAGGAAGCCGAAGATCATGGAGAGGACGGTGTCCGCGGTCCAGGCGAGTGCGCCGTTGGAGATGGACTCGGTCAGGTGGTGAATGAAGCCATAAGGCTGCTCAGCACCGAACTCGTGGATTCCCTTGATGACGATGTGGCCGCCCACCCAGAGCATCGCGGCGGTGCCAATGACAGAGATGATATTCAAAACAATCGGCATGCCCTTGACTAGGAGGTTGCCCAGAGCGGACTTCCCGTTGTGGCGCTCTAGGAGCTTAATACCCAAATCATCCATCTTGACCAGCAAGCCCACGGCGCCGTACACAGCCAAAGTGATGGCGATGGCCACGACCACAAGCGTGCCCAAACGCAGCCAGAAGGGCTCGTTGATGACCTCGTTGAGAGAGATCACCATGATCTCCGCGGACAGGATGAGGTCGGTGGTGATGGCGGCCTTCACCAGCTTGTTCTCGGCGTCGGGGTCCTTTTCCTTGGGTTCCGCGTCCTCTTTATGCTCCTCGTGCGGCATGAAGTGGTGGAAAATCTTCTCCGCGCCCTCGAAACACAGGTAAGCGCCGCCGCACATGAGGATTGGAGTCAATGCCCATGGCGCAATCCAGGAAAGCAACAAGGCGATGGGCAAAATGATGACAAGTTTGTTGATCAGGGAGCCCTTGGTGATGCGCCAAATCATTGGCAGCTCGCGGGCAGGGGTGACTCCCGCGACGTATTGGGGGGTTACTGCGGCGTCGTCCACGACCACGCCCGCCGCCTTCACGGAGGTCTTACCGGCAAGAGCTGCTACGTCATCAACGCTGGCAGCAGCGGAGCGGGCGATGAGTGCGACGTCGTCAAGCAGTGCAAAAAGTCCACCAGCCATAGGTGTTATGCATCCTTCATTTGGAGAGTAATTTATCTCTCCATACTCTACGCACCTATTCAGCCGGAGTCAGGCTGACAGATTCAGCCCAGGAAAGTTCGATGCCCAGCGTGCGCAACCAAGCCATTGCATCATCGCCGTAACGAGTGATGCCCTCGACTGCAGTGAGGGTGCGTTCCATGGCGCGCTCGGCCTCCTCCGCGGAGATGAGACCTGCGGAGGTGGCGGCGGCCAGCTCGTCGATGTCGAGGACGTCGATGGGCTCGCCGGTGTTAGAAACCAAGTCAACGTACAGATCACGCGCGGTCCACACACCATCGGTGTTATCGATGTCAGCGACATCGAAGTAGAAGTCCTGGCGCGCGTCCACACCCTCGCGGAAGTGGAAGATGTTTGCCCGCAAACCCAGTTTCGGAAGCAGCCATGACTCGAGGTAGCCGAAGCGCGGGTGATTGGCGCCGCGGGCCATGTAGAGGCCGAAGTCGGTCTCACGGTAGGTGTCTACCTCGCGGAGGAATCCTTTGGGGTCAACGTTGACGTTGCTTACCGTATTAAAGGTTTCTTGCTTGACTGGATGCAGGTCTGCGCTCATTAAATCACCTCTAGGAAGGCTGCGGTGGGCGGGAAGCTACACGTAGATTCTTGAGTGTTGACGGAGCCGGACAAAAGGGCCACGACTGTGCCCTTGCCAGTAACCGCGCGGCCCGAAACCGTGGTGGGGCCATCTTGGTTGATCCCGTTATTGAACAGTGGAGTGATGCCGGACTGGAAAGTGTCCAGGTTGAACCACCGTACGTTCATGTTTCCCTGCTCCTTGGCGGCAGGCGAGGTTCCCATTGCGGTGAAGAGGAAGACTGCTTCGCCCTCGCCGGCGCCAGGCGCAGGCATCTGGGTGGGGCCGGGGACCGCGATGGCGGAACCCACAGAGTTGGCTTGGCCGCCGATGCACTGTGCGGAGACAGTAGGCCAGTAGAACTGGCGGAAGGCGGGGCCTTGGCCCTCAGGCATTGCTACGCCGGCATCGCCTCCCTCACCCATGGAAAAGGCGAGGCCGGAGAGGATGGCGCTGCGCAGCTCCTGGGGCATCCAGGGTTGTGCAGCGAATTCGCGGATGCGGTTCTGGGTGTCTTCTTTCGGGCGGCCGAGCTCATCCAAAGGGGAGAGTGCAGCGGTCTGGGCCTCCAGTGAGGATAGGTCCGGCGCGTCTGCTTGTGCGGGGGCGACAAGTGGTGCGGCTAGACCGATGAGCGCCGTGGTGGCGGCAGCAATAACTCCGGAGCCCGCGCGGAGGCGGGGTCCGTGGTTGCGCTGAGCGCGGTTGGTGGTGCTCGGAGTGCTCACTGTTATCAGAATCCTTGTGTTGGGTGCAGTAGGGATTGCGGGCTTCGGCCCGGCGAGGTGCTTGGAAACAACACTCGTCACAGAAGTCACAATAGTATCTGCAGTAACAATATTCACTTTTTCCTTGCGGTCAAGACCTAAACCGACTGCTACGTCATATTTCGTTCGCGTATATCGTTTCGTTACAAAACCCTGGAACTTGTGTTTCTACAGCTCTTCATGCGCTTCAATGCTGCAATTCAAAGGGTGTCAGAGTATATTTAGACCCCGTTCAAAAATCTTCGCGCTTTCGCGCTCCCATTTTGCTTTTAAGGAGCACCCCACCAGTGACTAACACCGAGTTCCGTAACGTCGCCATCGTCGCCCACGTTGACCACGGTAAGACCACCCTCGTCAACGGCATGCTGGAGCAGTCCGGCGCATTCGGCGACCACGGCGAGCACACGGACCGCGTCATGGACTCCAATGACCAGGAGCGCGAGCGCGGCATTACCATTCTGGCGAAGAACACCGCCATCCACCGCAAGGGCCTTGGCAAGGACGGCGGAGACCTCATCATCAACGTCATCGACACCCCAGGCCACGCCGACTTCGGCGGCGAGGTTGAGCGCGGTATCTCCATGGTCGACGGCGTTGTGCTGCTTGTCGACGCCTCCGAGGGTCCGCTCCCACAGACCCGCTTCGTCTTGACCAAGGCGCTGGAAGCCAAGCTGCCGGTCATCATCTGCGTGAACAAGACCGACCGCCCGGACGCTCGTATCGACGAGGTCGTCAGCGAGTCTCACGACCTCCTGCTCGAGATCGCTTCCGGCCTTGAGGACGAAGAGGCAGCAGCTGCTGCTGAGACTCTGCTGGACCTGCCGGTTCTTTACGCTTCCGGCCGTGAGGGCAAGGCTTCTACCGAGAACCCAGGCGACGGCAACGTTCCTGCGGCTGAGGACCTGCAGGCGCTCTTCGACGTTATCTACGACGTCCTTCCGGAGCCTTCCGCTTCCGTCGACGGCCCGCTGCAGGCACACGTTGCCAACCTTGACTCCTCCGACTTCTTGGGCCGTATTGCTTTGCTGCGTATCTACTCCGGCAAGATCAAGAAGGGCCAGCAGGTCGCTTGGATTTCTTGGGACGACGAGGGCAACCAAGTTACCAAGAACGTCAAGGTCGCTGAGCTGCTGCGTACCGTTGGTTTCGAGCGTCAGCCGGACATCGAGGCAATTGCAGGCGACATCATCGCTATCTCCGGTATCCCAGATATCATGATTGGCGACACCATCGCTGATGTTGACAACCCCGTCGCACTGCCGCAGATTCACGTCGACGAGCCAGCAATCTCCATGACCATCGGCGTTAACACCTCTCCAATGGCAGGCCAGGGCGGCGGAGACAAGCTCACCGCACGTATGGTCAAGGCTCGCTTGGACCAGGAGCTCATCGGTAACGTGTCTATCCGCGTTCTGCCGACCGAGCGACCTGACGCTTGGGAGGTGCAGGGACGCGGCGAGATGGCTCTGTCTGTTCTGATCGAGAACATGCGCCGCGAGGGCTTTGAGCTCACCGTGGGCAAGCCGCAGGTTGTTACCCAGGTTGTTGATGGAAAGACGATGGAGCCTTACGAGATGCTCACCATCGACTCCCCGTCTGAGCACCAGGGCGCAATCACCCAGCTGCTCGCTGCTCGCAAGGGCCAGATGCAGTCCATGGACGTCCGCGAGGGTGACTGGGTTCGTATGGTCTTCCGTATCCCAGCACGTGGCCTTATCGGCTTCCGCACCCAGTTCCTGACCGAGACCCGCGGTGCAGGTATCGCGAACTCTATCGGTGACGGCCTGGATGTTTGGGCTGGTGAGATCAAGTCCCGCGCTACCGGCTCCCTGGTTGCTGACCGCTCCGGACAGATCACCGCATACGCTCTGCAGCAGCTGGCCGACCGCGGCGACTTCTTCGTCGAGCCAGGTATGGAGGCTTACGAGGGCATGGTCGTGGGCGCTAACAACCGTGATGAGGATATGGACATCAACATCACCAAGGAAAAGAAGCTCACCAACATGCGTTCTGCTACTGCAGATGCAACTGTGACCTTGGCGAAGGCTCGTACCCTTTCTCTGGATGAGGCCCTCGAGTTCTGTGGCACCGACGAGTGCGTCGAGGTTGCCCCTAACGTCATGCGTGTGCGCAAGGTCGAGCTGTCGGCTACCGACCGTAAGCGTGCGGCTTCTCGTGCAAAGCAGCTCAACAAGTAAGAGCTAGCAAGGCGCGGTCCCTTGAAAGGGGGCCGCGTTTTGTGTTTTCCGGGTCGGCGGGCGCAGCTTGTGTGCACAGTGCGAAAAGGATGCTCCCAAATTGTGAACTCGAAGCATCTAAGGCCCTGAAATTGACCAAACAGGCCCGCAAAGATGGTTCGAAGGCAGCACATGCCCAATAGCACGCCAATCACTTACTGAGCATTGACACCGACTAGAGTAGTGCTAGTTCAACCAAGAAAGGCAGGCCTTCCGTGCAGAAGCTGAGCGCAGCGACTTTGATCGCATCCATGTGCGTCTTGACCTCCTGCATGGCCAACCCGGGTCCTCCACCGGTGGAGGAAAAACCCGCAGCCGAGAGCACGGAGACGGAAACGCCGACTCCTGTTGAGGAGGAAGAGAGCACCGAGCGCGAGACCGTCGCCATCGGCGTGGACCCACTCAGCAGCGGCCTCAACCCGCACCTTGTGGCAAATAATAATGAGTTAGTCAGCCAAATCGCCGAGCTCGTGCTACCTTCTGCCTTCCACGGCGAGCACATGGACACCGACGTCCTCGCCAGCGCCGAAGAGGTCCAGCCACCCGAGGGAGTGGCACAGCGAGTGGTCTATAAAATCGCCTCGCCCGCCCAATGGTCGGATGGCACGCCCATCAGCGGGAGCGATTTCCACTACCTGTGGACGCAGATGACCTCCACCGCAGGCGTCAGCGATGCCGCAGCCTACTACGCCATCAAAGAGGTCAATACTTCCTCGGCCGGCCGCGTGGTGACGGTGGATTTCAGCGAGCGAGTAGCCGATTGGCACAGCCTGTTCGCTCACTTGCTGCCCTCCCATCTTTTGCAGGACGCCGAATTTACTCGAGCGCTCGCAGACGGAATCCCGGCATCCGCTGGGCGTTATTCCGTCGCAGGCGTCGACCGCGGCAGGGGAGTCATTACCCTCAACCGTAACGATCGCTTTTGGGGAGCTGACCCTGCGCTTGTCGACGTCGTTCAGCTGCGCACCGTCCGCAACACCGGCCAGGCCGTCAATATGCTGCGCTCCGGTCAGGTGGGATTTGTCGATTTCACCCCAGAACAAACCTCCCTGGAGAACCTCAGCCTGCTCAGCAACGTCAATGCCGGAACCGTAACCCGCGGCAGGCAGCTGCGCCTGCACCTGTCCGCGCGACAGTCTGCATTACCGGACGAGCGCCAGCGACGCGCCCTAGCCTCGCTCATCGAAACCGACCAAGTAGCCCGCCTGGCCGCCGGCCGCGCTTCGGAGCTGCGCCCTGGCCAAAACCCTGTCAGCGGGGATGTGGAGCTCGCACCGCTGCGCGAGCGCGCCGGACGCAAGCCTTTGCGCATCGCCGCGGACCCCACCAACTCGGAGGCTATGGCCGCTGCACGCACCATCGTGGACGTCCTCGAAGCTCAGGCGATTGGCGCAGAGGTCGTATCCGAGCGCACCCAAACCATCACCGGCACGCTGCTGCCTCGCGGTGAGGTCGACGCCTTGGTCTCCTGGGAGTCCCTCGCCGTCAAGCCCGCAACAATGGCTAGCCACTTCTTATGCGAAGAGGCTGGAATGGTATTCAGCGATTTTTCTGGATTCTGCCCCGAGAACTCCGAGGCAACCGTCAGCGAGATTCTCTCTGGTCGCATCTCCCCGGAGGAAGGTCTGGAGCGAGTCCGTAAGCTGAACGCTGAGCAGGTGCTTTATGTCCCGTTGATGGACGAGGTGCGTATTCACGCGTTGGGCAGGGGTATCGTAGGGCCCGGTCAAAGCATCGAGGATTGGGATGCAGGGCTAGTTACAGCACCGACGTGGAGGAAAGATGAACAATAAGGATTTACAGGGCTACCGCGTGGTGGCTGTGCACGCGCATCCAGATGACGAGGTGCTGTTTACCGGCGGAACGCTGGCGGATATGGCTGCCCGCGGCGCCGATGTCACGGTGATTACCGCGACCCTCGGTGAGGAGGGCGAGGTTATCGGCGCTCCTTACCAAGGCCTATGCGAGTCCGATCAACTCGGTGGCTTCCGCGCTCGCGAGCTTTCCGACGCCCTGCGCATCCTCGGTGTGCAGGGAATCCAGCTCGGCGGCTTTGGCTACTTCCGCGATTCCGGCATGGAGGGCTCGCCGGCCCACGACAATCCCCGCGCGTTGGTCAACCGCGTGGATGAAGCAGTGGTGCTTCTCAAGGAACACTTCGCTCAGATTCAGCCACACATCGTTTTGACTTACGGCCCGGACGGCGGTTACGGTCACCCGGACCACATCGCCGTGCACAAGGCAGTTCACGCTGCGGCGGATCCGCGCCAGCGCATTTGGTGGGCCATCTTTGAGCGCAGCGCCCACTACGCCGCGCTCGAGCAGGTGGTCGCGCCGCAGGGCTGGGCCAAGCCAGACCAGGCGTACCTCGACAACTTCACCAACGAGTCACATGCGGTAGAGCATGCGCTTTCCGACGCCGCCCTCGCCGCCAAGCGCGCCGCCATGGTTGCCCATGCCACGCAGATTTGGGTGGCTGACGCAACAGTTACGGAGACGAATCCCGAGGCAGCCGTTGCGGGGATCGTTGACCCTGAGGTGGCTGTTGGTGCTTATGGTTTGTCGAATCTGCTGGTGATGCCGTTGCTGCGCGCCGAGCACTACCAGTTGGGTCAAGGCGAGCCAGCCATCAGCTTGCTGGAGGGGCTGTGATTTTAAACCAGTTCACGCGGGGCGAGCAGGTTACCGGCTTGGTGTGGTTGGCAGTCGGTGCATTGACCTCTTTGGTCTTGGAGGTTGTCTACCTCACGGCGCGCCTTCCACTGCCCGACGGCGCAAGTGTGGCGTTTCCCATCACTATTGTTGTGGCCTGGTGGTTCAATGGAGTGCTCACGCGCACAGCGCGGCTGTGGAGTGATAATGCCTACATTGGTCTCGTGCCTTTGGCTGCTTGGTTACTTGGCTACTTAGCATTCGCGCTGGGTGCGGCGGTAACTGGGGATATGTGGCTGGCAAATAATATTCTTTCGCTTCTGCTGCTGATAGCTGGAATCGGTGGCGGAATTTTCCCATTTTTCAAACAGAAGTGACATACTGTTAAACATCCCAAAACCCGTGAAAACAGGAGTTTTAGCACCTCATGACTTACACAATCGCGCAGCCGTGCGTCGATGTGATGGACCGCGCTTGCGTTGAAGAGTGCCCAGTCGATTGCATCTACGAAGGCAAGCGCTCCCTGTACATCCATCCTGACGAGTGCGTGGACTGCGGCGCTTGTGAACCTGCTTGCCCGGTCGAGGCCATTTTCTACGAGGATGATGTTCCGGACGAGTGGATCGATTACAACGACGCAAACGCTGCGTTCTTCGATGACCTGGGCTCTCCAGGCGGAGCAGCCGCGCTCGGACCGCAGGACTTCGACGCCCCGATGATTGCTGCGCTTCCGCCGCAAAATCAGGATTAATTTTAAATTCCCGGCCCATTCATGCGCTGGCGTGAACAAGGCCGGGGTTAATTGTTTGCTAGCCGCATATTCATCGCCATAACGCTCAAGGAGTTTTAGACTCATGGCTCGCCAACCGCTCGGAAACACACTGCCTGACTTCCCGTGGAATTCTCTTGCAGACGCGAAGAAGAAGGCACAGTCGCATCCGGACGGAATCGTTGATCTGTCTGTGGGCAACCCTGTGGACCCGGTTGCTCCGGGCGTCCAGCTGGCGCTGGCTTCAAATGCGGAGGCTCCTGGATACCCGACCACTGCAGGTACGGCCGCTCTGCAGGACGCGATTCGCGGCAATGTGCATCGCCGCACCAATGTGGAGCCAGAGGCTATCGGTGTGCTTCCTGTCATTGGTCTGAAGGAAGCCATCGCTTGGCTGCCGACGTTGCTCGGCATGCGCGGTGAGCGGGTGATTATTCCGTCTGTTGCTTACCCGACCTACGAGGTTGGCGCACTCATCGCCGGGGCGACTCCTGAGCGGAATGACGACCCAGCCGCGTTCGGCGATGCTGCGATGGCATTTGTGAATTCTCCCTCCAACCCCACGGGCAACGTCTTGAGCGTGGAGGAGCTGCGCGACGTGGTGGCTTGGGCACGTGAGAACGACGCTATTGTGGCCTCCGACGAGTGCTACTTGGCGCTGGCCTGGGACGATGACAAGAAGCCGGTCTCCATTTTGGATCCACGCGTAAACGACGGTGACACCACGGGTTTGATTGCTATGCACTCGTTGTCGAAGTCCCACAACTTGGCGTCTTACCGCACCGGTTTCTTCGCTGGCGATCCGAAGCTCATCGCGGAGCTGCTGGAGCTGCGCAAGCACGCCGGTCTCATCGTGCCGGGGCCGATTCAGGCGGCGATGGTTGAAGCTCTCAACGACGACGACTCCGAGAGCTTGCAGGTTCGTCGCTATGCTGCCCGCCGTGCGAAGCTGCTGCGTGCCCTAACGGAGGCAGGCTTCCGCATTGAGCATTCTGAGGCCAGCATGTACCTGTGGGCTACCCGCGATGAAGACTGCCGCACGACGGTGGACTGGCTGGCTGAACGCGGTATTTTGGTCGCCCCTGGTGACTTCTACGGCCCAACGGGGCAGAAGTTCGTGCGCATCGGCTTGAACGGCACCGACGAGCGTATCGACGCCGCTGTTGCCCGCCTCGCGCAGTAAATAGGTCGAGGGCCTGCCCATGGCTTTTCGACCGCCAGCGCGGGAGGGGATAAGCCCGCGGAAGGCGGTGCTGCATGGCACCGTTCCTGCCGCGCCGCAGTATTGGGCGGCCGAGGCTGGGGATTCTCCTTTTCCGGCGGGTGCACTCTTAGAGCCCGGAACGCGGCTGGAGTGCCCTATTCCTGCGTGGTACCACCCAGAGGTCCCGCCGGAGCCGCCCATTCCTTTCGACTATCAGGTGCTCTATGCCGATGAGCATCTTCTTGTCGTTGACAAACCGCATTTCCTGCCCACGACGTCGAATGGACGAATCGTGCGCGAGACTCTGCAGACTCGCCTGCGCGTGGATATGGGCAATGGTGAGATTGTTCCTTTGCATCGCCTCGATAGGCTCACGGCTGGAGTTGTGGTGTGTTCGGTGAACCCACGCACGCGTGGGCTGTATCAGCACATGTTCCAGGACAGGCAGATGCACAAGACTTATCGCGCTCGGGTGACGCAGCCACTCCAGTTTGAGGGCATGGTGACGCTGAGGATGGCTAAGCCGCACGGAAGCAGACAGGTTGTCGTGGATCCGGCGGGTACGCCGACGCAGACTTTTGTGCGTGCGAGCGGCAAGGACGTGGAGCTCCAACCGCTGACCGGGCACACGCATCAGCTGCGGGTCTTGTTGAACCACTTGGGTAGTCCCATCTGCGGGGATGACACTTATCCAGTGGATAAAGGGCTGGATCTCTATGACTTCTCGGAGCCTTTGCAGTTGGTACACGAGCGCTTAGAATTTATCGATCCGATATGTGGCGCGCGGCGTCAGTTTTTCGCTGCGCAAGGGTGAAGGACTAGACTCTAATAGGTTTTAATTTTAGACGACGCTAAGGGGCGAGCTATGGCGGATTTGACCTTTGCGCGGTTTGCCTCCAATTTTGGCCAGTTCATTAAGTTCGGCATGGTCGGTGGATCAGGTGTGTTGGTGAACCAAGCGGTGTTCATTGCCACCAAAAAGATCTTTGATTCTGCTTTTGGATTGCACTACTACGATCCTTTCTGGGCGATCCCGTTCACGGATTTCAACATCCGTTGGTACAACGTCTTCGCATTCATTGCCTTTTTGGTTGCAAATATTTGGAATTACCAGCTCAACCGCAAATGGACGTTTGGCTCGGTGGAGAAGGTGTCCTGGTTGCGGGGCTTTTTCCCATTCCTCATCACGGGCGTTGGTGCGATGATCGTTTCGCAGATTGTTATGGTCGCTTTGATCAACACGAACTCGCCGGTCCAGCTACCAAGCGATATCTTCGATGACTCCTCTGGATTAAGAAACAAGAGCTACTGGGCGAATGCGATTTCCATCGTGGTCGCTATGCCGATCAATTTTGTCATCAATAAGCTGTGGACATTCCGCTCGAAGCCAAAGTCGCCTGTCGTCGTTGCCCAAGAGGATCCGCTCTAAAAGTACTTTGGCGGCAGTAAGGTGAAGGTATGAATAAGCTCTTTTCTCTTCTTTCCTGCGCTGCCCTCGCTGGTGCGTTGACTGCCTGTTCGTCTGGTTCCTCCGACAATTCGCAGGATTCTGAGCCTAGTTTCGCTGCCGCTGTGTCTGCGACGGTGACGAGCTCGGCGACGTCGGAAGAGAGCACCCGTTGCACCGAGCCTGAAGGTTGTGGACGAACAGTACTTTATGGTTAATGAGATAACTTGGGTCGTGCTCATCCGCGACGGTTATTGCTTCGTTAAGCAGAGCGGCAGTTATGCAACTTGCCAAATGACAATGGTTGATACGCCACAAGTGGAAACCCCTGTGGGAATGGATTCGGCCGATACCGTCGCTAAGAGTGAATCAGGACAACTGGAATTTGTTAAGTCGATGACCGCAGGCCTACCGGGCGGCGGCCTGGCGGACTCGGCGCCTAAGACAATGGAACCGGGCACTCGCACCACCATTCAAGGCATCACACTGACTAATGACTTTGATGGAACGTTCGCCATGGAAAGCGGAGGCAGCGTCGCGACTTTTACTCCTGACGGACATGTGTCCATCAACTAGGAGGTCCTAAAAAGGCAGTAGCACCGGCGAGGGGCCGGTGCGATCTGTTGCGGATGGCTAGTCCTCGAGCTGCTTATTGAGGCGCTTTTCGACGTCGGGAAGCGGCAGCGTCGAGGTCGGGGAAATCCCGCGCATCTTCGCATTGATGACGCTGGCGACTGCGAGAATTGCAAACATCGCTGCGGCCGAGAGCAGCTGAACACGGGCACTGGCGTCGGTCAGCATGAGCACCGCAATGGCCGCGAAGATGGCCAGGGAGAACCACGTGAGGTACGGGAAAGCCCACATACGAATGGGCAGCGGGTGGATAGCTTCCAGGCGGCGGCGCAGGCGCAGCTGGCTCACCGCGATGAATACCCACACGATGAGCAGGGAAGCGCCAGCAGAATTGAGCATGAAGCGGAGCAACCAGCCCGTGTCGGCGTAGTTGAGCACGACCATGACCACAGAGAGGAGCACCGACAGGGCGATGGCGTTGGTGGGGACGCCGCGCTCGTTGGTCTTGGTAAAGATCTGCGGTGCCTCGTGGCGAGAGGCCAGCGAGTGCATCATGCGCGAGGAGGCGTAGATCTGCGCGTTGAATGCGGAGAGCAGTGCCAACACGATGATGACTTCCATGAAGCCGGCGGCCACCGGAATACCAGCGCGGTCGAGCACCTGAGTAAACGGCGATTGTGCTGCGGTGTCAGCGCCGCCGAGAGTGGAATACGGTAACAGGAAGGTGATGACCAGAACGGAGCCCAGGTAGAAAACCGAGATACGTAAGATGGTGGAGCGCACCGCGTTGACGAGGGACTTCTCAGGGTCCTCAGACTCGGCGGCCGCGATGGCTACTACCTCGATGCCGCCGAATGCGAAGGCAACGGCGAGCAGACCTGCAGCGACGCCGCCGAGGCCATTCGGCATGAAGCCGTCTTCGAGGAAGATCTTGGTACCGATGAACTCGTGCCCTGGTAAAAAGCCAAAAATGAGCAGGAAGCCCACGATCAGGAAGGCGACGATGACAATGACCTTGATGGCAGCGAACCAGTATTCAAACTCGCCGAAGAGGCGTACGCGCAGGAGATTGACGATGCCAAAGAATGCTACGCACACTGCGGCCGGAATCCACGGCGATACATTGAACCACGAACCTATGAAGCCGGCCGCGCCGGTGATTTCAGCGCCTAGGACTGCAACGGTAGCGAGCCAGTAAATCCAGCCTTGGGTAAATCCGGCCCAGCGTCCGATGCCGTGTTCGGCATACTCAGAGAAGGAACCGGAGGCGGGGATAACGGTGCCCATCTCGCCGAGCATCTGCATCACGAGGATGGCGAGGAAGCCAGCGATGAGGTAGGCGAGGAGCACAGCGGGGCCTGCGGCGGAAATACCAACGCCGGTTCCAAGGAAAAGGCCCGCGCCTATGGTTGAGCCGAGGCCCATCATGGTGAGGTGGCGGACCTTGAGGCCGCTGCCAAGAGAGCCTGATGAGGAAGATGTCGATGCAGTCACCTTCCCAGTTTAGAACGCGCCTGCGAGGGGGCTATGAACCGGGGGCTCGGCAGAAGCTTAGTTCTTGTGCAGGTCCTCGTTGAGGGCTACTGCATCGGCCTTCCACTCGGTGGCTTCGACGGCACCGGAGACGGAGTTGCGGCGCAGCAGGACGCCAGAAGCTCCGGAGAGCTGTGAGCCCTTGACGGTGTCGCCTTCCTTGACTCCAAGAGCCTCGGCGATCTTGCCGAACACGGCGATCTTCGTGCCAGCGGTGACGTAGAGGCCGGCCTCGACTACGGCGTCGTCGCCAAGCGAGATGCCAATACCCGAGTTGGCGCCCAGCAGGCAGCGCTCGCCGATGGAGATGACTTCTTTGCCGCCACCAGAAAGCGTGCCCATGATGGAAGCGCCGCCGCCAACATCAGAGCCGTCACCGACCACAACACCCGCGGAGATGCGGCCCTCAACCATGGAGGCGCCCAGGGTTCCGGCGTTGAAGTTCACGAAGCCCTCGTGCATGACCGTGGTGCCCTCAGCGAGGTGAGCACCGAGGCGGACTCGGTCGGCGTCGCCAATGCGGACGCCGGCCGGCACGACGTAGTCCACCATGCGCGGGAACTTGTCCACCGAGTAGACAGTAACGGGGCCGCGGGAGGACAGGCGGCCGCGGACCATCTGGAAGTCGGCAACCGCGCAAGGACCGTAGTTGGTCCACACAACGTTAGCCAGCAGGCCGAAGATGCCGTCCATGTTCAGGCCGTGCGGCTTGACCGCGCGGTGGGAGAGGAGGTGGAGGCGCAGGTATGCGTCGTAGGTGTCCACCGGGGCCTCATCCAGATCCTTGATGGCGGTCTCAACTGCAACGCGAGCCACGCCGCGCTCCTCGTCCGGGCCCACCAGCGCAGCGAATTGCTGTGGGGTCTGCTCCAAGCGGGTGGTGCCGGTCTTCGTGACGTTAGCGTCCTCGCCGATGTGAACGGCAGGGAACCATACGTCAAGGACGGTTCCATCGTGGGTCAGGGTGGCAAGGCCGCGGGCGGATGCAGAAGTCATATCTAGAAGTGAACCTTTTGATTGCCGGGAATCGCCCGAGAAACCCCAGGCGACATCTTTTACCGCTACAGCTTACACAGCTAGCTAGTTTCCGTAGCTACTTGGCGCGGTTTTGTGAACTGCGACGCAACGACGAGGAAGGCCGTTAGTACGAGCACGGCAATGACCTGGTTGCGGGCAGAGGGATCGAGGAGCATGAGCACGACCAGCACCGCCATGGCCAACAAAGTGGCCCATGGCAGTACCGGGTAGGCGATGACGCGGATGGTGGTCAGCTCGTTGTTGGCAGCCATGATGGGGTGCAGCTTCAGGTAGGAAGCAACCACGAAGGTCCAGATCACCAGCAGGCAGCCGCCGACCGCATTGAAGAGGAAGGCCAGAAGTCCTGGTGGGTTCCAGAACTGCAGGAGTACCGATGCGAAGGCGCAAACCATCGAGAGGATGACGGCAAAGACCGGGGAGCCGGAAGGGTTCTTGGTGAGGAAGACCTTAGGTGCGGAGCCATCCTTGGACATGTCATGAACAAGGCGGGAGGTGGCGTAGATCTGCGCGTTGAACGCGGACAGCAGTGACAGGGCGATGATGACTTCCATGAAGCCTGCAGCGAATGGGATCTTGGCTGCTTCCAGAACCAGGGTGAACGGGGAATCCGCGGCAGCGTCGGCATCCTGAATGTCGGCGAATGGCAGGATCATCGTGATGACTACGATGGCGCCGATATAGAAGACCATGATGCGGAAGATGACCGCGCGGACTGCGGTTGCCACGTTGTGTGCTGGATCCTCAGACTCAGCGGCGGCAATGGTCACCACTTCAATACCGCCGAAGGCGAAGGCCACAGCAAGCAGTCCAGCCGCAAAGCCAGGTAGGCCATTAGGCAGGAAGTTCTCAGTGAAGTTTGTGCCGGCTAAATCGCCGTTGAATCCAGGCAGCACGCCCACGAACATGAGGACACCAACGACGAGGAAGGCGATGATAACCGCGACCTTGATGATGGCAAACCAGAACTCGAACTCACCGAATCCGCGGACTGCGGCGAAGTTCACCACGGCGAAGAAGGACACAGCGATGAGCGCTGGGATCCAGGGGGCGATGTCAAACCACGAGGAGATAATGGCTGCAGCGCCGGTAATCTCTGCGCCCATAACCATGACTAGCATGAACCAAAAAATCCAGCCCAAGGTGAAACGGGCCCAGTTGCCGAAAGCCTGTCCGGCATAGGTGGAGAAGGAGCCCAGGGAAGGGCGGGCTGCGGCCATCTCGCCGAGCATCCACATGATGACGGCTACGAGGGCGCCGGCTATCGCATAGGAGACGAGAACCGAGGTACCGGAAATCTGAATACCGAGACCAACGCCGAGGAACAGACCAGCGCCGACGGCCGATCCGAGACCCATCATGGTGAGGTGGCGAGTCTTTAGTTGCTGTGTGGCATCTGCCATATTCATCCGCCTTTTGTGACGCGCTTTAAGTTGACCAAGGGGATATTACACAATGCAGCAGACATCCGTGGACGCTACGATGGCGCTTTGTGACTTTAGATCTGTTTGCGTCCCCGATCGAATTGACCAAAGCGCTCGTTGATATTCCGAGCCCATCGCATCACGAGGAGGCGATTGCCGATGCAGTCGAAGCCGCCCTGCGCGGCCTCGACAGCGAAAAAGTCGAGGTAGTGCGCTATGGCAATACCGTATGCGCGCGCACCAACTGGGGCAAAGATTCCCGTGTGGTCTTGGCTGGCCACATCGACACCGTGCCTTTGGCTGACAACGTTCCCCACCACATGGAAGGGGACATCATGTGGGGGTGCGGCACCGTCGACATGAAATCCGGCATGGCTGTGTATTTGCATGCTTTCGCCGCGCTTTACGACGCCCCAGAGCTCGCCCACGATCTCACCGTCATCGCCTATGAGGGCGAGGAGGTGGCCACCGAGTTCAATGGCCTGGGACACCTACAAAAGGATCATCCGGAGTGGTTGCACGGTGATCTGGCGCTGCTCGGCGAACCCTCCGGCGCCATGATCGAGGCAGGCTGCCAGGGCACCATCCGCCTGCGGGTCACGGCCCACGGCACCCGCGCCCACTCTGCCCGCGCCTGGCTGGGCTCTAATGCTGCCCACACGTTGGCTCCGGTGTTGATGAACGTGGCCAACTATGTTCCGCGTGAGGTCACCATCGACGGCTGTACCTATAAGGAAGGCCTGAACATCGTGCACCTGGAGTCGGGTGTGGCCACGAACACGATTCCCGACGAGGCCTGGATGTTCGTCAACTTCCGCTTCGCGCCGGACCGCAGCCTGCCGGAGGCAATGGCGCACATGCGCGAGGTCATCGGCGAGCACGAGAACGTCAGCATCGAGGTTGACGACGAAGCTGGCGCGGCACTTCCCGGGCTGGGACAGCCTGCGGCACGCGCGCTTGTCGACGCCGTCGGCGGCCAGTTCCGCGCCAAGTTTGGCTGGACCGACGTGGCCCGCTTCTCCGAGATGGGCACGCCGGCCGTGAACTTTGGCCCGGGCGATCCCGGGTTTGCTCACAAGAAGGACGAGCAGGTCCCCATCGAGCAGATCACTACCGTATCCACTGCACTCCTGCAGTACCTGACCACCGCTTAGGCGCTACAGTCGTACAAGCCACCCTCCCGCAGTTACCCCAAGCGTCCCAAAGCACCCCGAAAACAAGGAAGTATCCCATGTCGCCTGAAAGAAACCGCACCCTCCGTGGCCCACTGCTTTTGCGTACCGATGGCCAGCAAGAGTCCACCTTCGATCAGCGCCTTTTGGAGTCCGGCGCTGACCACGAGTGGCAGCACGCCGATCCGTGGCGAGTGCTGCGCATCCAGGGTGAGTTCGTGGCCGGATTCGACGCTCTGTCCAAGCTGCCCAAAGCAGTTACCGTGTTTGGCTCAGCGCGCATGGGGGAGGGCACACCAGAGTACGACCTGGGCGTGCGCGTTGGCGAGGCGTTGGCCAAGTCGGAATATGCCGTCATCACTGGCGGTGGCCCCGGCGTCATGGAGGCCGCCAACCGCGGCGCATATGAAGCAGATGGGCTCTCCGTGGGCCTAGGCATCGAGCTCCCGCACGAGCAGGGGCTCAATGAGTACGTGGACCTGGGACTGAACTTCCGTTACTTCTTTGCTCGCAAGACGATGTTCCTCAAGTACTCTCAGGCGTTTATCTGCCTGCCTGGTGGCATGGGCACCATGGACGAGTTTTTCGAGGTGCTGTGCATGGTTCAGACCGGCAAGGTGACCAACTACCCAATTGTGCTCATGGGTACCGAGTACTGGTCGGGTCTCGTTGAATGGCTCAAGTCCACCTTGGCGGCGGGTGGTTTCATCAACCCGGAGGACCTCGATCTCTTCCTCGTCACCGATGACGTCGATGAGGCGGTTGCCCATATCGTGGAGTGCCACAAGGTGATGAGCGACAAGCGAGTCCGCAATGAGCGCTAGCCTCGCCCGAGTCATGGCGATTGTCAATCGCACCCCTGACTCTTTTTATGACAAAGGCGCCACCTTCGCGGAGGAACTTGCCATTGAGCGTTGCTCGGAGGTCATCAAACAGGGCGCCAGCATTGTCGACATTGGCGGCGTGAAGGCTGGGCCTGGCGAAGCCGTCGATGCACAGGAAGAAATCGATCGCGTGGTTCCCACCATCGCTGCGGCGCACGAACGCCACCCGGACGTGATCATCTCCGTCGATACGTGGCGTGCCAGCGTGGCCGAGGCAGCCATCGCCGCCGGCGCCACGCTCGTCAACGACACCTGGGCTGGATGGGATCCCGAGCTCATTGAGGTAGCCGGCCAGCACAAGGTGGGCTACGTCTGTTCCCATACCGGCGGCGTGACTCCGCGCACGCGTCCGTATCGCGTGCACTTTGACGACGTCGTCGCAGACGTCATCGCCGAGACTACGGCGCTGGCGGAAAAGGCAGCCACGCTTGGCTGCCCGGAAGAGCTGGTCTATATCGATCCCACACACGACTTTGGCAAGAATACCTTCCACGGTTTGGAGCTGCTGCGTCGCATTGACGAGGTGGTGGCCACCGGTTGGCCGGTGCTCATGGCCCTATCAAACAAGGACTTCGTAGGGGAGACCTTGGATCGCGGCGTCGGCGAGCGCGTCTTTGGCACTCTGGCGGCCACGGCTTGGTCTGCCGCGCATGGCGTGGCAGCATTTCGCGTCCACGAGGTTGCGGAAACCCTCGACGTCATCCGCATGACCGCCGCCATCCAGGGGCACATGGCGCCGCTGAACACAACACGTGGGCTTGCATGAACGTCAGCGTTATCATCCCCGCGTTGAATGAGGAAGCCACCGTCGCCGATGTCGTACGCGCCTGCCGTGCGGATAACCCGGCAGAGGTCCTCGTCATCGATGCCGACTCCGTCGATCTCACTGCGCAACGCGCGCGTGACGCCGGGGCGACGGTGCACAACTGGCGGGACATCCTTCCCGACATTTCTCCTCGCCCAGGAAAAGGCGAATCCCTATGGCGCGGGGTAGCTGCCGCGCGAGGAGACATCGTGGTTTTTGTCGATGCAGACTTAGAATCTGCCCGGCCGGGAATGGTCAAGGAGCTTGTTGCTCCGTTTACTGAACCGCGAATACAAATGGTGAAGGCTACCTACCGCCGCACTATCGACGGCGCTCCCAGCGGCGGTGGCCGCGTCACGGAGCTCACAGCAAAGCCGTTGTTGCATATGTTTTTCCCTGAGCTCAGCGTCATCTCCCAACCGCTGGGCGGGGAGTATGCGCTGCGACGCGACGTCGCATGTGCCCTGCCGTTTGTCTCCGGGTACGGGGTCGAAGCAGGACTGCTAATCGACGTCGCCAAGCGCTACGGCGTGGAATCAATCGCCGAGGTGGACTTAGGAGAGCGCGTGCATCGCAACCGACACCTCCACGAGCTTGCCCCCATGGCTGATGTCGTGGCGCAGACAATCCTCTCGCGTGCCGCAGTCGTAGGTCCTATTGATCAACGCCTCGCCCTTAACAGTAAGCTCTAGCCTATGCTGTCGTGGATTTTGTTAATTGCAGTTTTGCTCGCGCTCGTGATCCTAGGAACCTGGGTGTGGGGTTCTATTTTTGGGCGTGGCGAGGTGTTTTCCGACCTTGACGAACGCCGTGACCTTGTTGAAGACAACCGGAAGGCGTTGCGCGAGGATCGCTTTGATGACATCCGCTTTGACGTTGTCTCTTATGGCTACCGTCAGACCCAAGTCGACGCTCTCCTTAACGAACTGGAAAAACGTCTGACCTCCACAGGCACCAATTCTGAAGCTTCCACCGGTGAAACGGCTGCAGCAACAGAGGAATCCGCCGAATCTGGAAAGCAAGGCCTATCTGCGCCGCTTAAAAACACTAGTCCGCAACGTGACTAGGAAAACGGCGTAGAGTGGTTGGGGTAACCCAAATAATTTGAATCCCAAAGGAGCGGAACAACTATGGCAGCTATGAAGCCACGCACGACAGGTGGGCCAATGGAAGCAGTTGAGGAGTCCCGCAAGATTGTTATGCGAATCCCCTCCGATGGTGGTGGTCGAATCGTCGTTGAACTCACCAAAGAGGAAGCAGCTGAACTCGGTTCACTCCTAACTGAAGTTTCCAGCTAGTCTGAAAGCATGCTTTCACACATCATCGATGTTCTGGCCGACCCCAACGATGGCTCTGCTCTCACCGGTGCGGATGATTTCACCCGCCTGGTATCGGGATCGGGCCATTCCTTTGATGTAGCCAAGCAAGGTTACGTCACGCTCTCGGCAGGCGCAGGGCTTAAACATAAGGGCGACTCCATCGAGATGGTCAATGCCCGCGAGACCTTCCTCTCCCTCGGGCACTTTGCGCCGTTCGTGGAAGCAGTCACTGGCGCGGTCCAGGATGCACTGGATGCAGCCGAACTGCCAGAAACCGTTGCCCCGACTCTGCTTGAAGTAGGTGCTGGCACAGGCTATTACCTAGCGCACACCCTCGACTCCATCGCGGACGCACGCGGCATCGGCCTCGATATTTCACCACATGCTGCCAAGCATTTGGCAAAGTGCCACCCACGCGTCGGCGCAGTTGTAGCGGATGTGTGGGAACGCCTTCCGTTGCAGGACGATTCGGTGGATGCGATTTCCGTAGTCTTTGCCCCTCGCAACCCAGCCGAGTTTCAACGTATTTTGCGCCCGGGCGGCGAAGTTATCGTCTTGACCCCTGGTGTGGGCCACTTGGATGAATTGCGCGAACCTCTAGGAATCTTGGGCGTAGAGGAAGGCAAGATTGAGCGCATGTACGAGCAAGCCGCAGGCCATCTCGAGCAAGCAGCCGACCCTGTGGACCTATCCTTCCCGATGAAACTCGACCGCGCTTCCATCGCAGCGCAGGTGGGAATGAGCCCTTCGGCCCGCCACCTGGGCGCTGAAGTTCTTGCAGAGCGGATGGAGCTGCTTCCTGAATCTATGACGGTTACTGCGCGTGCGCGTCTCGACCGATTGCGCGCAGTATAACCCAATTAAAAGGCGTGAACCCCCGGACCCTAGGTTAAGGGCTAGGGAGGGACATGCAGAAAGGCTGGAGACCACGTGGGGGTCTCCAGCCTTTTAGTCTTTAAATGTTGTGCCTTAGAGCTTAGAGCCCTTGCGCTGCCAGGATTGCTCGATTACAGCATCGCCGGAAGTCTCAACGATGACATCGGAACAGCCCTTCTCGAAGTAGACCCGGGAGCCCATTGCTACCTGGCCGCCGTCGGCGTAGACCTCTACAGTGGCGCCGTCGACTACGATGGTTAGGGAATCAGAGTCGCCTTCCGCGAGTTGAGCTATGGCCGGCTCGGAGTCCTTGAAATAGGAATCAAAAGCCTTAGCCATAGAACGATCAAGCGTCAAGGTGCTGCCTGCGTGGGTGACCACGGCCGCTGGTTCACCGTTGCCGTCCAACAGAGTTACCGTGACGGAAGAGCCCTCTGGGACGTCCAGTACGCCGGTCCAGGAACGGGCGCGTTCAGACTGACGGATTGCGTCCGGTAGGCCACGCGGCGGAGTCTGGAAGAGCTTTCCACCCTGCAGGGTCAGGTGGCGCGGCAGCGCCAGCGTATTGGCCCACCCCTCCTCCTTGAAGGATGGGTGCAGCGTGGGATCGTCGCCGCGGCCATTGCCGTTGAGCAAGCCGAAGATGAGGGCTTCGTCGTAACGCGTCTCCTGCGGAATGGTTCCATCAGTGGTGTTGGTATTGCGCGGCCGCGAGAAGTCATGGCCGAAGTCAATGCGCTGGAAGCCAGACGCAATAGTAAAGGTGGTTCCTTCCAAGCGGCCCACCAAGTATCCGGACACGTCGCGATTGTTGCGTTCAAGGGTAAGAAGGAGGACGTCGTAAATGCGGCCGTCCACCTCGTCACGCAGGCGCACCAAGCGAGGGGAAACGACGGGCGGAATAGAGGAGTTCGCCGGCACCTCGCCCTCGTTGAAACCTGGCTCGCCATTGAATTCGAGCGGGCCCTCGACTTCCCAGGATAGACCGTCTGCAGAACGGAGAATTACCGGAAGCGGCGCATCAGAGTGCCCAGTCAGTGCAAGCATGAGCCAGCCCTCGTGGCCCTCGTCGCGGTCCTTTGCCGCCCAATCCGGAACAACCGAAGGGGAGCGGAAGCGCGAGTAGTTGGTGACGGAGCTAGCCACTTCGCCATAACGGACAACGTTTGGATCTAACGAGTGACTGTCATCAGAAATCTCGCACACGTCTTGGAAGTCCGTGAAGCGGGCCAAACGCACCGAAGTGCCGGTGGAGGTCACCGAGGTGAAGTAAAGATTGATGGCGTCTTCCCCCGCTGCCACGGAGCCCGCGCGCAGGGAAAGCTCGCCGCCGACAGGGGCCAGGACGTCGTCGCATTCCAGCCAGTCGAAGGGGAGTTCTTCAGAATATGTGTGGCCCCAACGCGCCGGAGCAGAAAGCTCATGACGGTACTGGAAGAACAGATGCCAAGTGGTGCCATCGAGAAGGACCCCGGCAGGTGCTTCAAGAATTCCCGATTCCGGAACAAAGTGCAGTTCAGGACGATGAGTTGTCACGAATAACCTTCCTAGAAATGTGCCTATACGAGGGCGCGGTAGATGTCGACGGTTTGGGAAGCGATGGTGGCCCACGAGAACTCGTCGACTGCGCGTTTGCGGCCAGCTTGGCCGAATGCAGCAGCCCGCTCTTTGTCAGTAGCAACCTGATTGACAGCCGCGGCGAGGTCCGACTCAAAGGTAGCTGTATCGTTCTCGTCGTAGTGGACCAGCACGCCGGTCTCACCATTCACGACAACCTCGGGGATGCCGCCGACGTCAGAAGCGACGACGGCGGTGCCACACGCCATGGCTTCGAGATTCACGATGCCGAGCGGTTCGTAGATAGAAGGGCACACGAAAACTTCGGCGCCCGAGTAGACCTCCTGGATAAGGCTGCGCGAAAGCATCTCTTGTACCCAGAAGACCCCGTCACGGGTGGACTGTAGTTCCTCGACCAGAGCCTTGGTTTCCGCAGCGATTTCAGGGGTATCTGGAGCACCGGCGCAGAGGACCAGCTGGATGTCCTTGTCGAACTGGGCTGCAGCCTTGAGTAGGTGCTTTACGCCCTTTTGGCGGGTGATGCGGCCGACGAAAGCAACGACGGGGCGCTGCTTGTCGACGCCCAGGGTGTCGAAGTAGTCAGCCTGGCGCGGCTGCCACAGCTGGGTGTCAATACCGTTGAGAACAACGTGCACCTTGGACTCATCGATGCGGGGATAAGCATCCAAGATAGCGCCCTTCATGCCGGCAGACACAGCGATGACGGCATCGGCATATTCCATGGCGTTCTTCTCTGACCACGAGGAAACCTCGTAGCCGCCGCCGAGCTGCTCGCGCTTCCATGGGCGATGCGGCTCCAAAGAGTGCGCAGTGACTACGTGCGGGATGTCGTAGAGGCGCGCCGCAAGATGCCCAGCCAATCCGGCATACCACGTATGTGAGTGTGCGATATCGATGTCGGAGGCGGCAGTGGCCATGCGCAATCCGGTGGACAGCGTTTGGATAGCGGGGTTAGCTTGCGTCAGCTCCGGATCAACCCCGTGGGTGAAGACATCTTTTTCGTCGCGGGGCGCGCCAGTGCAATGCACTGATACGTCGATGAGTTCGCGCATAAAACGGGTTAGTTCGGCGACATGTACGCCTGCGCCACCATAAATCTCTGGTGGATATTCTTTGGAAAAAATTCCGGCTCTCATGCCCTCCCAGAATACGGATTAAGTTAACCGTGTGCAGAAAAAGATCGCGGGGGTAGTTTCACAGATATTTCTTCTGCGAAACGTTTGAAAAGTGAATAGGTTGGAACATGTGAAAACGCAGCCTAATGTCCTTGCCATTGTCCTCGCCGGCGGCGAAGGTAAGCGTCTCTTCCCGTTGACGGAGGATCGCGCGAAGCCCGCCGTTCCCTTCGGCGGCTCCTATCGCTTAATCGACTTCGTCTTGTCGAATCTCGTCAACGCGGGTTATCTCAAGATTGCAGTCTTGACTCAGTACAAGTCCCACTCCCTCGACCGTCACATCTCGCAGGCCTGGAATTTGTCGGGCCCTACTTCCCAGTACATCGCTTCCGTTCCGGCACAGCAGCGCCGTGGCAAGCGTTGGTACAGCGGTTCTGCGGACGCCATCGTGCAGTCTCTCAACCTTATCTATGACGAGAAACCTGACTATGTCATCGTCTTCGGTGCTGACCACGTCTACCGCATGGATCCCCGGCAGATGGTCGAAGAGCACATCGCCACCGGCTTGGACTGTTCCGTTGCTGGTATTCGCGTACCGCGCTCAGAGGCGTCTGCATTCGGTTGTATCCAGGCTGATGGCATGGGCTCAATCACTGAGTTCTTGGAAAAGCCAGAGAACCCGCCATCAACGCCAGATGATCCGAACATGACTTATGCGTCGATGGGTAACTATGTCTTCACCGCCGACGCTTTGATTGAGGCGCTGCTTGAGGATGAGCAGAACGAGAACTCTGATCATGACATGGGTGGCGACATCATCCCTTATTTCGTTGAGCGCGGTCAGGCTCATGTTTATGACTTCATGGCTAACGAGGTTCCTGGCTCAACTGAGCGTGACCACGGCTACTGGCGCGACGTAGGTACCATCGACTCGTTCTACGAGGCGCACATGGACCTCATCTCTGTGCACCCAATCTTCAACTTGTACAACAACCGCTGGCCGATTCACTCCACCGATGAGTCCAACCTGCCGCCAGCAAAGTTTGTGCAAAATGGTATCGCACAATCGTCAATGGTGGCTCCTGGCTGCATCGTCTCTGGCGGTACGGTCCGCAACTCCGTCCTTTCTTCGGACGTCCATGTTGCAGACGGTGCAACGGTAGAGGGCTCCGTCCTTTTGCCAGGTGTGCGCGTAGGCAAGGGGGCGGTGGTTCGCCACGCCATCTTGGACAAGAACGTTGTTGTTTCCGATGGCGCAATTATCGGCGTTGACCGCGAGCGCGATGAAGCCCGCTTCAAGGTCTCTGATGGCGGCGTAGTGGTCGTGGGCAAGAACGAGACTGTATAAAATCGCCTCTTAGGACTTGGGCTGCGATTAAAGCCGGGGCGGAGCTTCCTTTCAAAGGTTGGCTCCGCCCCGGCTTTTTGTGCCCAGTTCGTCGCTAGTCTTTCAAGAGTTGTGACAGCTAGCTACTGCTTGGTGATGAGTGTAAGTCCCGAGCCCAATGGAAGACGCGTGACAATCGCGTCCTCGAGGGAGCGCGCGAGTTCATCTGCCTCGCGGGCTGCCGCAGTGTCGCGGTCAGTACGCGTGGTGTCTGCGAGCGTTCCGTCGAGGAGAGAATTGGCCAGTACCAAGGTGCCGTGCTGGCGCAGCAGAGGGAATGCGGCGTTGATGAGTGCAGGCATATCCAGTGCAGGAACGTCGGCGAAGATGAGCTGGTAGGCGTCAGTTGCAAGGCGGCCCATCACCTCGAGTGGACGAGAAGGCAAGAAGCGTGCACGCGTGGTGGCGAATCCAGCCTCACGGAAGGTGGCCTTGGCCATGGCCTGGTGCTCTGCCTCCGGGTCGATACAGGTGACGATGCCGTTTTCGGGCAAACCCTGGAGGAGATAGATTCCTACCACGGCGGCAGCCGGGGTGATTGCCACTGCCTGTGCGCGCTCAGCGCCAGTACTGGTGGCGGTGAGGGAGGTAAGCAGCTGTCCTGTTGCTTCATCAGGAACGGACAGGCCATATTCCTCAGCATGGGAGCGTGCTCCGGCGAGTGCCTCAGAAACGTCGCTGGTGGATTCGATGTAAGAACGCAATGCGTCGTATGCCGTAATAGTCACAACCTAAACCTTAGGTAATTTTGTACGTGCGCGGTGTCAAGACGCCAGGTTTGTTACTGATGAGATAGATGTTTTCTCTTCACAGAGTCTTAACAGAATAATGTCTGGCGTTTTGAAGCTAGGTATAGAAAAATGATTGGCATGACAAAAAAGCAGATCGTTGAATCTTCTCTCGGCGAAGCACACGAGGGGGCTCCTGCATCCTTCGCTGATGCGCAGGAGGAACTGACTGGAACGGCTGCTTTTGACGCGGGCACTGCAGCCATGCCTTCCTGGGCTGAGCTGGTGGCTGAGCACGCAGACTCTGTTTACCGCTTGGCGTACCGCCTTTCTGGTAACCAGCAAGATGCGGAGGATCTGACTCAAGAAACGTTCATGCGAGTCTTCCGTTCACTGGATAAGTACCAAGCCGGCACCTTTGATGGATGGCTGCACCGCATCACCACGAACCTGTTCCTTGATATGGTCCGTCACCGCGCCAAGATCCGTATGGAGGCTTTGCCGGAGGACTACGAACGTGTCCCAGGAACGGACATGACCCCGGAGCAGGCCTATTCTGTGGCGAACTTGGATCCAGTTCTGCAAAAGGCTTTGGATGAGCTTGCCCCTGACTTCCGCGTCGCCGTGGTCCTTTGTGATGTTGTGGGCATGAGCTACGACGAAATCGCAGAGACTCTGGGTGTGAAATTGGGTACTGTTCGTTCCCGCATCCACCGTGGCCGTTCGCAGCTGCGCGCTGCCTTGGAGAACGCGGCACAGACTAACGACGACGCTCGCGTGCTGTTGCGCACTCGCTAGCGTTCCACACCGAGCGCCGTTCGGCGTCTATGGTGGGAGATAGCAACGCGCTGCAAAATAACGGCGACGCCTCGATAAGAAAGAAGGTGGGAATAGTTCATGGAATCCTTCGAACGTAAACGCCGCGCCGCCTTCTCTCTGCGTGGGGTGGTGGGCACTGAAACCAGCATCGATAGTGCCCATTCCAAAGCTCGCGATAAAGCCAAAGCTAAAGCGCGGCGTGGCGACACCATTGGTCACCTTGGGCCAGAAGCTGTGGCAGCCTTTGTCGACGGTGAAATGGAGCCGAAGGCAAAACACCGCGTGCGAGTGCACTTGGTTCATTGCTCGGAGTGCCGCGCAGACGTCCACGAGCAGCGGCACGCTTCCGAGTGGCTGCGCCAGTGCAACGTCGATGCCCAGGTCCGCGCGCCCAAAGATCTGATGGCCAAGCTCGCCGGCATTGCTAGTGACGCCGCGACCGTAATGCGCACTTCTAACGAAGCAAGGGCTGAAGAGGTTTGTCAGGCAGCTTCACCCCAGGATTTCCTCGATAAGTTTGAGATGGTTATCCGCGCGGTTAAGCACAACCAAGGCCGTAAATAGCTTCGTCCCCATAATTGGTGGAGGTGTCGCCTCAGCAGAAGACGGCTGAGAGGGATAAGATGACACCGTGTTTTCTTCAATCGGTTGGCTCGAGATAGCGTTCATCGTTCTCATCGGAATTGTTGTCATCGGCCCGGAGCGCTTGCCTGGGGTTATTACCGATATTCGGGCTGCGATCTATGCCGCGCGCAAGGCCATCAACAACGCCAAAGCAGAGCTGGAAGGCGATCTGAGCGGCTTGGGTGAGGAATTCGACTCACTGCGTGGCCCCATCAGCCAGGCCGCAGAGTGGACTCGCATGGGCCCACGTGGCGTTATCACCAAGGCGCTTTTCGACGGCGATGAATCCGCGTGGGATGACTTCGACCCTAAGAAGATGACGGAGGGCCTAGGCAAGCCGGTGATTTCAAACCAGCCGCAGCAGCCAGCCTCGGGTACGCAGAGCTCGTCCACCCCAACGCAGAATAGGCCGACCTTTGATTACTCGCAGGTTTATGCGCCCCAGCAAAACACCTCGCACTCCAAGCCCAGCCAGCAGGGCCAACGAGCGCAAACACAGGCGCCACAGGGGCATGAAAACGCCCAAAAGCCGAAACCTTCCGATGACGGGGGTCATGCAGCAGGTTCCGGCTTCTCCTGGGCTGACGTAACCTAGCTCGTCCGAGCCCGGCTCGTGGCTAGTGGCGGGTAACCCCGAGTCCGAGGGTCTTGCCTACGAGTGAGTCGGAGCGGATGGCCAGCTTATCGGCTAGCCCCTTGACCGCCTGCGCGGAGGGGGACTCAGGCGCGGCCTTAACGATCGGCTCGCCAGCGTCGCCACCAGTGCGCAGAGCGGGGTCGAGTGGGATCTCAGCCAAGACCGGCACCTCGTAGCCGAGGATGGTGGACAGGCGCTCAGCCACGACCTTGCCGCCGCCGGTGCCGAAGATATCCATCGTGGAGCCATCTGGTAGCACCATGGCGCCCATGTTCTCAATGACACCAGCAACGCGTTGACGGGTTTGCTGCGAGATGGAGCCGGCACGCTCTGCAACCTCAGCGGCCGCGGCCTGCGGGGTCGTCACGATGAGTAGCTCGGCGTTGGGGATGAGCTGCGCAACGGAGAGCGCGACGTCGCCAGTGCCGGGCGGAAGGTCGAGCAGGAGCACGTCTAGGTCGCCCCAGAAGACGTCCGCCAGGAACTGCTGTAGTGCACGGTGCAGCATCGGTCCACGCCACACCACAGGGGCGTTGCCCTCCACGAATTGGCCGATGGAGATGTGCTTGATGCCGTGAGAGATAGGCGGCAGAAGCATCTCATCATCGAGCACCGTGGGGCCAGCGGTAGAACCTAGAAGACCGGGCACGGAGTGACCGTAGATGTCAGCATCGACGATGCCTACTTTAAGGCCCTTGGTCACCAACGCGGCAGCCAGGTTAACGGTGGTGGAGCTCTTGCCGACGCCGCCCTTACCGGAGGCGACCGCAAAGACGCGGGTGGTGGAGTCTGGTTTTGCGAAAGGAATTTCTGGCTCTGCCTGGCCGCCGCGCAGCTTTTGCTTGAGTGCGCGACGCTGCTCGTCGCTCATTGTGTCGAGTGCGACGGATACTTGGCCCACGCCCTCGAGATCCTCGAGGACAGCGCGAGTGTTGGCTTCGATGGTGTTTTTCATCGGGCAGCCAGCGATGGTGAGATAGATTTCTACAGCGACGTCATTGCCGTCAACGTTGACGGACTTGACCATATCGAGTTCAGTGATGGGGCGGCCGATCTCGGGGTCTTCAACCCTAGAAAGGGCCTCCCGAACGGCGGATTCTGTGATAGCGCTAGTCATAACCCGTCCCATCTTAGCCCTTTATTTAACACAGGAAAACGCTGGGATAAGGCGGCGTCGTTAAGCGCAAATGCCCAGTGTAGAATTTTAGGGACGTTGTGACCCCTTGTTAACTCACTGATGTCATCTTCTGGAACATCTATTAGGAGACTGTGTTGATGCAAACCCGCGCATTTCTCGCGATGCTGGCCACCGCAGGACTAGCCTTGGGCACGGCCAGTTCCTGCGCAAGGTTTGATCCTTCTGCTGATGCCAAGGTGGGTGTGGCTCAAACAGTGACGATCGCAGTTGATGCGCAGTCCACGCGCCAATTGGTGCTGGCGGAGCTCTACAAGCAAACCCTCGAGTCGGAGGGGCGCGCAGCTAACATAGTCAACAACGATGTACTTTCGGAAGATCCGAGTTTGAATGAAAAATTGCCGCTGTTCCAAAGCAGTGACGGGACAAGCAACCTCTACATTGGGTGCACCGGTCAGCTCCTGAACGCGTTTAATCCTGATGAAGCCAGAAAGCTATCGCAGCGCTTTGTTGCGGACGAAAAGGAACCCTCTGGTGAAGATTTCCTAGCCACTACGCATATTGCATTGATGAATGCTCTGCCGCCTGAACTGGCGGTCGTGGAACCGGCCAGTGCTCACGGTTGTGAAGGCTCTGATGTGGAACTTCCAGAGAATTACGTGGCCTTGTACTACAAGGGCCTGTTCAATAGGGAAGAGCGCCTAGCGGTGTCTTCATTGACCAAGTTCCTTACTGAGGAAGAAATTGAAGAGCTCGTTGAAAAGTCCGAGAAATCGGGCTCCATCGAGGAGACCGTTGGCCAATGGATGGCGGAGTCCAACGCCGGAACAGTGATGGATACTGGCGGAGATTCGAATTCTTCTGGTGGCTCTGATCTGACATCTGATGACGGCAAGACTGATAAGAGCAGTAAGCCAAAGTCCTAAGCTTTTCATCTCTTAGCCTGCTACACCGCGTGCACGCGGAAGTTGGTTCACTATTCAACAAAAAGCGCCCTTGCCTCCCACGTGATGGGAGACAAGGGCGCTAGTGCTTGCTGGTGGGGGCAAACTTGACCCCGTCAGCTGTGGGCGTCTCAGACGGCCACGTACACGCTCTTAGATGTCGAAGGCCTCGTCCAGCAGCTTCTTCTGCTCAATCTGGTGGACCTTAGCGATACCAGTAGCAGTCGAGGACTGTGCACGGCGGGAGACGCGGACCATTTCCGGCATATCCGGAATCAGGCGGCGCAGATGCTCGTTGTAGAACGGCCATGGACCCTGGTTAGCCGGTTCATCCTGAACAAAGCGAACCTGGGTAGCGTTCGGGTAAGCCTTGAATGCCTCAGACAGGCGGTTGAACGGAATCGGGTGCAGCATCTCGAGTCGAACGATAGCTATGTCGTCGCGACCGTCAGCTTCCTTCTTCTTGGCCAGCTCCCAGTACAACTTGCCGGAGACCAGCATGATGGTCTTGACCTTGTCAGCATCGCCGACCTTGTTGCCGTTGTGGTCAACGAAGTTCGGGTCATTGATGACGGATCGGAAGGCCTTGATCTCCGTGAACTCTTCGATGGAGGAGGCGGCAGCCTTGTTACGCAGCATGGACTTCGGGGTGAAGACAACCAGCGGGCGCTTCATGGAACCGAGAGCCTGGCGGCGTAGCAGGTGGAAGTGGTTTGCCGGGGTAGAAGGCTGAGCCACGGTCATGGAGCCTTCAGCACACAGCTGCAGATAGCGCTCAATACGAGCAGAGGAGTGGTCAGGGCCCTGACCCTCGTAGCCGTGTGGCAGCAGCAGAACCAGGCTGGAGAGCTGGCCCCACTTGGCCTCACCAGAGGAGATGTACTCATCGATGATGGTCTGAGCACCGTTGGCGAAGTCGCCGAACTGTGCCTCCCATGCCACGAGAGCATCCTGGTTACCCACGGAATAGCCGTACTCAAAGCCCATGCCGGCGTACTCGGTCAGAGCGGAGTTGTAGACCAGGAAGCGGCCGCCGTTGCCCTTGGTTTGTGCAAGGTAATTCAGCGGGTTGTACTCGCTGCCATCGCGCGGGTCGATCGGGATTGCGTGACGCTGGGTGAAAGTGCCGCGGCGGGAATCCTCACCAGCCAGGCGGACCAGCTTGCCCTCGTTGGCCAGGGAACCAAAAGCGATGAGCTCGCCCCAGCCCCAGTCGATGCCGCCCTGGGTGGAGGACTTCAGTCGCTCCTTGGCCACGCGAGCAACGCGTTTGTGGTACTCGAAGCCCTCAGGGCCGTTGGCGTAGGCCTGGCCGATTTCGGCGATCTCCTCGGCAGTGATGGAGGTATCCAAACCACGGGTGAGCTCCTGTGCGGCGGTGATGCCATGCTGCTCGCCCGGAGCACCGTTCTCAGCTTCCTTGACCTGGGTGAAGACGGACTCCATCTGGTCGTGGAAGTCACGTGCAGCTGCCTCAGCTTCTGCATCAGAAAGATCGCCGCGGCCAATGAGCTCCTGGGTGTAGATCTCACGAACAGACTTGTGCTCATCGATGATGGAGTACAGCTCTGGCTGAGTCATCGAAGGATCATCCGCCTCGTTGTGGCCGCGCAGGCGGTAGCAGATGAGGTCGATGAAGACATCCTTGCCGAACTTGCGGCGGTACTCGGTGGCCAGCTGGCCTACCCACACAACTGCTTCTGGGTCGTCGCCGTTGACGTGGAAGACCGGGCAGTCGAAGCCCTTAGCCAGGTCGGTGGCGTAGTGAGTGGAACGCGCGGAATCCGGGGTGGTGGTGAAGCCAACCTGGTTGTTGACCACGATGTGCACGGTGCCGCCGGTGGTGTATCCACGCAGCTGGGACAGGTTGATGGTCTCCTGAACAATGCCCAGGCCGTTGAAGGAAGAGTCGCCGTGGAGCATGACCGGAACAACGGAGAAGCCGTCCTGGCCCTTGTCCAATAGGTCCTGCTTGGCGCGGGCGATACCTTCCATGACTGGGTCAACGGCCTCGAGGTGAGACGGGTTAGCAGCCAGGGTGATGTCGATTTCGCCATCGCCGAACATCTGGATATGGTGGCCCTCGGAGCCCAGGTGGTACTTAACGTCACCGGAGCCGCCGAGCTGGCCGCCCTTGTAGTTGCCATCGAACTCGCCAAAGAGGTCAGCCAGTGGCTTGCCCACGATGTTGAACAAGACGTTGAGGCGACCACGGTGTGGCATACCGATAACAACCTCGTCGAGGCCCTGGCCAGCAGCGGTGTCCACGATGGCGTCCATCAGCGGGATGAGGGACTCAGCGCCCTCGAGGGAGAAGCGCTTCTGGCCCACGTACTTGGTGTGGAGGAAGTTCTCGAAAGCCTCAGCAGCGTTGACCTTCTGCAGGATGTACTTCTGCTCAGCGTTGGTCGGCTTCGGCATGCCTGCTTCGAGGCGATCCTGCAGCCAGCTGCGCTCGTCGCGGTCGAGGATGTGTGCGTACTCGGAGCCGACCTTCAGCGTGTAGGCATCGCGCAGGCGCTTGACGACCTCGCGCAGGGTCATGGTCTCCTGGCCGCCGAATCCACCAACGTTGAAGGTGCGGTCCAGGTCCCAGATGGTCAGACCGTGGGTCTTGAGGTCCAAGTCGCGGTGGTCCGGCCAAGGCAGGCCCGGCTGGCGCCAGCCTAGTGGATTGACGTCTGCGAGCAAGTGGCCGCGGGAACGGTAGGACTCGATGTACTGCATGACGCGGGTGTTCTTGTCTACGCCGGTGTTCGGCACATCCTGTGCCCAACGGAAAGGCTGGTAAGGAACGCCCATGGACTCGAAGAGTTCGTCCCAGAAGCGGTCATCAACAATGAGCTGGCCGAGGGTGCGCAGGAACTCGCCGGACTCTGCACCCTGGATGACGCGGTGGTCGTAGGTGGAGGTCAGGGTGACCAAACGGCCGACGCCCAGATCTGCGAGGCGGTCTTCGGAAGTACCGGCGAACTCCGCCGGGTAATCCATGGAGCCAACGCCGATGATGGCGCCTGCGCCCTTGGTCAGACGGGCGATGGAGTGGCGGGTGCCGATGCCGCCTGGGTTGGTGAGGTTGATGGTGACGCCGGAGAAGTCATCCATCGTGAGCTTGTTCTTGCGGGAGCGGTTAACGATGTCCTGGTATGCGTCCACAAACTCGGAGAAGGACATGTTCTCGGCTTCCTTGACCGCGGCAACGACGAGTGCGCGGGAGCCGTCCTTCTGCGGGAGGTCGATAGCCAGGCCCAAGTTGACGTGCTCAGGCTGGACCACGGTGGGCTTTCCGTCTTTGAGCTCGTAGCGGACGTTCATGTCCGGGTGAATCTGGGTTGCCTTGACGAGGGCGTAACCGAGGATGTGGGTGAAGGAAATCTTGCCGCCGCGGGTGCGCTTGAGATGATCGTTGATCATTGCGCGGTTTTCCCACATAAGTTTCACCGGCACGTCGCGCACGGTGGTAGCGGTAGGAACCTCAAGGGACTCGTCCATGTTCTTGGCGATTGCCTTGAACATGCCCTTGAGCTGACGCTCGCCTGCCTCAGGGGCTTCGCCAATGCGATCGAGCGGGGAATCAGAGGTCTTCTTAGAGCTGGAATCCTTGCCAGGCTTCTCAGCAACCTTGGCAGGCTTAGCTGCCGGTGCTCCGCCAGCTGCAGCGGACTTAGCAGCGGGCTTTACCGGATCCGACTTCTTGGCGGACTTATCCGCAGAAGCAGCCGCCGGGGTAGATGCACCATTGTTTGGTGCTCCGTTGGCCTCGAAGTAATCGCGCCACTCCTTATCTACGGAGTTTGGATCCTTGGAGTACTGCTGGAACTGTTCGTCAATCAGCCACGCATTAGGGCCGAAAATGCTCGAGTTGCTCACGGCAGGAATTCGCCTCATTTCCTTGTTAATTACGGTTCGTTAATGGGACTTTAGTAGCGTCTTCGCGCGGGCGCACACGGCACCCCGAAAAGTGTCTCCTCACATGATACGTTCCGTGTTGTTTTACTCACTAGGTTAGGGGTGAAAAGGCCCCCTTAGTGGCGGAAAAACACTTAAGCGGCGGGCAATGGCGATAGTTGTTCGCGGGTGTGCTCCATGACCTTCTTGGCCAATTTGCGGTTCGCGGAGGTACCCAGGACGGCGCCGATACCCATGGGCATGAGCTTAGAAACCCATGCCCATTTCAAGCGCTTGGTGATCTGCTTGGTAAAGAGCTTGGTCAAGCGTCCGTTGAGGCCGTTGAGAGTGGGCGCGGAAAAGCGCGACAAGGTTGCTGCTGAGGTGACACCCGAAACAGTGCCCAAGTCACCAACGAGAGTGTCAACCACTGCGGTTCCCTTGGAGCCGGTCAACACGAGTAGGACCAGAGCGCGGCGGCGTTCTTCGTCATTAATGTTGTCGCCGCGCAGGTAGGCGGAGGATAGGATGTACCACGCAGCGGACTCTAAGAAGACTACGGACTCGGCACCGACGGCGGCCACGCCGGTAACCATGCCGACGCCTGGGATGGCAGAGGATGCGCCTGCAGCCGCACCGGTACCGGAAACAATGTTAAGGAAGTGCTTGTCCACGAGCGCCTGCAGTTGCGCCGGTGACGAGCCTGGGTTGCGCTTGCACAGTCCTTCTGCGTACTTGGTGATAACCGAAGTTTGTGCAGCGACGGCCTTATCGAGTCCTGCGAGCAGCGCCTTGGTAAAAGTATTGGCGTTGTCGGGGTTAATGTCATAAACGTCGTGCGCTTTTGGAGCAGCGCCCTCAGTGCCCTTAGCGCCTTCAGCACTAACCCCAGCAGTACCTACGTTGCCATTTCCGTTCTTTTTGTCATCTTTGTTAAAGAAAGCAGCCATTTTTGTTCACCTCTTAATATTGGTAATGGCGCTCCGAATGGGCGCCACGTTTATTTCCCACCGTAGCGTAAGATTCGGCCTTCAACCTGAAAGTTTCCTGTGGGCTAGCCGGTATTTGCTATGGGCGTAGTCGCAGCTGGCTGCCAGACATTGCTCGTAAAACTCTCCTAATCTTGTAGATATGAATGCTGATGGAACTTACGGGCTGAGGTCTCGTGAAGCAAGTTCCGCCGTAGCCAAAATGCATGCGGCCAGCGCGCATGCGCGGGCACGGGCGGCAGCGGTGGCCGCTGCTAATGCCTGGGAAGATGATCTGACCGTTCGTACCGACAGCGGCTGGGTGCGCGGCAGTCTTGAGGAGGATCTGCGCACCGATCGCCCTATCTCCTCCCCGGTGCGCTCCTGGCGTGGTCTTCCCTTTGGCGCGGATACGGGTGGCGCCAACCGGTTTATGCCTGCTCAAAAAGTGGCGCCTTGGGAAGGCGTGCGGGAGTGCAAACAGTTCGGGGCTGTGGCTCCACAACCCATTTATTCTTGGCAGGACCGCGTCGAAGGCTCCGAAGACTGCCTTCACTTAGACGTGGTGCGCCCCAATAATGATGAGAAGCTGCCCGTGGTGGTCTACCTGCACGGGGGAAGTTTTATTGTGGGTTCTTCGCACATGTTGATGTTGCGGGGCTTCGAGTTGGCCGCGCAGATGGGCGTTGTTTACGTTTCCGTCAACTTCCGCTTGGGCGCATTGGGTTACCTGGATTTGCGTAGCCTGGGCGGGGAGTGCACGGCAAATCCTGCGGTTTCGGATCAGCTCTTGGCGTTGCAGTGGGTCAAACGCAATATTGCGGCTTTTGGCGGCGATCCTGAAAACATCACGTTGATGGGGGAGTCAGCTGGCGGTGCTGCGGTTTTGACACTGATGACGGTTCCGCGGGCTGAGGGATTGTTCAATCGTGCCATTGCGCAGTCGCCCCCTATTGGTATGTTGCATTCGCGCACGCAGTCGACGTTCTGGGCGCGAGAATTGGTATCGCGCATGGCATTACCGCGGGCGACGAGCGTCGATGACTTGCGCACCCACGATTTCGGCGACATCGTGCGGGCCGGCCAATCCATGATGTGGCGTGCGGGCGAGCTTTTCCATTTGAACTCCTGCTACGCCCCCACAGTGGATGGCGACCTCATTCCGCAGCATCCGCTTTTGGCCTTTGAAGAGGGCAAGCAAATTCAGGTCCCGCTGTTGGTGGGCACGAACTCGGATGAGGCCAGCTTCGGCAAGTTCCTGTACCAGCGTCAAAGTGCTCGGCAGCGTGCGGCACTGCGGCTTTTGGCTTCCTTCGATGAAGTGAACGCGCCGGCGGTGGTCAAGGCTTATGGTGGGGCGATTGCGCGTAAGGACTTTGCGCACTTGCTTACCGACGCCCTGTTCTGGGCGCCCACCGTTCGCGTTGCGGATGCGCATTCCCGCACGAACAACACGTGGATGTACCGCTTCGACTTTGCACCGACGGCGTTGCGATGGCTGGGGTTGGGAGCGATGCACTCGATGGAGCTTTCCAACATCTTCGGCGACCCGGGGGCGTCCCGAGTTTCGGCTCTGACTCGAATGGGAGATAGCTCACTAATGGATGGCATGACGGAGTTGATGCAGTCTCAGTGGTCCTCGTTCATTCGCACGGGCAAGCCGCACGAGGATTGGCCGGTGTATGCATCGCCGCAGCGTAACACGATGATTTTTGACTCCGAGCCGCGAGTGGTTCAGGCGCCTTGTGAGAGGCGTCGCCAAGCATGGGAAAACTACAACATGTTGGAGTGGGGAAGCGGGCGCCCGGAACTGCTTTCTGCCCTGGGCTTCATAACGGAGGCGCTGGAGAACAGGTAGGATCTGAATGGCCTTGGCGTTTGCCTTGGTGACCAACTGCCACATGGATGGATTGCACTAATGAGCTTTTTCGAAGATATCGCTTCCGCGTTGGACGCTGAGGGGATTGAGTCCCGCGTCAATGATGACGTGATGTTTGTGCCCATTACCTCAGACCTTGAAATTCAGTTTGTGGAAATTGACCCTATCTTGCCAGCTGCGAACGTCTACATTGCGGCGGCGGATGTGGATGAAGATGATGAAGACTTCGAGGCGGTTTTAGTCTCGGTGGCCTTCTCTGTGGATGACGCTGTTGAGGCTGTGGCCAAGCACATCGCTACTGACCAAGTAGTAACTGTGTTACGTGACCTTTTGGAAGGCACGGACGAGCGCATTACTGATCTAGAATTTGTGCAGGACGAGTTCAACCCCAACTTGGTTGTGGCTGAGGTTGCAAATGACTCTGAACTGCGTGTTCTGGTGGAAACTGTGGACGGTGTTCCTTCCGCGATTGTCCGATTCCTTGCCTTTGATTTTGATGAAGAAGAGTTCGACGAACTCGAGGACGAGGCAATCAACGAGTTGTGGGAGTCTGATGACGCGGATGGTATCAGCGAGGAGCAGCGCTTGGCACTGTTCGAGGCGGGTGAGCTTGACGACGTCGCTCCTATCATTGAGGTTCCCGCTGAGGCCCTAGAGCTTGGCACTTACACCGACTTCGACCGTCTCTTCGATGTCTTGAACCTTGTTTCTGAGCAGGCAATGGATTGGGAAGCACAGTTGGTTTCCTTCGACGACGATGAATTCGAAGAACCGGATGTCTATGACTTGTTCGGCGCCGACGACGGTGATGACATCGATGACGATGACATCGATGACGATGACATTGATGACGATGACATCGATGGTGACGATGACATCGATGGTGACGATGACATCGATGGTGACGATGATGAAGACTTCGGAAACGAAGAGCGTGAGGATTAGAGTAAACGCGTCCACGAGGATTGCGAGAATGCTCTAGCTACCTACACACCGCTTACCCGCAGACAAGCTTCATCGCAGCTCTGCTTGTAAGCGGTGTAAATTTATGTCCCTATGCTGGCTTCTTCCCGGTAATGGTGTCTTCGCCGGCTCTGCGTGCCGCCTGCCCCAATCTAACAAAGTGAAATCCACAACTATGCCGTACTTACTCCGTACCAGGTGTGGGGTTGCCCGCAAATCGTGGACACGTAGTGGAGCTACCTAGTGGTTAGGCAGC